>ERZ1026846.665-NODE-665-length-25484-cov-60.490700_pt1 | contig 25484 bp, 26 predicted proteins | sample MGYA00380153_ERZ1026846 | MGnify/ENA primary metagenome ERZ1026846 (study PRJEB33269, sample SAMEA4719789) | human gut metagenome | biome: human-associated habitat; feature: organic feature; material: feces | place: Cameroon | collected 2013-10 ...
TGCATCCCGGTCTTCTCGGTTCCATCGGAATCATCACCAGATGGTCTTCCAGGAATCGGAGGGTCATCTCATCCTGCGTACTCTCAATCTTCTCCGGCCAGAAGTTGTTGTCATAATAATGACGCACCAGACCGGGAACACAGATACCGATAGAATCCTGGGCACCCGAGATGATACCATCGTGACGCTCCGGATTGTTCTCAAAGCAGAATACCAGTCGGGCAAGCATCTCCGGATCCATCTTCGGCAACTTCACCGGCCATATCTTCTGAATCATCTTACGGGTAGAGGTAGACAGACCGCAGCGGTCGCGCACCTCAAAGGTCGGTTCCAGCGAGATGGTAATCGCCCATCCCGGATGATACATGCTCACATAAGGCTGATCAATCCATGTACCAGCCAGATCCAGACGGGTAGGAATCCCCGCTTCCTGTGCCGAATTCTCAGATACGTTCGATAACGCCTTCTTCAAGTCAGAAGAAGAACGAGCCTTCAAACCCGCATGAGGCGTGCGCTGGAGTTCGACATATTCAATGCCCCTTTCCTTACAAATCCTACGTTTCTCATCAGACCCACCTTCAGCGTTCACCACAAACACATCCGGTTTCACCTTATCAAGAGTTGGCAGAAAGTCGATGACTCCGCTTCCCTCATTGATATACGCATCCTTCACCGCCTTGATATTCTTGACCATGAATAGCCTTTCCTCCTGCGGAAACATAGGCTTGCGATGCTTATACTCCAGATAAGTAGCATCCGATCCGATACCCACATACAGGTCACCATATCGTGATGCCTGCTGGAAAAACTCGACATGACCGGAATGCAGCAGGTCGTAACACCCGCTTACAAAAACTTTCTTCTTCATTTGTTGTTTATCACTAATTATAGAGTCTCCAAAATCAGAATAGGGGAGATGTGAATGAGGAGTTTCCTCTAAGTTCTCTATTCTTTCTTTTCTTTTTTCCATTAGTAATAGTTTGTGTTGTAAATATGTGATTTGTTTATCTTATTTGTGTCGTAACCGCCAAAAGAAGTGCCATGTTCTGAAGATAGGCTCACTTACCGCCTCTGCAGGATAATATCGCATGAAGTGCATATTTCTCCATATCTTCAAGAAATATTTCTTTGCCATTCCTTGTTGTGTAAAATGCCTGTACTTGGTAAAGTGCTTACCAAAGTTGCCACCATTCAGTATCTCTGCCAGCAGCAGCTTTCCTCGCTTCTCATCCATCGGAGTTATCATCTTTTCCTCTGATAGTCCCAATGTCTCATGCAGCACATACATCACCACCCTTGCAAACTTCCATAATCCAAGATGTTTCAGTTCTCTCTGCAGAGTATCCTTAATCACCAGTAACTCATCATTATTCACTACATAGTAGTAATCAATGATTTGCCTCATTCCTATTCCTTCATCAAAGAAATGGTGATAAAGATGTGTCAGTTGATAAACAACATTAAATGCAGCTCTACCGGTACTCCATCTACAGAAGTTTCTATATGTTGATACCTTATATCATCACCAATCTCAAAATGCTTCTTTGCATATTCCGTTATATCTTCTCTGCTGGCATTCACCCAAACATCAATATCCCCTGGAGTACGAGAATAAGGATTTGGATACATTAAGGCATTGCCTTGACCTTTCAATATGCAGCATCGCAATCCATCTTCTCTAAACTTTGAATAGAGTTTAGCAGCAACTCCATTCACCTTCATATTCTGCCTGCGAATCTGTTGCGCCTTCCCCATCCAAGTTATCAGCAAGTCTCGTTCTATCGGATTTTTTAACTCTTCAGGATAATCCTTACCCAATCGCTCGATACAGTCAAAACAAAAGCCAAGAAGTGCTTGCCTAGAAGCAAAGGTGTATAGGCGTCGCCAATTTATATCGACAACAACATTATTTATATCCACCTTGTTTCCAAGGCAATATTTTAGAAATGCAAAAATCATTAAAAGTTCTATTTTCCAAACTTCTCACAAGCCTCTTTATACGTATCAAGACTTCCGATATCAAATCTCCCTGCCGACATTTTCCAGGCATGCATCTCCACCTGTTCCACCATATAATGCGCAAGATTACCTGGGGCATCCTTGCCACAACCATTCTCTACGGAATGTCTTACCTTATCCAAGTCCTTTTTCAAGTAAATATAGAATGGTGGCACAGCCCAATGGCTCTTTGGCTCCTGAGGCTTCTCTTCCATATTCAATACCTTGTCGTTATCATCCAGAACAATCACACCAGTGCGCAGCAACTTCTCTATGCTCGGCTGCTCATGACACATGATGCACGAAGTACCCTTTGCCTTGGCGAAATCCACAAACTCCTGGAAACTGAAGAAGAGGATATTATCAGCTGCTACCACCAACATGTCATCATCAATCTTCAACTTGTCCATGGCAAACAGTAAATCACACACGGCACCCAGTCTTGTATCATTCGTCTCCGTACCGTCATCCACTATCGTAACAGGCTTTGTATAACTCTGTTTTGATGCCCACTCCTCAAAGATACCGGCAAACTTATGGTTCGTGATGATGATGTGCTCATCAATCTCCGGAATCTTATCAATATCATCGAGCATTCTTCCCAATATCGTATTCTCACCAATCTTCAACAATGGCTTCGGAAAGTTCTTGGTCAACTCACCCAATCTTGTGGCATATCCTGCCGCTATCACAATATTCTTCATAATCTATGCAATAATCACTAATAAATAATAACTAATCACTACAAAAATCTCGCTCCGTCATCCGGCTTCACCCAGAATACCTTAAATGTCTTCTCATACTCAGGGAACTTTTCCAGATATTGACGGGTCAACTCCTTCTCTACGTTCTCCTTACAAGCAGGATCCACCAAGGCAATGCAAGCACCCTTGAATCCTGCGCCAGAGAATCTGCCACCATATACGCCTTCCAGACTGCGCATAATCTCATAGATGGCTATCAATTCAGGTGAACCACACTCATAGTTATGGATAGAAGACTCGCAAGAATCAAAGCACAACTTTCCAAAGAGTTCCAGATTACCAGTCTCCCAAGCCGTCACACCCTGTCTTACCCTGCGATACTCCGAGTAGAAATGTTCAGCTCTGCGGGCAAAGCGAGCAGGCATTCTGTCTTTACATGCCTCATACGACTCCTTAGGAATATCTCTCAGGAAAGTCTTATTAAACTCCTTCAATGGCTGATTCTGATACGCCAGCACATTCCATGCAGCCGTCTTGCACTCATATACACGAAGATTGTAATCACTGTTCACCAGACTTCTCGTCAAGCCCGAGAAGAAGATACCGATTTCAAATTCCTTCATCTCCGGATTTCGCTTGATAATGCGATAATCATCACTGTCGCAGTCCAGGAACAGCAAACCGTCCTGTTTTCCCAGGGCGATACATGCCTGGTCGAGCAGACCATTGTTCAATCCGATATACTCTCGCTCCGCCTCCGAAGCAATCTTCACCACCTCGAAAGGCTTAAGCATGATATCATTAGCCTTGGCAAAAGCCATTACGTAGGCGATAAGTACGGCAGCACTGGATGACAATCCTCCCACTGGCAACGAACCCTGTACCACGCCATTGATACCCTTCTTCAGGTCAAAGTGTTTCTTCAGTGCGTATTTGGCACCTCTGGCATAGTCGCCCCAGTGCATCTCTCTTACCAGCGTTCCTTTAGTAATGTCAAAATCTACAGCACCATCAAAGGTGCGTGACTCCAAATGCACCTTGCCATCCTCATTCGGTGTAAACCACAGATCCACGCCCTTGTCAATGGCGAAACCTGTCACGATACCGTGTTGATGATCCACGTGTGCGCCCAACGGACAGACACGGTACGGCGAAAAAATATGATATTGAAATTCCATAGATGTTTATTTAATAGATTAGCTTTAAGTAGCCTGACAGCTATAAACCGTTAACCATTAATATTAACAGTAGTATTCTTTGTACCACTCTGCGAAGGCTCTCAGTCCCTCTCTCAAAGGAGTAGCTGGCTTATATCCGAAGTCCTCCTCCAGCGGAGTAGTATCAGCATAAGTCACAGGCACATCGCCCGGCTGCATTGCCACCAGTTCCTTGTGCGCCTCAAAGTCATAATCCTCTGGCAGCACACCGGCACGAATCAGCTCCTCCTGCAGGATGCTTACAAACTCCAGCAGATTCTCAGGATGCGAGTTGCCTATATTGTAAACCTTGTATGGAGGGATAGGCAAACCGTCCTCACCATTCTGCTTCTCAGGCGCATGCTGTATCACTCTCATGATACCCTCCACGATGTCATCCACGTAAGTGAAGTCACGCTTGCAGTTACCATAGTTGAAAATTTTGATGGTATCGCCCTTCACCAGTTTGTTGGTAAATCCAAAGTAAGCCATATCCGGTCTTCCTGCAGGACCATATACCGTAAAGAATCTCAAGCCTGTACTTGGGATATTATAAAGCTTCGAATAGGCATGAGCCATCAGCTCGTTGCTCTTCTTCGTAGCAGCATAAAGACTCACAGGATTATCCACCTTGTCATCCGTAGAATAAGGCACCTTCTTGTTTGAACCGTAAACAGAAGATGATGAAGCGTAAACCAGATGCTCCACCTCATGATGACGGCATGCCTCCAGGATATTGTAGAAACCTATCAAGTTACTCTGGACATAAGCATCCGGATTCGTGATAGAATATCTCACGCCAGCTTGGGCAGCCAGATTCACTACCACCTTTGGCTGATGCTCCTCAAAGAGCTTGTCCATCACCGCCTTGTCTGCGATACTGCCATATACCATGGTAAAACCCTCAAACTCCTGAAGTCGGCGAAGTCTCTCCTCCTTGATATGCACATCATAGTAGTCGTTCATATTGTCAATACCCACTACCTTGACGTTCTTCACTTCCTTCAATAGTCTCAAAGCCAGGTTGCTGCCAATAAAGCCAGCAGCACCTGTTACGAGGATTGTCTTCCCCGTTAAATCAACATTATATTGTACCATAACTAGTCTCTTCTAAAAATATCACGTGTATAAACCTTCTCCTTGGCATCATCCAGGCAGGCATCATAGCGGTTGGCAATAATCGCCTGGCTGTGCGCCTTGAACTGATTCAAGTCATTCACAACCTTACTGCCGAAGAAGGTACTTCCATCTTCCAGAGTAGGCTCATAGATAATCACCTCGGCACCCTTTGCCTTGATGCGCTTCATGATGCCCTGAATGGCACTCTGGCGGAAGTTATCGCTGTTGCTCTTCATCGTCAAGCGATACACACCAATCACACACTCATGCTCCTTACCGGCATCATAGCTGCTGTTCTCGTTGTAATATCCCGCCTTTCTCAACACCGCATCAGCGATATAGTCCTTACGGGTACGGTTACTCTCCACAATCGCCTCAATCAGGTTCTCAGGCACATCGGCATAGTTTGCCAACAGCTGCTTGGTATCCTTAGGCAGACAGTAACCGCCATAACCGAAACTAGGGTTGTTGTAATGTGTACCGATGCGAGGATCCAGACCTACGCCGTCAATGATAGCCTCAGAATCCAAGCCCTTCATCTCAGCGTATGTATCCAACTCGTTGAAGTAGCTTACTCTGAGTGCCAGATAAGTATTAGCGAAAAGCTTCACGGCTTCAGCCTCCTTCATACCCATAAACAGAGTATCAATGTTTTCCTTGATGGCACCCTCCTGCAGCAAAGCCGCAAAAGTCTTGGCAGCCTCCTTCAGCATTTCCACATCTGTCACACTCTTGATAGTCTCATTCTCCTCAGCAAATTCCTGACGGTCGATAATCTTAGGATAGCCCACGATGATGCGGCTAGGATAGAGATTATCATAGAGAGCCTTGCTCTCACGAAGGAACTCTGGAGAGAAGAGAAGGTTGAACTTCTTCACGCCCTTCTTGGCATACTTCAGATAGAGACTACGGGTATAGCCCACAGGGATGGTACTCTTGATAACCATCACAGCATCCGGATTCACCTCCAATACCAGGTCGATGACCTCTTCTACATGTGAAGTATCGAAGTAATTCTTCACAGGGTCATAATTGGTAGGAGCAGCAATCACCACGAAGTCAACATCCTTGTAAGCAGCCTTGCCATCCAACGTAGCAGTCAGATTCAGCGGCTTCTCTGCCAGATACTTCTCGATATAATCATCCTGGATAGGAGAAATTCTTTTATTCAGTTTCTCCACCTTCTCAGGTACCACATCTACAGCAGTCACCTGATGATGTTGTGCCAACAAAGTGGCAATACTCAATCCCACGTAGCCCGTTCCGGCCACGGCAACTTTAATGTTCTTAAAAGTATTCATATTGTTGAAAATAATATAGTTAAAATCAATGCTATCATATTTAGAGAATCCCTAATCAAACTAGATTATCTTGTCTTTCTCCATAAAAAATGCCAAGTTCTAAATAGAGGCTCTGCCAAAGCCTCGGAAGGATAGAACCTAACGAAATTCAAATTCCTCCAAATCTTAAGGAAATACTTCTTTCCCATACTCTGATGGGTAAAACTACCATATTTCGTAAAATATCTGCCAAAATTGCCCCCATCAATAATCTCTGCAAGCAACAATTGACCTCGTTTACTATCCATCGGAGCAATCATCTTCTCCTCAGCAAGTGCAAACACCTCATGCAATACATACATTACGGCACCAGCAAACTTCCACAATCCCAAATGCTTCAATTCCTTCGGCAACCAAGTTAACATTTCACAATTAACATTTAACATTGATACCACATAGTAGTAATCAATGATTTGTCTCATTCCAATCCCTTCATCGAAGAAATGCTCATACAAATGACACAGTTGGAATATCAGATTATACGAAGAAGTCGGAATTGCTATATTTCCAGCCCCATTAGGTAACTCTACTATATTAGAACATTGCAAATCATTATTCTTTTTGAACCATCGCTGCAATCTTCTATTATAAAACACATTATTCATATATGCAGGGAAATAATGCGCTTCCACACAAGCTCCATGATATTCGAACTCTACATGTTGCAAATTCTTTGACTCAATCTTAAAATGAGACTCTAAATAAACATCTATAGTATTCCTATCTGCACAAAGCAACAGATCAATATCTCCAGGCGTACGAGAATAAGGGTTAGGATAAATCAACGTATTCCCTTGTCCTTTAAGCACGAAACACCTAAAACCATCTTTTGATAAGATCTCATAAATGGAATGAGCCGCTTCATTTATCATCAGATTTCGTTTACGAATCTGCTCACTATATCCCATCCATGTCATCAAAGTCTTAAAAGGAGGAGCATATTCTTTGGGAATCCTTTTAATTCCCTCGAATAATACACCTGCTATCGTTTGTTTCTTAGCAAAATGGAACAGTTCGTTCCAATCGATATTTTGGAACGAGCTATCCCATGCCATTCCCTCATCAAGAGAATAACGAATGAATTTAAAATAAGTTTCCGTCATTAACATGTTCTCCCTCAATGAAGGAAGTTTTGTCACATATCAATGATATGCAAAGAATCATTTATTGCAGAATTCAATAATCAGTTTCACAATCTTGTCGATTTCCATATCAGACAATTCATAGAACAATGGCAATCTTACCAAAGTGTCACCATATCTGTCACAATTCGGCAACTCTCGGCCATCATGCTTATTCTCATAGAACTTGCTGCTATGTAATGGCAGGTAATGGAATGTGGTCTGTACATCATTCTCCTTCAAGAACTTCATCAAAGCAGTACGATACTCCAAACTTGGGCAGAGCAGATAGAACATGTGAGCATTGTTTGTAGCATACTCTGGGATATAAGGCAACTTCACTTCATTGCCAATCTTACCATTCAAGCCCTCGAAATAACGATTCCAGATATGCTTGCGCTTACCCTGAATATCATCAAGCTGCTCCAGCTGAGCCCAAAGATATGCAGCATTGAACTCTGATGGCAAGAATGAAGAACCCATATCTACCCAACCATACTTGTTGACCATTCCACGATAGAACTCGGCACGGTTGGTACCCTTCTCCCAGATAATCTCGGCACGACGAACAAAACGCTCGTCATTGATGACGCACATACCACCTTCACCACTACTGATGTTCTTGGTCTCATGGAAAGAGAAAGCTCCCAAATGGCCAATGCTTCCTAAAGGACGACCTTTATAGAATGAATCGATGCAATGAGCAGCATCCTCAACTACCAGCAAATTATGCTTCTCTGCAAGAGCCATAATAGCATCCATGTCACAAGCAACACCTGCATAGTGAACCACAGCAATCACCTTGGTCTTCTCATTGATCAATGGCTCAATCTGCTCAACCTCCATATTAGGATTTTCTGCAGAACTGTCTGCAAATACGACCTTTGCACCTTCACGAAGGAATGCCAATGCTGTTGATACGAATGTATAAGAAGGTACAATCACCTCATCGCCAGGCTTCAAGTTACAAAGCATGGCGCACATCTCCAAGGCATCAGTACCAGATGTAGCAAGAAGACACTTCTTGAAGCCATACTTCTGCTCAAAGAAGGTATGACACTTCTTAGTAAAATCACCATTGCCACTCATGGTTGTTGAATGACAAACTTCCTCCAAATACTTCAATTCTCTTCCAGAGAAATAGGGTTTATTAAATGGAATCATAACTTATAAAAATTTAATGTTATTTACAAATTGCACGTGAACACAATATTTTGAAAGATATTGCGTTTATCAAATATGAAGCAAAACAAAGACATAAAGAAGAACTTATCCGAACGCATCCAAGATGTGTTTGCGAAGTCTCTTGCCTTTATTCTCTCCATATATTTTCGTATAACCGGTCAGAAAGAACTCTAACCCTTTAATGCATTCAAGTAATATTGAAGCATCTTTTCGGCTTCAGTCTTTGAATCAAATCCAGCATCAGCCACTTCCTTGGCATGACTTCTGCGAACAGGAATATTCTTCTCAACAATAGGGATAATCTTCTCTGCCCACGCTGCTGCACCATCATCCAAATTGATAAAATGTCCCAGTTCACAAGCACTAGCTTCTGGAGTTACAGCCGTTGAAAAGAACATAGGCAAACCACAACTTTGACTTTCCAATCCCACAACAGGCAATCCCTCATAGCGAGAAGGCAACAGGAAGGCATCGAAAGCGTTATAGAACTGCTGGATATCCTCTCTTCTTCCAAGCCAGGACATGGCAGGTTCAATACCAGTTTCCTTGATACGCTCTTTCATCTTCTCCTCTAAAACGCCAGCACCAATGATAACAAACTGGGCTTTTTTCTGACGTTTATAGATTTCACTCATCACATCTATCAGGAACAGAGGATTCTTCTGATGCTCAAATCTTCCGATAAAGCCATATACCACCTTATCCTCCCAACCAAATTTCTTGCGGGTCTCGTTACGAAGTTCTGGCTGATAAGAATTAAACTCAGTATTGATAGCCGTTTTGAAGATTGCAATCTTTCCTTCATCAAATGCTTTCTTACCGAACTGGAAGATACCACAGTCCTCTCCGCATGCCATATAATGAGTGGCATAGAGATGAGAAAGCGGACGGAGCATATACTTTACGTATGTCTTCCACTCACCAGGAGCTGCCATTGATAAAGACTCAGAGATACGAACCTTTACGCCAGCTTTCTTGGCAGCATACATTGGGAAGAAATTCATCATACTGTTGTAAGCATGAACCACATCATACTTTTCTTTCTTGAAGAGTTCATACAAGGCATCAGTATGTCCCTTGAGTTTTTTGAAAGATGGAACAATAAACACACGACCACCTAATGCTTCAATCTCCTCCTGTGGAATGGCATTAGAGTCATCGTTGCATACGATGTCCATCTGCACTTGGGTCTTATCAATATGGCGGAAGTACTCCATAATAAGATTCTTCTTACCGCCAGACAGGATAGGGCCACCTATAACTGCTACTTTAATCATAATTGTTTTTTGATTTTTCTCTATGCACGAATGGCATTGAGTAAATATTCACTCGAAGCTTTTCTAAACTGAGAAACTCCACTCTGTATTTTTTTCCAATCAATATCAAAAGCCTGCTTACTATCCATATCCAATACCAATCTATCCATCAGTCCCAATCGGGTAAGCAAAGATGTAATTCGAGTATTCGTAGAAAGAGAAGCCTTTTTGTTGAAACGCTTGAACGTAAAGAAAGGACGGGAATAAATAATGCTGAATACTGTGCCATGGAAGGAATCCGTACATACACATTCTGCATTCTTGACCAAATTCACGAAATCAGCAGGTGAAACATGCCAAGGAGCCATATCAACATAATTCTCATCAGAAGCAATGTATTGATCCAGGTGCAGCAAGGCAACAACTTTTAATCCTTTTTCATTTGCAAGTCGCCTTACAAAATCTCTTTGTTCCGGATTATTACCCATGAAGTAACAAAACACATATTTCTCCTTTATCAAAGGTTCGTTGCTAATTACTTCGTTCCAACCATCCGCATCCAGCAACAACGCTGGGTCGTTTACCAACTGTACGTCTCTTCCTGCAAGCTTTTTGATAATATCCTGTCCTGATGTTTCACGAGCACTCAAATAATCAATGCGCTTCAAGTAATGACTATATATCTTTGAATATTTTGCAGGAATACTTCCGATGCCAAAACTAGTAGCATAAGCTATCTTTTTAACATCTTGCGGTACCCAGTTCAAGGTATAATAATCAGCCATTATATTAGAAGGCAACCATAACTGATCACTTCCTACAACAACGGCATCATATTCATTTCTACTAGCCTTAGCTATATCCTCCCAAGATTCAAAAGCTCTACTGACCTTGAAATGGCTCTTGCAGAACTCATCAAATGCAGCATCTCTTTCCGCCATACCAGACTTCAACTTCTCATTTGATTTCTGCTTGAGTTTCTTTTCTATCAGCTTGCTCTTTTCTTTCACAATAGAAAAATCGAAGATATTGCTCAAAAAATAACGCCATTTGCGTTTGTTGATATCCCCCTTCAAATTATCGAAGTTGATGGCATCAGAATCTATGCCGTTTTTCGTAAGAAATCTTTGGGTAGCAAACGCTTGCAACATACCACCATAATCATGGTAGTCATAATTAATCGCTAATGCAACTTTCATATCTATCTTTTTAATTCTTACCTAATATTTTCTTCACGAATCTTTTGGATTCATTATAAATTCCCAATCTGAAAGCAGTTTTGCGCAAGAAAGAATTGAGACGGACTTTGAATGTCGTAGGAAACCATTTATTGATGAATGCACCAAATTCCATAGTTTGGTAGTCCTTAAAGAAATCAGCTCGCTTTGGATTCATAGGTACAGATTTAACCATTGCTATTTCATCAGCAATAAAATAATCCAGATTCTTATATTCTTCCAATCTGACAGAATCCTTTATAGCATCCAAAATGCTCATACCTTTACCGGTATGAACCAAGATGCGATTAGTACCATTATCATCAAAGTTCTTCGAGAACATCTTGACATCATAGCAATCCCAAATCGTAAAGTCAGAAACACGATAGCGCTTCTTAAACCTGCAATCATAACAAGAAGGACGAACATTCATATCACTAAAGAAAGAACGCATAAACTGGTCACTTTCTACACCTTTGTGATAATCAAGTTCCGGTTTTTCATTGAAAAGAGAGAATGATGTATAGTTATAGCATAATCTCTTTTCTCTGAAGAGAATTTTATTAAACTTACCACCAATCTTACTATGCATGTAGGTTAAGTAATCCGCAAAGATTCCAGGACTAGGAATACTATAACACACAACATCAATCAAAAGAAGTTTATCGTATGGCTTGCGTAAGTAATGAGCCAAACCTTCTATTTGGCATGGTGTACCGCTCATAGCCACCCATTTGCCTTCCTGTAGGTGTTTCTTGATTTCCTTAAAAGTATCTCCTATTTCACTCTGTACATACTTACTGTTACGAAACTTACCCAACTCATCCAAAGAGGTAGCAGCAGAATGCTTGACCTTAAAGTCTGAATAATCCACAGCCGCACCATAAACGATACCACCTTGATTAATCACCCATGAAGCTATAGCCGTAAAGGAGCCTCCAGATGTACTTTCCTTTCGAATGGATTCATCCTTTATTTGCAAAAGAAAGCCATGTTGTTCATTCTTCTTTTCAGGTTCTACATTGGCAACAGGACATACTTTCTCACATAAATGGCAGTCTATACAATGTTCAATAACTACATGAGGATAAAGGAAACCTTCTTCATCTTCAATCATTGATATACATTGCTTTGGACATATATTTTCACATGCCCAACAACCACAACAATCCTTTTTATTTTGAATTGTAATCATAGATTCTGTTTAATCTAAAATATGATTTAAATCAATCCCGTCAAGGTAAGGGACAAACTTCTTACGAGCTTCAAGGACTTCATCCCAGTGCAATTTACGATACTTATAAAATTCTATTGTATCTTTCACCCCTCGTTTTTTTAGAAGATATGGTAGATACAAAATATCCGGTCGATAAAAAGGATAACCATATCCTAGGATTTTAAAGAATCCATTGCGCTTTTGAGCTGCAAGGTAAAAACCAAATTCTCGTTCTATCGAACGTTTTTTTCTAGTAATGCTATTACAGTCACCAACAAAATGATACAATTCATCAGGTATGGCTAGATATTTCTTCGCTTTAAGCACTAACTGATAACTAAAAAGAACATCAACATTTATCTTGCAATTTTCCCAATGAATATTATTATCACGAAGGAACTTAACTGAAATCATTTTGTTCCATGGTTCTCCATTATGAAACTTAAAATATTTAATATGTTCTTTATTGCTTTTATCTGCTATATAATTGCGTACAGCTGTATCTGCTTTAAGTTTATGTCCTGTTGGGTTAAGTTTTTCATCTAAACACGTTACGCAATAGCAGATATAATCATAACTTGAATCAATATATCGGTCCAACACATCAAAAGAATTTTTAGCAAACAGATCGTCACAATCACATGCAATCAACCATTTGCCTTTTACATAAGAAAATCCCACATTTCTCTCGTAACCGGCACCATGATTTTCTGGCGTAAAAATCAATTCTAGGTTTCGATGAGATAATTTGGATATTTTCTTCTTATTTTCTTCTGTACTCGCATCATCTACTACAATAATCTGGATATCATCACGCTCTGGAATTGATTTCAACATACGAGATAACAAGTCTGGACTATTGTAATGAGTTATAGTTATTGAATAATTATATTTATCCATCATTTAAAGTTTAACATTTAACATGACAAGTTCGCGTTTCCCAGAATAGATTGTATCAATATAAATTCGACTACCATCCTTTGAAAAACGTGGATGAAGATCACATCTATTATATTCCTTATGCTTAAGGTCATGATAGAATTCACCAAGAAATTTTATCTCTTTTGTCTTATAGTTGTATGCTATCATGGGTTGCATGCGACTAAGATCGGGATAATCGTCAATACCTATCCAATCACCGAAAACTGTAGGATGTCCGTCACGTGGATGTTTAGCTGTTAACTTCTCATGTTTAGTTACAACTCCTGTTTTGACATTGATCGCATTGAAGCTTCTCTTACCTTCATACTCTCCATATCCAAAAACATTTGTATCATCCAACCAACAATAATGGCTTTGTATGCGTTCATTCATTAAGACTTTCAATTGCTTAAAATCATAAAACATTAATCGGTCATAACGAACTCTATTCACATAATAGCGATGAATAAAGATAAAAGAACTACCATTAGGAGACATCATAATGTGATTCAAGAAATGTTTACCTTTGTCAAATCTATCTATATGCTCGAATTTCAATATTTCAGCAATAGATAAAACAAGATTCATCTCCCTTGTATTTACATCAACTTTCCATATACCATCATGCTCATAATCATCATATTCAGACTCCGACATTTCTGGAAGACAATAATATGCATATTCTTTTGCATAAGAGCGGAGACGCTGATAGTTTACCCCTAAGAAATAATTTCCACCTTTGTAATCTTGAAGAGGCTTATCAAACGCCTTTACAACATGATTTTTAGAAAGCGAAAACCATTTACAAACATATTTTTCACCATCAAAATCGTTATATGAGACAATGTCGTCATCTATCCATATAGCACGCGCTCCCATTTGCCAGTTGAAAGCAGTTGTTTGAGCGATAACCTTTTCTTCTCCATTAATTGCATTCTCTACTATTATTTTTACACTTTTCTCGTCAGACTGCATTTCATGGAATAATACTTTTCCTTCGCTCTCTGGAGATTTGTCATAATAGCCATAGAAAAATTCGTTGTCAGATCTGATTTGTAGATGTTGTAATTCAACAAAATCTTTATTTAACTTTACTTTATATGGCTTTTTCTTTGCGAAACTCAGAAATAAACGTATAAAATCTTTAATTTTTCCCATAGCATTTCACTTAAATTTGTTTCTTCTGCATTTTCATTCTCATCCACATTCGAGGATAATGTTGTATTATATACAGAAAATGCTTAAAGCCTGAGTGGTTCTTATGCCATATATACAAGTCTTCCTTGAATGCCTTATAATAGTTAGAACTTGTACCTCCTGCAGCAAAAATTGCGATAGTTGCATCTGTTGGTTCATAAATGATGCCCCCTTTCATAAAAGTACCTATTATCAAATCTTTATCGGCTAAAATTTTTAGAGTTTCATCATAACCACCATAGCTTTCTATTAAACTACGTCTTGTAACTAAACCCTGATGAGAAGCAAACGTCTTCCAAGGTAAATTTTTATGAGTGAAATGTTTATGAAGTATTATGCTGCCATCCGGCTTGCGGTATTGAATGTTACCATATATAAAATGGTCTCTCTCTTCATTCTTTGCTTGTATAAATAATTCATACAATCCATTTTGCAACAATTCGTCATCAGACCCCAAATAATAGATCCATGTACCATTGGCTAATTTCCAACCTTTATTGAATGCATTATAAATACCTGTATCTGGTTCTGACAGATAACGAAAACGATGGTCTTTCTCTGTAAACTTTCTTATTATATTTACTGTAGCATCTGTAGATGCACCATCAACGATAATACACTCCCAATCCTGGATTTTTTGATTCAACACACTGTTTAATGCTCTTTCAATTGTTTTTTCAGAATTGAAAGTAGCAATAATAATCGAAACTTTTGGTTTTTTCATTTTTTTACTTTTTTTATAAACTTAGCAGGATTCCCTCCCCAAACTTCCCAAGCAGGAATATCCTTTATAACAACACTACCAGCAGCAACAATAGAACCTTCACCTACACTGACTCCTTTATTGATGATACATCGTGTGCCAATAAACACATGATTCCCAATGTTAACAGGTGCTGTATTAATTGTTTTTTTATGTTGGTATCCTTCTTTGGAAGTACCTCGTATAGTATAATCCAAAGAGTGAAAGTTATTATCCATAATGATAGTGTCAGCTCCTATCAAAACATGATTACCTATCTCAACTTTTTCTTGGCAGTAAATGCTTGTAGAGGTCATACCTACGTTATCATGTATGATTATCTTTGCGCCTCCAACTGCTGCTAAGAAATTTTTATGCTCCGAATCTATTGTAGATTTATAACCTGAATAAGCTGTAAAATTATCTCCAATAGTAATCTCAGAATCTTTTGTCATTCTAAGACGCATTGGACCTATAATTCTCACATTCTTACCATATTTTACATTCCAAAATGTGAACTTTAATCTTTTATAAAAGATGGAAACTCTACTGTATAACAATAGATATAAATGTTCGAAAACCTTTCTTATATAGAAATTCATTGTCTTATATAATTATCATCAATGCTATAGAAATTAACCCATTGACTTATAATTTTATCTAATGCTAATCTCTGTCTTATTTCTACAGACTTTTTCTGCATCCTATGGCGTAAGGCATCATCACTTATTAATATTTGCATTCTTTTAGCCAAAGCATTTACATCATTCATTGGCACGACAAATCCACTCTGCCCATCTTCGATAAGTTCAGGTGCAGCCCCAGAAGGAAAATCCGTCGAGATGCAAGCAAGCCCCATAGCCAATCCCTCAATCAGAGCATTTGGCATTCCCTCAAAATTAGATGTTAAGAGGAATATTTCAGCGTCTCTTATGTAATCAACAACATGAACAACTTGCCCTTCAAATACGACTTCTTTTTCAAGGCTCAATTGTTTTACTAGTTCTTGAAGTTTTGCCAACAAAGGACCAGTGCCGTAAATATGAAAAGAATATCCATCATGCTTTGTTTGAGAAAAAGCACGTATTGCCATTTCGATATTCTTTTCTTCCGACAATCTACCTACTAATACAATTCTCTTTTTCCGACAGTCAGATACTTCTGGTAAGTCATCATCCAAAATAGGGTTGGGAATAACACAGCTCTTTTCTTGTATAGATTTTGGGAAATAGCTTTGCACGTGCTTTGTTTGAAATACAATACGCTCACATCTATTTAATACATACTTATAAGTAAGCTTTTTAAAATCTATCTGAAGTGGATCTACACGCAGTGAATACAGATAATCAACTTTTGCAAGTCGTGTGGCAATAAAGAATATTGTATCCAAGCCAAAGACTATGACTTTTCCTACATTTTCTCGCTTCAAACTGCTTGATAAATCAAGAACTTGCTTTAGTTTAGATTTTGCATTATCTAAAACTATCATCTTGCAAGGAACAATAGACTTATCTATTGTCTTACATCGAGTATAGCCTACGACATCTATTTTTCGTTTGGAGAATTCACGCATGAGAGTTATCAATACACGTTCTCCGCCTCCATAAACGCCTTTAGGCAAAAAAATTGCTACTTTCATATTTTGATTATTATATTTTGTTTTTTAATAATATTTCTCCACCAATAATACCATATATTGCAAAGAAAAATTCGTAATGAAAAATTCTTGCAGTCAAGCCTACGACAAAAATACAGATAAACATCACCAACATCTGATTAAGTCGAACACTCTTAAATGTGCAATACTTAGCAAACTTGCTGATATAACAACCTAAGAATAAAAGATAAAGCGCAAAACCTATTATTCCACCTTCAGCCAAGTGTGTTATAGGCTCTGTATGCAGAGGATACCTGTACCTATTATAGTCTTGAAAATTCAACAAACCTATACCAAATGAGGGATTATCAAGGAAATTCTGAAATCCCACGACATAATAGTAAATTCTGTCTCCTAAAATTTTATCCCATATTGTTCCTGTCTGTAAAGTGTCAAACTCTGAAGACACGGTTATGAGTCTATCGTAGATTTCTGTAGTCTGCAGATAGTTGTATCCAATGAACAAGGCTGCAATAAAAAACATCATTTGCATTATGTTTCCTTTACTGATATATTTAGTTAAAAGCATAACTAAAGCAAATGCAACGACAAGCAAACCATTTCTTGAACCAGCCAACAACATAATGCCAATAGGAACAATATACAAGAAATAATACCATTTCTTTTTTTGCATTTCAATCAATACAGAAGTCAAGCAACAAGTCAATCCAGCCATCTGTCCTAATTGCGTTGTATAGTATATACCTGTTAATCGTCCGTCATCTTCCCCTATTGAGCCAGTCAAATAGGTAGCAACCAAATTATAAAGGAATGCTGCTAAAACAACATATATCGTTTTAATCGGATTCTGTATATATAAGAATGGTATGCAAACAAGCAAAGCCAAATTTCTGACTGTTATTGTGAATATACTATATTCAGGATTCATAATTCCTCTAAAATAGCAATTTAGCAAATGGTAAAACATAAGTATTGCCCACACAATAACAGGCGGCTTAAAAGTATATAGTTTATGGTTTCGGACAAACATCAGGATGGCTAATGCTGATAATATAGTCACTCCATAACCAGTTCCGTCAATATGTGTAATCAGATAAAAATTGGCCTGGTGTGCCAATATAAGGAAAACCAGCAAATAGAAAAAATTGACTGTTTTCGTTAAGTTGTGTATCATAATGACATTCGTTTTCTTTTGATGATATTCTTCACGTAATTAATATTCTTATCCTTTGCGAATATGAAAATTCCTAAATAGACGATTACAAATATAGCTCCCGCGCTTACAATCCACCAATAGGATATTTCCAAGTGACTTGACAAAAATATCTTTACTAATGCATATAGCACTAAGCAGACGGAAAAATATTTGATAGACGAAAGGAACTGCTCTTTAAACGAAATCTTTGAAAAAAAATATAAAGCATAGCTGTTTACAAACCAACCTATAAAGCTATTCAATACAAAAGAATAGGCAAGACCATAAATTTGGAATAAATAAATGAACAGCAATATTATAAGAATATTCACGATTCGTTTAACCAATTCTATCTTAAAAAACAACTTTGTTTGCCCCAACGCCTTAAATACGCTTCTGTTTATGCTTTCCAAGATGACAAAAATTGAACCTATTGCCAACAGTGACAAGAATTGACAACTTGCAAACCATTTCTCACCCAAAAGTATTGCGACTACAAGTTTGGAAGTTATAGCCAGCAAGAATAACATAGGTGTAACTGTAAACGAAAAAAATGATGACGTCTTCACCAATAAAGCGGTTATCTCGTCTTTCGTTTCACACTTGCTCATTATCGGAAACAAGGAATTATCAAATGTTCTGCTACATAGTTGTACAGGTATTTCCTTGATTTTATTAGCTTGATTGAAATACCCTGCACTTGTTATTGTAAAGAATTTACCGATAATCTGCAAATAAATGTTGTCATATATGGTCTTTACTAATGAGGAGAAAGCCATTCCACTACCATATTTCCAATGCTTCTTTAAAAGTGTTATGTTGATAAATGATTTTGGAACAAATCTGTTTCTTATACACAGCGTTGTTGTTTGAATGACGCTATACAAAACTTGATTGGCAACTAAAGCCCAAAGTCCAAAGCCACACAATCCCAAGCCTATCGAAACCAAGAAAGCTAAAAATGTAGAAGTGACTGAGGTAACTGCCAGGACTTTAAATTTTAACTGCTTATAAAGAATCGTATATTGAATCAATCCGAATGAATTAAATACTAAAACAAGTCCGATAACCTTTATCACCATCGACAACTTTTGTACATGATAAAAATCAGCAATTATTCCTGAAGTAGCAAAAAGCAACAGATAGATGCCAATACCCATCAGAAAATTAAACCAGAAAACCGTACTAAAGTCTTTTTCGCCCACATCTTTGTAAAAAATCAATGAACCACCAAATCCCGATTCAATAAACAGGGATGATATTGCTATGAAAATAGCAACCATTGCTATTATACCGTAATCTTCTGGACAAAGAAGGCGAGCCAAAACTACATTTCCAAAGAATTGGATTAATGTTATCAGCATTTTCTCACTTCCTACAATAAGAAGCGACTTTTTAAGATTATTTTGAGCCATAAATTTTATTCACAACCATTGTTTCTAAGAATTTTACCAAATATCCTATGGAAAAAGTAACAGCACAGACAATAAGAATCCAACATTCAGATGTTGCCTCCCCAGACAAAGTATTTATTTTATTCAAAAATATATAACCTATATTTTGATGTATCAAATACCAATAGAAACTCATATTGCCTATTTCTATTATTGTCTTGTTCTGAAATATTGACTTTACTATTTTATTCTCACTTGATAATAGCAAATAAAACAGTATTGAATAAACACAGATTAAGACTTGAGACAACCATATCGACAAGGAGCATATCGTAAAACTGACTAGCATTAAATCAATTTTTACTTTATCTCTCCTATATAAATATATCCCGATGCCAACCAAAACTGCTAATGTACTTTTAAAAGGGATAAATGTGTCTATCACCAAAATGCCATGAGAGGGAGCCTGTGGTATTGATAAGATAACAAAAAGCAAATTGAAGCAGATTATTAACATCCTAAACAATTTTACTCTATTACATTTTCTTACTTTATAAAAGATAACTCCTAAAAAACATTGAACAAAAATGAGATGCGCTATGAACCAATGTGCCAAATCTACATATCCTATCGTTGGATGATAAATAAAAAACACATCTATGAGGAATGTTTTTAACGAGCATTCTCTACCAGAAAGTCCAAAAATATTTATGCATATGAATATCAATATGGTTGAGACTACATACGGGAACCACAAGCGTAAGTATTTATGCATGCAAAACTCTAATAGTTTTTTATTGGACGAATCTAACCCTAACAATCCTTTCGCTAAGAAAAAACCGGACATGACAAAAAATATAACTATACCAACCTCACCGCCATTTTCAAAACGTATAGGCATTTCCATATTTGCAGAAGGATAAAGTATTGGATAGCGAGTTGTGTAATGGAACAAAACTATCCATATCATTAAATAGCCTCTAAGGCCTTGTATTGATAAGTTTCTCATTGATTGTAGTACTCCAAATCAGAAAGTTGCAACATTCGTTCTTTAAAAAGTTGGCTTTCATGCATTTTGACATCATTTATATTCTTAAATCTTTTGCCAATGAATTTTGCAGGAATACCTCCAAAAATCACATAAGGAGGAACGTCTTTAGTAACCACAGCCCCTGCAGCAATGATACACCCACGTCCCAGTTTCACACCTTTTAGAATTGTTACATTAGTACCAACCCACACATCGTCCTCAATCATTACATCCTTATCATCTTGTGGCCTTTTATCCTTATCTGTAAAATCTAAAATATATTTCCCTGGTATATCAAAGATATGATCTCCTCCTCGAATTGTGACATTTGGTCCAAAGACAACTTTATTACCGATATAAATATTCGCAACACTTGCCATAAAACAAGCTCGTGGTCCGATATACACGTCATTACCAATATAAATATGAGAATAAATGAAATCAGAACTTTCAGGATGAAAGCGTAAACCATTTCCACATTTTGCGAAATCATGAATTTTACACTCGCGCAATATATGGCAATATATTCTATATAAAAAATTAATTATTTGTAATATTACATTCATGGTAGCCTATCCAAAGAAAAATTCAACAACTTTATCATTCAATTTTCCCAACACCTCATTCATATCCTTATCCTTCGGAATATAGATATAAGAGAAAGGAATCTGTTCGGGCACAAAAGAATTTTTATCGCCCTTGAACAAATCTGTGTAAAGATGTATCTTGCCATTTACATATAAATGCACCTTGTTGGCAAGGCTACGTTTGTCCTTTGATGTGGCTGGCCTTATCCAAATAGAAGTGGCATCTATTCCAAATTGCTCAGATATATACTTTCTACATTCATCAGAGAACAACCAGTTCTTCTCTCCAAACTTTTTACCTATCAACATCGGGAACAAATGGAAGAAATCAGCTTTAGATTTCCATAAAGGTTTCATTCCGTACTGGCGACTGAACCATTGCTTGACATATCTATCTTTTGGAATGTATTTCATCAATGAAACGAAATCATCATCCATAGGATAAAGCAAATTCACTTTGCTTGACTTTAGCTTCATAGGGTTATAAAAGCTATCTATACAACACAACTGTTTCAAAGCTGATAGTCGCTCGTTTTCATCCTCTATATTTTCTCTGCCCTCTATATGGAAAAGTGCAGCTGACTCCATAGCTTTCACAAGCAAATGCTGTTCGTACACTACGGTATGATGGGTTATCACATTTGTCTGCTGGAAACTCTTGACATTCAACACGGCTTCAATCTCATTCAATGCCTTTGCTGTATAGCAGACCATGTACTGCCCATCTTCATCTTTTGCAATAGAAATGGAATCAATCAAACGGTCAACATCAATTTTGCTTGTGCAGTATCCGGAAGCCCATGCATCTCTACAAGCATAATCCAAGCCATCAGCATCAATAATGTCACCATGGATCAAATCTATAAAAGCGTTTTCAAAGCTCTTGTGCTCCTTGTCTACAACATATTTACAACCAATAATCATTCTGGCTATCATTTGTACGTCTGCATCTGTACAATTTTCTATCCATGCCTTATATACTCTTACAACAAGCAAAGCACTCATAATCTCATGTGGTGCTGCATTGGAAAAACAAGCATTCCAATCTGATTTAAAAGAGCTGTCATTCAAGGCTGATTCAAGTAGTCCACGCAAATCATTTCCCATTCCATAGAAAGTTTCAAAGGTATGGGAAAAAGGACTATGACAAACATCATGCAACAAGCAAGCTATGACATAGCTATCATACACTCGTGAATCATGATCGGTAAATGGTTCTGCATATCTTCGCTTGATGCTATCAACAATTTTTTGCCCCAAGCTAAATACCCCCAAAGAATGGATGAACCGGTCATGTCGAGCACTAGGAAACAATGAACGACCTGAAGTTTGCTCTATTCGGCGCAATCGTTGGAAATAGACTGTATCTATAATATTTTCACAATAAACTTTCGGCACATTGATATATCCATGTACACTATCTAATATTCGCTTAAAATCACTCATCTGTTTCCTCCCAATATTTTAATAGTTCACTATTACTGAGTATGTTTGAGTCAAAACGAAAATCGTTCTGTATAGCAATTGAAAAATTAGAACTTGGCTTTACTTTCACTTTAAAATCTGTCATGGATATTTCTGCTGGAAACCGAAGCAAAAGTTCTTCAAAATCTATCAGATTTAATTCACAGAAAATATCTTTAATGCGCATTCTCTGGCATAAGCGATTTACTCTTATAGCAGATATTTCGATTTCTTGCTGTTCCTCACCTTCATATATAGAATATATTAGTTGAGATGCTTTAATGACTTTCATAACGATTTATTCAAATGGACTATCAAAATCTCTTAATAATCTGTATTTTGTATCTTTGTCTGAAAGAACCGCTTGTACAACAGGTATTTTCCAGTCAATCCCTAAACTCTCATCCCAAACAGAAATTCCGTCTTCTGCTTTATGGTGACAAAATTTATCACATTTATATTGGATAATTGCTTTTTCACTCAATACAGAGAAACCATGAGCAAAACCTTGTGGAATAAACAACTGGCGGTGATTCTCAGCCGACAACTCTACTGCTACGTGTTCACCATATATTGGTGAACTCTTACGATTTTCAACCGTTACGTCAAGCACTTTTTCCTCTACACATCGCAATAATTTACTCGGTACAAATGGTGGACGTTGGAAATGGAAACCTCGCATGACGCTAAAACGGCTCATACTCTCATTGCCTTGACAGAAGTCAATATTGTTTACTTTATCTTTAAATTCTTTCTCAGAAAAAATCTCTAAGAAATATCCATTTTGCGTTTTGATAAGGTGTGGTTCAATGATTACCACGTCTTCGATCTTTGTTTTAATCATACTCATCGTTTCTAGAATTCTAAATTCTTTTTTAAAGTATGATTTTTCTCTTCAAGAATTGAAAGGAGATACTTGCCATAGTCATTCTTCAGCATAGGCTGAGCATTCTCTCTCAATTGTTCTGCGGTAATCCATCCCTGCCGGTATGCGATACCTTCCAGACAAGCTACCTTCAAGCCCTGGCGTTTCTCCAAGACCTCAATAAATGTGGATGCTTCAGAAAGGGAATCATGGGTTCCGGTATCGAGCCAGGCAAATCCTCTTGCCATGGTCTGTACCTTCAGCTGCTTATCCTTCAAGAACTCCTGGTTTACGGTGGTGATTTCCAACTCACCACGAGCGGATGGCTTGATATGCTTGGCTACTTCCACCACCTTGTTAGGATAGAAGTATAAGCCTACCACTGCATAGTTGCTCTTAGGATGTTCAGGCTTCTCTTCGATGCTCAGGCAATTGCCCTGCTCATCGAACTCTGCCACGCCATAGCGCTCAGGGTCGCTGACGCGGTAACCGAAAACGGTTGCCTTGTCGTTCTGCTCAGCATCTACTACTGCTTGATGCAGCATCTGATTTAATCCTGCACCATAGAAGATATTATCGCCTAATACGAGGCAAGCAGAATCATTACCAATGAATTTCTCTCCGATAATGAAGGCTTGGGCTAAGCCATCTGGCGATGGCTGTTCTGCATACTCGAATTTGACTCCGAACTGGCTTCCATCGCCTAAGAGGCGCTTGAAGCCTGGTAAATCAAATGGTGTTGAAATAATGAGTATCTCACGGATACCTGCCAACATCAATACTGATATTGGGTAGTATATCATCGGCTTATCAAAGATTGGTATCAGCTGCTTGCTGATTCCCTTTGTGATGGGGTACAAGCGTGTACCGCTACCACCTGCTAATACTATTCCTTTCATATAATTATTATTTATTGATCAATAACATGTTTTCTAAAATCATCCCTCAATGGTCTTTACACCCCCTTCGGTTCCCCCGTTTGCGGGGGACTGAAACCTTCTTTAGCATTAAAGAAGTCATCTTTTCGAAAACCTACCCGTCCTTCCTTACCGTTAAGGAAGGCTCCACCTTTCTCACCAAGCCTCTCTTCCCTCAGGGACGAGAGGATGTAACCGCCCTACAGTGCTATATATGCCCCACCTGTCCCTCCCCAGCGGGAGGGTCCTTACCCTATACCCAAGCCCTAAATCCCTACCATAGGGATTAGGGATGTAACCGCCCTCCGGTGCTCGGAACCGCTACGCTATAAGGTTGGCGGACCAATCAAAGGTCTCGCCATATTGTGCGGGATGGGACCGCATGATTATGGGCTTATACCACAAATCGATGCTTCTCTACCATTTTCTGACATCAGAAATTTTATAGAATATGATATTACGAATCTTATAATATGGTAGCTCACCACTTTCACGCAAATCTTTCACAAAATCCTTGCTTACACCACCGAGATAGGATAAAATGGTTTTATTCGTCAAGAACTCCTGATCTTGTTCTTTCAACGAAATCACTTTCACTACCACGTTGATGCCAACACGAGTTTTGTATTTGTTTTTTTTATAATCCATCACACAAATCTTCCAAATCATATCCATTAGACAAAGTTGACCTTAATTTATCCAAGAAAGGTATAACTTTATCTATATCTAAGTATAAGAAGTGTGCAGCATTACCTATGAAATTATTTAAACTATCAAAATCATCAACCGAATTTGAATTACTTTTTATATCATCAACCAAAAAACCGTCTTTTACAAAAAATAAGTCTTTAACTGCTCCTTTATGATGCGAAAATAAATCCGGTTCTTTATCTTTTAGTAAATTCAGGATATAAGCCTCTTTGTGATAACAATCTGCTACATAATACATTGGATGGAATAAAGTTACAGTTTTAACTTTTATACCATATTTTTTCTTAAAACATTCACCAAAATTCTCTTCGAAAAGATGATCACCATTCTCTTGTTTTCCTATCACAAAAGAATGTCCAAACAAGTAACCTAATCTAACATCTACAGATAACTTAGGCAGATTTGGCTTTATATACCTTAAAGAATTATAATATGAGTAAGCATCCAACCCCTATAGCAATACAACTCCATCCCCAGTGTTTACTGGGGAT
>ERZ1026846.668-NODE-668-length-25447-cov-5.170290_pt1 | contig 25447 bp, 24 predicted proteins | sample MGYA00380153_ERZ1026846 | MGnify/ENA primary metagenome ERZ1026846 (study PRJEB33269, sample SAMEA4719789) | human gut metagenome | biome: human-associated habitat; feature: organic feature; material: feces | place: Cameroon | collected 2013-10 ...
CCCGGTTTTCATGCCGGAAGAGATGACACCGGAGGACAGCCCGGTTTCCATGCCGGAGGAGACGACACCGGAGGACAGCTCGGTTTCCGTACCGGAGGAGACGACACCGGAGAACGGTCCGGTTTCCGCACCGGAGGAGATGACACCGGAGGACAGCCCGGTTTTCATGCCGGAAGAGATGACACCGGAGGACAGCCCGGTTTTCATGCCGGAAGAGATGACACCGGAAGATAGCCCGGTTTTCATGCCGGAAGCAATAGGACCGGATGACGGCGATACGTTCAAAGCAGGAACCGGAACATCCGACAACGCAGGTAATCTGACGGATGAGGCTCCGGAAAAGCAGCCGGAGTCCGCAACGGAAATGCTCACTCTGCCGGAAGATATGGAAAAAGAATTGCAGGAGCTGCAGAGACTGACCGAGGAAAATGAAATTCCCACAGAGGCCTCCTACGAAGAGAAGCCGACAGACGGACAGGAAACGGGAACACCCACGGGCGGGGGGGTTATGGAAATGGACCCTGCGGATATTGATGAACTGCTGCAGAACAAATCGGATAAGAAAGAGAAAAAGCCGGGATTCTTCAAACGTCTGCTGGCATTTTTTACAGAGGAAGCCACTCCCGAAGAAGAGCCGCAGAAGGACGAAAACGAAGAAGTCTTAGCGGAACTGGATAAAGAAGACAAGACGGCGGAGCAGGACAAGAAAAAGAAGAAAGAAAAGAAGAAAAAGGACAAGCCTGCCAAGGGCAAGGGAGCGAAAAAGAACGCTAAAGCCGGAAACGCAGAAGACGGCGACGAAGAGGAAGACGGAAAGCAGGAAAAAGGAAAAGGCAAAGGCAAGGCGAAAAAAGCTTCCAAAAAGAAGAAGGAAAAGCCGGAAGTACCCGAGCAGGAAGAGAAAGCCTCCAAAGGCTATACAAAGAAAAACATCATTCTGGTATGTCTTTTTTCAGCGGCAGTTTTTGCCGTGCTGTATTTGAGCATTTCCTATGTGGCACCCGGTTATGCCAAGAAAAATGCCGTGACGGCATTTGAAAATCAGGACTATCTGACCTGTTATGAAATTCTGTACGGACAGAAGCTCACGGAAAGAGAACAGCAGTTGTTTACCTTTTCCAATATGGTGCTGCGCATGCAGAAAAAAATAAACGACTATGACAAATATGTGGAAGACGGAGAAAATCTGTATGCTCTGGACAGCCTTATGCAGGCAGTGGAGGAGTACGAGGAAACCCAGGGAGAAGCACTTGCCTGCGGTGCAGACGGGGAAATGTTAAAGCTCTACCGGGAAGTACTTACCATTCTGCAGGAAAATTACGGACTGGACGAAGAGGGCGTAAGAGGTATTGCGTTCTGTGACAACAAGGTGGAATACACCAGGATGCTGGACACGCTGATTAACGGCGGAACCGTGGATATCAAGGAAGAACCGGCAACGGATACGGAAGATTTGCCGGATTTACTGCCGGAAGAGGAAGAAACCGATGATACGGAATTCCTGCCGGAGGACGTACCCGATACCGAAATTTTACCGGAGGACGCAGGAAATCCGGCAGGAGAGGCTTTACCGGAGGATGCAGAAAATCCGGCTGGGGAACCCTTACCGGAGGATACAGGTGATACACTTTAGGAGGAAACTTCAGTGATTGCAATTATTGACTATGATGCAGGCAATATCAAGAGTGTGGAAAAAGCACTTCAATATCTGGGAGAGGAAGCCGTGATAACGCGGGATGCCGGAGAAATCCTTATGGCGGACAAGGTTATCCTGCCGGGCGTGGGAGCCTTCGGCGACGCCATGGAAAAGCTGAACCGCTACGGGCTGGTGCCGGTTATTCACGAAGTGGTGGAAAAAGGAATTCCTTTTCTGGGCATCTGCCTGGGATTGCAGCTTATGTTTGAAAGCAGCGAGGAAGCGCCCGGTGTGGAAGGTCTGGGACTATTGAAAGGAAAAATCGTGCGTATTCCCGAAGGGGACGGTCTGAAGGTGCCGCACATGGGCTGGAACTCATTAAGCTTTCCCAAGGAAGGCAGGCTGTTTGCTGGCATACCGGAAAATTCCTATGTGTACTTTGTGCATTCCTATTACCTGCAGGCAGAAGAGGACATTGTAACGGCTACCGCCGAGTATGGCGTGACCATTCACGCATCCGTGGAAAAAGGAAATGTGTTCGCCTGCCAGTTCCATCCGGAAAAAAGCTCCCATACGGGACTTACCATTCTGAAGAATTTTGTAGAATTAAAAGGGAGGGAAGACTGATGCATACCAAAAGAATTATTCCCTGTCTGGATGTGAAAGACGGACGCGTGGTAAAGGGCGTCAACTTTGTAAATTTAACGGATGCCGGAGACCCGGTGGAAATTGCTGCGGCATATGATAAAGCCGGAGCGGACGAGGTGGTTTTTCTTGATATTACCGCTTCCAGCGACAACCGCGCCACGGTTGCCGATATGGTGCGCAGAGTGGCGGAAAAGGTGTTCATTCCATTTACGGTCGGCGGTGGTATCCGTACTGTGGATGATTTTAAGCTGTTACTCAGGGAAGGTGCGGACAAGATTTCCGTGAATTCCGCAGCGGTTATGAATCCGCGTCTGATTGCGGATGCGGCAGATAAATTCGGCAGCCAGTGCGTGGTAGTAGCCATTGATGCCAAAAGACAGCCGGACGGTCATTTTTCTGTTTATAAAAACGGTGGCAGAGTGGACTGCGGCATCGATGCAGTGGAATGGGCGATGCAGGCGGAAAAACTGGGTGCAGGCGAAATTCTGCTTACCAGCATGGACGCAGACGGCACAAAGGCGGGGTATGATATTGCCCTTACTTCCGCCATTGCAAAGGAAGTAAAAATTCCGGTTATCGCGTCGGGCGGAGCCGGTAAAATGGAAGATTTTTACGAGGCGCTGACAGCGGGTGGTGCGGAAGCGGCGCTTGCGGCTTCCCTGTTCCATTTTAAGGAACTGGAAATCCGGGAAGTAAAGGAATATTTACGAAGCAGAGGCGTACCGGTCAGATTATAAGAGCAGAGATGCAACGAACAGATTATCGGAACAAAGAAGCACCGGTCAGAGTATAGGAGCACAAAAGTTATGGGAATGATTACGGGTGACTGGCTCACGGCATTGGGGCCGGAATTTAAGAAACCTTATTATGCCAAATTATTTCGGTTTGTGAAAAAAGAATACGAAACCACACAGGTGTTTCCGCCTGCGGACGATATTTTCAATGCGTTTCATCTGACACCGCTCAATAAAGTCAAGGTGGTGATATTGGGACAGGACCCCTATCACAATGACGGGCAGGCGCACGGCTTATGTTTTTCCGTAAAGCCGGATGTGGATATTCCCCCTTCCCTGGTCAATATTTATCAGGAGCTGCATGATGACCTCGGCTGTTATATACCGGATAACGGCTGCCTTACCAAGTGGGCGGAGCAGGGCGTGCTTCTCTTAAATACGGTGCTGACTGTCCGGGCACATTCCGCTTTTTCCCATCGGAACATGGGCTGGGAAGAGTTTACGGATGCTGCCATAAGGGTGTTAAACGAAGAGGACAGACCTATTGTGTTTATTTTGTGGGGAAAACCGGCACAGATGAAAAAGTCCATGCTGAACAACCCGAAACATCTGATTTTAGAGGCGCCGCATCCGAGTCCGCTTTCTGCCTACAGAGGATTTTTCGGAAGCCGGCCTTTCAGTAAGACCAATGAATTTTTAATGAGGAACGGTCTTACCCCCATTGACTGGCAGATTGAAAATATTCATAAATAAAGTTTTATACGGAGGAGCAATACATTATGAAAAAACCATTTGTAACAAAGGAACTGATTGAAGAAGTCGTAAAGGAATACCCAACTCCCTTCCATATTTATGATGAAAAGGGTATTCGGGAAAATGCCAAAGCCTTAAAGGAAGCCTTTTCCTGGAATAAGGGCTACAAAGAATTTTTTGCGGTAAAGGCAACACCTAACCCGTTCTTAATTGACATCTTAAGAGAATACGGCTGCGGTTGCGACTGTTCTTCCATGACAGAGCTGATGCTTTCCCATGCCATGGACGTTCCGGGAGAGGACATTATGTTTTCCTCCAACGACACTCCGGCGGAAGAATTTGCGTATGCGGCAAAAATCGGCGCCACCATCAACCTGGATGACATTACCCACATTGATTTTCTGGAAAAAACCATCGGCTATCTGCCCAAGACCTTAAGCTGCCGTTATAATCCCGGCGGATATTTCTCCATTGCCAACAGTATTATGGACAACCCCGGCGATGCCAAATACGGCTTTACTACGGAGCAGATGTTTGAAGGCTATAAAATCTTAAAGGCAAAAGGCGTGGAGAACTTCGGTATTCATGCATTTCTTGCCAGCAACACCGTAACCAACGATTACTATCCGACACTTGCCAGAGAGCTGTTTGAACTGGCGGTGAAGTTAAAGGAGGAAACCGGTGCGCACATCACCTTCATCAACCTTTCCGGCGGTATCGGCATCCCTTACAAGCCTGAAGATGCCCCCAATGACATCCGTGTAATCGGAGAAGGTGTCAGAAAGGTTTACGAAGAAGTGCTGGTTCCCGCAGGTATGGGAGACGTTGCCATTTACACCGAACTCGGACGTTTCATGATGGCGCCTTACGGACACCTTGTTACCAAGGCTATTCATGAGAAACACACCCACAAGGAATACATCGGTGTGGACGCCTGTGCCGTAAACCTGATGCGTCCCGCCATGTACGGCGCTTATCATCACATCACGGTTTTGGGAAAAGAAAATGCACCCTGCGACCACAAATACGATGTGGTAGGTTCTCTTTGCGAAAACAACGATAAATTTGCCATCGACAGAATGCTTCCCGAAATCGAGATAGGAGATTACCTTGCCATTCACGATACCGGCGCACACGGTTTTGCCATGGGTTACAACTACAACGGCAAGCTGAAATCCGCAGAGCTTCTATTAAAAGAAGACGGCAGTGTGCAGCTTATCCGCAGGGCGGAAACTCCGAAGGACTATTTTGCAACCTTTGACTGCTTCCCTATTTATAAGAAGATTTTTGAATAAGAATACTGCGCTACATGTAAAAGCTTGTTTCCTTCCAAAAAACTTCTTGTCAATGACGAAAAAATATGGTACTATAAGAGTCGGCTGTGAAAGCAGTGAGCCGGTGTGGCGGAATGGCAGACGCGGCAGACTCAAAATCTGTTTGTGGCAACACAGTGCGGGTTCAAGTCCCGCCACCGGCATAAAAAGTCCAGTAAGTACTGGACTTTTTTGCTATACAGGAAGTTTCCTATATAGTAAAAAGCCCTCTGGCAGAATCGCACTGCGGCGGAGTGGAATTATGTCGCTGAAGCGACCCGCCGCAGGCGGAGAATCCTGCAATGCAGGATTCTTTTTTTGTTGCTTTTTTCAGTCATATTATGAGTTCATTCTACAGCACCCCATAAACTACCACACCCAGTCCCGCAGACAGTAAGAGCATCAGAATGGGAGAAATGGTTTTTTTTCGGAAGTGCTTCCATAAAACATGCAGGACAATCAGAAATACAAAGATAAAAATTCCCTTATAATCCGGAGATACCGCCTCGGAAGAAAGCCCAAGATTAAGGAGGCTGCCGATGTCATTGACGGACCGGACGGAAAACAGAGTTCCGAGCCCCATGGTAACGGCGGTGGAGAGTATCATAGCCACCACACAAGGACGGATGCCGGAAAGAAATGCCTGCACGCCGGCATATTTCATGAAGTTTTTGAGGAGCGCCGCAATCAGCAGGATAATGAAAAAAGAAGGCATCACCACGCCGACGGTAGCAAAGAAGCTGCCTAAAATGCCGCCCTGGGAGGACCCGATAAATGTCGCCATATTGACGGCAAGAGGACCGGGAGTGGACTCGGAAACGGCAATGAAATTCAAGAATTCTTCTTCGGAAAGCCAGCCGTAAGACAGGACGGTTTCCCGGATTAAGGAAATCATACCGTAGCCTCCGCCAAAGGAAACCGTGCCAATCATCAGAAAAGAGAAAAACAACTGCAGGTAAATCATAAGTCATTTCCTCCTTTCCCATCTTTATTTTTCTTAAGTGTTTGCGAAACACCACAAGCTATGCGTATAAGATACAGCACAACGGCAAGAAATCCGCAGATCAGAATATAAAATACGGACGAAAACGAAACGGAAGTCAGGGTAAAAAAGGTCATAAGAAGAAAGACCGCAGCTAAAATCAGGCGGGAGAAAATGTCTTTTTTCAGTCCCTTTGCCATTTTTATTCCGGCGGAAAAAATCAGATACACCACGCCCACCTGGATGCCCTTGAAGGCATAGGCAACATAGCTTAGGCTTAGGAAACGGTCAAACACCAGCGATATCAGATAAATAATAACAAAAGAGGGGATACTTACGGCAACTGTCGCAAGCAGTGCACCAAGGACACCCTCCGTTTTATAGCCGATAAAGGTAGCGCTGTTGATGGCAACCGGTCCGGGAGTCGATTCGGCAATGGCAACCATGTCCATAAATTCTTCTTTGCTGATCCACTTCTTTTTTTCTACAAATTCATGTTCCAAAAGAGCGGCCATGGCATAGCCGCCGCCAAAAGTGAAAGCACCTATTTTAAGAAAAGTAAAAAATAAATTTTGTTTTTTCATAAGGCAAATATAGCATAAAGAAGCAGGAAAGGAAAGTTTCTGATGCATCTTTTTTTAGAGTATGGTAAAATGTATAGGGGTTATCGGCGCAAGCAGCGAAAGATTCAAAAAAGATTTACTTTTCTGTTTGCGGAAAGAAGGAAAGACAGACAGGGTATGAATTGCAAAGAATGTGAAAAGCTCATTCCGGCATTTATTGCGGGGGAATTGAGCGATAAGGATTTGGAGAGCTTTCTTGCACATGTGGAAAGCTGCCCGGATTGTGAAGAAGAGCTCACCATTCAGATACTGATTGCCGAAGGTATGTCCCGTCTGGAGGACGGCAGGGCATTTGACCTGAAAGAGGAAATCAACCGCCGGATGGAAGGAGCAGAGCATAAATTACGAATGCATAAGGTATTCCGCTACATGCGTATTACCTTTGAAATTCTTGCGGCCATAGCCGTGGGGACACTGCTTGTATTTTTTGTCTTGTGACGGGCAAAAATCTGCGGTTTCGGAAGAAGGAGGTCCGCAGATTAGAAAGGCATGGGTATTATTGTGAGTGAAAAAATAGTTTTGATAGACGGACACAGTATCTTGAACAGGGCGTTTTACGGATTGCCGGATCTGACAAATGCGGAAGGTCTCCATACCAATGCGGTATACGGATTTTTAAATATTATGTTTAAGATACTGGAGGAAGAAAAGCCGGAGTATCTGGCGGTGGCGTTTGACAGAAGTGAGCCCACCTTCCGTCATGAAAGATATGCGGCATACAAGGGCACCAGAAAGCCCATGCCCACGGAGTTAAGGGAGCAGGTTCCCCTTATGAAGGAAATGCTGACAGCCATGGGCATCTGCATATTGGAGCATGCCGGCTGGGAAGCGGACGATATTTTGGGAAGCCTTGCCAGAATGTCGGAAAAGCAGGGGATGCAGGTGTCCTTGATTTCCGGAGACAGGGACCTTTTACAGATTGCCACGGACAAAGTAAAAATCCGCATTCCCAAGACCAAGGGCGGCAAAACCGAAATCGAGGATTATTATGCAAAGGATGTGGAAGCGGCTTACGGTGTGACACCCACCCGGTTCATAGATCTGAAAGCCCTGATGGGCGATACGGCGGACAACATTCCCGGTGTGCCCAAGGTAGGCGAGAAAACAGCACAGGAGCTGATGAAGCAGTTCGGTTCTCTGGACGGCATCTATGAACATGTGGAAGAGGTCAGTAAGAAATCCGTAAGGGAGTCTTTGCAGGCAAATAAAGATCTGGCGGATTTAAGCAGGGAACTTGCCACCATAAAGACAGACTGCGACCTTGATTTTTCCTATGAGAAAGCAAAGGCAGAGGGCTATTTTACCAAAGAAGCGTATGCTCTTATGAAAAGGCTGGGCTTTAAGAATTTCCTCGGACGCTTCAACGAAGAGGAGTCCCAGGGAGAAAGCGGACTGACGGAAAAATTTAAGAAGGTAACGGAAAAAGCGGAGGCGGAAAAGGTATTTGCTGAGGCAATTACTGCCGGAAAAGCCGGATTTTTTCGCTTAAGCACAGGTATTGCCCTGTGTTACAACGCGGAAAACGTTTATTTTATCGATACGGACTGTATGCCGGAGGAAGAAACAGCGGAGAGAATGCTGGCTTTGTCGGAAAAGGCAGAGATTTCCGTGTGTGATATCAAGAAGCAGTATGACATTCTGGAGAAGGATGGCACGGAACGTTATTTTGACATCCTGATTGCGGCATATCTTTTAAATCCGCTGAAAAACGATTACGACACGGAGAGCATTGCCGGAGAACATCTGGGGCTCATGATACCCGGAAGGACGGAAGTGTTCGGCAAAAAAACGGAGGAAGCCGTTTATACGGAAAATCCGGCGAAGGTGACGGAGTATGCCTGCTATGGTGCCTATGTGGCATTTACGGCAAAAGAAGTGCTTGCACAGAAGCTTTCCGAAACCGGAATGCTTTCTTTGTTCCGGGAAATAGAAATGCCCCTTTCCCTGGTTCTTTACGATATGGAAAAAGAAGGCATCTTAGTAAAACCGGAGGAATTAAAGGCATACGGCGAGAGACTGTCCGGCAGAATTACCGAGCTGGAAACGAAAATTTACGAAGAAGCGGGAAAAGAATTTAACTTAAATTCTCCCAAGCAGTTAGGGGAGATTTTATTTGAAGAAATGCATCTGCCAGGCGGAAAGAAGACGAAAACCGGTTATTCCACAGCGGCGGATGTACTGGAAAAAATGGCGCCGGATTATCCGATTGTGGCGGACATTTTAGAGTACAGAGGGCTTGCAAAATTAAAATCCACCTATGCGGACGGACTGGCTTCCTGCATCAAAGAGGACGGCAGAATTCATACAAGCTTTAACCAGACCATTACGGCTACCGGACGCATCAGCTCCACGGAGCCAAATTTACAGAACATTCCCATGCGAATGGAACTGGGCAGACAGATACGCAAAGTATTTGTGCCGAAGGAAGGCTATGAATTTACGGATGCGGACTATTCCCAGATTGAACTCCGTGTACTGGCACATATGTCCCGGGACGAGAAGCTGATTGACGCTTACCGGAAAGAAGAGGACATCCACCGGATTACGGCGTCCCAGGTTTTCCATGTGCCGTTTGAGGAAGTAACGGATTTGCAGAGAAGAAACGCCAAGGCGGTAAACTTCGGTATTATTTACGGCATCAGCTCTTTTGGCTTAAGCCAGGACTTAAGCATCAGCAAAAAAGAGGCGGCTGCCTACATGGAGCAGTATTTTGAAACCTATCCGAAGATTAAGGATTTTATCGACGGACTGGTGGAGGAGGCCAAGAAAACCGGTTATGCCGTAACTATGTTTGGACGACGCAGACCCATTCCGGAGCTTTCTTCCAACAATTTTATGCAGAGAAGCTTCGGAGAGCGTATCGCCATGAATTCCCCCATTCAGGGAACGGCGGCGGATATTATTAAAATTGCCATGATTAACGTGTGGAAAAGTCTTAAAAAGGAGGGACTTTCCTCCAGACTTTTGCTGCAGGTACACGATGAACTTCTGATTGAAACGGCAAAAGACGAAGAAGAGCAGGTAAAACGTATTCTGGAAAAAGGCATGAAAGGGGCGGCAGATCTTGCCGTGGAGCTTGCCATAGATATGCATACCGGTGAAAACTGGTACGAAGCAAAATAAGGATACCGGTGAAAAACGGTATGAAGTGAAATAAAGATACAAGGGGGTAGATTTATGCGTCTGATTGGTATTACCGGCGGTATCGGTGCGGGAAAAACGGAAGTGCTATCTTTTATCAGACAGCATTATCTTTGCAAAATCTGTCTGGCTGACGAGGTGGCACACATTATTCAGTCGCCGGGTCAGGATTGTTATGTAAAAATGGTGGCGCTGCTTGGAAAAGGTGTGCTGGATGCGGACGGCAGGATTAACAAAAACCGTATGGCGGCACAGATTTTTCTGGACAAATCCCTGCTTAAAAAGGTGAACGATATTGTGCACCCGGCAGTGAGAACGTATCTGGAGCAGGAAGTAAAGAAGGCGGCCGAGGAGGGAAAAACAGAGCTTTTCTTTATCGAGGCGGCGCTTCTGATTGAGAACGGTTATAAGGATTTTGTGGATGAGATGTGGTATGTTTATGCATCCCCGGAGGTAAGAAGGCGGAGACTGAAGGTAAACAGAGGTTACAGTGATGAAAAGATCACGGGAATTATGGGCAACCAGCTTACGGAGGAGCAGTACCGTAAGAACAGTGATTTTGTGATTGACAACAGTGACAGCTTAGGCGCAGCCTGTGAGCAGATAAAGAACAGACTGGAGGCATATACGTGGCAGGAGTAAGCAGAAAAAAAGCGACGATAACGCAAAAAGAAAAAGCACAGATGGTGTTCGGTCTGGACATCGGTACCAGAAGCATTGTGGGGACCGTGGGATACCGGGACGGCGAGAGGTTTATCGTAAAGGCGGAATGCGCAAAGGAGCATGAAACCCGTGCTATGCTGGACGGACAAATCCATGATATCCGCAAGGTCGGCAGCACCATTAAAGAAGTAAAGGAAACGCTGGAGAAGGAACTGGGATTTCCGTTAAAGGATGTCTGCATTGCAGCCGCAGGCCGTGTGCTCCGTACCGTGACCATTCATGTGGAAACGGCATTTGAAGAGGACAGGACGGTGGAACGCGACGACATGTATGTGCTTTCCGCCAAGGGCGTGGAGCAGGCGTACGAGGAATTTTCCAAGGACAATCATACGGGACTGAAGTTTTTCTGCGTAGGATATTCCGTTATCCGCTACTACATGAACGGCTATCAGATTTTAAATCCGGAAGAGCATAAAGCCGGAAACATCGGCGCGGATATGATTGTGACTTTCCTGCCCGAGGACGTTGTGGATGGCCTGTATAAGGCAGTAGAGCTGGCAGGTTTGACGGCAGTTAATCTGACACTGGAGCCTATTGCCGCCATTCAGGTGGCTATTCCCGAAAAATTCCGTATGCTTAATATTGCACTGGTGGATGTAGGCGCCGGTACCTCTGATATTTCCATAACCAAGGACGGAGCTATTACGGCGTACGGTATGATACCCATTGCCGGAGACAGCCTGACGGAAACCATTGCCAGGCACTGTCTGGTGGATTTCAATGCGGCAGAGGAAATCAAGCGCCAGATTGAGGATAAAGAAGAAATCAGCTTTACGGATATCATGGGACTCCCCCAGACCATTTCCTCAAAGGAACTTTTAGAGGTGATGGAGCCGCAGATTGAGGCTATGACAAAGCCGGTTGCGGAATGCATTATGGAACTGAACGGTGATAAGCCGGTCAGCGCTGTGTTTGTGGTAGGCGGAGGCGGTAAAATTCCCGGTTATACGAAGAAGCTTTCGGAAGAACTGGGCATTGTAAAGGAAAGAGTGGCTGTCCGCGGCGGCGATGTCATGGGCTTTGTGGATTTCCCGGAGTATGTGCAGAAGGACTCCTTACTGGTAACACCGGTGGGTATCTGCTTAAGCTACTACGAGCAGCATAATAATATCATTTATGTGACCTTTAATGAGGAAAACATCAAGATTTACGACAATGGCAAGCTTTCGGTTGTGGATGCCGCCATGCAGGCGGATTTCCCCAATGAGGGTCTGTTCCCCAGACGGGGCGCTGAACTGGATTTTACGGTGGACGGGAAAAAACGCATCAGGAGAGGACAGCCGGGAGAGTCTGCCATTATTATGGTAAACGGCGCACCGGCGGATATTCACACGCCCATCAAGGCAAACGATGTGATTGTCATTATGCCTTCCACGGCGGGGGAAGCGGCAAGGCTGAAAATCGGCGCGCTGCCGGAGTACCGCCAGTCCCTTACTATCAAGGTAAACGACAAGGAAGTGACGCTTCCGAAGTTTGCCATGGTAAACGGTGAAATGCAGTCCGAATTTTACGACATAAAGAATGGCGATAAAATTGAGATGCAGGCTTATTACACCGTGGAACAGGTAAAGGAACTGCTTGATTTGTCGCTGGACGGCAAACGGGTTCTCTTAAACAACGCACCGGCTTCTCTTTCGGACAAGGTGTATGAGAACTTCTCCTTACAGATAGCGGATGCGGGCGATGTGCCCGAAACCTGGGAGGCGCTGCCGGATGAAACTGCAGAGTCAACAGGCGAGTCCGAAACAGGGGAGGACGCAATACCTGAAAAAAATGTGACAGAACAGAGCGAACAGTCTGCCGAAACGCAGGCGGGCGGCGGAAACACCGCACCGGCAGCGGCACAGGCAGATACAGTGGAGCAATCCAAAGCCGACGGTACAGCGGACCTGGCAGAGAAAACTCCTGCTGACGGCATTGCGGATGAAGCTGCGGAGCAGCCGGAGGAAGAACCTGTTCCCAAGCCGGTTATCCATGATGTACATGTAGTGGTAAACGGCAGCCCCATTACCCTGCACGGCAAGGCAAGCTATGTCTACGTGGATGTGTTCGACTACATAGATTTTGATTTGAAGCATCCCAGGGGATCCGGCATTGAAACTCTGCTGAACGGACAGTCCGCAGAGTATCTGAAAGAAATATTTGACGGCGATGTGATTGACATCCGATGGAAGGACTAAAGAAATGAGATTTTGCAGTATAGCCAGCGGAAGCAGCGGAAACTGTATTTACGTTGGCTCCGATACCACGCACCTTTTAATTGACGCAGGCATCAGCGCCCGGAAAATCGAAACGGGACTGGCGGAACTGGAACTGACGGGGAGGGATATAGACGGCATTCTGATTACCCATGAGCATTCCGACCATATAGCGGGACTGGCGGTGCTGTGCAAAAAATACAGCATTCCCCTTTTTGCTACAAGAGGAACCATTAAAGCTATTGTAAACGGCAGGCAGAAAAACATTCCCGACCCGTCCCTTTTTCAGGAAATAGAAGCGGACAGCCAGATGATTATTAAGGATCTGAAGGTATGGCCCATGAAAATTTCCCATGATGCGGCGGAACCGGTGGGGTATCGTGTGGGTTACGGAGACAAAAAGGTAGCCGTGTGTACGGACCTTGGAACGTTTGACGATTATACGGTGGCGTGTCTTACCGGTCTGGACGCACTGCTCTTAGAGGCAAACCATGACGTGAACATGCTGCAGGTGGGACCGTATCCCTATTATCTTAAGCAGAGAATTTTAGGAAACAGGGGACACCTGTCTAACGAAAATGCCGGCAGGCTTTTGGACAGGGTGCTGAATGACAAAATACAGGCCATTATGCTGGGACATCTGAGCAAGGAAAACAATATGCCGGAGCTGGCGCATGAGGCTGTGCGTATGGAAATCACCATGGGAGAGAGCCGGTACAAGGCGGACGATTTCCCCATTTATGTGGCAGCCAGGGATGCCCTGTCACCGGTCATCGAATTATAGGAAGAGAGGGTGCAAATTGATGAAGACATTAGTTTGCGCCTTTTTGTATAACAGGAAAGAACTTCTTAGGGAAGAAAGGGGAAAACCTATGTTTTGGGACAAAGTTGCAGGTGTGTATGATTTATTTGAAAACCTTTATAACAAAAAGGTATACCGGGAGACGGGCATTCAGGTGGCAAAGCTGATAAATATAAACGATAAGGTTTTGGAATGTGCCTGCGGAACCGGCGCTATCAGTATATACATTGCAAAGAAAGCAAAAAGACTGGTTGCCACGGATTATTCGGTGGGCATGCTTAGACAGGCAAGGAAAAAGCTTTCTTCTTTCCCGAATGTCCGGCTGGCAAAGGCAGATATTACGAAATTAAAGTATGCGGACAATTCTTTTGATAAGGTGGTGGCGGGAAATGTTATCCATCTTCTGCCGGACCCGAAAGCCGCACTGCAGGAGCTTACCCGTGTCTGCAAGCCGGAAGGCAGGCTGATTATTCCCACCTATATTAACGATACCAAGAGCACCAACAAAGCAGCCGTCCGTTTGCTGGAAAAACTGGGCGCCAATTTCAAGCAGCAGTTTGATGAAAACACGTACCGCGGGTTCTTTAAGGAAATAGGTTACACAGACGTCACCTATCAGATTGTGGAGGGACGGATGGCATGCGATATAGCGGTGATTGAAATTCCTGAGAAATAAATTGAATATCGGATAAGTACCGCTTGACAAGCAAATGCAGAGCACCGAGCGGTACATAGTTAGGCAAAGTTATTTGAAGTTCGCCGGAAATATGCTATAATGAAACGGCGGTTAGCACAATCTAACCAAAATTTAAAATGGTTTGGAAAATCGAACCGGAGAGGATAAAACATGAATACAGAAAAGATGCATATTGAGCCAAATACCGTTCAGGAAACATTGGTGATACCCTTATGGGGCAGAAAGTACTGCTCCGAAATCTATCCTGAAATTTACAACGACCCGATGGCGGCACAGATAATGGAAAAGCTGGATTATGATTTTTCGGCGCTGGAAGCAAAGAAACAGAACGTGGGCTTCCGTTTCGGTTATCTGGAGGCGGCTGCCAGATATACGGATTTGGGCATTGAAGTCAGAAACTACTGCAAGGAACATCCTGCCTGCGCCGTGGTAAACTTAGGCTGCGGTCTGGACTGCACTGCGGAAAATAATGCAGGAGAGGGATGCAAAATATACAATATTGACAGACCGGATGTGATAGCGGTACGAAACGAACTGATACCGCCTGCGGAAAATGTGACCAATATCGGAGCGGACTTAAATGACACGGCGTGGTTCGATGCCATTGATGATAGCAAGGGTGTGGTCTTTTTCGCTGCCGGTGTTTTCTATTATTTCCTTTCTTCGGATATTCAAAAGCTGTTCAATGCCATGGCGGAACGGTTTAAGGGCGGAAGGCTCTGTTTTGATGCAGCCAATAAAAAAGCGGTAAAGCTAATGCTCAAAACCTGGGTAAAGGCGGCTGGTATTACCGATATCGACCGGTATTTTTACATAAACAATCTGGACACGGATTTGAAAGCCTGGCTTCCCGAAACGGAGATTTCCGCAAAAGGCTATATGCTGGGATACCATGATTTGAAAACACCGTCGGTCAGCGGCTTTTTCCGTTTCCTTGCCAAAGTGGGAGACGGCTATATGCAGATGAGGATTGTGCAGATAAATTTTTAAGAACAGGCAGAAATGTTCAATGAAAAGGAAGGAGAATGGTTCTTATGGCAAATTTAAGCATTGAAATGTATTCTAATTGTTTACACAGAGAGGTTTCTTTTAAGATGGTCATTCCTACTGACTGCCGGATGGATGAAAACACACCTTTTTCCAGAGAAAATTATCCTAAAAAGAAAATGAAAACCTTATTTTTACTGCATGGCTATACGGGGAAAGGGGATTGCTGGATACCGGAAGATTTGATTAAGCAATATAATTTTGCGGTTATTTGCCCGAACGGTGAAAACAGCTTCTGGCTGAATGGAATTTCCACAGGGCATGCGTATCAATCCTTCGTAGGAGAAGAACTGGTGGAGTTTGTACGGAATACTTTCGGGCTGGCGAAAGAGCGGGAAAATACCTATATCATGGGACTTAGTATGGGAGGCTTCGGCTCCCTGCACACAGCATTGGCTTATCCGGATGTGTTCAGTAAGACCGCAGCATTCAGTTCCGCTTTTGTGCAGTATGAGGTTGCGGATATGAAGCCGGGATACCGGAATGATATTGCTAATTATGAATACTACAGAGAGTGTTTCGGAAATCCGGAAAAAGTGATGGAAAGCGAGAATGTGCCGGAAACTCTGGTACGAAAAATATTAGCCGGTGAGGGAAAACTGACCATGCCGGAAATTTATATGGCATGCGGAACAGAAGATTTTCTGTTGGAGCCGAACAGAAAAATGCATAATTTTTTAACCGGACAGGGAGTAAAGCATACCTATCTGGAGTGGTCCGGGGTTCATGATATAAAATTCTGGAATGAATGTGTTCAGAAATTTATTCCGGAAATGATGAAGTAAATGCATAAGGAGATAGGCAGCGAATAACGCATAGGATACTTTATATAAAGCGGCAAAGAAGGTTTTAAATCTTCGAAAAATTTCCGCGTGGGTGGAAGCCGGGGGAGTTGCGGTGGCAGCCGGAACAGCGGAGGGCTACATTTATACGGGAGTATGTGAGGACAGAACGCATGCCGGGAGCTTATAACGGCATCCCCCGTGTGAATCTGGTTTTACCGGAAAAGAGATTGTAAAAACGGGAGAATTTGGAATGAGAATCAAAATTTGCGGTTTAGGAAGGCGTATGTTACAGCTGTTTTGCGGAACAACGGTATTGGCATCCGTATATTTATTGTTAGGTTACTTTGGCTGCTATGAAAAATGGTTCCGGGGACCAGCGGGAATTGGAAAGGAACCGGTCTACTGGCTTTTACGGCTTGGAATTGTCATTCTGGTAGAAAATATTATTTTTTGGACAGGCATTATTATGGTGTACCTGACATCGGAGCAGCTTGGCATCCGGTGGAGAGTGTTGGGAATCGTGTGTGGGTGGATTCCCATAGCCCATCTTGTTATGCTGCATATTATCATTAAAACCGTGGGTGATGAGGTAAAACTGGAAAAGACACGAAGCAGAAGAAATGAACAGAGAAAAAATCAGGAGGTGTGTCATACCAGGTATCCGATTTTGATGGTGCATGGTGTGTTCTTCCGGGATTTTGAACATTTGAATTACTGGGGAAGGATACCGGCGGAACTGCAGGCAAACGGCGCTGTGATTTACTATGGAAACCATAACAGTGCGGCGGCGGTAAAGGACAGTGCAAAAGAGCTGGCAGCCCGCATTCATCAGATTGTCACAGAAACCGGCTGTGAAAAGGTGAACGTAATAGCCCATTCCAAAGGAGGACTGGACATGCGAACAGCTATCGCCCTTACGGATATTGCCCCCTGTGTGGCATCGCTTACGACAATCAACACTCCTCACAGAGGGTGTCTGTTTGCGGACTATCTGCTTACGAAAATACCGGAAAAACAGCAGCATGCGGTAGAAAATCTGTACAATACCGGTGCAGCAAAATTAGGAGATCAGAACCCGAATTTTCTGGCTGCAGTCCATGACCTTACCTTTACAAACTGCACCAGGTTGAATGAAGAAGTAAAGGATAATCCCAATCTGTATTACCAGTCCGTGGGCTCTAAGCTGAACCGGCCCACATCCGGTAGATTTCCGCTCAATTTTACCTATTATCTTGTAAAACACTTTGACGGACCAAACGATGGTCTTGTGGGAGAGGAATCCTTCCGGTGGGGACAACAATATCAGTTTTTGACGGTGAAAGGGAAAAGAGGAATATCCCATGCGGATATGATAGATCTGAACAGGGAAAATATCCCGGGTTTTGATGTGCGTGAATTTTATGTGCAGCTTGTGGCAGATCTGAAGAAAAGAGGATTTTAAAATGAATAGCAACGAGCCCCGGTACATAAGGTAATGCTTTCAACACTAGAAAATATTGCGTTTTCGCCATATCTGTGACATACTGACAGAAAGGCAGAAGAAATTATCTGATAAAATTTATGATAAGGAGATGTGTTTTCCACAGTTTGTGACCTTGCGGGAGAAGCCGGAGATTGCGGAAAAAGCGTCAGAATGGTTTCATAGCAAATGGTTTGTGCCTATGGAAGCTTACCGGGGAAGAGGAATTGCAGGGCGGCTTTTGCATATGGCAGTGGAAGATTTGCGGGCCAAAGGTATTTCGCCGGTGTATCTGATAACGGATCACACCGGATTTTACGAAAGATACGGCTGGGAGTTTCTATGTATGGTGCAGGGAGACGGCGAAGCGGAGCAGACGAGGATGTATATACACCGGTAAGATACGGAGCGGTCAAGAATGTATGTGCACCGGTAAGGCACGGAGCTGCCAAAGATGTATGTGCATCGGTAGACACGGAGATGGGAGAAAGCAGGATGAATACAGAAAAAAAGAATACGGCGTATTACCACCTTCCCGGTCTGTTTGAATTTTATGAGTTGTACCGTTTGTTTTTGCCCCTGTTCCGGGAACACCGGGAATATTTTTACGACTGGTGCGACATCGGTTCCGTATATGGGGCACCGGCGGATTGTCTGTGGGGCGGCGGACGGGTCGGCTTTGGCGATAACCGTCCTGAAGAGGTGCTTGCTCTGATGCGGGAATATGGGATTTCCGCCCGGCTGACCTTCAGCAATTCTTTGCTTCAAAAGGAGCACCTTTCGGACAAAAAATGCAATGAGCTCTGCATTATGTTCGGAGAAAGCAGGGAGTCGGCAAACGGTGTCATCGTGCATTCCGATTTGCTGGCGGACTATTTACAGGAGCATTATCCGGGGCTGTATCTGGTGTCCTCCACTACGAAAGTGCTGACGGGTTTTTCAGAGCTTACGGAAGAACTGAAAAGAAAAGAATTCCGTTATGTGGTGCCGGATTTCCGCCTGAATAAGGCATTTGATAAATGGGACAATTTGTCGGGGCAGCAAAAGGACAAGGTAGAATTTCTTTGCAACGAATGCTGCTTTTTCGGATGCAAAGACAGAAAAAACTGCTACGAAGCGGTCAGCCGCAAAAGCCTCGGCGAAGATGTAGAACATTACTGCAGCGCACCGGATGCAGGAGAAGGGTATCGTTTCTCCAAGGCCATGGAAAATCCGGGTTTTATCGGCACCGGGGATATTACAAACGTTTATCTGCCCATGGGCTTTTCACAGTTTAAAATCGAGGGCAGAGGACTGGGCAGTGCACTGGTACTGGAATTTTTACTGTATTACCTGACCAGACCAGAGTACCGGATACATGTCAGGGAAAGCATCTATCTGGACAATATGCTGGATTTGTTTTGATTTTGTTACCTATTTATTTAAAAAATTTGGGGAGGAACAGGGGAATTGAAAAAAATAAAAGTATTGAATGTATATGTGTGGATATTTGGGGTAGCGACCATGCTGCTTGGCATTTTCAGTATTCTGCATCCGCGTTTTCAGAATATTGTGACCGCGTTGTTTATGGTGCTGATGACAGCTATGTGTATTTATTGGAAAAACAAAGGGAAACAGCAGGATAAGGTTCCTTCCGGGGGAAAGATACTCATTGCGGCACTTTTGGGATCCTGTATGGTTTATTATGTAGGTGCCTTCTTTGCACCTTTATTTCCACGGCATATGCTTTATGAATACAAATCCGATATTAAGAAATTAAAGGAAGAATACAGGGAGGCATATTTCTTTTTTCCGGATGCGATACCGGAGGAAGCAACGGATGTAACGTGGGTGGTATGTCCGTCAATGATGCAGGGAAGCGGTTATGAATTTCTGGGATTCAAGGCATCGGAAGAGTACATAAATTCGATTGTGGCTAAGTACAAGGAAGAAGCACATGTGAGAAACCGGTCGGAGGAGTCCTATGATAAAAAGGTGTTTGACAATTATCTGGGTGAATTCTCTGAGACAGCAGTAGATTACGAGCTTTACAATAATAATGACTGGAATCATGAACGGATGTGGGGAATTCTGGTTTCAAAAGAAAATGGATATATAGGATTTTACTGCCAGTAACATTTTTGTAATACAAACAGGTCATATATTGGGTAAAGGAAATAACAATGACGGTATACAAGTATGGAAAGGAAGAAGCATCCGTCATCTTAATTCAGCCGGTGGGCGACCATGACATCAATCTGATGGAAGAGGAAGCAGTAGCCATTAAGCGGTTGACAAAAATGGATTTCGGATTGTTTGCGGTAAAAGTGGATAACTGGAATGCCGATTTGTCACCCTGGCAGGCACCGGCGGTTTTCGGAAACGAAGCATTTGGTGACGGGGCTGCGCATACACTGGATGTGATTTTACAGCTATGCCTGGATAAAGAACGGAAATATTACATCGGCGGATATTCCCTTGCAGGATTTTTTGCCCTGTGGGCATCGTATCAGACCGGAGTGTTTGCAGGAACCGCTGCAGCTTCTCCATCCATGTGGTTCCCGGGATTTCTTCCTTATATGAAAGAGCATGAAATCAGGAGCAAGGCGGTGTACTTAAGCCTTGGAGACAGGGAAGAAAAAACGAAAAATCCGGTTATGTCCACGGTGGGTGACTGTATCCGGGAGGCACATGCGTATCTTGTCGGGCGGGGAACGGACTGCACGCTGGAATGGAATGCGGGAAATCATTTTAAGGAACCAGAACTGAGGACGGCGAAAGCCTTTGCCTGGGTTATGAAAGAACAGAAAGAGCATTTTGGAGGATAAATCATGGCAGAGAAATATCAGGACGAAGGGCTTAAGGGCAATGAAAAAATAGAAGAAGCCATTGCAGCGTTGCAAAAAGGGGCAACACCGGAGCAGCTTGCCCATACGCTTACCGTGATACGGCACCGGGTGCAGGAAGGCGGACAGTTTATCGTGGCGGTTGAGCCGTCCCTGACCCAGACGCAAATGAATGTAAGAGTGGTAAAAACCTCGGACGGCGCAGCCTGGTGGACTGTATTTACCGGCTTTGAAGAAGAACTGAAAGGTGCGGACAGCGTGAAATCCACTTTTCTGACGGACATGGGAAAGCTGTTTCAGGCGGCACTTACAGTGCCGGACATTCAGGGTGTCATCTTAAATCCCTGGAATCGCACACTGATGCTGGATAAGCATCTGATAGAAATTTTGTTGCCTAAAAAAGAGTGATATATTTATAAACAGGCACGTTTACATAATAATACGGGGAAAGTGTCAGAAGAGGAAAAAGGAGAATTTTTATTATGTATGTAGAAGAATATGGAACGGAAAACAATGAGATAATTGTCATGCTGCATGGGGCAAACTTTGTCCATTCTTTTGGCAGACAGTACGTTCTGGCTGAAAAATATCATCTGATTGTCCCTCATCTGATGGGATATGGAAAAGAAGCGGACAAAATATTTGATACGGACAGCCAGATAACGGAATTGGTTTCCTATATTGCAGGTTTAAACCGGAAAGTGCTACTGGTAGGGTTTTCTATGGGTGCACAAATTGCGTTTAAGTTAGTGGCAGAGCACGAAGAACTTTTTAAGGCTGCGATTATCGTGAGCCCCTGGCTGATAAAAAATGACGATATGCTACGGTTTGTCATGGAACAGAATGAGAAGCAATCTGCTTCTTTTAAGAAAAGAGGGCTTTGTAATCTGATAGGGCTGATGAATGGTCTGCCAAAGGCACAACGTAAAGAATTTGTGGAGCAGATGCAGCAGGTAAAGATAGAGACCGTGCACAATTCGGTTGATAACGGCATCATTTTGGAGAGTGTAAAAGGGTTTGAACAGGTTTCCATTCCGATTTATGCGCTTGCCGGAGAAAAGGAACAGGCAGAGGTGATAGGAAGTGTGGAGGAAATGGCAAAACGAAATCCCAACTGTCATAGTGAGATTTGGAAGAAAGCAGCACACAATATCCCACCCATGCATTATAAAAAGTTCAATGCACTGATAGAAAAGGTGGAAGAGGAAGCTTAGAGGAAGCAAAAAGAAGAAAATTGACAAATTGCTTCCAATAAAATGTGAACAGAAGAAGCAAACAAAAGAAAAAGTGCAAATTGCTTTAAAGTAAATTGGAGTTGGAGAAGCAAATTAGATAATTTTAAGAATTTGCTGCCAGAAAATAGAAGCATGAGAAGAAATATGAAAGATTTGCTTTAAAATATGTTAGGAAAGGAGCAGCAAATCTATATGAAAATAAAATTTGCTTTAAAATATATTATGGGAGAGGAAGCAAAAAGCGAAAAAAGCAGAAAATGCTTCTAAAAGTTTTACGGACAGGAAGCAAAAAGGAAAGGAGACCTGACATGAAAAAATCACGTTCTTTTGGAAAAGGGCTGATAGCGGGAATTGTTATATGGCTGTTTATTATTCTGGCGGATGCCATCGATGAATTTGTTCTGGATGTGGATTCCTTCCTGGGTATAAACGGTAGCCTTGTTGTTTTGCTTTGTATGATAGTAGCCTATATCGTGTATTACATAAAAAAGAAGCCGCACTGGAAAAATATTCTGTGTTTTTTTACAGGCTACCTGATAACGGGTGCCGCTACGGGATGGATTATCTGGAGTGCCTTGGAAAACGAAACGTTTTTTATAGAGCAGACGAGAGAACGATGCAATTTCTTTTGCCTGAACGGAATAGAATATCTGTTGTATCCTTTTATCACCATAGGGGTCTTCAGCGTATTATGTGCCTTGTTTCATGCCGTTTATGCCATAATTTCATTGCTTTGTCCTTGCAATAAAAAGGACCATGTACTATAATTTAAGACATATTTGCGTCCCCATAAGCGGACAGAAAGGGATTTACTCGATGAAAAAGACAATCATTACAGTAGTAGGAAAAGATACGGTAGGAATTATTGCAAAGGTCTGCACCTATCTGGCAGAAAACAAAATCAACATTCTGGATATCTCCCAGACCATCGTTCAGGGATATTTCAATATGATGATGATAGTTGATACGGCGGAAAGCACAAAATCCCACGGAGATATGGCGGATGAATTAGAAAAATTAGGAGAGGGCATCGGCGTTATCATCAAATGCCAGAAGGAAGAAATTTTTGACATGATGCACAGAGTATAAGCTTATCGAAGGAGACAGCCATGATTAACATATCAGAAGTAGTAGAAACCAATAATATGATTGAGAAGGAAAATCTGGATGTGAGAACCATTACCTTAGGTATCAGCCTTCTTGATTGTATTGATTCCGATTTGAATGCCTTAAACGACAAGATTTATAAAAAGATTTACGAAGCAGCCAAGGATCTGGTAAAGACCGGCGAAGAAATTTCCGGTGAGTTCGGAATTCCCATTGTCAACAAGAGAATTTCCGTTACCCCCATTGCCCTAATAGGCGCGGCAGCCTGCAAGACAATTGAAGATTTTGCAAGCATTGCAAAGACTTTGGATAAGGTAGCACACGAAGTGGGCGTAAACTTTATCGGCGGTTATTCCGCACTGGTAAGCAAGGGTATGACACCGGCGGACGAACTGCTTATCCGTTCCATTCCTTTGGCACTTTCCACAACGGAAAGAGTGTGCAGCTCCGTAAACTTAGGTTCCACCAAGACCGGTATCAACATGGATGCGGTTCGCCTGATGGGCCAGATGATTAAACAGACGGCGGAGTACACCAAAGAGGATGACTCCTTAGGCTGTGCCAAGTTAGTGGTATTCTGTAATGCACCGGATGACAATCCGTTTATGGCAGGCGCATTCCACGGCGTTACGGAAGCAGACAAGATTATTAACGTAGGTGTCAGCGGTCCCGGTGTAGTAAAGACTGCTCTGGAAAAGGTAAGAGGCGAAAGCTTTGAAGTGCTTTGCGAGACCATTAAAAAGACGGCGTTCAAGGTTACCCGTGTGGGACAGCTTGTTGCCAAAGAAGCCTCCCGTATGTTAAACGTACCTTTCGGTATTGTGGATTTGTCACTGGCACCTACACCGGCTATCGGTGACAGCGTAGCGGATATTTTATGTGAAATCGGTCTGGAATATGCAGGCGCTCCCGGTACCACTGCAGCACTGGCGCTCTTAAACGACCAGGTGAAAAAGGGCGGCGTTATGGCATCCTCCTACGTGGGTGGCTTGTCCGGCGCGTTTATTCCGGTCAGCGAAGACCAGGGTATGATTGATGCCGTTGTGGCAGGAGCCCTTACCATTGAAAAGCTGGAAGCCATGACCTGTGTCTGCTCCGTAGGACTTGATATGATTGCCATTCCCGGAGACACCAGCGAAAGCACCATTTCCGGCATCATTGCGGATGAAATGGCTATCGGTATGGTAAACCAGAAGACCACGGCAGTGAGAGTTATTCCCGTTATCGGCAAGGGAGTGGGAGAAAAGGTAGAGTTCGGCGGACTGTTAGGTTACGCACCGGTTATGCCGGTCAATCCGTTCTCCTGTGAAGCCTTTGTAAGCAGAACCGGCAGAATACCGGCTCCGATACACAGCTTTAAGAACTAAAAACGAAATACATAAGAAATGACATTCGGCATAAACATAAATGACATTCGACATAAATGACAAAAGTCATAAATGACATAAGTCATTAAGAAATCCGAATGACAGGGCGGCTGTACTCCGACACAAAGGGGCAGTCGTCCTTTTGCATGTGTAGCTTGTGCAGCATGTGCTGCATGCATACATGTTCGTAAAGTTGGGCGGCAAAGATGTCCTTGGAAAGGCAGGAAAGAGCCTCGGGGGACAAAAGGGAAGAAGCGTCCTTTAAGCGGGACAGCAGCGGAATATTTTCCTTGGAAAGACAGCCAAACACTTCAAAGGAGGCTTCCCGAAAGCCTAAAATGCGGGCATAGGGCACCGCAGCGGGAAGGTCTTCTTTTTTTATGGAAAGCAGAATGTGAAGCAGGGAACGGTACACTCTTGTCAGGGTAATATCCTTGCTTTTTAAGCCGTTTTCGCAGAAGGCGGAAAAGGTGATAAAGGTGCCGAGATTTTTCCGTATCTTATCGGATAAATCGGAAGAAACATCAAGATAAGAATCGTAGCCGGCATCCTTTTCGGAAAGCAGCTTGTAAAAAAGCATGCCGGAAAAATCATCCGCACACAGGGCACTTTTCGTTTGACAGGTATCGGAAAATTCCTGCCGGATGCTTTCCGGTACATAGCGGAGCAAGTCGGGATTTCCTTCCGCAATGCCCTTACGGAGAGCCATGGCGGAACAGAAGGATTCCTCGGATAAGGTATGGGACAGATAGCCGTCCCCTTCGCGCTTAATGGTATAGGGAACCGGCGCATGCTGTCTGTTTTTCTCTAATGCAAGCAGCGCTTTAAGGTATTCTATACCCAGAATATTGTTGGGAGAAGCGAGAACGTCGGAAGCAGCCGCAGCCACGCCGGACAGACTGTCGGAAGCAGCCGCATCCACGCCGGACAGACTGCCGGAAGCAGCCGCATCCATGCCGGAAAGACTGCCGGCAGAAGGCAGATTGTTGAATGCAGACGCATCCGCACCGGGAAGACTGCCGGCATGTGCACACTTTCGCACTGCAACTGCGCGGGCGGAGGGGAAGGAAAGCCCTTCCTTCAGGGCTTTGTTCAAGGCTTCCTTGTAAGCGGGCGGCTCCGCAAAGAGCAGGGATGCAATTTCCCGTAAGGGCGCAATTTCCCCGCATTCGCTGCCGAAGCACAGGGCGTCCACACCGAGGGCGGAAAGCAGGGATACCGCCCCTTTGGCAAAAAGCTCCGCACTGGCGGTGGCGTAAACCACAGGCAGCTCGATGCAAAGGTCGGCGCCGGCAAGCAGGGACAGGCGGCAACGGGGGTATTTATCAAAGACGGCGGGGGTGCCGCGCTGGGTAAAATCGCCGCTCATGAC
>ERZ1026846.672-NODE-672-length-25368-cov-18.486351_pt1 | contig 25368 bp, 18 predicted proteins | sample MGYA00380153_ERZ1026846 | MGnify/ENA primary metagenome ERZ1026846 (study PRJEB33269, sample SAMEA4719789) | human gut metagenome | biome: human-associated habitat; feature: organic feature; material: feces | place: Cameroon | collected 2013-10 ...
ATGCTCAGCTCTGCCTGGGCTTCAAGCCAGATGCTGACGTAGAGGGCGGTAAGACTGATGCTGAGGGTTACTACGGAATCTTCAAGGGCATGATGAAGGAGTTCGGATTCAAGTATGTTGTATCTACTCTCCGCGAGTCTCTCTCTGCTACACACAACGGCTGGAAGGCTCTTATCTATGATAGTAAGGAGTTCTATCAGAGCAAGCACTATGACATCAACCCTATCATCGACCGCGTTGGTGGTGGCGACTCTTTCTCTGGTGGTTTGATCCATGGTCTTCTTACTAAGGAAACTCAGGGCGAGGCTCTTGAGTTTGCGGTAGCTGCTTCTGCTTTGAAGCATACTATCCCTGGAGACTTCAACCTGGTATCTGCTGACGAGGTAGAGAGCCTGGCTGGTGGTAACGCTAATGGTCGCGTTCAGAGATAAATGAAGGGAAGAGGGAAGAGTGAAGAAACAACTTTCGGCGACCGAAGGGAAAGCCAATTCATTTGCTCTTCCTAATTTAACATTTAAAATTTAAAATTTAACATTATAATAAGGTAATGGCAAAGTTTAGCAAAATGCAGGTTATGGCAGCCATGAAAGAGACTGGTATGGTACCTGTTTTCTTCAACAAGGATGTTGAAATCTGCAAGAACGTCATCAAGGCTTGTTACGAGGGTGGCGTACGTGTTTTCGAGTTTACTAACCGTGGTGACTTCGCTCACGAGATTTTCGGTGAGTTGGTAAAGTGGGCTGACAAGGCTTGCCCTGAGATGATTCTGGGTGCAGGTACAGTTGTTGATGCTGGTACAGCTTCTCTGTATCTCCAGCTCGGCGCTAACTTCATCGTTGGTCCTAACTTCAACCCAGAGATTGCTCCAGTTTGCAACCGTCGTCTGGTTCCTTATTCACCAGGTTGCGGTTCTGTAACTGAAATCAATAATGCTCAGGCTGCCGGTTGCGACGTAACAAAGGTATTCCCAGCAGGTAACGTAGGTGGTCCTTCATTCGTTAAGAACGTTATGGCACCTTTGCGTTGGAGCAACATCATGGTAACAGGTGCTGTTGAGCCAACAGAGGAGAATCTTACTCCTTGGATCAAGGCAGGCGTACTCTGCGTGGGTATGGGTTCTAAGCTCTTCCCTAAGGAGACTGTTGCTGCTGGCGACTGGGCTGCTATCACAGCTAAGTGTCAGGAGGCTCTCGGTTACATCGCGAAGGCTCGCGCTTAATAAAGAGGTTTTTTTTCCATTCGAGATGCTAAATTTCGAATCATTTTGTTGCATGTCGCCATCATCAGTTCTGGTGGTGGCGACTCTTTTTCTTTCAGCTTGTTCTCCTGCGAATAAGGCAAGGGTAGATGAGCTGAACGAGCAATCTTATGCTTATCATTATCGCAATCTCGATTCCACTAAAGTGCTGGCTGAAAGGGCTTTAAAACTTTCAGGAGATTATCCTTCAGGCCGTGCCGAAGCCTACAACAACCTTGCCTTTGTATGCATAGCCAAGATGGATTACAAGGGAGCCAAGGGATGGCTGAAGAAGGTTGAAGAGGAGAGCGATAATCAGATTGAACTCGCTATTGCCGATGTTCAGAACATGCGACTCTGCCAGAGAGAATCGCACAACAAAGATTTTTATGCTTATCGCGAAAAGGCGATGAGGCGTTTGCGAAGAATTCGCGAAGAGGTGAATTCCATGCCCCCGAGGGAAAGCAAACGTGTGATTTATGCGAAATCTGAATTCTCTATTGTTGCCGCCACCTATTTTTATTATGTAGGCTTAGACGAACCGATGTTCAAGGAGCTTAACCGTCTGGACCCGGATGAGCTGGAACAGGATTCGGCACAATACCTCAACTATCTTTATAATTTCGGTTCGGGCGGAGCCATCGTCAAGGGAACCGAAAACGAAATTAATCAGGCGGAATTCGACCGGCTGATCAGTTGCTACATGCTGGCTAGCGATGCTGCCCATCCGTATCCTTACTGGCAGGCTAACGCCCTGCAGTCTATTAGCGAGCACCTCAGAAAAGGGGAGGTGAGCGAATTCCTCATCCGCAACAACCTGCCGGCCTTCCAGTATCTCAATATCGAGCAGATGCCAAACAATCTGCTGGCTGGCAACTTTGCCCAGCGTGCCCTCAACCTCTTTTCGAGCTACGGAGATGTTTATCAGACTGCCGGAGCCAACCGTACGCTGGCAGAATGTTTCTGGGATATCCATGATTATTCTTCGGCGCTCGACTGTCTGAATCATGCCCTGAACGACAACAAGGCCATCGAGCAGGCACCCGACCTCGTTGCGTCGATACGTGAAAGACTCTGTCTGGTTTATTCGGCTATAGATGATAAGCAGCAGAGCGATTACAACCGCAATATCTATCTGGATTTACAAGACCGTTCGCGTCAGGACCGCCAGCTTGAAGCACGTGCGGCTGCGCTCGACGAAAACGCCCAGCAGCTCAACGTGATGATTGCTGCCGTGGTGGCGATGATTGTGCTCGTGGTGGTTCTGCTCTACGTTTTCGACCACATGAAGCGCAAGAAGATGAAGAACCAGTCGATGGACGAGCTGCTTGCACCTTTGCGTGAATGGAGCGAAAGTAATACTAAGAAAATCAACGAATTAAAAGATAAGCAGGAGGAGGTTCACGATGAGCTGAGCATAACCCGTCTGCACATCGAAGAAAACAAGAAACGCAATCTGGAACAACGGGCTAAAGTTTCGCTCGTAAACAGTATTACGCCTTTCATCGACCGCATGATTCACGAGGCAAACCGACTCTCCGAAGGGGGCGAAAGCGATGAGGTGCGGCAAGAACGCTACCAGTATATCGCCGAACTCACGGATAAGATAAACCAATATAACAACGTGCTTACGGAGTGGATTCAGATGCGCCAGGGCTCACTCAGCCTGCGTATCGAAAGTTTCCCTCTCCAGCAGCTTTTCGATATTGTTGCCAAGGGCAAGATGAGTTTCCAGATGCAGGGCGTGAAACTGGAAGTAGAGCCAACCGATGCCGTGGTCAAGGCCGACCGCATCCTTACGCTCTTCATGATCAATACCATCGCCGATAATGCCCGAAAGTTTACACCCGAAGGCGGAAAGGTAACCATTAGTGCCAAGGTTTCAGACTTCGTGGAAATCAGCATCTCTGATACCGGAAAGGGTATGAACGAGGAGCAGCTGGCTCATGTCTTCGACCGGACCTATACGGGCGGTCATGGCTTCGGACTGCTCAACTGCAAGGGCATCATCGAGAAATATAAGAAGGTGAGTTCGCTCTTTGCCGGCTGTCAGATTAAGGCAGAAAGCAAATTAGGCGAGGGGAGCCGCTTCAGTTTCCGTCTGCCTAAAGGCATCGCCCGCCGAACCCATCAGCTGTTGGGCATCTTCATCATGCTCTTCGTGCTGCTGTCGGCTTCGGTCCAGCCTTGTGTGGCAAAGAAGGCCAACGGCATCCGCCAGCGCCACAATCATCTCAAGACGAACGTAGATGCCAATCTCCAGCGTGCCGACGATTTTGCAGATAGTGCCTACTTCAGCAATATCGCCGGCACCTACCAGCGCACCCTGGCTTTTGCCGATTCTTCGCGCCATTATCTCAACGCCTTCTATCTCTCAAAGTATCCCGACGGAAAATACCTCATGGTGGCTCATCCGGAGGTGGGAATGGCAGCAGAACTCTATTGGATGCGCGAAGGGCTTAGAACCAATTATCACGTCATTCTCGACCTGAGAAACGAGTGTGCCGTGGCTGCCCTGGCGTTGCACCAATGGTCGCTCTACCAGAGCAACAACAAGGTTTATACCCAGCTGTTCCGCGAGATAAGTGCCGATAATACGCTCGGTAATTATGTGCACACGATGCAGCAGAGCGAGAACTCAAAGACCGTGGCCGTGGTGCTGCTCATCCTGTTGCTGCTGCAGTTGCCGCTGGCTTATTATCTTATTTATTACCGCCACGTGCTGAGCTACCGGTTTGCCATGATTGAACAGACCAAGGCTAAACGGACCGACGAGGCCGAACAGGAATCCCTGAAGCTGGAATTGCTGACAGATGAACTGCATAGGGCTGAATATGAGAACGATAAGCTACATATCTCCAATTCTGTGCTCGACAACTGTCTGTCTACGCTCAAGCACGAAACGATGTATTATCCGTCGCGCATCCGCCAGCTCATCGATTCGCAGCCCGATGATGTTGATTCGCTCAAGGAACTGGTAGATTATTATAAATCGCTCTATTCTCTGCTTAGCGCTCAGGCGATGGAGCAGGTAGAGGGCAACATCAAGGCAGATGATTTCCTGAACCGCTACCTTACTTCTCTGATGCGTGGCAATTCCAAGGATTATCATGCCGGGGTGGCTGAGATTCCGGGTTCTGCCTACGTGCGCTATTGGGTTGACCAGCAGGATGTGGCTTATGATGCTGCGCTCCATGCCCAGCTCTTTACCCCTCTGACGGGCGATTTGCGCTATCTCCTGTGCCGGCAGATTGTGAGGGAACTGGGCGAGATAACCAATCTCCGCGGCTGCGGCATCAAGGCTTGCCAGAGCGATAAGGGCTGCCTCAGGATAGAGGCTGTGCTGCCGGCACGCATGAAGTGGGAAAGTTTAATATCATAAGAAAATAATAAAGAATAAAAATATCAGAAAAATGGAAAATTTTAAAGTCATCATAGTAGAAGACGTGCCTTTGGAACTGAAGGGCACAGAGGGTATCTTCAAGAATGATATTCCCGAGGCTGAAATCATAGGTACTGCCGAGAGCGAAATAGCCTATTGGAAACTCATCAAGCAGCAGTTGCCTGACCTGGTTTTGCTCGACCTGGGTCTGGGCGGTTCTACCACGGTAGGCGTAGAAATCTGCCGCCAGACCAAGGAGCAATATCCTAACGTGAAGGTGCTCATCTTTACAGGAGAAATCCTGAACGAAAAACTCTGGGTAGATGTGCTCGATGCGGGCTGCGACGGCATCATTCTGAAGAGTGGCGAACTCCTTACGCGTGGCGATGTGGCGAGCTGCATGGGCGGCAAGAAACTGGTGTTCAACCAGCCTATCCTTCAGAAGATAGTAGACCGTTTTAAGCGGAGCGTAAACAGCCAGCTGATGCGTCAGGAGGCTCTGGTTAATTATGAGATTGATGAGTATGACGAGCGTTTCCTGCGCCATCTTGCGCTGGGCTATACCAAGGAGCAGATAACCAACCTGCGCGGAATGCCTTTCGGCGTAAAGAGTCTGGAGAAGCGCCAGGCAGAACTGGTTCAGAAACTCTTTCCTGATGGTAACCACGGCATGGGCATCAACGCTACGCGCCTGGTAGTAAAAGCCTGCGAGCTCCGCATCCTCGATATCGACCATCTGCAGGCTGATGAAGAATAACCCGTTTCATAAGCATTTATAATAATGTATAAGAAAGTATTGGCCTATCTGGCATTATCGTTGGGAATAGCCGAAGTAGTGGTGGTTCTGGTTTCGTGGCTGCTTACAGCTGCGATGCCCGAGTCGTTTACCCATTCGCTTACCAGCGCCGAGGGCATCCGCTGGTTTACGGGCCATTTCGTAGACCATCTCACTTCTGCCTGGCTCGTATGGCTTGTGCTCATCAGCATCACCATCGGGGTGGTAAAGCAGAGTAGGGTGCTCCATTTCGACCATACCCAGTATCGCCAGCGCACGGCCTTGCGCCTGATGCTCTTCGAGCTGGTCTTTTTTGTAGGCATCCTGCTGGCGCTCACCCTCATGCCCCATGCCATTCTGCTGAATGCCGTAGGCACCCTCTTTCCGGGTCCATTCTCGCAGAGTCTCATTCCGTACATCTGTTTTTCGGTCGTGGTGATGAGCATGAGCTATGGCATCATGAGCGAGAGCATCAAGGGCATCTGTCAGGTTTATGATGCGATGAATCAAGGCATCCGTCTCCTGTCGCCGTGCTTTCTTTTCTACATTCTCGTGATGCAGCTCTATACATCCGTTCTCTATGTGATGGGATAAGATAAAAGCCCCCGATGCATTTTTTCTTTGCATCAGGGGCTTTTTTTATCTAGGTAGAATCAGGGTTCTTAATCCTTGCTGATTGGCTAGCCCATATTTCCACCCTGGTTATCGCCGCCTCCGGTAGTTCCACCTTCTCCGGTAGTTCCACCGCCCTGGCTGGTACCGTCGCCTTCGGTATTCGAACCGCCGCCACCACCTGGGGTGTTGTCTGGGTCTTCCACATCGCCCTTGTCGTCGGAGGTAACGTTTTTCAGCACCTTGCCGTTGCGGTCGTAACAGGTAATCTGGATAGAAGTATCCTGCAGCTCGCGCTTGATGTCAACGCTTGGGGTGAAGATGACGCGGCGGTTGGTAATCAGACTGGTAGCCACTTCGCCTACGGTAGGCACACTCTTGGCTCTTACGCCGAATCGCATGGTTCCCAATCCCGGAACGGCTACGGAATGGCCTTCGGTACACCACGCCTTGATAACCTCGCCTGCTGCATCCCAGCAAACCTGCATCACGCCCACGCTTACGCCGCTTCTGATAGCCGCCTCCTTGATAACCTTGCTCTCTGAGAGCTTGTTGTAAAGTTCGGTACCGAGGATGAATCTGTACTGACCCTTCATTTCGCCTACCTGGATAAGGGTCTCTTTTGCTTTCAAATTAATTGCCATAATCTTTTGAATTTTAAATTGTTATAAACTATCAACTATTAACTCTAAACTACCTGATGGTGATGGTTGGCACGTAGTAGGTAGAATCTACTTTGGTGGAGATATTGTTCTCCTGATGTTGCCGCTGGTTCTTTCCGATCACGAGTCCCGCCGTGCAGGAGCTGGATAGGAAGGTGACGATGGCTGAGCAAATCGCCACGATAAGATACCGGATGAATGCCTTCATGTTCTGGTTCATGATTTTTTCTGCCCCCTGTTAAGTTTCGCTTTTTCCTCTTTCCTCAGATTTCTCTTCTTTCCTCAGATTTCTCTTAGAAGAAGAACTTGGTGAAACGACTCGTATCGAGGCTTGGAGTCTTGGTTTCATTACTCTTGTTTTTCTGAAAAGCCTTGCTGTGAGAATCGTGGCTGTTGTCTTATTTTCCTGTGCTCCATCTTTCTCTTTCCGAGGCCTTTTTATTTTCCCAATTAGGGAGATATTTTTCTCCAACTGGGCAAGTGATTTTGCGCGCTTTCTGAATCACGATGCAAAGATACGAAATCCCGATTTGTCAGGTGTGCGATAGCATGCGATACCATGCGATAGCGGAACATTTTTACTCTAAACACTTAACATTCAACATTGAAAAAGTCTCCGGTCCCAGCGATTCTATCGCTGGTCCGTCACCCGCCAAGTTAACACTAATCACTAATAACTCCCCCTTATCCCGGTTCCCCGAGGTATTCTATGATAGCCTTAACCTGTTTGGGAGTAAACGACTTGCAAGTCTTGTCATATTCCATCTGCTGCAGCTCATCCCAGAGCGGCCGGCAACGCCGAATCCAACTCATGAGATGATTCACGGCCGTGCGTGGCATACTCTCAGGAAAGTACATCAGACTCAGTTCCTTCTTCGTATACGTGCGGTTTATAAAATCTTCCATAATCTCAATTTTTTTTATCATTTGTTCTTCGGCTCCTTGCTCCCAGAAGGTGCAGCAGCCCCTAAAAGATAGTATTCGCTAAAATCCTTGCAGCCCGGTGGCAACTGGTGGTGAACCAGCTGGGGGAGCATCTCACTGAGTTGCATGAAGAGGCTTTCGCCCGGCATATCGTGATCAGGAAACATGTGGAATTCCACCTGATAATGCCTTCCGATATCTACCAGCAGCTGCTTATCCTCGGGTTTGAGGAGCGTGGCAGAAGGGATGGCTATCGCCTTATGTCCGGCAGAAAGCATCGCCCAGCAGTCGCTGCACCCCTCCGTAATAAACAGCCTCTCGCCCGGTTTCAGTCTCTTCACTACCGGCAGATTATAGATGCTGCATCGGGCACCATAGGGAAAGCGGAAGCGGGGAGCATCCTGCTCCTTTTCTTCGCCCGGACTTTTTTCTTCAGAAGAAACATTCCCCTCAGAAGAACAACCTCCCGATGAAGATTTTTTCTTCTTATAATCCAGATTCCTGTTCTGGATTCCGATAAGCCGTCCTTCGGTATCGAAGTAAGGAATCTGCAGCCAGTTGATGTCCTTCTTATCCGTCCAGGAAGTCAGTCTGCACCAGTTCACCACTCTCCAATCAATCTTCCTCTCCTCGAAGAGAAATCTTCTAGCCGCCTGATTAAGCCAGGGATGCTCGAAGAATCTCGCATACCTGCTAGCATCGAAGGAAGATTTCCCCGAATTATTACCCGAGGAAGAACCACCAGATGAAGAGCCCCCAAAGGAAGAGTTTTTCCCCGAAGAAGAATCCTCCTCCAGCTGAATCTGATGTTCCCCTGCGAGCCATCGGCAAGCCGCCGGAAAATCCTTCCCCAGGTATCGCATCACCAGGTCGATGGTGCCGATGGAACTTCTCATGCAGACATAACATCTGCAGCTGTTCTTGGTCTTGTTGAACGTGAGGCTGGCGTGGTGGTCGTCATGGAATGGGCAGAGCGCCTTATGGTGCTCCACCTTCATCCCCATCTGTTTCGCGACCTTCTCTATCGGAAGTTCGCGCAGTTTCTGAATCTCATATTTCTCCATCATATCTGTTTCCCTTTCTTTTTCTTGGTCGGTATACCCGTCAGATATTCTGCAGTCTTGGTATAGAGTTTCGTCTGGCTGTTATAAGTAATAAACTGGCGGTTCTTCCATACGTTGAGCTGATGCTTGGTACCTTCCTGATTCTTGCCCAAACTCAGGCGCAGGGTTTCCAACTGCAGTTCGTTGAAGGAATTCTCCAGCTGGTCGAGCATGTTTTTCGGACCGCTTCTCTGAGCCTCTTCCTGCCCATCGCCCGCTTTAAACATGTCGCCGAACACCTTAACCTTCGACCACAAATCGTAGTAGCAGAACCATTCAACGTAGTCGCCGATGGATTTCGACCAGTTCTGGTCGTTCAGAATCCACAGCACGGCTCCCTTCTTCCATGCCGAGAAGATGCTGCGGTGGGAGAGTTCCCAGAGCGTATCATCATCAGCAAGGTCGGCAAGGCGTGCCATTTCCTCTGCCAGCTTATCGGCTATCTTGTTGAGCTGCTTCACTACAAAACTGCCCTTGCAATTGTCCAGCCTCAGCAGATAGCCATCGAGCTTTTCAAGGAAATCTTTGTTATACGTTCCCTGTCGCGGAATCTTTCCGCTTCGCTCGCCACGGGCTTTGTAGGCGAAAGGTATGCGCCCGAAGAAACCATTGGTCAGGTCTTTCTTGTAGAAGAGTCGGGCCGCCTCGGGAGTAGAGGTAAAGGTGAGGTTCACACGGAGCAGAGGGTTGCCCGTTACGCCATCAGCCGTGGCGCGCAAGGCTCCAGCCCTCTGACAGTCGAAGATATTTCTTACCATCTGGCTCACCTGCTTATGCCCACCACACATTCTGTCGGCCATCTCCACCTCAGGCAGATTGATGTACTGGGTTCTTCCGCCCAGCTGTTCGCAAGCCATAGCGTTCTGGATGAAGGCAGGATTGGTAACATCAGAAGGTGGAAACCAGAAACTCACGTCCGGTCGCTCCGGTTTTTCCTTGTTAGCGCCCTTGGTTTTCATCTGTCGCTGCCAGTCGACCAGTTTCTTGAACTCAGTCTCATCATGCTTTCTAAAAGGTCTCATGATGGCCTCTACAAGATGACCCAACTGTGCCTTTCCGATACCCGACGGACCTATCAGATGGCCCATTTGCCCGCACATTTCGTAATATTTGTTGTCGGAATACATGAATCTTACGTCTGTGAGATGAGCTGCTAATGCCGGAATTGCCATCGGAATGAGCACTTCCTGCATGTCTTTTGATGCCTGAGAGATGGCAAATTTTACAAATTCAGTACCCTTGCTGGGTTTTGGCATCGCCGGAGCGATGTTGCTAAAAATATTATAATCCATTGCTTTTTAGAGAGTTAAATCAAATTTCATGTTCATTTTTTCTTGTTTGCAGTCTCAGTCTCAGAGTCTCAGTTGTTTTTTTATGGTCTCGCTTCCTATATATATTATATATAACTAATTAATAATCAATAAGTTATAAAGACTTAAGAAGTGGGTTTGAAGTTGGATTGTGACATTTATCCTAACTGAGACTGAGATTTGAGACTGTTTTGAAGAGGAAATGAGGGTAGGGATAATCCTGTTACCGGCACCCCCGAAGTCCCCATTTCCTCTAGAAAGCCTCGACTCCGTTTATCTGTCATCACTCTTGCCGCTAATGATGCGCAGCTCGTTGGCGGCACCCTGGCAGAAGTCCTGGAAGGTGAAGCGCTCTGAGAACTGCGGGCGGTTGAAGGTAGGGTAGAGCGTACCGTCTTTCTTGCGGTTCACGTTGATGTACTTTCCTTCATACACGTGCGGATTTCTCAGCACCATCTTCTGCTGTTTCTTCTCCTGGTCATTCTGCACAAAGGTGAAGTGGTCTTCGCCGTCGTGGGTGATGACTCCATCCAGATACTCGCCGTCGGTCAGTCGTCCAGGCTTTCTGGTTAGCAACTTGAGGTCGATGCCCAACTCTGTGTTGGGGTAGAATCCCTTTTCTGTCTTACTGGAACTTTCGTTCATATTGCCATTTAATACTGTATTCATTTTTTTTGAGCATTAAATAAGCCTCTCTGGTACGATGACATTCGAAGAGGTTTCCCCGTCATCTTTTCTAGTACCATCATTCCCCATTTTGTGATTTGCAACTCGCCTGATGGGTAGTCATCTTGTTATCAGATGACGGGTGCAAAGATAAGATGAAAAAGCCTGGCACAGATGCTTTTTCAAAGGACCTTCTCCAAAGTTCTCTGAATTTCTCTAAAGTTCTCTGTTTTTCTCTGATATTCTCTCTACGTATAGTCGCATTTTTGACTTAGGGGTACAAAAAAGCGACCGATACCTGAACAAAATCAAGTATCGGTCGCTATCAGAAGATATAAATCTTCTATCAGGAAAGCACCAGTCGCTATCGTCTTCTAGTCCTTATTATAATATTTACAGAAAGTCTTGTATTCGAAACCAGTCTTTTCTGCGGGCATCCCCATTCGTTTCAATTCTTCATGGGCATTTTTCGTATTTTGTGGCAGGAGCACCTTTCCCTCCTTTTTCAGCTGGCTCAGCCGCATGCAGATTTCCTGCACGTCAAATCGCTTCACCAGTCGTTCCACTTCTCGATGCACCCTCCAGCCCTCCACTTCTTCTAGTGCTGGATGCACGAAGCGGAATATTTCCTTTGGCTTCACTATCTCAGCAGGCTCTTCTGCTTCTTCGCTCTTTTTTACCTTAGTCACCTTCTTTTGAGATAGATTAAGATTTTTCTTATCTTCTTTGTTGCTGTTATTGTAAACTTTAACTTGTTGGTTGTCGTGAATATCAAACATTTTGTCAATACTCACATCACCATTAAAATTCATTTTTATATCTGCCATAATTTTATTTGCCTATATTAACTTGTCCATTGTCGTGGATGTCGTTAAGTTTTTCGAATTTTATTCTTGTTTCAGTCTTAATTCCTAATTTCTCTTTCAGCCGATTCACGTCCTCATTAAAGATACCGTTGTATTGTTCATTGGTACTCATCAAAGGGACTAGGATTCCTTCTATAGTATTACATGTAAGCCCCATACAATTGTCTACTATTATTTTTACAACTTCCTTTGCTTGATTCAAGTCTAGATTATTTTTCTTCATAGAATCCAGTTCTTTCTGTATGAGGGAGACAAGCTGATTCGACTTGCTGCTGTAATCACATGAATCTATGTGGTAGCCTTTTAATTCTTCATCTTCTTCTGATTTTCTGATTTCTTCGTATAAGGTCTGCCATAATTCACCATGATCCAGCAGCAATTGGGCTAAAGCATCTTTTAAAGCGGTTGGCTTTTGGGATTCCTCCCGACCAGCAGTCATGAGCATATAGAATATAACCGCTTGTTCGCATAAAGCCTCAGCCTCTGATTTATCAACAAACAGGCGTCCAATTATTAAATCAGCCCTAGAAAATTTTGCTATTTTTTGCATTAATTGCAGGGATTCCATCCATATATTTATTGGTGAAGGGGCTAGGTATTGTTTTTCCATAAAACAAAGAGCTGGATAAAGCGAACAGAACAACTGGTCGGAGAGGAAGATTTCAAGCATTCTTGATTCAAAATTACTCATACACAAGTTTAATTCGATTAAGAAATTCTACTATCAAATTAAATTTAGAATCAAACAAATCACTTGAACCGAGTTCTTTTACGGCAACATCAGCAATTTCCTCTATTACAGGACTTTTTACTCCAATCTTTCTAACTTGGCTACCTTTAGGTTTGATAAGGATTGGTTTTCCGCTTGCAGCACAAGCCTTGATGGCATTTAATACCCACATGTCATTAGGGTCAAGATTGACACTTTCATGGTTCTGACCGTGAAGATGTAATGTTGGCTCGCTATTGGTACGACGGGCTAGGTTTGTGAAATAATCACCCACGAGGTCGCTTATTGCTGGAAGATTTGGATAGGCAAAAGGAAAATCAACAGACTCAATACCTTTAAATTGCATACTCTCATTTCTTACCTGCCAAAATTCTGAGGTGTGAAATTTTCCTGCGATGTCAAGTGTTAGGCGTTGAGAAAGCAACTTAAGACGAAAGGTATTTTGTAGGATATCAGCGACCATACTACTTTTTGAGAATGCAATATTGCGCTCAATGGCAATTATCTGTCTGTCTTTTCGATTGTCAATAATGACTAAACATGAAGGATGGTTGTCTAATTCTGAGACATTAAAGTCTGCTTCAAGCTTCGTCTTTTTATTATTAGCAATACGCATTACATAAATATCGCCCTGATTGATAAACGAGCGGTATTTAAATGTTTCCCCATTGAATTGGTAATATTTTTTTAATTCATTTTGCTCACATGCGTAATCGTCAAGTACGATTCCTAGCAATTCTTGTTTTTCTTCTAGTGATTTTTGAACATCAACTGCCTGAAACTCTTCATAAGGTAGTCCTGCCTGATTTTCCATTACAGGGCGAAACATGTATTGGAAAATTTGAAATTTTGCCATTGTCTTTTCTTTTAAATTGTTATTATGTTTATATTAATATCTCTCCTTGAAGAAGGATAGGGGATAGAATTATTCTATTTCCCCCATCACTCTTCCTAGAACTGTGTTTCTATAGGTGTTGAAGATATTAGGCTTCAGCATCATGTAGTTTGGCAAGCTCTCTAAATATTCCAGTTCGAACACAAGGCGTGGGTCTTTATCATTTGACTCTGGATGAATCTCTGCCTTGCTGCCTATGCGGGCTATGCGGATGAGATACAAATCCTTGACACCCTTGCCCTTGATATAAGGCATGAAATAGTAAAGCTTGTTGAGCGCAACAGTCGATGGGAAAGACTTGGTCTTACCGGTATAGTAAATCTTTGTCTGACCACCATCTAGGAAATAATCTGTATTATCTTCCTTGACAAAGCCTACCAAGAGACTTTTGTTCATATCCAAGGTGTAGCTTTTCTTCGGCTTATTTATTTTCAACTCAGGATTCAATTCTGAGAATAAGCCAAAATTCAGCTTTGGTTGAGAGTCACGCTTAATATCTATCGGATGGGTAGAAACCGGTTCCTTCTCATAGATGAAGCGGTAAAGGCTCTTGCCAATCTGCTGAATGATTCCGCACACCAAAGCATTTCCCATCAGGAAGGCCCGACGAGCATCCGTAACATCGGGATGCAAGGTGTGGTTGTCTGGGAACATATTCAGACGCTCCAATTCTATAGGTATTAGTCGGCGATATCGACCTGATGCAGTCTTGATGACATGTTTGAAGCGTGATGCACCAGCCCCTCCTTCACCTGTAATGATTGTACGTGAAGGCTTATCCAGGGAATCAGGGAACGCCATTCCGCCCTCAGAGAAAAGATACTTGAAACCTTCCTTGGTAGTGCGTTCTATTTTCTTTGCACCCTTTTCGTATTCCCATCTTGCAACTTCATCTTGCGGAATAAAGAACTCCTCTGGTACCAGGGACTCATCAACGATATTGCCGCCAAGTGTCATAACTGGGCCATCATAAACCGCCTCTGCATCTACCGAATATACGCAACGGTTGCGCATGATACCGGCATTTCCAAATGGACTGTCTTTTCCTTCCTTGTTGAAATTATCCGAAACCTCCTTAATGGTTCCTTTAATCTCAAATTCAGAGAGGGTTTTGTCCTTCGGTTTAAAAGGAAAAGCCTTTGCCAGCACGCCTTCATAAAGCACCCAATCCTTCAACTCTTGTACTTGCCTTGAAACATTTGAATTTTCACGGTAACCGACAATATAAGTACGGCGTCTGCGCTGAGGCATTCCGTATTCTGCTGCGTTGATTACTCGCCATTCTACCGTATAGCCCAAATCTGCGAGTGAAGCAAGAATGATTGCAAAATCACGTCCACGTTGCTTGGCAGGCGAACCGAGCAAACGGTCGACATTCTCAAAGAAAATGTAGCTTGGACGATTATCACCCTTCTCGTTTAAGATGCGATAGATTTGCCACCAAAGCACACCCTTCTTACCCTCAATTCCACCAGAACGGCTAAGAGTTGAAGCTACAGAATAATCTTGACAGGGGAAGCCGCCTACCAACAAGTCATGATCAGGAATATCAGCTGTTGGTACTGTATTAATATCTTGGTTGCTATGACCTTTTGAACCAAAGCGTGCTGTATATACGAGCGAAGCATCTTGGTGTTTGGTTGATGGTTCCCATTGGTTGTTCCAAATGGTTTCATAGGCATCTGAAGCTCCCTCTAAACCTATGCGGAAACCTCCTACACCTGCAAATAGTTCTACTACCTTTATTGTATTTTTAGACATATTTATATGTATGGAATTTCTTGTAATTTTTTAGCAATATATGAACCCTTGAGCCAGAAAAACTGCGGAAGCATTCTTATGCCGTTCACACTTTCTGTTCTTGTTTTCTCTGTCGATACATTAGCTCCTCCTCGGAAGAATACTTTATATTCGGAACACTTAGGAAAGTTTGGGGCTCCCATATAAGAACCGCTATTGTTCATACGTTTATTACCCTTTTTGTCATAAACGTATTCCCATTCCAACTCATTCCTATGAATCAGATTTCTGGAATCCTCCCAGGTACGCCGAACTTCATTCTCGATGAATTCTTCATCAAATGCAAAGCGTTTAAAACCTTCAAAAACGGTCTTGCTCGGGTCTTTACTATCATGCTCACAGAAGATAGGGCAGAGGAAGCTGTGCTCACAGAAGTAATCGTACACATCGGAATCTTCAAAGTCTGCATCTCTATCTGCCCATTCTTCAAAGTCGATGTGCTTGAGCTTCATATCCTCTGTTCTTCCACCTTGGGGCGTAATCGTGATGGTCTTCGCTATGATACCAGCTTTGTTAAAGTCTGAAATCTGATTTAACCTATTACAATCGGTTCCGAACATACGGATAACGCATTTAGCTGAAATATCCTTGACCTTAGCATCTATTCCGAGCATTTCTCTTAGCTCAGGCAGAGTCTTACCCTTATACTTTAATGTAAGTGCATGGCAACGAGCATCCAGCTGGGCGAAACTTGAAAAAGATTCTTTCAGTACGATTTCGTTCTTTGCTCTGCTTTTGTCAAAATGTCCTCGTACGATGTAATCAACAAAAGTTTGTTTCAATCTATAACGGGGCTTTTGGTAAGAGCCTGTTGCTGTGCGCTTGAATCCTGGAACTAATTCTATCAGCAAGAGATTTGGACGAAGAAGGTGAGTGAAACCAACCAGTTGTTCATTACGCTTTTCTGCATCCTGATAATCATGATAAACCTGCTGCAGGTGACTACTTACAATCTCCCAGTCATTTTGTAATTTGTCTTTTTCTTCTTGTGAGAAAGAATTGTAGCAGTAGTCAACAATAGGGAACTTAGCATAACCGGAGGCAGGTACAACCTCGTAAGATTTATATTCATAGAAGATGATTAAAAGCCGTTCTGTTTTTTCCCAAAAATGAGATGTATCGAAGTCAGTCTGAATCGGCGGTTCAAAGGTAACATGTGTAATACTGATACCTTCCTTTGCACCTAGGTAAACATTATAAGCTTCACCAGTCTTTCCATTAGCATTCTTTTGGTCTCTTTTGGGAACACGTACTCCGGTGGTCTTAACTTCCGTAAGAACACCATCAATCTCAATATCACATTCCTGTTTGCTGTCTTTTTTGTAACCAAAAACAGATTGTTCTATTACGTCTCCAGCGATACCTGTAATCTTTTTACTTTCTAAGGTACGAGCAAACTGGTGGGATTTATCAACCTCACCAAGAGTCTTGCCCTTTGCTCCTTCAAGTAGAGTATAGACTTGTTCTTTCGTAAATTTTCTATCTTCTGATACAGCCATCTGCTAAGTTTTAAATTGTTTTCATCGGTTTATGCATATGTTGACCGAAGTCAATTTGCAAAGGTACTAAAACTTTTCATAAACTTGGCGTCTGATCACGATCTTTAACTCTAATCCTTAGAAAAATTCTGATCTTTTGATTGACATTTTTCTGTTTTCTACTAATCTTTATCTTGATGTTGGCTTCCTAGGGATGGTAAATTTATCTAATCTCTTTCGTATTCCCATCTTGCAACTTCATCATCTTTCGAAATAAAGAACTCCTCTGGTAGCTAGGCGTAATAAGTAACGGAAAAATTCCTCCTTTTTTATTTTCCTCTTTTTAATTCTAACAGGTATTATGGTAAATGGACGTTATAAGATAAAGAAAGAGGTGAAATTTGGAGCCTGAAAATGGAACCTGTTCACCCCTTTCTGATCATTTCATTCTTTTACTTCCTTTCTGCCTGTTCTGAGATTAATTCTCATTTCAATCAAAAAGAAATATCTCAGAACAGAATCTTACATCATGCCCGTAAGCCGCTGGATGGCGATGACTGCCTGGTTGTATTCATTAATCGCATCAGCATGCTTCATCAGAACATCGATGGTTTCCTCGATGGCATTCACGTATTCTACATACGAAATTTCGCCATTTTCATATTCTATCGCACTCAACTTCGAAATTTGCGCAGAATGAGCCTGGTTGTTCTGCTCGTAATATTTCAGACGGTTGGATGCTGCCTGCAGGCGCTTCGTACAGAGACGGAAATCGCGCTCTTTCTCTGTCTGCTCCTGGCGCATTTCGATTTCTGCCAATTCGCGGTCTTTCTGGGCTGCCTTTACCTTAGCCTTCGTGGAACCGTAAAATAAAGGAATGCCTACGCCAATTTCAAAACCGAAAAAATTGCCCTCGGCAAATCTCGAACGGTCTATGTTGTATGGATTCCAACTGGAAATGACACATTGGGTACGCAAAGATAAGGATAAACTCGGAGCAAAACCTGATTTGGCTGCCTTGATTTCCTTATCCAGAGCGATGAGCTTATCCTGCTGGTAAATGCCGTCGGCAGACTGCTGATAATTATAGGAATTGAGATTCTGGGCTGCGATGGCCGAGAGATTCTCTTCTGCCGGTTTTACGGGCTCCTGCGTGTTGAGCTGCGACATGAGGTCGATTTGCAGACGCTCTATTTCGCTCTTCACATCAGCCATTTCCAGGCGGTTTTCGTTGCATTTGCGGTCGGCTGAGAGATATTCCAGCTGGCGGCTCTCTCCTGCCTTGTAACGCATTTCTGCTATCTTGCTGTAACGTTCTAATACTGAGTCGATTCGCTGCAATATCTGGAGTCTGTGAGTCTGATAAAGCATCTGATAATAGGTGTTGGCGATTTCAGCCTTCAGTTGCTGGTTGACCACATTCAAGCGGCTCTTTTCTGCCTGGGTTTCAGCCTTGAGCTGGTTGCGGCGCGAGGCGTAGACGGTAGGAAAATCGAGGCTTTGGGTGAAGGTAAAGCCGTTGTCCGATTCGCCTCCCGTGGCTGGGTTTTGCGAGAAGGCAACCTCGGTTTTATCCAGTTCCCAAGCCGTGCCTTGCATCACCTGCGCACGCTCTACCGACTTCTTTCCAGCCTGCATCTGAAGGTTCTGTCGGGCAGCCAAATCGAAACATTCCTGCAGGGTAACTTTCCTGCCCGCAATATGAGCATCAAAATGCTGGGCTCCAGCTGTGACTGGCAGCAGGAGAAGGATGGCAGCAAAGCAAGCCACCACCCTATTTTTTGATATTTTTATTCTGTTCATTATTTTCATATCTTGAAATCTTACTTTTTCGTAAACATCTTGTAGATGGCTGGCAGAACCAGGAGCGTGAGAAGCGTGCTGGTAATGAGACCGCCAATCACAACCGTGGCAAGAGGACGCTGGACTTCTGCTCCGTCGCCATGGGATAAAGCCATCGGGAGGAAACCCATAGAAGCTACCAGAGCCGTCATCAGAACCGGACGGAGACGTATCATGCAACTGTCAATAATTCTTTTCTGAATAACAACCGACCTACTTACGTCATCTTCCGCAGAAACCGCAGCCGTCTGCTTCTGCATCTGGTTCATCTGACCTATCAGCACGATGCCGTTGAGAACCGCCACACCAAAGAGGGCGATGAAACCTACGCCCGCCGAAATGCTGAAAGGCATTCCGCGCAACCAGAGCGCCCAGACGCCACCTATCGCAGCAAGCGGAATGGCGGAGAACACGAAGAGCGATTCGCGCAGATTCTTAACCGTAGCGTAGAGCAGCAGCAGAATGATGATGAGCGCTACCGGAACCACGATCATCAGGCGCTGGGTGGCACTCTGAAGATTCTCAAACTCGCCACCATAATTATAATAGTAGCCCTCAGGCAGCTTCAGTTTCTCATCAAGAATGGACTGAATATCCTTCACGGTACTCTGCACGTCCCTACCCTTCACGTTGAAACCTACGTAAATGCGACGGGCGCCATTCTCATGAGAAACCTGAGCCGGAGCCGGTTCGTAAACCACATCAGCCAACTGGGAAAGCGGAATGCTCTCGCCACCAGCCAGCGGAATACAGAGCGCCTGAAGCGACTGGAAGTTGCGCTCCTCAGGGTCAAGACGCAGAACGATGTCAATTTTTTTATCGCCTTCGTAAAAAGCTCCAGCCGTAGCGCCCGCAAAGGTGGTTTCAAGAATGCGGTTGATTTCGTCAACAGTTACCCCATAAGCCGCCATGCGTTCATGGTTGTATTTTACCTGAATCTGAGGCAATCCGGAAACCTCTTCAACGAAGATTCCACTCACGCCCGGCACATTCTTTATCATACGAGAAACCTTATCAGCCTGCTGGATAAGCACATCTAGATTGTCACCAAAAATCTTAATCGCCACATCCTGCTTGATGCCCGTAAGCAACTCGTTGTTACGCATCTGGATAGGCTGCGAAATCTCAGCCTCCAAGCCCGGAATCGTCTTCAGGGTTTCTTCCATTTTCTCCATTAGTTCGGCAGTAGTTTCTGCCGAAGTCCACTCGGCTTTCGGCTTGAGCGCCACCATGATGTCGGCTCTTTCTACCGGCATCGGATCGGTAGGAATCTCGGCACTTCCTATGCGGCTCACCACCTGCTTGATTTCAGGATATTCAGCCTTCAGAAGTTTCTCAGCCTTGGAGCAACTCTCCACCATCTGCGAGAGCGAAGTGCCCTGCGACATGCTCATTTCTACCGCAAAATCGCCCTCTTCCAGGCTCGGAATGAATTCGCCACCCAGGAAATGGAAGGCTACGGCACTCATGCAGAAGAGCGAAACGGCGCCGGTAATCACATCCTTATGACGCGCCAAAACCCATTCCAGAACCGGTCGGTACCAGCCCTGAAGTTTCTCTATCATTCTGTCGCTAAAGGATTTACGTACATGCCCCTTCTTGCTCAGGAAGAGCGCACTCGCCATCGGAACATAGGTGAGCGAGAGGATGAAGGCACCCAGGATGGCGAAGAAAACGGTAAGCGCCATCGGACGGAACATCTTGCCCTCGATGCCCACAAGCGTCATCAGCGGAATGTAAACTATCATGATGATGATTTCGCCAAATGCCGCACTCTTGCGGATGCGCGAAGCGGAATCATGAACCTCCTCATCCATCTCTGCCTGAGAAAAACGGATGGGAGTATCGGCAGAATTTCTCGCCCTCCGCTCAATACTCTTCACGCCCAGATGGGCCACAACCGCCTCTACGATAATGACGGCTGAATCGACTATCATACCGAAATCGATGGCTCCGAGCGACATCAGGTTGCCGTCGATTCCGAAGGTCTTCATCATGCCGAAAGCAAAGAGCATGCTGAGCGGAATGACACTCGCCACAACCAGTCCGGCCCGCCAGTTGCCCAGGAAAATAACCAGCACGAAGATGACGATGAGTCCGCCCTCAATCAGGTTTCGGGCGATGGTTCCCTCCACACGGTCAACCAGGTTGGTTCGGTCGATAAACGGTTCGATGACCACGCCCTCGGGCAGAGATTTCTGAATCTGCTCTATTCGCAACTTCACATTCCTGATAACCTCCTGAAAGTTTTCGCCTTTCAGCATGATGGCAATTCCGGCTACCACTTCGCCCTCGCCATTTCGGGTAACGGCTCCGAAACGGGTGGCGTGCCCCAGCTGAACCTTCGCCACATCACCTATCTTAACAGGAGTGCCGTTCACGGTCTTGACGGCGATATTCGCCACATCTTCCAGACTCTTCACCACGCCTATGCCGCGGATGAAATACTGGTTGGAGTTTTCCTCTATGTAACTTCCGCCCGTGTTGGCGTTATTCTTTTCGAGCGCATCAAACACCTCGCTCACGGTAAGATTGCTGGCGTTGAGCTTATCCGTATTGATGGCCACTTCGTATTGCTTCACGTAGCCTCCCCAGCCGCTCACTTCCGCTACGCCCGGGGTTCCCGAGAGCTGCTTTCTCACAATCCAGTCCTGGATGGTTCGCAGCTGGGTTAGCGAATATTTGTGCTCGTAACCCTTCTCGGCGCGCACGGTATAATGGTAAATCTCGCCCAGTCCGGTAGCAATCGGTCCCATCTCGGTTTCCGCATTTTTGGGCAAATCCTTCTCCACCTGGGTCAGCATCTGGCTCACCTGCGAACGTGCCCAGTAGATATCTGCATCATCATCAAAAACGAGGGTGATGACCGAGAGTCCGCTTCGCGAGATGCTTCTTCGCTCCTTGAGTTCGGGGATGTTGGCAAGCGCCATTTCCACCGGAGTAGTAACGTATTGCTCCACCTCCTGCGCTCCGAGCGAAGGCGCCTGAGTAATGACCTGCACCTGATTGTCGGTAATATCCGGTGTGGAATCGAAAGGAAGATGGATGAGCGATACGATGCCCCAGACAATGAGGGCTATCGTGAAAACTCCCACCACCAGCTTGTGGCGAATGGAGTAAGTAATCAGTTTCTGAAACATAATCTGTCTTTCTTTTAAAAGCTCTTTATTGATGAAAAAGCTTACCTTATATTAATGCTCATCTGCATGCTCGCCCGTGAGCGAAGCCAGATAATACGCGTTGTCTGTCACAATCTTCTTTCCTTCCTGCTTCAGGTGCTTGCAGAGTTTTACCTCGGTATAAGTACCGTCCGAAACGCCCGTAATGACCTCATGGCGGGAGAAACTGTACTCGCCCTTATTAGGTTTGCCATTCAGAGCGAAGACAAACTGCTTGCCGTCGGTAGTGACGATGGCCTTGGATGGAAGGGCGATGCACGACTGGCTGCCCGTAGCTATCTTGCCGTTTACATACATTCCGTCGAAGAGTCGAGCAGAGCCGTGAACGCCACTTGTTTTAAGAGACTGCGCATCTATTTTTACATGAACAGCAACAGATTTCGAATTATCGTTAAAGTATTGGTTTAAGCCGTAAACATGACCTGCGAGTTTTACGCCCGGCTGATTGGTAAGCGAGAGATAAACCTTATCACCCGGCTTTACCTTCTGCAAATCTTTCTCAAAAATGTTCAGATCGCACTCTACAGCCTGGTTGTTCTGAATCTTCATGAGCGGCGTCTGCATATCGGCAAAGCTGCCCAGACTGGCTGTAATCTGCGAAACCGTACCCGCTATCGGAGCACGCAAAGGGAAGGCTGTGGTAAACTTACCCCTGGCAACGGCGGCGGTAGAAATGCCCATCTGGGCTAACTGCTTGCCGATGCCGATGAGGTTGGCGTGGGCCACATGATACTCCTTGGCTGCCTGCTGCGCATTCTTCTTAACGCCAGCTCCTGTCCTGTTCAGCAGTTTCTGTCGCTCCAGGTCGGCAAGTGCCAGTTCGCACTCCTTGCTGGCAGAATAATATTCGCGTTGCAGACTGACCACATCGGTATTTTCAACCAGAGCCACAACCTGTCCGCGTTTCACATTCTGTCCTTCCTTTACATAGATAGCCTTCACTACGCCCCCCATGAGCGAAGCAACATCGCCTTTGTTCTGGGCGCGCAAAACGAGCTGACCGTTGGCTGCAATCGTAGCATCCATCACACGGTCAACCGCCTCGCCCATCTTCAAATCTACAGCATCTACCTGTTTCTGAGAGAGCGGAATGTTGTCGAAATCCACCTCTTCATGTTCATGCTCATGTCCGTGTCCGGCAGCATGAGCCTCTGCTCCGGCGTGGTTTGAGAAAAAGGTAAAACCACACCAGGCCAAGATTGCCGCAACGGCAACCACCAATATTCTTTTCATTTTTTCTTCTTTTAAATTGATATTTCATTAAAACTTGGGTGCAAAAGTACGCACTTTACCCTGCAACCCGGTTGCAAAAGCTGCATCCTGGTTGCTCTAACTACAGAAAATCAACAAAAAGAAGGAGGTCCTCGTCTACTGATGACCGTTTCATCTACGCAAGGAAGGCTGGCTGCAAACTGCTGCCAACGCACGCTAACGAGCGACGAGGTTGGGATAAACAAATACTCAGAAGAAAGCATGGAAAGCAGATGGTTTCCATCGAAAAGCTGTTTCTGAATGCCCTTCATGATCTTGCAGCCGGTTACGAAATGGTGCAGCTGATGCACGCGGCAACTATCGGCTTCTTTCTCATGATGTTCAGTATGCTCATCGTTGAAATTACCATCCTGCTGGCAACGTTCTACAACCATACAAATACGCCCCATGTGGTGATGATGCATCACCACCGTAGAGAGCAGCACACTCAACGTGGCCACAAAGAGGCTGAACAAGTATAGTTTCTTTTTTGCCATTTTATTCTGTTTCCAAATTTTAGGATTGCTTTTTTCCGTCCGCAAAATTACATTAAAAGTACGAAAGAGCCAAGTAAAACAAAGAAAATTAGCATTTTTTCTTAAAAATATTAAAACCGAGTACCCTTAAAGCCCTTTGAATACGTAATATGATTAGTTTTTAGTAACTTTGCAACATAAAATTCAAAAATAGAAATGAAAAAAGTATTTTTAATCTTTCAATTACTCCTTGTAGTAATGTTGGCCCAGGCGCAGATGATGAACCCTGTGAAGTTCACCAGCTCGCTGAAGACAGACGGAAGTGCTGTGGCCGAAATCGTATTTAGCGGAAAAATCCAACCGGGATGGCACGTCTATTCAACCGGTTTGGGTGGCGATGGTCCTATTTCTGCTTCGTTCAACGTAAACAAGCTTGAAGGAGCTGAACTCGTAGGAAAACTTCAGCCACGCGGCAGAGAAATTGCAAAGTTCGACCCTCTCTTCGAGATGAAACTCCGTTATTTTGAGGGTAGCGTTACCTTTGTACAGAAGGTAAAGTTTACCCAACCTAATTATCATATTGATGCCTATCTGGAATATGGCGCCTGCAACGACCAGAACTGTCTGCCACCAAGCGAGGCAGCATTTAAGCAGAGTGGCAAATCACCTGCCGTTGATGCTCCTGCAGCTGGGGCAAAAGATGCTCTGAACGCAAAGGATGCAAAGGCAATAGATCCTGCTCTTGCAGCAAAGATGAAGGCAGATTCGCTGGCTAAGGCCGCAGCCCTGGCTCAGACCGATAGCGCTACACAACCAGTAGATTCTGCAGCTTTAGCATCTGCTATGGAAGATTTGAACGTCAAGGACTTATGGAAACCGGTTGTTAAAGAACTTCAGGCTTTTGGCGGAGCTAACGACATCGCCAACCATTCGCTCTTCTACATCTTCTTTATCGGTTTCGTAGGCGGTCTGCTTGCGCTCGTCATGCCTTGCATCTGGCCTATCATCCCGATGACCGTAAGTTTCTTCCTGAAGCGTGCAAAGAACGATAAGAAGAAAGGTATCCGCGATGCGATTACTTATGGTTTGAGCATCGTCGTCATCTATCTGGTTCTGGGTCTTGCCGTAACAGCCATCGCAGGTCCTAGCACCCTGAATGCGCTCAGCACAAGTGCCGTATTCAACATCATCCTCTTCCTCCTGCTTGCCGTTTTCGCCTTCTCGTTCTTCGGTTGGTTCGAAATCAAATTGCCTGACAGTTGGGGAAATGCTGTAGACAACAAGGCTTCAAGCACCACGGGTATGATTTCTATCTTCCTGATGGCTTTCACCCTGGTATTGGTCAGCTTCTCATGTACAGCTCCTATCATCGGTTTGCTGCTGGTTCAGACCGTTACTTCCGGCGACTGGCTCGCTCCTACCGTGGGAATGTTCGGTTTCGCGCTTGCTCTGGCGCTCCCATTCACCCTCTTTGCCCTCTTCCCATCATGGTTGAAGTCGGCTCCTAAGTCGGGTTCCTGGATGGAAACCATCAAGATTGTGCTCGGCTTTATCGAGCTTGCGTTCTCTCTGAAGTTCCTCTCTGTAGCCGATCTGGCTTACGGCTGGCACATTATGGACCGCGAGGTTTTCCTCTCTCTCTGGATTGTCATCTTCGGTCTGTTGGGTCTCTATCTCATCGGCAAGCTGAAGTTCCAGGTTGATGCAATCGGCGGCGACATCAACAAGCCTATGCCTGTAGCCTGCATCATGTTGGGTCTCTGTTCTTTGGCATTCTCGGTTTACATGATTCCGGGTCTCTGGGGCGCTCCTTGTAAGGCTGTGAGCGCATTTGCTCCACCTATTAATACACAGGACTTCAACCTCAACACCAAGACCGTAGAGCCTGCTTACAAGGATTATGAGCTGGGAATGGCTGCGGCTAAGGCTGCCGGCAAACCGGTATTGCTTGATTTCACAGGTTATGGATGCGTGAACTGCCGCAAGATGGAGGCTTCTGTCTGGACAGATCCTTCGGTTGCCGACAAGCTGACAAAGGATTATGTTCTCATCTCACTTTATGTAGATGACAAGACTCCTCTTCCTGAGCCTATGGAGGTAACGTTTAATGGCGAGAAGCGCACCCTGCGTACCGTTGGCGACAAGTGGAGTTATCTGCAGGCAAGCAAGTTTGGAGCCAA
>ERZ1026846.680-NODE-680-length-25224-cov-8.342683_pt1 | contig 25224 bp, 17 predicted proteins | sample MGYA00380153_ERZ1026846 | MGnify/ENA primary metagenome ERZ1026846 (study PRJEB33269, sample SAMEA4719789) | human gut metagenome | biome: human-associated habitat; feature: organic feature; material: feces | place: Cameroon | collected 2013-10 ...
CTTCCACCGGCAATGGCGGCACCACGCCGCCCCCGGCAGGCCCGGAGCCGCAGGCAGAAGCCTCCAAGCCTCCGAAGAAGCGCCGCAAGCGCAGCGGCGGCCGCATCGTCCGCAGCGCCGTTGCGCTGGTGCTGGCCGCGGCCATGGGCTTTGCAGGCGGCTTCGTGGGCGCACGGGTCGGCAATGCAGGCAACAAGGTCGTCATCCAGCAGGTGGAGCGCACCGACAGCAGCACGGCCTCCGGCACCGCCGTCGCGTCCGGCGGCATGACCACTTCGCAGGTCTCCGAGATGGTCAGCCCCAGCGTCGTGGTCATCACCACCGAACAGGTCGTCTACTCGCAGTGGTCCTGGTACGGCCAGAATCAGGTCGAGTCCGGCGCAGGCAGCGGCGTCATCATCAGCTCGGACGGCTATATCCTCACCTGTGCGCACGTGGTCTCCGGTGCATCGCAGATCACCGTGACCATCGGGGATACCGACTACACCGCCACCGTGGTGGGCGAGGACGACACCAGCGATGTCGCCGTGCTGAAGATCGACGCCACCGGCCTGACCCCTGCCACCGTCGGCGACAGCGACAGCCTGTCGGTCGGCGACAGCGTCCTGGCCGTCGGCAACCCGCTGGGTGAGCTGGGCGGCACTGTCACCAGCGGCATCGTCAGCGCACTGAACCGCAGCGTGACCATCCAGGGCACCAGCTCCACCAACACCATGTCCCTGATCCAGATGGATGCCTCCGTCAGCCCCGGCAACTCCGGCGGCGGTCTGTTCAACATGAACGGTGAGCTGATTGGTCTGGTCAACGCCAAGTCCTCCAGCTCGGACGCGGAGGGTCTGGGTTTCGCCATCCCCATCAACGACGCCATTCAGGTGGCGCAGGACCTGCTGGAGAACGGCTACGTCTCCGGCCGGCCGTATATGGGCATCACCTACATCGCCGTGACCGACGCCCAGACAGCGGCCCAGTTCAACGTCAACGCCTACGGCGTCTATGTCGTGGACGTCGTGCAGGGAGGCCCGGCCGACAAGGCCGGTCTGAAGGTTGGGGACCGCATCGTCAGCATCGACGGCACCGAGATCGCCCAGAAAGACGACCTTGGCACCCTGATGCAGCAGCACACGGCCGGTGACACCCTTTCCATCACCGTTGCCCGCGACGGCCAGATGCAGACCGTCTCGCTGACGCTGGGCGAAAAGAATGCGTCGAACACCGCCGCACAGCGTTCGGTCAACAACTGAGCCACCTCCGCCGCAAGGCGTTATCAAGATTTGATTCCTTTCTTCTTCAACAATCCCCCGACTGGCGGTGACCCGCTGGCCGGGGGATTGCTGTTTATACCAGCCCGAATATCGTTGCGCTGACCGGGGCCAGGACTGCTTCGCCGCTCAGGATGCGGCTGTCGCCCCGCCACAGGCTGGACGAGGTGCCGTCGCTCAGCAGCTTCCAGCGTCCGTCTGGCAGCCGGATGGGCTGTTCCTGTTCGGTGGGGTTGTAGTAGACGCAGAGCGCGCCCCACCACGCCCCATCGCCGGGCAGGGCAGGCAGACGCCAGCCCACCAGCGGCTGTTCCAAATCAAAAAATGCAATGGCGTTGGGGCTGGCCCTGTCCACCGCGCCCAGCCGCGGGAAGGCATTCCGCAGCCCGATGAGGCCCCGGTAGTAATCCACCAGCCCATGGAACTGCTCGGCCCGCTTCCAGTCCAGCCGGTTCAGCGCCGGGGAGGAGCGGTAGCTGTTGCCCTGCCCCTTTTTGGTGCGGGCAAACTCTTCGCCTGCCTGCCAGAAGGGCAGGCCCATGCAGGTGAGATAGATGCCTGCCGCCAGCCGGTTCTGGGCCAGGGCGGCACGGTCCACCGCGCCGAACTCCGGGCGCTCGTAGCGCACCAGAAGCAGCTTGTCCCACAGGGTGAAATTGTCGTGGGCGGACACATAGCTGACGATCTGCCCCGGCGTGTGGGGCGGGAACTTATCGCTGCGGCACCATGCCGCCACGGCCCCGCCGATGTCCCAGAAGCTGCCGGGCTTTCCCTCCACGTAGCCCGGCTCCCGCGCATTGAAGCAGCCGCCCTTGATGGCGTCGCGGGTGTCGTCGCAGAAGATGCCGATGCGGTCGTTCAGCATGGCCAGATTGTTCTTGTTCGCCTCGTACCGGTGCAGCGCACTGCTGCCGCCCTGCCACGGCTCGCCGTACATCAGGATGTCCCGCCCGCCGGGCAGCTTGTCCAGCTCAGCCCGCAGCAGGTTCATCGTCTCCACATCGTACAGGCCCATCAGGTCGAACCGGAAGCCGTCGATGTGGTACTCCTGCGCCCAGTAGAGCACCGAATCCAGAAAGTATTGCCGGGCCATGGGCCGCTCACTGGCAAACTCGTTGCCGCAGCCGCTGCCGTTGGAAAGACTGCCATCCTCGTTCTGGCGGAAATAATAGAGGGGGACTGCCCGGTTCAGCACGTTGTCGGAGCGGTACATGTGGTTGTACACCACATCCATCACCACACCGATGCCCGCCGCATGGAGGGCCTGGATCATCTGCTTGCACTCCCGCACCCGGACTTCGCCGCGGGCGGGGTCGGTGGAGTAGCTGCCCTCCGGGACGTTGTAGTTTGTGGGGTCGTAGCCCCAGTTGTACTGCCGGGTCAGCGGGCGGCTCTCGTCCACGCTGCCGAAATCAAAGATGGGCATGAGCTGGACATAGCGCACCCCCAGCCGCTTGAGGTAGTTCAGGCAGGTGGGGTGGACGCCGTCGCCGTTCAGGGTCGTGCCCTGCTGGGTAAAGGCCAGGAATTTGCCTCGCCACGCATTGCGCACCCCGCTGGCCGGGTCCTGCGAGAAATCCCGGACGCTGACCTCCCAGACGCTCCGCTTCGACGCCGGGATGACCGGCCGTTTGTCCTGTTCCCAGCCCGGCGGGTCGGTGCGGGCCAGATCCACGATCATGCTCCGCGCCCCGTTCACGCCCGCCGCGCGGGCATAGGGGTCAGCGGTGGTCACGCTGCCCCACTCGGTGGTCACGTTGAAATTATAATACTTCCCGTGCTGGTCGCCGGGCAGATAAACGCCCCAGACGCCCTGCCCCCACGGGCTCAGCGGCAGACTGCCGATGCAGGCCCCGCCGTCGCCTTTCCGGTAAAGATCGACCCGGACCGACTGCGCTGTGGGTGCCCACAGCCGCAGGTGGGTGCCCGATGGGGAATACGCCGCGCCCAGCGGCCCCTGATAGCCGGTCTGACGGGCAAACTCCTCGCTTTCGAACCATGCTTTCCATTGTGCAGGCGTTTTCATTGACTCTCATCCTTTATCCTGACATTCCCGCCCTCGCCAGAGGCAGGCCTTTTGAAATTAGTGTACCCGGCTTGCGCGGATTTTGCAAGAGTTTCCTTGCAAATGGGGCTGCGGTACACTATACTGAAAGAAATGAACCGATCACGGAGGCGATGACATGGCATACACAGACGATTGGGAGACCCTGATGAATGGAGTCTTCGGGCCGGGCGGCAGATTCAAGGCCGCCCCCGGCACCCCCGCCGAACCCCGGCAGCAGCCAAACAGCACGCTGAACGACCTGAACGCGGCGCTTCTGGAACAGCAGAAGAAGCTGGACGCGATGCTCAAGGCCCAGTCGGCCCAGCTGAAGACGCAGGACACCGCCACCGAGGCTGCGCTGGCCGACAGCCGCCAGATGCTGCGGGACATGGAGAATGACGGCCTGCTGGCCAAAGGCACCACCGACGTGAAACCCGAACATCTGGGCAGCTTCGAGGGGCTGGCCGACGAAGTCCGGCAGACCGTGCTGGGGCAGGACGCCTTTGTGGACGCGGTCGTCCGCGCCATGCGCCGCCCCTTTGTGCTGGGCACCGAACCGCCCGCCGCCCGGAACGTCATCCTGCTGAGCGGCGGCACCGGCACCGGGCGGCACTTCGCGCTGGAGGAGACCGCCCGCTGCATGGCTGCGCGGGGCCTGCTGCAAAACGACCAGATCGCCGCGCTCGACCTGGCGCTTTACGCGAACCCCGCCGCCGAAAAGCTCTTTTTGCAGGACCTCTACGCCGCGCTCCACGCCCCCGGCGAGATCGTGGTCTTTGAGCACTACGAGAGCTGCTGCCCCAGCTTTCTGAAGACACTGTCCGACCTGGCCGTCCGGGGCAGCGCCCCGCTCTCCAGCCGGTACATCGTCAACCGGGACGGCATTCTGGTGGACGCCGGAACGGCTCTGGCCCCCGGCGCGGTCAGCCGTCTCGACCCCTGCGGGAAGTACCTCATCTTCTTCTCGAACAAGGGCCGCGCCGCCATGGCGGACAAGTTTGGCGCAAGCATGATCGCGGCGCTGGGCGACGTCTGCGAGACGACCGCCTACCAGCGGGCAGACCTTGCAGCCCTCGCCGCCCAGCAGCTGAACGCGCTGGCCCAGAAAGTCACGGCCCGGCTGGGCCTGACCCTCGCCGCCGGGGCCGATGTGCGGGACTACGTCGCCGCCCAGTGCACCCCCCAGAAAGGCGCAGCCGGGTTGTCCGGCTGCTGCGACCGCATCTTCCGCGCTCTGAGCGAATACTGCCTGCAAACGGACAAAGCGCTCACCGGCACCGTGACCCTGACCGCCGCACCGGAGGGCCTGCTCTTCCGCCTGAACGATGCCGCCCCGGCCCCGCTGTTCGACCTGCTGCCCGCCGCCTACACCGGCGCGCTGGATGAGATCCGGGCGGAGATCTCGGAGCTGGTCGGTCTGGCCCCGGTCAAGGAATACGTGTTCGGTCTGGCCGACAATCTGCAGGTCCAGCAGCGCCGCGCCGCTGCGGGCATGAAAACGACCAGCCTTTCGATGCACATGATCTTCACCGGCAACCCCGGCACCGGCAAGACCACCATCGCCCGGCTGGTGGCCAAGTACCTCAAGGCCATCGGGGCGCTCAAGGGCGGGCAGCTGGTGGAGGTGGGCCGCGGCGACCTCGTGGGCCGCTACACCGGCCACACCGCACCGCTGACCAACAGCGTCATCGAGAGCGCCCTCGGCGGCGTCCTCTTCATCGACGAGGCCTACAGCCTCTACCGCGGCGAGCAGGACAGCTTCGGACTCGAAGCCATTGATACCCTCGTCAAAGGGATGGAAGACCACCGCGACGAGCTTGTGGTCATTCTGGCCGGATACACCAGAGAGATGGAGACCTTCCTCACCGCCAACAGCGGTCTGGCCAGCCGCTTCCCCAACAAGATCGAGTTCCCGGACTACACCGCCGACGAGCTGCTGCAGATCACCCACGTCCTTGCAAAAAACAAGGGCTACACCCTCTCGGAGGCCTGCGAAGAGCCGCTGCGGAACTACTACGCCCGCCGTCAGGCCGCCGATGCCCGCACCGCCGGCAACGGCCGTCTGGCCCGCAACACCCTCGAAAAGGCCATCTTCCACCAGAGCCGCCGCCTCGTCGCCGAACCCGCCGCCTCGCTGGATGTGCTCCTGCCGAGCGATCTGGAATTGGACGAATAATTGCAGAACCACGCAAACCGCGGCTGTCCCTCCTGTTTTGTTTATTCTGTCTTTGCTTCCGCCTCCAGCAGCGCGCGTTTCACGCTGATGAGGCTCTGCGGGCTCACGGAGAAGCTGCGCAGGCCGAGTTTCAGGTACTGCACGGTGTTGGCCGGGTTGCCGACGGCCAGGCCGCAGATGGTCACGGGGATCTGACCCGCGTCCGCCGCCTTCACGACCATGGCGATGAGCTTTTTCATCGCGTGGCTGGCCGGGCGGTAGTAGCGCTCGGCGATGGAGAGGTCGCGGTCCACGGCATGGGTGTACTGGATGAGATCGTTCGTCTCAATGACGAAAAACTCACACCCGTGGGCCACGAATTCTTCCGCCGTCAGGCAGGCCGACGGTACACTGAGCATGACGCCGAAAGGCATCTTCTCGTTGAAGCGCTCCCCCCGCTCCCGCAGGTGCTGGCGGCAGTGCTCCACCAGCTTCATGGCTTCGTCCCAGTCTTCCAGATTGGTCACCATCGGGAACATCACCCGCAGCGGGCCGTCTGCCGCCGCACGGAACAGGGCACAGATCTGGGTCTCGAACTGATGGGGGCGGCGCAGGCTGCTGCGGATGCCCCGCAGGCCCAGCTTGGAGGACTCCGGCCCCTGATGGGCGTCGGCCATGGTGCGGTCTGCGCCAAAATCAAAGGTGCGCACCGTGACCACCCCGCCCTTTGCCGCCGCCAGGCAGGAGTGATAGAACACATACTGCTCCTGCTCGTCCACCGGGCGGCCCGGCAGCATCATGTAACCACTGCGCAGCAGACCTACGCCGGACGCGCCGGACTGCCGCGCTGTTTCGATATCCTCCTGCCCGAAGCAGTTGGCCAGCAGCTCAAAGGGCTGGCCGTCCTTCGTCCGGCACGGCAAGGCGCAGACGCGGTTCATCTCCTCGTTCTCCCACTGCTTCTCGCAGATGCGGGACATCGCCTGCTGGCGGGTGACGGCATCCGGGTCGAGGATGCACTCGCCGTTGTCGGCATCCAGGATGGCCGTGCGGCCGTCGCAGTCGTTCAGAAAATCGCTGCCCACCTGCACGATGCCGGGGATGTGCATGGCCCGCGCAATGATGGCCGCATGGCTCTGCTTGCTGCCTTCTGCCGTGATGATGCCCAGGATCATTCCGGCGGGCACACTGAACAGGTCGCTCGGCATGAGCACCTCTGCCGCCAGGATGACGGGGTGGTCCAGCGCCAGCCAGACGCGGGGGCGATTGGTCAGGATGTTCACCACGCGGCGGGCGGCATCGAGGATGTCCACGCTGCGCAGCTGCATATAGGCGTTGTCTTCCATCTGGGCCAGCTGGTCGGCATAGCGGCGGCCGGCCCGGTCTACGGCTTCGGCTGCGCCGACGCCCGCCTTGATCTGGAACCGGACTTCGTTCATGAAGCCCTCGTCCTCCAGCATCATGCTCTGGAACAGGAAGATGGCCTGTTCGGTGGGGCCGCTGCGTTCAGCCATCGAGTCCAGCTCGGCCTGTGCCGTCTTGACAGCCCGGTCCAGCAGCCGCTGTTCCCGGTCCGGGTTGAACGGCCCTGTGCCGAAGCTCTCGGTCCTGCGCTCCACACGGCTCACCTGCCCCAGCACCAGGCCGGACGAGGCGGCATATCCCTGATAGACTTTCATTCCTCCGTCACCTCCGTCGGGGCAGGCGTGGTCAGTGTGCGGAAGACCAGCGCCTGCAGGAATGTATTGGGCAGCAGCGCCGCCCATGCGGCCTGCGCCGCGTTTCCGCTGCCCTCGAACAGCGGTTCAAATCCTTCGATGCGGGTGCGGTCACAGGTCTCCAGAAACGCCTTTGCCAGCGTCTCCACGGTGTAATACCGGGTGGGGTCCACGCCCACATCCTCGGCGGCCGCTTCCAGCGGGGCCAGCTCTGCGTCCTGCATGTTGGCCAGCTTGAGCGCCAGGTCTGCCGTCAGCGTCACCGGGTACTTTGCCTTCACCGCCTTCTGCACAGCGTCGAACCGCTGCCGGAATACGGCCGCGTCCTGTGCGGTCTGCTCGTTCTTCGCCACCGCGTAGGCACAGCCGCGCAGCCGCCCGAAGGCCCGCAGGGTGTCGTAATAGCCCAGCTCGATGTTCCGTCTGGCCGTGTCCGGGTCAAAGTGGAGGATATCGCCCAGCTCCCAATAGCTGCGCACCATGGTGGTGGGCAGGCCGGTGCGGTTGGGCAGGGTGATGCCCACCCCTTCCAGATCGACACAGACCAGCTCCTCGGCCCCCATTTTCTGGGCCAGCGCCGTGGGCATGTTGTCGCGGTAGCCGCCGTCCAGAAACTGCACCCCGTCGATCTGTTTGGCCCGCAGCGCCGGGAAGCAGGCAGCCGAAGCCAGCAGGTAATCCTTCACCTTGCCTTTCGGGATCTCTTCCAGCGGCAGCTCACGGGGCTTCAGACCCCGCTTTTCCACCGTGACGAGCCCGAACCGGATGGGCGAGGCACGCAGCGCGTCCTCGTCCAGCACCCGCTCCACGATCTCTTCCAGCGGGGTGACATCCATGCCGCCCGCGCGCACCACGTCCCGCAGGAACTGGTGCAGCTCGGTCAGATTCCGGGTCTCCTCCGGCAGCTCCATCACGTCCTGGCTGCGGATGCTGGTCCACATATCCCGTGCGGTCTCGTACAGATCCAGCGCGAACATCGCGCCGTTCAGGCTGCCCACACTGGTGCCGGTGATGATCTGCGGGTTCCAGCTGAGTTCGGTCAGGGCACGCCAGACGCCCACCTGATAGCTGCCGCGGGCCCCGCCGCCGGCAAGCACCAGTGCCTTTCTGGGGGTATCGTTCTGCGCCATCCAATACGCCTCCTTGTCGTCCGATTCAAACCTGCAAAAAGTATACCATATTTTCTGGAAAATTTCTCCCTGTTTTTGGAACAAAAAGCGTGGTATAATTTAGTAAATTATGACTGTGAGGAGGACTGCATGAACTGCAACCAATGGATCTTTGATATGGACGGCACCCTGACCGACAGCATGACTGCGGTGTGGGAGAACGCCCCGCTGGCGCTGCTGCGCCGCTACGGCCGCACCCCAAGGGCCGACCTGCGCTCCACGCTCCTGAGCATGGGCATGGCGGACGGGGCGCAGTACCTCATCCGCGAATACGCGCTGCCCCTGCGGCCGGAGGACTACTTCGGCGTGATGCGCTCGGTCATCGCCGAGCTGTACGAGACCGTGGAGCTCAAGCCCGGTGTGCGGGAGCTGCTGGCCCGCCTCAAGGCCGAGGGTGCCCGGATGTGCATCTGCTCCAACACCTGGAGCGACCAGTGCAAAACGGTGCTCACCCGCCTGGGTGTGGACGACTGCTTCGAGTTCTACATCGAAGCCCAGGGCCCCCTGCACAAGAGCCGCCCGGACGTCTTTTTCGCAACCTTACAGCGCCTCGGCGGCACCGACCCGCACCGCTGCGCCGTCTGCGAGGATTCCCTCTACGCGGCCCGCACCGCCCACGACGCAGGTTTTTACGTCATCGGCATCGCCGACGCCGCCAGCGCCGCCGATGAACCCGCCCTCCGCCGTGTCAGCGACCAGTTCCTGACCCGGTGGGCGGAGTTGAAGTTCTGACCAAAAGAGGCCTTGCCCGTTGGACAAGACCTCTTTTCTATCGTTTACCGTTCCAAAAACTTCCGGAAGGCTGCCCTCACGGCGGCTTCGCGGCCGCGGGGGATGGGGACGCGGGCACCGCTGCGCATCCACAGCTCCCCCACGGACAGCTGCGATGCCGCCGCCAGGTTGACCACGTAGGAGCGGTGGGGCTGCAAAAAGCGCCGGTCGGCCAGCAGCGGCTTCGCCACTTCGGAGAAGGGCACCCGCAGCGAGAGCGAGGCCACATCCTCGCCGCTGGCAAGGTGGAAATGCACCACATGGTGGGTGCATTCCAGATACTCGATGTCCGCAAAGGGGAGGGCCCGCAGGCCGGTCGCCGTCGTCACCGGGATGACGGGGCCGTACTCCGGCTCGGTGGCGCGGTCCAGCAGGGCGGTGAGCTGTTCGGGCCGGAAGGGGATCTGCAAATACTGCATCGCATCCACCCGGAACGCCTCGTAGGCGTAGGCGGGCGTGTGGGCCAGAAAGGCCAGCGGTGCCCGCACCCCGCGCTGCCGCAGCTGCGCCGCCGCCTGCAGACCTGCCGCCGGGTTTGCCGCTGTCAGCTCGATGAGAAACAGCTCGAACCGGCTGCCCGCGTCCTCTTTCCGGAGCAGGGCCCCCGCGTCCTCCAGCTGTTCCACGATGCAGGCGTCGGCCCGGCGGGCATAATATTCAAGGCAGTGCCGCTGCACCCGCCCCCGCAGCACCGCATCCGGGCTGCAGACCGCAATGTGAAAGATCATTTTTTCAATTCCTTCCTCCTGCCCGGCCTTCCGGGCGCTTGCATTTTGCGCCGCACGGGAGTATAGTTACTATAAAATCAGAAAAGGAGACGCCGCCATGAATCAGCCCCTTGTCAGCATCATCCTGCCCGTGTACAACGCCCAGAACCATCTGGCCCGCTGCGTGGGCAGCATCTGCGCACAGACCTATTCCAACATCGAGATCATCATCCTGAACGACGGTTCCAAGGACCAGAGCCTGCCCGTCTGCGAAGAGTTCCGCGCCAAAGACCCCCGCATCGTGCTGGTGGACAAGGAAAACTCCGGCGTAGCGGACACCCGCAACCTGGGTCTGAAGCTGGCCGGCGGCAAGTATGTGCAGTTCGTGGACAGCGACGACTATCTCGACCCGGACTTCACAGCTGCTCTCGTGGCCGCTGCCGAGGAGCACACCGCCGACCTCGTCATCGCGCCCTACAAGATGGTCATCCCGGCGGGCGCTTCCAAGCCCGAACAGGTGCTCGATAAGATTCAGGACGAGCTGGGCGTCATGAGCGTCGCCCGGCCCCCGGAGATGCGGGAGTACGGCTTTCTGCCCGCAGGCATTTACGACAAGGACACCTTCGCCCTCCGGCTGATGGACAAGCCCGCCTCCTATTTTTACAGCGTGCTCTGGAACAAGCTCTACCGCCGCGACCTCCTGACCCAGAACGACATCCAGTTCGTCAGCGAGATGCACTGGGCCGAGGACCTCGTCTTCAACCTGCGGTATATCCAGTACGCCGAGACCTTCGTTTCCATCGGCAAGGCCGGTTATTACTACGTCCAGAACCCGCAGAGCATCTGCCACACCCAGGTCCACGTATCCACCGTGGTGCAGAACAAGCTGCAGGTGTTCCGCTATTACAAAGACCTCTACACCCGCCTGGGCATGTATGAGGAGGTGCGCCCCCAGCTGTACAAGTTCCTGGTGGACATCGCCGAGAGCACCTACCCCTCCGGCCCGTTCAAAAAGGCCATTGATGAGGCAAAAGCCTACTGGAAAGAGCACAAACCGGAACAGGAATCATAATAATAACAAAAATCGAGAGGCCGATGGCCTCTCGATTTTCGTTATGAGAGGTTACGCTCCGATGGCGGCACACTTCTTGGCCAGCCAGTCGCGCTCCTCCTCGGTCAGGCGGGGAGCGAGCTTGGTGAAGACCTCGCGGTGGTAGGCGTTCAGCCACTCGATCTCGTCCTTGGTCAGGATGCCGGGCACCACGGGCGAGGTGGCGATGGGCACAAAGGTCAGCGGGCGGAAGGCCAGGAAGGTGCCGTACTGGTTGTCGGCCTTGTGGTAGCACTCCAGCTCGTTCTCGATGCGGATGCCGACGACGCCGCTCTCGTAGACGCCCGGCTCATCGGTGACGATCATGCCCGGCTGGAACACGGTGGTGTTGCGGCCGTTCAGAGCGTGGGGGCCTTCGTGGACGTTGCCCACGAAGCTGACGCTGTGGCCGGTGCCGCAGCGGTAATTGATGAGGTGCTGCCACAGCGGCTCACGGGCGATGGTATCCAGCATGTGGCCGTCGCAGTAGTTCAGCCAGACGGCCTTGGCAATGTCGATGTGGCACTGCAGCGTCCAGGTGTAGAACCGCTTTTCGTCCTCGGTCAGCTCGCCCAGCGGGTAGGTGCGGGTGATGTCGGTGGTGCCGTCCATGTAGGTCGCACCGCTGTCCACCAGCAAAAAGCCCTTCTTTTCGAGCTTGGCGTGGTCTTCCTCGGTGGCGTGGTAGTGCATCATGGCCGCGTTGCCGCCGTAGGCCGCAATGGTGCCGAAGCTCTCCACGATGAACTTGTCCTGTGCCGAGCGGTACTTGTGGAGGATCTCATCCACGGTCAGCTCCGTCAGCTCCTCGCCTGCGGCCAGACGCTCTTCCAGCTCCTTCTGGAACCGCACCATGGCCACGGCATCGCGCAGATGGGCCTCACGGTTGTGGTTCAGCTCGGTCTCGTTCTTGACGCCCTTCATCGGCAGCAGGGGGTCGGCCTCGTCCTTGACGGTCAGGGCCGGGTTGTTGTTCAGCGTCTCGTAGACCGCATAGTTGACGGAAGCCGGGTCGGCCAGAACGGTCTGGGCCTCGGTCTCTGCGGCCAGGAAGGTGAGGATGTCGTCATATTCGGCGATCTCGACGCCGTTTTCCTTCAGCTCGGCAGCGGCCTCCGCGCCCAGACGACGGGTGTTGATGAAGAGGACGGCACGGTCCCCGGTCACATAGCAGTAGGCCATGGCGTAGGGAGTGCACTGGATGTCCATTGCGCGGAGGTTCAGCAGCCAGGCCAGGTTGTCCAGCTTGCCCACCAGCTGGGCCGTGCAGCCCAGCTCCTTGAGCTTGGCCCGCAGCTGCTCCAGCTTCTCGGCGGGGGCAAAGCCCGCATACTCCTTGCTCAGGAGCCAGGCCGGGGTCTCCGGCAGGGCAGGACGGCCCTCGGTCCACAGCTCATCTTCCAGATTCAGGGTCTTGATGGTGCCGTGCTTGGCGTCCAGCGCTTTCTGTACGCTGCGCACCAGCTGGCAGGAAGCGGTCAGGCCGCACAGACCCAGCACACCGCCTTCCGGCAGGGCATCGGCGCAGTACTGCTCCACGGTGGGCACACCCGGCTCGCCCATCCGTTCCAGCTCGATCTCGGTGCCCGCGATCTCCTTTTCGGCCTGCACAAAATAGCGGCCATCGGCCCACAGGGCGCTCTTGTCTCTGGTCACGACGAAGTTCGAGTTCTCGCCGTGGAAGCCGGAGAAATAGGTCAGGGAGGTGTAGTGGTCGGGCAGATACTCGCTGGAGTGCGGGTCGCCCACCGGGATGAGGTAGAGGTCCACGCCATTGGCGTCCATGGCGGCGCGCAGCGCAGCCAGACGCTCAGGGACTGTATTCATGCTCATGATAAAAGCCTTCTTTCTTGCACTTGCCGGAAAAACGTCCGGCGGCGGTTCTCGCTGGCTCCTATTGTATCATTCCGGCGCACGGATTGCAATTGCCCCGGCCGTTTTACTCCAACGGGGTGAAACGGCGCTTATTCGTCCTCCGTCTTTGATTTCAGATCCAGCTCCGGCATCAGCTCCTCGCTGATGATGGTGAGCATCTGTTCCATTTTGTCCACGTCCTCGGCGGGGAAGCGCTCCCGCACACGCTCGACCACGGTGTGCAGGTAGGAATAGCTGATGTTGTAATACTCGAAATACTTCTGGGTGGGGCGCAGGTGGTACTCGCGCCGGTCCTTGGCGGACTGGATCTTTTCCACGTAGCCCTTGCGCATCAGGCTGCCGATCTTATACGCCGCGTTGGGGGTAGAGATCTTCATCATCCGCGAGAACTCCGCAATGGTGGGCTCGCCCATGGCCATGATGCCCTCCATGCAGAAGGACTCCACCGTGGTCAGGGTCGCCTCGCGGGTGGCAAAGCGCTGAAACACGTTCTGATAGAAGTGCAGCTTGAATTTTGTGTAAACGTCGTTGAATGCTTTTTCCAGCATGGTGCGGCTCCTTCCGATCGCTCAATTTCCTTTAGTATACCATGTTTTTTCCCAGAAGCAACGGAATTTTTCCGTTTTGAAACAAAGGGCCCCCCAGCCCATGCAGGCCGGGAGGTCCTTTGCGTTAAGGGGGACGCTCACTGCGTCGGGGATGTTCAGGTCGTGCCGAGGAGCTTTTTGAGCCGGAGCCATGCGCCGAAGACGTCCATCTTGGTGACATAATGGTCCGGGTCAAAGAAGGACGCATCCTTCTTGTCGGCCGCGTCCATCAGGCCGTTCTGGACCGCCCAGCGGGTGGCCTTTTGCAGCTCGATCTCTTCGGCGGGGATATCGCCGTAAAGGGTGGGCAGAGCCACCTCCGGTTTGCCTGCGGTCTCCCACAGGAGCAGCGCCAGCGCACGGCGGTCGGTCGGCACCGGCACACCCTGGGGCAGCGCACTGGTAAGGTAGAGGTCTACGCCCAGGCTCACGCCCTGCCACACCACGATGCCTGCGGCTGCGCCGCCCACCGCGACGGTCGCCGCCGTTGCCAGCGGAGAGGGCGCTGCGTCCTCGATGATCTCCGCCGAGCGGTACTGCGCCCGGATGGTCACATCCTCGGCGGGCATCTGGAAGGTCATGGCCTCGGCCCGGTAATCGACGTTGATATCGCCGCTGAGCTTGTCCGACGAAATGCTCCACAGGTCAAACGTCATGCCGTCCGGAATGTCGTTCTGGTCCAGCACCACGGTCAGGGTATCGTTTTCCTTGGCAGAAACAGACGTCTTGCCGTCGATCGTGCCGCCGATGACGGTCACGGTGTAGGTGGTGGGTTCAGGTTCCGGCTTGGTTTCGGGCTTGGGTTCGGGTTCGGGTTTCGGTGTCGGTTCGGGTTCAGGTTCCGGCGTCTTGGTGATGGGTTCGCCGTTCAGCGTACCGCTGCCGGTGATGTTCCCGCTGACTGTGCCGCTGCCGGTCACAGCACCGTTGAATACGCCACCGTTGATGGTGCCGTTGTTCTCGACTGCACCGTTGAAGGTACCGCCGTTGATGATACCGTTGTTCTCGACTGCACCGTTGAAGGTGCCGTCGTTGATGGTGCCGTTGTTCTTGACTTCGCCGTGGAAGGTACCGTTCTCGATGGTGCCATTGTTCTCGACAGCATCGTTGAACGTACCATTCTCGATGCGGCCCATGGTCGTATTGTCGACCTCGCCGTGGAAGGTGCCGCCCAGAATGCCGCTGTTGTTGAACACTTTGCCGTTGAACTCGCCGCCCGTGATGGCCGTCGGCTTGCCCACAAAGACGTTGCACTCCACCGCCGAACCATCTCCGATGGTGCTGAAATCGAACAGCCCGCCGGTCTGGTTGCTGCCCGTCAGAAGCAGCATGTCGCCATTGGTCGGGTCATTGGGGATGTACTCCCAACCGTCGCCCTTGCAGGGGTTTTTGCCGCCGTTGGAATCCTTCGGATAACCATTCTCCATGACGAGGTCGGTGCTGGTGATCGCTCCGTTCAGCACCACGTCATCGTCCGGCATGGTAAAGGTCACGGTCGTCTTGTCGCTGCCGTAGCTGCTTTCGGCGATGGGCTGGCCGTTCAGGCTGAAGATTTCGGTGTCGGCAGTGATGGTCACTTCCTTCGTCGTGGCATTGCTGGTCACGACGTAGGGGGCCCAATCCGCAGACACACCGTTGACTTTCTCGATCTTGGCATTGGAGGCCACGGTGATGGAGTGGAGACCTGTTACGTTGGTTAGAGTTGCATTGCCGTTGAACACGCCGCCATAGATGCGGTCGTTCTTGTTGTTCACACCACCCGCGAAGGTGCCGCCATAGATCGTTCCTCCGGCGTCGTTTGTCACTGTTTCATTGAAGGTTCCGTTAGAGATGTTTCCGTTGATGTTTGATACTTCTTTATTGAAGGTTCCGTCAGAGATTGTTCCGTTGACGTCGTTTATCACTGTTCCCTCAAATTTGCCGCCAGAAATCGTTCCATTGTGGTTTTTCACTTTTCCCTTAAAGGTGCCGTTGCCAGAGATCATTCCTTCAGTGTCGTTTGTCACTGCTTTATCGAAGATTCCGCCGCTAATTGTCGCATACGATTCAATCGCACACTTCACAGGCTCTGCCCCCGCTCCCTTGGCGTTTTGGGGATAGGTGAAGCTGAAATCAAACGTTCCATACGTCAGAGTCAGTGTCTGGGTGCTGCTATCGTAACTCCAGCCCTTGCCGCTGGTGCCGACCGGGTAGCCACCCGCCATGACGAGTTCGCCGGAGCTGAGCACCACTTTCTCGCCCGGCATGGTAAATTTCACGGTCGTCTTGTCGTTTTTATTGGGGTAGTTTCTTTCGTCGATGGGCTGGCCGTTCAGGCTGAAGATTTCGGTGTCGGCAGTGATGGTCATGGTGGTGCCTTCGTAGGAGTAGAGGTTCCATGCCCCTGCCGTGTCCTCCGTTCCATCCTCCTTCCGCGGGGCTTCGTCGTTCACCTTGAGCACACTGCCATTCGTTACGGTGACTTGGTGGGCATCGGTCAGCCCCGTCTTGCCGTTGAACACGCCGCCCGTCACGCTGCCGTCGTTCCTAGACAGGCCCGCCGCGAAGGTGCCGTTATTGATGGTGCCGCCGTTTGTCACGAGTTTTTCAAAGGTGGTGCTGTTGCCAGTGATGGTGCCGTTGTTTGTCACCTCGCCCCTGAAGGTGCCGTTATAGATATAGCCGTTGTTTGTCACGAGTTTTTCAAAGGTGGTGCTGTTGCCAGTGATGGTGTCGCTGTTTGTCACCTCGCCCCTGAAGGTTCCTCCATTGATTTTGAACTTGTTGTCCACCTGGCCCGTAAAGGCACCACCGCTGATGGTGCCGTTGTTTGTCACGGTTTCATTGAAGGTGCCGTTCTCGATGGTGCCGCCGTTTGTCACACTGCCCGCGAAGATGCCGCCGGTAATTGTCGCATACGATTGAATCGCACACGCCACAGGCGTTGTGGTCGATGTTCCTGGGGTCTTGCCTTGGGGATGGGTGGAGTTGAAATCAAACGTTCCATACGTCAGAGTCAGTGTCTTGGTGTTTTTATCGTAACTCCAGCCTTTGCCCTCGCAGTCGGCATTGCCGTTGCTGGAGCCGACCGGGTAGCCACCCGCCATGACGAGGTCGCCGGTGCCGAGCACCACGTCCTCGTTCGGCATGGTAAAGGTCACGGTCGTCTTGTCGTTGCTGTCTTGGCTGCTGTTGTAGGGGTTCGTGCTGAGGGACTTGCCGTTCAGGCTGTAGATGTTGGTATCGGCAGTGATGGTCACAACCTTCGTCTTGGCCGGGGTCCATTCAGTCACGACGACGTAGGGGTCCCACTCCGCAGGCACACCGTTGACTTTCTCGATCTTGGCATCGGGGGAGGCCGCATCCCAGGTGATGGAGTGGACACCTGTTACCCTGTCCAAACCTGTTTTGCCGTTGAACACACCACCGGATATCTCCCACTCATTTTCCACACTGCCCGCGAAGGTGCCACCAGTGATGTATCCTCCGGGCTTGTTTGTCACTTTTTTATTGAAGGTTCCACCAGTGATATCTCCTCGGTTGTCGTTTATCACGTCGCCCTTGAAGGTTCCGCCAGAGATAGATCCGCAGTTTGTCACTGTTCTCGTGAATGTGCCGTTCTTCACGATTGCTGCGTTGACGGTGTTGTCCACATTGCCATTGAAGGTTCCGCCTTGGATCGTTCCTGTGAGGATATAGCCATCAAACCAATCACGTATGTTTGTCACTGTTTTCTCAAAGGTGCCGTCGGTAATGTACCAGTAATTTTTCACACTTTCCTCAAAGGTGCCGCCGGTAATTTTCGCACCCGATTCAATCGCACATTTCACAGCCGGAGCGGGCTGCGTTCCGGTCTTGTTTTGGGGATGGGTGAAACTGAAATCAAATTCCCTACTCATACCCTTCAGAGTCAGTGTCTTGGTGTTTTTATCGTAACTCCAGCCGTTGCCATCGCAGTCGGCAGTGCCGCCGTTGGAATCCTTCGGGAAGCCGCCCTCCATGACGAGGTCTTGGTTGGAGCCTTCTGCAAAGGCCCCCAGGGGGAGCACGGAGAGCACCATGCTCAGTGCCAGGATCAGGCTGAGAATGCGTTTTTTCATCGGGGTCGTCCTCCTTTTCTGCCAAAGGCCGCACGGTCGTTCGTTTCTGGGTCCATCATACCATAAAAGCGGCCGGAAGGGAAGCAAAACCGCGTGAAAGGCCCTGAAACCTGCGTGAATGACGATTTTTGCCCCCTTGACAGGGCCAAAAACGCCGTTGCGTCAGTCTGCTTTGGCCGTTCGCAGCCGGATGACGTTCAGCACCACCAGCTCCAGCACGATGGCCACGGCCAGCAGCACCAGCGAGGTGAGCAGGCTGGCGCTGCTGCCCAGGAACATCTGGCTCAGGCCGGTGACGACATAGCACACCGCCGAGATGGCCGCCGCCGTGATGGCATAGGGCAGCTGGGTGGACACATGGTTCACATGGCTGCAATGGGCACCGGCGGACGCCATGATGGAGGTGTCCGAGATGGGGGAGCAGTGGTCGCCGCACACTGCGCCGGACAGGCAGGCCGCAATGGAGATGACCAGCATCTCCCCCTGCGGGAACGCATGGCAGACGATGGGGATGAGGATGGAGAAGGTGCCCCAGGACGTGCCGGTGGCAAAGGCCAGGAACACCGCCACCAGAAAGATGATGGTCGGCAGCAGATACTGCAGCGCAGCCGCCGAGCCGTTGAGCAGGTTGGCCACGTAATACTTGGCACCCAGCAGGTTGGTCATGCCGGAAAGGGTCCACGCCAGCGTCAGGATGAGCATGGGGCTGACCATGGCCTTGAAGCCCTCCGGGATGCAGGCCGCGAAGTCCTGAAAGGTCATCACGCCGCGCACCCGGTAGAACACGAAGGTGAACAGCAGCGCGATGCTGCTGCCCAGCACCAGGCCCGCCGAGGCGTTGCAGTCGGAGAAGGCGGTGATGAAGTCCACGCCTTCAAAGAAGCCGCCGGTGTAGATGAGGCCGAAGATGCAGGCCGCAATGAGCACCAGCACCGGCAGGATCAGGTCGATGACATGGCCGCAGGCTGCGGTGCCGTCGTCCACATCGTCGCCGTAGGGGCGGTCTTCGGTGGTGAAGAGGTCGCCCTTCAGCGCGTTGTCCTCGTTGAGCTTCATGGGGCCGTAGTCGGTGCCCGTGAAGATGAGGAAGAGGATCATGATGAGGGTCAGCAGGGCGTAGTAGTTATACGGAATGGTGCGCAGGAACATGGTAAAGCCGTTGATGCCCGAACCTTCCGGCACCGAGGAGGTGACGGCCGCCGCCCAGCTGGACACCGGCGCGATGATGCAGACCGGGGCCGCCGTGGCGTCGATGAGGTAGGCCAGCTTTGCGCGGGAGACCTTCTGCCGGTCGGTCACAGGCCGCATGACGGAGCCTACGGTCAGGCAGTTGAAGTAGTCGTCCACAAAGATGAGCACACCCAGAACAAGGGTCATGAACTGCGCCCCCGCGCGGGTGTGGATGTGGGTGGACGCCCAGCGGCCAAAGGCCGCGCTGCCGCCCGCCTTGTTCATCAGGGCCACCAGGATGCCCAGCATGACCAGAAAGACCAGAATGCCCACGTTGCTGGAGTCGGACAGCTTGGCGACCATGCCGCCGTCTTCGTTGAAGAACAGGGTGTTCAGGGCCAGTTCCAGGTTGCCGTTGGCAAAGAGCAGCGCACCCGTCGCGATGCCCACCAGCAGCGAGGTGTAGACCTCCTTGGTGTTCAGTGCCAGCACGATGGCCACCACCGGCGGCAGCAGGGAGAGCGCCGTGCTGTACACGGCGCAGGTGTAGGTAGACGGGTCGGCAATGGTGCCGGGGGTTGCCGCCGTGCACCACAGCAGCAGAGCGAACACCAGCACGGCACCCGCCCACGAAAGATTGACTTTTTTCATAAGATCTGATTCCTCTTTTGATTTTTTGCCTCAGCGCGGGGCAGACTATCCCCAACCAGACAGGGAAGGGGGTGTTTGCCGCGCCGGATTATAAAGCGCTGTACTTTGAGCTGTTCCGCGCCAGCGAACAGGCCGCCCGCCTCCTCCACGAGGCCCAGCAGCGGGCCGAAGAACAGGTGATGGCGGAGGATGAACCGCCGCTGCGGTTGGAAGAACCACTCCGTCCCCGCTCACGGGAGGGTGCCTCCCGGAAACCGTGAAGCGGCTGCTGGACTGACCCTCTCCGTCAGTGCTGCGCACTGCCACCTCTCCCGAAGGGCGAGGCATTGGCAGGCCGGGCCAGCCCTGCTGTTCGCTTGGGCCCGATGGGGCGCAAGGTGCCGGGCCCTGCTCTCATTGGCAGCGGCATTTGTATTGCAGCCGTGAATCGAGACAGCGGAGCCCGGCCGTTCCCGATTGCAAAAAACTTCGCTCGTCCAGCACGACCACTACCGACTCGCCAGTGGCTCTCCCTTCGGGAGAGCTGGCACCGAAGGTGACTGAGAGGGTTCACCCCTTCTTGCTCTCCGCCTTCGCCGCGAACTTCGCGTCATTGACGACGAAGCGCTCATGCACACCGCCGCCCACGGGGCCTTTTTCGTCGTGCAGCGAGACCTTGAACACCAGCTTCCGGCCTTCCACGGCGGTCAGCTCGCTCTCACAGGTCACAGTCATGCCCACGGGGGTGGGGGCGGTGTGCTCCAGTTCCAGCTTCGTGCCCACCGAGCCGCAGCCCTCGTCCAGCTCGGACGCGACGCTCATCCAGCAGGTCTTTTCGGCCAGTGCCACCAGTGCGGGCGTTGCGAACACGTCCAGTGTGCCGCTGCCCATGGTCTTTGCGGTGTTTTCGTTCGTCACGAGCTGGCTCTGCTCGCCGTGGATACCAACATTCAACATAAAAAACTTCCTTTCCAAAATCGCCTTGCGGCAGTAAATTTCCGATCTCCTGATAGGATACCACATTTTCCGCGTCGATGCACCTGTTTTTGGTGGATTTCTGCATTTTCCTCTTTCCTGTCAACCCCAAACGCGTTATGATAGGGCAAAATGGGGGAGGCGGTGCCGGACTTCCCCCTCACCGGGCGCGTCCATTTTTCCACGCTCAAAACGCACCCTTTTTGCAGATTGAAATCGCAGTTTTCTTGCGTATTGGGGTATTTTTTTACAATTTCGAAGTTCTGCTCAAAATCTTTGCAAAAAGCCTTGACAGGGCCTCTTCTGCGTGATACTATGAACACATGAACAAACGTTCACATGAATGTGCCGCGAAAGGAGAGACTGCCATGAACGAACCAAAAGATGTTCTGCCCGCCGCGCAGCCGGGGCCTCTTGTGATGCCGGACGACGAAGTGCTGTATGAGCTGGCCGACCTGTTCCGGGTGTTCGGCGACTCCTCCCGCATCAAGATCCTGTATGCGCTCCACGACAGCGAGCTGTGTGTGCAGGACCTTGCGAATGCGGTGCAGCTGAGCCAGTCTGCGGTGAGCCACCAGCTCCGGGTGCTGAAGGACTCGAAGCTCGTGCGGTTCCGCCGGGACGGAAAGACCGTTTACTACGCACTGGACGATGACCATGTGCGCAGCATCCTCTCCATGGGGATGGACCATATCGAAGAATAACCGAAAGGCAGGTACTTATTATGAAAAAGAGCTACAAGATCGAGGTCGATTGCGCAAACTGCGCCCAGAAGATGGAAGACGCCGCCAACACCGTGGCCGGTGTGGCAAATGCGACCGTCAGCTTCATGACCCAGAAGATGAAGGTGGAGTTCGCAGAGGGCGCAGACCCCCACGACACCATGGTGAACGTTCTGGCCGCCTGCAAAAAGGTCGAGGACGACTGCGAGATCTTTGATATCTGAGCAACGCATCCGATGAGAACGGCTCCTCCTGCGGGGGAGCCGTTTCCTTCCCCGGCGATTTCCTGTTGAAAGAAAAGCCAGTTTTCAACACTTTCCACCGGGTTTTCAACATCTTTTGCGGAAAAGTTTGAAAACAAACGCGAAAAAGTCAGATTTCTTCGGGAAAACCTCGTGGAAAACATGGGGGAAAACGTGGAAAAGTTTCCTTTCCGGGGAAAACCTGTTGAAACCGCCCCCAGCCATCCGTCAAAAGGAGAGTTTCGTATGACCAAAAAGCAGAAAAAGGTGCTGTATCAGATCCTCGCAGCGGTCATCCTGATCGTGATCCTGAAGCTCCTGCCCGCATTCCCCACCCCGGTGGAGCTGGTGCTCTACCTCATCCCGTACCTCGTGGTGGGCTGGGATGTCCTGCGCAAGGCGCTCAAGGGTATCAAGAACCGCCAGCCGTTCGACGAGTGCTTCCTGATGGCCGTTGCCACCGTGGGCGCGTTCGCGCTGGGCGACTATGTCGAGGGCTGCGCCGTCATCCTCTTTTACCAGATCGGCGAACTGTTCCAGAGCGTGGCCGTCGGCAAGAGCCGCCAGAGCATCTCCAGCCTGATGGACATCCGCCCCGACTACGCCAACATCGAGGACGCAGACGGCAAGCTGGAACAGGTGGACCCCGATGATGTCGAGGTCGGCACCGTGATCGTGGTCCAGCCCGGCGAACGTGTGCCCATCGACGGCGTGATCGTGGAGGGCACTTCGGCCCTGAACACCGCGGCCCTGACCGGCGAGAGCCTGCCCCGCGATGTGCAGACCGGCGATGAGGTCATCAGCGGCTGTGTGAACATGACCGGCCTGCTCAAAGTGCGCACCACCAAGGAATTTGGCGAGTCCACGGTCTCCAAGATCCTCGACCTCGTGGAAAATTCCAGCATGAAGAAGGCCCGCACCGAGAACTTCATCACCCGTTTTGCCCGCGTGTACACCCCCGCCGTCTGCTACAGCGCACTGGCTCTGGCGTTCATCCCGCCGGTGGTCCTGCTGCTGATGGGCCAGCCCGCCCGCTTCGGCGACTGGGTCTACCGTGCCCTGACCTTCCTCGTCATCTCCTGCCCCTGCGCTCTGGTCATCTCCATCCCGCTGAGCTTCTTCGGCGGCATCGGCGGTGCCAGCGCCTGCGGCATCCTCGTCAAAGGCTCCACCTATCTGGAAGAGCTGGCCCGCACCGGGATCGTGGTCTTTGATAAGACCGGCACCCTGACCCAGGGCACCTTCAAGGTCGTGGGCGTCCACCCCGAACACGGCGTCACCGAAGACGCCCTCGTGGAGGCCGCTGCCCTGGCCGAGAGCTGGTCCAAACACCCCATCTCCCTGAGCATCAAGGCCGCTTACGGCAGGGACATCGACGCCAGCCGCGTCACCGATGTCCAGGAGCTGGGCGGCCACGGCGTGACAGCAAAGGTGGACGGCAAAGCCGTTGCCGCCGGCAACGCCCGCCTGATGGCAAAACTGGGCCTCACCGCCCCCGAAGTGACCGAGCCGGGCACCCTCGTGCATGTGGCCATCGAGGGTCAGTACGCCGGTTATCTGCTCATCGCGGACGTGGTCAAGCCCCACAGCGCCCAGGCCATCCGGAGCCTGAAGTCCGCAGGCGTCCGCAAGACCGTGATGCTGACCGGCGACGCCGAGCCTGTGGCCAGAGCGGTCGCCAATCAGCTGGGTCTGGACGAATACCATGCCGGTCTGCTGCCCGGCGACAAGGTGGACCAGATCGAAACGCTCCTCGCCGCCAAAGGCCCGAAAGAGAACCTCGCCTTCGTGGGCGACGGCATCAACGACGCGCCCGTTCTGTCCCGCGCCGACCTCGGCATCGCCATGGGTGCGCTTGGCTCGGACGCCGCCATTGAGGCTGCGGACATCGTCCTGATGGACGACGACCCGGCCAAGATCGCGCTGGCCATGCGCATCGCCCGCCGCACTCTCCGCATCGTCTACGAGAACATCGTCTTCGCGCTGGCCATCAAGTTCGCCTGCCTGGTGCTCGGCGCTCTGGGTCTGGCAAGCATGTGGACCGCCATCTTCGCCGACGTCGGCGTCATGGTGCTGGCCGTCCTCAACGCCACCCGCGCCCTCTATACCAAAGACCTTGCCCGGAAGAACGAGCAGTGACCCATAACACACGAACACCCCCGCTGGGAATTTTTCGGCGGGGGTGTTTTTGTGCGCAAAACCTTTTTCCCGAAACAACTTGCAATGCCGGGAGATTCTGTTATACTACTAATCCAGGAGGTTAGTGGAAATGGATACAGTCAAATCAGATCCTCATTCTTCCGGCGAGGTGTGGCGGGCGCTCCGGGCAGCTGCGCCCCAGACGGTGCCGGTGTTTGCCGGTTACCTCGTGCTGGGCATGGGGTATGGCATCTATGTTCAATCTCTGGGCCTGCCGGTCTGGATGCCCATGCTGATGGGCACCGTCGTCTACGGCGGCTCGCTGGAATTCGTGCTGGCAAGCCTGCTGCTGGGGGCGTTCGCGCCGCTGTCGGCCTTTCTGATGGCCCTGATGATCCAGGCGCGGCACCTGTTCTACGGACTTGCCATGCTGGAGCGCTACAAAGGCTATGGCCTGCGCAGCGTTTACATGATCTACGCCATGAGCGACGAGACCTTCTCCATCACCTGCTCGGCCGAGCCGCCGGAAGGGGTGGACCGGGGCTGGTTCATGTTCTTCATCACCTTGCTGGATCAGCTCTACTGGGTGGCCAGCGCCGGGCTGGGCGCGGTGGTCGGCTCGGTCCTGCCCTTCAGCACAGAGGGCGTGGATTTCGTGATGACGGCCATGTTTGTGGTCATCTTCCTGAACCAGTGGGAAAAAGAAAAGCAGCACGTCAGCGCCCTCATCGGGCTGCTGGTGCCGCTGGTCTGCCTAGTGCTTTTTGGGGCAGGCAGCTTCCTGCTGCCCGCTATGGCCTGCATCCTGGTGCTGCTGGTGGCCCTGCGCAGGCCCATTGAGACCATTGAAGCAAAGCACGGCGAAACGGAGGTGCTGAAATGACCGCACTGCAAATGGGCATCACGATCGCGGCGTGCACTGCTGCCACCATGCTCACCCGCTTTCTGCCATTTCTGATCTTCTCCTCCAAGGACCAGCAGCCGCCGGAGGTGGTGCGGTATCTGGGCCGCGTTCTGCCCGCCGCCATCTTCGGGATGCTCATCGTCTACTGCCTCAAGAGCGTGACGCCCTTTGCGGACAGCCGCGGCATCCCGGAGGCCCTCGCCATCGCCGTGACCATCGCCCTCCACAAATGGAAGCACCAGACCCTTGTTTCCATCGCCGGCGGCACGGTCTGCTATGTGCTGCTGGTGCAGCTGGTGTTCGTATAACAAAACAGCCCTCTCCGTCTCGCATTCGCTCGCCCTTCGGGAGAAATGGCATTGCAAAGCAATGACGGAGAGGGTTCTGATTCTCAATGATAAAACGTATCAAAATTGACCTGCCGATAGAACCGCTGCTGGAGCTGATCGAAGCTCTCGCAGTTCTGGGCCAGCAGCCACATCACCTTTGTGACGACGGCCTCAATGGTCATGTCGTGGGCTTCCAGGAAGCGGAACCGGTTCCGGACCCGCTTGCCGACCTCGTAAATGCCCACATCACTGCCCTCGTAGGTGACCTGTGTGGTTAAGATCAGGATCTTGTGGGTCTTGTCGTAATCGCCCAGATTCTCTGCAAAAGCGTCCATGAGCCGCTGCGGGATGCCGCCTACGCCGAAACTTTCCACAATGACGCAGTCGTATTGTTGAAAAATGGCCGGGATGAGCTCCGGGCCAAGGCCGGGCGTCAGCTTGAGCAGAAAGACCTTCGGGTTCAGCGCCCGGCCAAACTCCACTGGGCCGGTGGGCCAGGGCGAGGGGATATACCGCACCAGCCGGTCGCCCTGCACCAGCGCCAACGCCGGGAAGTTGACCGACGCAAAGGCATCGTAGCTGATGGTCTTGTTCTTCTTGGCGCGGGTGCCCGCGATGACATGCCCGCCGAACACCACCATCACGCCCCGGCTGCC
>ERZ1026846.682-NODE-682-length-25059-cov-5.638298_pt1 | contig 25059 bp, 27 predicted proteins | sample MGYA00380153_ERZ1026846 | MGnify/ENA primary metagenome ERZ1026846 (study PRJEB33269, sample SAMEA4719789) | human gut metagenome | biome: human-associated habitat; feature: organic feature; material: feces | place: Cameroon | collected 2013-10 ...
CGTCCGGCGCGTCCCACGTCTTCATGACGCCGTTCTGCATCATCTTATACGCAAGCTGCCCCGCCTTCGAGCCGACCGTGTATCCGTCACCCGGTTCGTCGTCAAAGCCGTTCCGCCCGAGTACTGCCCGCACCCGAAGCTGCCGCCCATCCTTCGTCCGTGCAACCACATCTCCGTCCGCGCCAAGCGTCCATACAGAGCCGTCCTTTGCCTCATACCGGTCTTTCCGCTTGAGAAGCAGGCTCAGATACTCCCGGTATCCATCGTCCGTCCGGATGTCGTAGGTTTCCTCCTGTGGCTCTTCCTCTGCGGAGGATACCCCGTCCCAGCCGATGTTCTTCTGGATTTTCTTCCTCGTGCTCTCTGCGTAATCCTGTACGCTGACGGCAATCGCATATTTCTGTTCGGCTGTCATGTCCGTCTGGTTGAGATAATCGCAGAACCACGCCCATTTTGTGCCGAATCCCTGCGCTTTCCGTTCGTCGGCGTTCGGCGCTTCCTTGAACTGCGCCCAAGCGTCGATGTAGTCGGCCATTGCCGCGCCGGTGTCCATGACGCTGTGCGTCCATCCGGTCTGCGCTCTCGCCGAAAGCTCGCTCTTCGCCGCCGCGACGCTGATATTGCCCTCTCGCAGCTCCGAGGAAAGATACCGGAGGTTCTTCACCGAGTCCGCATAGAACCCGGCGCGAACTGCGTCTTTCTGGTCTTCCGTCCAGCCCTGCCGCTCGAGCCACGAATCAAACTGATCTTCCGCGCTGCGCACAACGTTTCCGTCCATGTCGTAGACCGTTTCGATGTTCTTTAGCGCCGCCTTTGCCTGCGTGTACATGGCTTCCGTGGCTCCTGCAGCCATGCCGAACCGCTCGTAGGCCTTCTGCGCCTGACTCTTTTCCTCTGCATCGCTGCTCCATCCGCTGAAAGTTCCGCCGCCTGTCCCGTTGGAAGCGTAGCTGTCGGAACCAGAAGCGGCACTTTCGGTCGAAGTGCCCGCCGTAACACCAGAGCTGGAAACTGCCGTCGAAGACGCCCCGGAACCGTCGGTCTGCATAGTCGGCGCGACATACGCCGTGCCAAGCTTGTTCGCGATTTTCTTCTTCGTGCTCTCCGCCATCGAGCGGTTTGTGCTGATCGCAATCGCGTACTTCTGTTCTTTGGTCAGTTCCGTGTTCTTGTTCAGCTCGTTGCAGAACCATTCCCACTTGCTGTCAAAGCCCATCTTGTCGCGTTCTTCCTCTGTCGGCGCGTTCTCAAACGCCGCCATGCTGGAAATGTAATCGCGCATCTGAACGCCGGTGCTGCTGACATTGTGCGTCCAGCCATACTGGTATGTGGGGGATAGTTCCTGCTTCGCCTCTCCGACCGTAATGTTTCCAAGATCAAGGTCTTCCACAAGTTTGTTATAGGTATCTACCGTATCCCCGTAGAAGCCCATGCGAAGCGCCTTTTTCTGTTCTTCGGTCAGATTCCTCGAATCCAGCCAATCGTCATACTGATTCTGCACGCTGCTGGTCACAATGCCGTCAATGTCTTTGACCTCATGCATCCTTGCGTGCGCGCTGGACGCTTCAAGCATCATCTGCGGCGTAACGCCTGCGGCCTTTCCGAACTTCTGATACGCATCGACTTCCCGGGCAGACAGAACCGCAATTGCCGTCCGGTCGTTCAGCTCGTTGTCGTTGTATGCCTGCAAAAGCTCGTCCCGGTTTGTTCCGTCTTTGTTCGCATCCTTGTACTTGGCCTTGACTGCCTCGTCGAGGAAATACTCTGCAAGTGTCTTCTGGTTTTTCCCTTCAAGCTTCTGCTGCTCTTCAGATAGCTCATAGCCAAATTTCGCCTTTTCGGCATTCTGGAAGTACTCTGCTGCCTTTTCCCGCGCAGATTCTTTCAGATCGTCAGATACCCCGGCATACGCAAGCGAGTCATAGATCTTCTGCACGTTCCCAAGCTTGTTTTTCGCTTCGTCGCTGATGTACTTTTCACTCTCAACGGCTCGCCCAAGAATCGCGTTCACGATTTCCTCGTCGGATTTCCCCTTTAGTCCGTTGATCCATTTCTCGTCGCTTTCATAGCCAACGCCCGCCGCTTCTTTTCCAAGCGCGTTCGCGTACTCCTGCGAAAGGCTCATTGCCTTAGACTTTACATTATCCGGAAGCCCCTTGTAGATATCGCTATCCAACATATTCTTCCGGAGATTATAGTCCGTCTGGCCTCTCGTTTCTGTGTAATTTGCGTATTGCTCAGAGGTCAGTTTTACGCTCTCTCCATCTACAGCAATGCTCTTTGGCGGCTTCGTATAAAAGTTGGAGTATTCCGCGTTCACATCATGCAGCCGCGCGATTTCTTCTTCGACTACATCCGTTTTTTGCTTGGAAGGATATACCGGCGTGACCGCTTTGAAAACGCCCTCGCCAAAGCCGTTTGCTCCGTTTCCTTCGACCGGAACGCCCCAGTTTCCGTAGGTAACGGCCATATCCTCCCGAAGCCCCGGGAGCTTCTTCTGTACACCCTGTACGGCAGACTGCACCGGACTCCAAGCGCCGTCCGGTTCCAGATACGTACTTCTCTGGTTCTTGTCAAGACTGGCCGCTACACGCCCCACGATCGTCGGCACATACTGGCCCACATAGTTTCCAAGGATCTGCACGCCCATCTTGGTCAGCAGCTCGCCGGTCCCAGCGCTTCCGGAGTTCTGGATGGTTGTCAGAATGCTGTCCATGCCGCTGAGCATCGACTGCTCAAACACTGGGTCTGTGATTTTAGACAGCGCATCGAGAAAATCTTCAAACGAGATCGGCTCGTCTCCGTTTCTCGCGTTCTGCGCCGCTTCCCAGATCTGCGCGCCGGTCAAAAGCGCTGTCCCTGCCAGCGTCAGGCTGTCAATGGGGATATACGTATCTCCGACCAGAATGGAGAAATCTTTCGCGCCGAATGCGTTCTTCTGCTGCTCTTTTTCCTTGTCATCGCCAACGCCCGTCGCCCGAAGGATTCCCTGCTTGGCAAGCATCGCGCCGACACCGAGAAGCGCCGTTCCAGTGGTTGCCGCCGCAAAATCATCAATTGCTTTGGCCGCCGTGATATCCGGATTCCCTTTCTGCATCTGAATGAGATCCCATGCCCCTTTCAGATACCCGAGCGGCGAATATTCCACCGTCCGAACCATGACGTTTGCCGGGACCTTCTTGAAAGGATAGACCGTACTGGACAAGAACCGTCCGAGTTTGCTTCCCTTTCCAAGAGATGTCGCCCACTTGGATACAGCGTTCAGGTCGTTATACGTGCCCTTCTTCGCTTCGGTCATTGCGTAGGTTCTAGCCGCGTCTGTGATTTCCGTAAGCCCATTGGCTTTCATATACCCGGCCAGCGCCACAGAATACATAGGCTTCGAGAACCACATATCTTCCACTTCCAGCGCCTTGCTGTTCAGGTTGTTCGCCTTTTCCGCGATATTCAAAGCCTTGTCAATGCCTCTTGTCAAAGCATTCTGTGGGTCATTGATCTTCCAGTACCGGCGCTTGTCATTGATGTCGCCCGCCGTGTTGGAGTACTTTCCCGTGCTGTCTTCATAAAAATCGACTGCGTTGTCGTAGTCCGCCCAGCCCAGATTCAGAAGATTCTGGTCTGCCTTATTCAGCGGATTTAAGAATGCTTTCGTTCGGCCTTCTTTGTTCCCGATGAAAACAGTTTCCATGAGCGCCGCAAGGTTATCCTTGCCGATCTTTGCAACTGCGCCGGAGACGTTACCCATGATGTTCTTTGCATGTGTCGAAGGGTTCGCCAGCATCGAGAAATACCGCCACTGCTGCGCCGCTTCGCCGAGAGATGTCGGAATCTGGTCTGCAACATTCTGATAAATGTTCTGCAAAGCAGCTTCCTGCGCGTCTGCCGTCGCGGCGTTCTGATACGTCTGCAAAAGCGCATCCGGAACATTGATCTCGATCTGCTTGTTCGCGGCTCTTCTCTGGTTGATCTGCGCTTCCAGATTGGAAACCATCTTCTGCACTGTGAAGATTCTGCCTTCAGGCGTCAACGACTTCATGAGTCTCGCCGCCTGCACCGTCTGACCGGCATTGGTTTCAACCGCCGTCAGTGCAACCAGAATGTCGGACGCTGCGTTGTAGTCCCCTTCCGCGATAGCGTCTGCATACAGTGTCGTACCCTGAGAAACGAATTTTGCCCCGGCCCTCCCTGCGTTTGCGTCGCGAATGAACTCTCCGCGGATTTGCTCAATGGTTTTGCCTCTGGCATACTGCTTTTCAATCTGCTTTGCGCCATCCTCGATAGCTTGCTTGTTACTGTAGACCTCATGACTGAGCTTTCCGTCCTGTACAAGCTGCTCAATTCTTCCGACCATCTCGTCTGTCGTGATCTGCGCCTCTGCCGCTGTCCGGGAGAACCTGCTGACTTTTGTTTCTCCGTCCATAGAAACCGGAAAATCCACGACTCGCGTCGGATTCTCGCCCGGTTCAATCGCACCGTACTGGTTGCTCGCATGGCTCAAGGGGTCAAACCCGGCAGGCGCTGCGCCCGTCGACGCATCCGCGCCCACATTTTCCCTATTGACAGAATCCGCCGCCTGTGCTACATTTGAATTGTAGCTAGCGTTATACGGGGCGTCTTGGACGTGTTTGCTGGGGGGGCTTTGGCCTGTTGATCCGCTTAGAGCGGGCACATCGGTATCGTCGGAAACGCTAGCTATTTTTTGCATTTTTTTAAGGAAGCTAGGTTTACTATTTTCCCCTGTAATGACCATTTGCTTCGTTCCGAGAACGCCTTCGTCGAGCACTTCCTCGACATAAAATGTCCGGTTTCCCATTCGTTTTTCATAAACGACCGTCGGGTTTCCGTCTTTCGTGTCGTATCCCCGGTAAAGGTTGTCGTAGTTGTCTATGATATTCTGCGCCTGTCCAAGCGTTTCTGCTGTTACCTTATATTTGTCGTTAGACTGTGAACCGTGCGAGATATCTACATGGCGCAGGTCATTGTCTCTCAAAGCATGAACATACCCTTCAACGTCAATGCCCGCATTTTTGAGCGTCGCCGCCAATTCCGGCGAAACGTCGGACAATTTCAGATACTGATATTGGTTCTGCTTGTTGAACGCATTTTGAATAAACCTTGAAATCTGCTCTTTCGTTGCATTGAGCAGATTTTTTACGTCCTTCGGCTTATTCGTCGCCACTTCCGGGCTGATGCCGCTTTGCAGCTGCATCTGCGTCTCCATAATAATATTGTCCAGATCCGTCGGCTCTCTGACCTGCGTCACATTCTCCGGCGTCTGCACACCCTGTAGTGTGTCCAGAACCGCCTGATCGAACGGGCTCGCCGTCGGGTCAACGATTCTCTGTCCCCTTGCGGCGATGCCCTGCGCCAGCATCTGCCCGCCGCCAAGAATGCCGCCAATCGCAGTGCCCATTCCGAATTCCTTTAGCGATTGGTCGAAATTGAAGACTGCATCTTCATTTTTGCCCGTGTCGTCGTTCCACGGCGCATCCTGATTGTAGACCGCCTTGTTGACAAGCCGCTCGATCATGCCCTGCACGACTTCTTCCTTGCCCTCGTCCAGAGACGAAGAAACCCACTTGCGGATTTTATCCTTGCTGGTAAGCCCTTCTTTTCTCAGTTCGCCCGGCAGCTGCTCCACGCCGCCGCCAACTTCCACAATGGCGTTCGCCGTCGAGGAAAGAAGCGTCGCCAGAAGTGCTTCGTCCTCCGTCGCGCCCTTTTCGATCGCCTCGTCATACGAATTGCCGAAGCTCTGAATGAAGCTCGTCCAGTACATGGGGTCTTTGGAGAGCTTCTGCACCGCATCTGCGACTGTCGCCGTCAATCCCGAAGCCTCCGGGGCGAGTGTCGCCGCTGTAGAGCCGCCCGCCGTTGCCATTGCAAGAACCGCGTTCGGGACTGCCGAAACCGTGCCCTGAATCAGCTGATTTGCAAGATTGCCGCCTTTCCCGTACTGATTCCATCCCGTAGCCGCTTTCTGTGCAAACTGCGCCGTCGTGTCCTTCGTGCTCTGGTTCAAATCAGATACCGGTTGAAAGAGAGAACCAAAAAACGGCGCATCGCCCTTCACAAACTTACCGGTTTCCTTGTCCCAGCCGCCGTTTGCAATGGCTTCCAGCTGCATTAGAACATTTTTACCCGCATTCAGTGTGCTGGTAACGCCGGAGTTGAACTGTCCCGCACCGGCTTCCAGCGAGTTATAAATGGAGTCAAGAACGCCGTAGTCGCCCGTTACGTCCTTTTTCTTCTGAATCAGTTTGCTTCGCTCTTCTGTCAGCGCCTCTTTGGTTTTGCCGCTTTTCTCGCTGACCACTGGGTAGCGGCCTTCAATTTTGTTCTTGAGCGGCGCAAGTTCACTGTCGATAGCCGCAATCTGCTTGTTAAGCTCAGATACAGTCCGGTTGTACCCCTTTTCCTGATCTCGGTTAACCGTCCTTTGTGTTCTGATGCGCTGCTGCTCATCCGCTCTCGCCTCACTCGGGCTTTTCCCGCTGGAAATGGCTCGTTCAAGCTTCTGATTGACCGTATTGCGGAAATCCTGCGCCTGCTTCGTGTTCTGACCAACCAGATACCCGTTCTTCGTCGCCTGCTCCACAAGCGTCTGCTTCCGCTTTGACTCCGCGTCGGAGATCTTCCGGTTGGCAGAGCTCTGAAACGAAAGTCCATAGGTTCTCGAACTGCCGATCGTTGCCCTGTCCATCAGGTCGCTGAGCGCTTTGGATTTTTCCGCTGCGCTCAGTGTTTTTTTCTTTCTGGAAGAGTCGGAGGAACCAGAAGACGAAGAACTGCTTTTCTGGCTTTCCGTCGTCTTGGGCGTCGTCAGTGAACCGCTTGTGCTGGAAGAAGGCGTCGTTTTTGGCGTGCTTGTCGAGGCGCTTGGAATCGACTTTGGCGCGCCGCCCTTGTTTCCCGTGCCGGTATTTTTCTTCTTCTGCCCTTTATTACTCGCCTGTTCGGCTTTGCTCTTCCCGGAATTTGGGTTTCTCTCGCCGTCTTTTGTAATCATTGATATACCCCGTTCAGCATGTCCGATAGAGACCAGTTATTTGAAAGAATGCTCTTTTTAGCCTGCTTTGCTTTGATTGCGAGGTCAAGTCTGCGTTCTGCTTCCTTGTCCGCAAGCTCTTTGTTGTAGATCTCCTCAAGCCGCTTGATCACATCGTCCGAAAGCCCGTAGATTTTTCCGTACAGGCCGTACTTTCCTGCTGCCGCTGCAAGATCTGCCGCCTTCTGCGCGTCCTGCGAAGCGTAATCGCGTTCCGAGCCGACCTGATTGAGCATCATATTGAGAATCTCCAGCGCGCGGTTGCTGTCGTTCTTGGACGCGTCTATGATGCTCTCGTCCACACGCACAGCCTCCTGATACAGCCTTTGCGCCAGCTCCATGTTGTTTTCCGCCTGCGCCTTCTGGATCGCGTTCTGATACTGCTGCCCCAAAAGCGTCCTCTGCCGCTCGATCTCCGCCCGGTTCTGCGCCTCGGCATTTCCGAGCGCCGTCAGATCGCTTTGCAGCTGATTGCTTCTGGAAAGTGCCACCCGTGCCGGAGTTGAGCCCCGAGGCGTTCGCCATCTCGTTATAGCTCGCCTGCGACCGGTCGGCGTTTGCCTGCGTCTGGCGTCTCTGCTCATAATAGTTCGCGCCGATCTTGCTTGCCTCGCTGTCGAGATTGCTGACATTCTGGTTGTAGTCGTTCTCGAGCTGGGCTTTGTTCGCCGCCAGCTGCTGTTCATACATCTGCCGGATGTAATCCGACTGGTCAGCTGCCGTCGCCGTCTTCTGCCCCTGCATCTGCTGTAGCTGCCGGATATAGTCCTGAATCTGCTGGTCGTAAGCCGCCCGTTTATCTGCCGCGCTGTCGACCGTGGAGCTGGAGCCGGAACCGCCCGGTGTGCTCCAATCCTTCGGCTGCGCGGCGGCACCATTGGAAGCGCCCGTTCCTGTGCCCGTTCCTGTGCCCGACCCGCTGCCGCCTCCGCCGCCGGAAACCGAACCGCCAGAGCCGCCGGGCTTATAGGTGATATTCGCCTTTGTAGTCACGCCGTCTTTTGTGACCCAGATGTTTCCGCTTTTATCTGCCGCCCATGTAGAGCCGTCTTTTACTGTCGTGGACGTGCCGAGATTCTTTTTGAGCGTCTCCGCGATGTCGTTTCCGGCTTTTGTGCCGATATTGTAGTCTCCCATTTAGACCTCCACCTTCCAGGCACGCGCATATTCCTCAATGCTGTAGGACGTGTCCTGCACACATTTTGTGAACTTCCCGCCCTGCACGGCCCATTCTCCCGCCTTGTACATATCGTGCGCGCCCGTCGGATGGACGAACTGCCGTGCCGTCTCGCGCGATGTCCCGTGATACGGCTTGTTGAACGTGTACCAGGCATTCTGCCCCGGCGCGATATCCGGATAAACCGCGTTGTCATACGCCTGAAAACAAGTCCACGGCTCTCCATCAACAAGGAACGTTTCACCCACCGTGTGCTTTCCCGCCGTCCATTCCGGGTACAGTGCGGAACACCGGATGATCTCGTCTGCCGTTTCCAGCTTCACATCCTTCATCAAAAACCGAACCGCGTTGACGATGGACGCATCCATATCGTATACGACCGCGCTTTCTTCGATCGGCTGCGGCTGCGGCGCGTTTGTCATCACCCATGTTCCGTCTGTGATCTCCTGCCTTGCATAGTCTTCCGTGTGGAACGTCCGCATATGAAATCCGTTGTCCGCATAAAGCTCGATCGCGCCGGACAGCGCTGTCACGCCCGTCAAACTCTCTCCCTGAAACCGGACTTCAAGCTTGGAGCATAACACCCGGACTTCACGGCGCGTTGCCCCGTTTGCAATAATGTACATGTTATCCCCCTATCGTTTCAATTTCGCACGTGTAATAGATATATCCTCCGCTGGCCGTGTTTTTCTTTGTAACCACAGTAGTTGTTTTTTCTACAACAAACGAATAAGTTGAGTCTGTTCCCTGTGCTACGACGATTCCGTTAAGTGTTATTTTCACATTCGCCGCCATACTTTCCGTCGCACTTACATAAATAGTAACTATCGTAGTTTCTGTAATGAGTTTACTTAGCTCTTCCGTCAATTTTTCTCCATTTATCATTACATAGCAAAAGTTTACTGGTGGGAAAACTCCGGATACACTCAACCTTTTAGGTGCGCTCCCTCTGCGCAAAAAAATTCCCATAGATTCCTCCTAATTTGTTGTAATCGCGCAGGTATACCAATAGTTTGCTCCTCGTGTAAATGTGACGCTCGTTGGGGTTTCAACTTGCAAAAAATATTGACCGGCTCCGTCGAGAACATTTTCTCCGTTTAACGTCACACCACACCTCTTCTTATTTCCGGATGTGTTGCCATCCACAACGATACGAATATAAGACTTGCGCTTAACTGATACGTCTCCGGGCGTAGAATACGTTTGTCCGTCAATTTGCACATATGCGTACTTTTTGTGTAGTTCCCCTCTGATTGCAATAGTATATTTATCCCAGCCTAAGTTAATAAACCTAGGGCTTCGTCCACTCATCCAAACGTCACCACCTTTATGGGGATGTTTATACTCGGGGCTGCTCCGATACATTGCGCCGTCAAACGGTTTTCCCCCGTTGTATAATTGTGAATGAGGTTAAATCCCTCAAGAAGTGCCGTATCTGCATTTCGATCCGTTCCAGACAACACAACATCCCACTGCGGATCAACAGCGTAGGATGCCTTTAACCCATCTATCGTGATCGTCTGGCTCTGATACCCGTGAGAATCTGCCGCCCAGCCCGTAGAAAGAAGCGTCCCCGTGTACTGAAACGCGTTTTTGACGTTCTTGATCGCCGCCCATACGCCGCCGGATTTGACAAGATTGTTGCTGCCCTCGGTCGGTACGCTGTCAAATTCCGTTGTGATATCTGAAAGCACATGCGTATGCACAGTGTTCGCTTTCCCAGAAAGTCCGGACGTCAGCGCCTGCGTCAGGCTCTGTGATAGACTTTGCAGCGCCGCGTAAACGACCTTATTCATGATCGCGTCCGAACTCGTCGCTGACAGTTCGTTGTTGACGTTTACTTTCGTTGCCCCCGCCGCGATCCCGTCGAGCTTGGCCTTGTCCTCCTTGCTCATCAGGCCGTTTGCCGAAGCCGTCGCCGGGTCAATGATAATCGGCCGGTTCTGTAGCTCCGTGATATCCGCCTGAGACTGCGTGATATCTGTTCTGAGCCCCGTCAGAATTGTCGTAACGTCCTGCGCAAGCTTGATATAGTTGATACTGCCGTTCGGAACAGCCGCAATGGTCGCCTGCTTGACCTGTTCCTGCACGTTTTCAATTGCCGCCTGAATGGTTTTCGCCGGAATATCCGTCGTCGCCTGAAAGCCCAAATTCGCCGCGACCAGCGCCGGGATCAGCACAGTATTGAGCCAGTTCTGAATCGTAAGCCCCGCTTCGTCGAACTTCGCCTTGAGCTCCGCCGCCGTCAGACCGCCTACGTCGTTCGGCTCGTCATCCAGCTTCTGAATAATGTTCAGATCGTCTTGAAATTCTGTCAGTGCCATCAAATCACCCCCGTCTCATTAAGTGCCCGCTGGAGCTGCCCGTATCCGCTGCCGCCCTCTACGGGAATTTCTGTCCCCTGTCCCATCACCGGGGAATTCGATTGCTGCCCCGCCATCTGCGCCTGCATACCTTGCAGTTTGTCAATCAGCTCCTGCTTCTTGGACACATACCCTTCCGGGATACGTTCCAGATAGTCCACCAATTCAATTTTGCCCTGCATCAGAAGGTTGTCGAGCGTCTGTACCGTTGTGATCTCGCTCCAATACGAAGACGCGCCCACGTCCAGTTTCAGGCTCATCGGAATTTCATTCAGAATCGAGAAATCAAACGGCTTGTTGAAATTCGTGTCCTGAATGCTCATGCCAAGCGGCTGATTGTTCATCTCCTGCTTGGAGAGGAACTTCACCTGCACGTACCGCGTCCCGTAGTAGACCCGCATCATGTCGAGGTAGATCCTCCCGAGGTCTTCAATGGACTCGTACATGTTGAGCTTTACAAGCTCCAACGGCGCGTTCGACGCTCTTTGCAGCGCGATAATGGCCGACGTGTTGTCCGGTCTTGTGTCGCCCAGAGCCGCGTCGGAAGCGCCCATGAAGTTCTGCGTGTAATTGACGGCCAGATCAATAAACTGCGAGATCTGCGGGCTGATCTGCGCCGGGTCAATGATCTTCGCAATGGAGTTCATGTCCCCGCCGTTCACGCCAATGGCTGCGCCGACCCTCGAGTCCCATTTAGGAATTCTTGTCTTGTCGTAGACGATCTTCGGATAGGCCGTCGTCATCAGCGAGATCATCGCCATTGCGAACGCCTTGTTCACAAACTTCTGGTTCGGAAGCAGCTGCGAAATCAGCGCCTGCCCGTGGTAGCTGTCCTGAATATAATCCCAGTTCATCCATGTAATGGGATAGTGTTTCAGCTCCGTATCCTTGTCTTCTTCCAGCTCCACGTTTTGTGTGCACTTGTAGCTGTGAATCGTCCCCGTCTCAAAATCCCGGTACAGGTAGATATACATGGACACTCTGTCGTCCGTCAGCGCGTCCATTTTGTTGCCGTACGCCTCAGAGTCTGCCCGAATAGAGTCAATATCGTCCTTCTTGACGCCGTTTTTCTCGGCCAGGTTCTTTACATATTCCACCTGTTTTCGCATGGGAATAATGATATACGGCTGCTGCTGCACGTTCCGTTCGTTCGGATTGCCGAAGATGATTCTTGTGTTCTCGATGATCTCCGTTACAATGCCGCCCTTTGCTTCCTGCCCGGTCTCCATATCCGGGTCAAACCACGAATAGGTTGCCCCGTCTCCGTCCACGGCGGCATTGCGCATAAACTCGCGCACCTTTGTCACAATTTTGTTGCGCTCAAAGACCTCTGCAAACTGCTTGTTGATCACATCCGTGACCTGTTCCAGATCTGCAAGGCCATACCGGGACGTGGAATTCAGCGGTGTCGCCTGCATGGACAGGTTGTCGGAGCTGATCGTTGCAATCTGAAAGAGCGTGACACGTTTGAGAAAATTGAAGACCGGCGTCGGCAGGCCGTTTGCCTCCACGCCCTCCCATTGTTTACCAATGAAGAAGTTTTCGTTTTCCGTGACCGTATCATATAAGCCGATCTGCGTATTGAACATTACGCCCTTGTCATACCGCTTGGAAACAAGCTCCGGTGTTGGTTTCTTCATCTATCCCTCTCCTTTGGATTCCCGTAAGAAAGAATGTTCGCAACGCCTTCGTTGAACAGTTTCATTTCCATCTCTGCCCTGCGTTCTTCCTCTGTCTTTTCTGCCGCCTCTTCCGGAACGGTCTTTTTCTCCCGCCGCTTCCAGAGCGCCGCCGCAATCAGCAGCAGTACCGAGCAATGCAAAAGGATGAACATACTCAGAATCCCGAGAAGCACACACATAAAAATTTCCATACAGACCTCACTTTACATAACCCGTGAACCGTACTCGCATATCAACGCCAAGAACTGTAACGTCGTTCGCGACCGATACCGCGCCGATCAAAAGCTTGTAGTAGACGAACTTCTTTACTTTCAGCTTGACTCTCTGCATATGCGGACTTCTGTTCGTATTGAAAGAAAAATGGCCAAAGTCAACGGATGCAAAATTTGAGATCTGCGCCGTGACGGTTTTTTCTGCATACTCGCTCTTCCGGTCAGACCTTGCCGATACTGTGCATCGCGCGCCTGCCGCCGGTTTGAGACTCACCCAGAGCACCGAGCTTTGCTTCCTCTGGTAATCTGACCCGAAGTCCATATTGCCGCTTTCCCACGTGCACCCGATTTCCTGCCCAAAATCGTTGTGCACCAGCTCGTCAAACAGCGCCAGCTTCCCATCTGACGTGCCGAAGTAAATGTCGTCTCCGCTTCTGCATGCACACACAACCTTGAGATTCGTATATTTATACCAAACGTCTTCAATGTACCGGTGCACCAGCGCCGTACCGGACGCATCGTTCAAGAACACGTAGTATTCCTGCTTGCTGTCGTCATCAAAGATAAATACCTTCTCCGGCTCTGCCCGCTGCATCGTGCTTCGTACACGTTCTGACACCATCTTTGCGTTTCTCTCGTCTCGAACCGTCGAGGAGGTCATTTTCCAGTCGTAGAGCGCGCTTGCGTACATCGAGCGCGGAAAATTGTAGACAAGCCGCACCTGTCCCGGCGCTTCGTTTCCGATCTCCCGGTTCAGTGGGATCGTGTAAAATCCCGCCGTAACCGCCCCGTCGGCCAGCGTAACCGTCGAATACTCCGTTGCGTATACACTTCCCGGCTTAAATGTCAGGAGCCTGTCATAGTGCTTGACCATCGCCGTAATGGGCGTATTTTCATCTCCGACCAGCATCTCATAAAGATCCGGGAAATACTCCGCCGACGCAACGCCTTTTTCTGTAATGCCGCAATACAGAGCCTTCGCCGTTCCGTCTCCGTACAAAAACACTCTTGTATCATTTGCGCCGTTGAAAAATTCCCAATACCGCATGGCCGTCACCTGAGAACGCAGGCTGTTCGGCGCGGTATAATAAATCTCGACATTGTTGCTCCCGGCTGCCGGAGCCGTAGAAAACGTGACCGTACCGGCTGCCGCGTCCTTCTCTGCCGCTGTTTCCGTCCCTTCGACATAAACAAGGTCGATGGACGAAAGACCGGATTCCGGGAGGACATATTTTGTGCTCTCGCCGTCCGCCGAAAAGCGCACCCGCCGTTTTCCCGTCAGCCGGTTAATGTTTTCCAGCGTCGTTCCGCCGCCTTTGGGGGACGCCGCCGTTACCACACACGGGATATACCCGTCCACCGTTTTCACACTTCCCGCGCCATCCCACGACAGATATTCGTGCCCGTTGAGCATATAGACCTTGTTGTTGAATCCGAAAAACGTTGTCGGCGCGTCCGTGATGTTTCCAAGCCTTGTCTTGCCTTCGGAAATCTTCCATACGCCGCCATCTGCTGCGCAGAGGGTAACTTCCTCCCCCGCAACGAAGCCGTGCCACAACCCGCGTACGGCTCCCTGAAAGGTCTCCATCGCCTGCATACCCGGTCGAACCTTCAAATGGTACTGCGGCGTGACCTGCCAGTTTTCAAGTTTCGAGGCCTCGCCGACTTTGAGCTGCGTGTCGCCGTCCTTCGATTCGTTGAGCCCCAGAAATTTTTGTATCTGTAAAACCTTCGCGACATCCGAGGTTACAATTTTCGCCATACTTCCCCCTGTTTGAGAAAAGGGCGGCTCGCGCCGCCCCTATTACTCAGTTCTGACCAACCGCCACGCCAGACCAATACATGCCGGTCTTCGTCGCGACAGCCTTGATGGTGTCGCCGGTCGCAAGCGTCGGCTTGCTGGATGCCGAGTACGTCTTCGCGGTATCGCTGAAACGCGGGTCGCTGCCGTCGGTGGTGTACTTGATGACCGCGTCGGTCGTGTCCGAAGTGATCGTTGCAACATTCGTTGCAATCACGATCGCGGGCGTTGCCGCAACGGTAGACGCCGAGCAGCCGACATAAATACCGTCCGCTCTCGTGGGCTTCACGAATGCGTCGAACATCACGCGGCCTTCCACCAGGTCACCGGACAGGCCGGGCGGGTCGGAGTGGATCTTGTAGTCGTTCAGCTTCATCGGCGAGATCGCCGCATCCTTCAGGACGATCATGAAATACACATCCGACGGGAAATAGCTCTTCGGTACCTTCTTGACGGGCATACCGTCAAACTCGCCCACAACGCCATTGACAAGTGCCTTCGTGCCGATGCCCTCGAGCTTGACATACTCGTCGCAAAGCTTCAGCGCCTTATAAAGGTCGTTGCGGATGTACAGCGTTCTGCCGTTCTGCGGGACGAACATATCGTCGAGCGCGCAGGTCGCATCCATGATGATACCGGCAATCGTGCTCTTCGTCGGCGCCGCCGTCAGCGCAACGTGCTGGCCGGCCTTTGTTGCCCATGTCTTGAAGCGGTATTTGTCGATGAACGGGGTCACAACTTCGCGCATCTCGCGTTTCAGGCTCGTTGCAGCCGTCTTGATATTGAACTGCTCTTTTGCATTGCCCTTGTCGATGGTGTAGGTGAACGCCTTGTCCTGCTTCATCTGGAACTCATAGATGCTGTCTGCAAGCTCCTGCGGCGTGCCGTAACGGTTCGAGCCGGAACGGGTGTAGTCGTTGAGCGGGGACGTGTGCGCTTCATAGACCTTCACGGTCTTCACGCCGACGAACTCCATATCGAGATCCTTCGAGAAGGAACTCTGCGTCAGAGAATCCTGATAAAATCTTTCCTGTACCTTGTCAGAATACTTTTCTGCAAGGTTGATGGTTTTAGACATTCTTTACCTCCTGTCAATCATCGCTCAACAGGTATTCGAGGAACGGGTCCTTCGCCGTCTCCTTTCCTTCTGTTTTCGCGGAACCAATACTTTTCTGCTTGTTTTTCTCATTCTGTTTGAGTGCGTTGATGCTCTCCTGGAGTTTGCGGTTACTCTCGGCGAGCTGCCGGTTCTCGTACCGGCCGTAGGCAGAAACTAACGTTTCGCCGTTTCTGACATCGTCCCAGACTTCCTTCGGGATCGTGTTTGGGTCAACATCCTTGTAGAGCTTCAAAAACCGTTCGATGTCCTGCTGCCGGGCAAGCTCCTGCCCCTGCTGCGCCTGCTGCTTTTCCGCATCCGCCTTTTCCGTTCTGGAAAGCCGCTGCTCTGCGTCCTCCCGTAAAACGCGCTCGTGTGCCGCGTCCCGGCTCAAGCCCTGCGAGACATAGGCGTTTTCCCGCACCGACTGCAAAAATGTGTTCCTGTCTGTGCCGGATTTCTGAGCTGCCGCGTCCAGTAGCCCGATAATCGCCTCGTTGTCCTGCTTGAACTTCAAAAGCTCTGCGTTTTCCTGCTGTAAGTGGTCTCTCTGCTCTAAAATGCGGTCGTGGTTCAGCCCCTTTTGGGCAAGCTCCGTGACCTCCTGGCGGTTCACCTTTCGGATTTCCTTGTTGAACTTGAGATCAAACAGCTCTTCTTCCTTCTGTTCCTTTGTGGGCTCCGCTTCCGGTTGCCCCGCCGGTTCTTCTGGTTCTTCCGAAGGCTCCTGTTCTTCTTCGTTCGCTTCGGCTACTTCTTCGCTGGTTTCCTCTTCGGTCTGGTTGCCGTCGTCTTCGGAAACAAGATCGCTCAGATCTACGCCGAATTCTTCATCCATAAACTCGTTCATTTTCTTCCTCCTGTTTTTGGCTCTGGTAGGCCATATTCACGGCTCTGGTAGGCCGCTGTTTACTCAAAATCCGTAATACGGGGTAATTTCCTCCCATACGGAGGGCTTCTTTGCCGCGAGCGTCGCGACAAGCTCGGAATACCGTTCGTTGAAAAAACTCGCCATCGAATCGTTTTCACCCAAAAGAAGGTGTGCTGCCAATCCGTATGGCATAATCCCCTGTGCAATGACATCGTCGAGCCCAATCTCGTCCGTAAAGTCCTTGATCTCCGGGCACACTGCCCGTTTTCCGTCCTCTCCTGTCTGGAACGTATCGGAATACGGGAAAAGTTCGTGCCGCAGAACGTTCAGAATGCTGATCGTCCGCATCCTGTATTCCTGCGTATCTTGCGTTGCTGTCGCACCGCTTGACTCGTTCTGCTCGTCCATCAAGTGGATAGCTCTGGAAAATACCCATTCAGGCGTTGTCATAGAATCCTCCTAGAAATTCAGGTAGCTGCTGTCCGCTTCCCCGCCAGTCATGTAATCGCCGTAGCTTTCCTCGTGCTCTTCTTCGTCTGCAATGACCTGCTGTTCCGGCTTGAGCGTCCGAAGCTGCGCGTAATACCGAAGCGCGTCCGGCGCGTGAGTTATGTCATGCGGTTCTTTGGCGCAGTCCGACGGGTTCTTCTCGTCGTGCTGAATCGCCATCAGATCGTCGATAATCCCCTTGCAGGTGTTGAACACCAGAAGCCCCGGCTTTCCGTCGTTCATGGGTTTCAGCAGTTCCTTGACCGCCATCCAGCCCGCCACACGCGAGTTGTTCGCCTTAACGACCGGAAGCCCGCTTTCTGCAAACAGCTGCGCCATCGTCTTACCGGTGTCTTTCATCGTCGACCACATATCCGGCGGCGCAATCGTATACTCCACTCTCTCCACGGGCGGCGTCGACACAATCGCTGCATTCGCCGCCTGCGAGACAATCAGTCTTGATTCGTTGTACTCCCGGTACAGATATGCCCTTCCGTTATAGTCCACCGCAATCCAGAGGCACGCGAACATATCTAGGCCGTAGTCGAACGACCGGTATTTCGTCCAGCCTGTTGGAATTGCAAACGGCTGAATGACGTGCGTCTTGATCGTAAACTCCGGGAAGTATCCGCCGGACAAAGCGTCCCAGTCGCCGAATCGGTGCGCCCGTCTGACATCCTCCGGCAAAAGGTTCAGTGCGTTTACATAATCCGGAGAACCTTTCAGCAGATCGACGTTGTCCTCGACCGTCGCTTTCAGAAACAGATAATCGTCCGGGTTTTCTTCCGGAAGAAAATCTCTTGTGACAAAGATCCGCTTCACCCACTGATGCCCAACGCCTCCGGGGTTACACGTCAGATACACCCGTTTCGGAAATGGCGTTGCGCCGCGGCAGCAAGCCGCAATCCCTCGGAACTCCTGCTCCGTGAACTGCGTTGCTTCTTCCATGAAAATCCAGTCGTATTCCTGCCCCTGATACTTACCGGTGACCGCCGAGCCGTAGCCGTCCATGTTGCCAAATTTGATGCTCGACCCGTTGACAAACGTCAGAAGATGCTTCTGCACGTTGTATGTAGCAAGACTGTCCGGAATCAGCTTGAGAATCGGGTCTATGACAGAGTTCTCCAAATCCTCATATCTCCGGCGGATAACCAGTATCCGAAGCCCCGGATACTCAATGCAACCACCCACGGGCTTTCTCTGCGTGCACCACGACTTTCCGCCGCCTCTCGCGCCGCCATAGCAGGTGTATTTCACCCGGCTTTCAAAGAACCGCCTCTGCGGCTCGCTGTTCGGGCAGCCAAGATTCAGCGTGATCGCTCCGCCCTTTGCTGTTTGCTTTCTCGCCATAGCGCCCTCCGCCCGTGCTCACCTTGACGCCCGGATTGCTCCGGGACGCCAAAGTAAGGAGGATTGAAACGTTGGCTCGCCGCCAAGGTCAACACGGGATTTTTGAAAAATTTGAGATTCGATTTGTGCAAAGGGGTACGCCGTTTTTCTCCCACCCCTCCCAATGAATGGGAAAAGCTCTGGAAGGGCATGCATGGGGGAGCTGGATATAACTATACATACAGGCGACCGCGCCCCCTGTTTTTCCGCCACCCCTCCCATTGCCTGCGCTTTGGTGAGAAGCATACCCGGAACAGTGCCCCCGTCTGCGCGCCCTCAGAAAAAACGCGCGGGGTCTTATAGACCTGCGAGCGCCGCCCTTATCGCCCCTCGAGCCATGCAGCCCGCGCCCAGCCGTGCCCGTCATTATGCCGAATGATAGTTGACAGTAATATAACTATGTCTACTACATAGCATAAAGTTGCGCATTTGCCTATAAACTCGGTATGCTCCTAACTATTTGCGAAATATGAACGCAACAAAATGGATATTTGGTGGCGTTGGCTATTTGAAAGCCGTTTTTGAGCCTCCAAACTCGATATTTATAGTAAGCTCGCCCGAGCCTTTGCCGTCGTCCGCCTTATCGATCATCTTGCAGCCGTCAAAGTCCTGCTTATTGGCAAAGATGCTCTTTGACGAGTTCGGGCCGGACCAGCCCGGAGCCGTGTTGTACTGCCCGCGAATCCAGGTAGCAAACTTTTTTAGCTCGCGCGCCACGTCCATTTTATTGGCCGGCGGATTTTTGATCGCCTTTGACACGCTCTCGGCGTCCATGCCGATCGTGCCGCAAAAATGCCACCAATCGGCCTTTGGGTACTCCCCTGTCTCGACCTTATGTTTGTACTCGTTGATAGCCGCCACTGTCTGCTTGTAAGACAGCGGAAACACTGCTTTGCCAGCCATATAAGCCCACCTCCCCGAACATTTCGCCGCAAAACCTATGCGCCCGAAAAATCTCTTTGCGTGGAGATTCAAACGGGAAATTCGGAAACGATGTTTCCGATTTCCCTTATTGAATCTCCCCAGATGTATATATACCACAGATTTTTTGACCACCAATAAAAAGCCGTTTATTACTTCCTAAAATTATTGATTTTTTCGGACAAAAAAACGTTGGAAATGCAGGAAAAACCGTGATTTGAAAAAATTTTATAAAATAGTGGGCGCAGGGTCTTGACAAAAATAATCAGAATTTTCCATCTGCGAAATCAGGCTGCGCACGGGCGTAATCGAGCCGCCGCATCTGGCCTTGTCCGTCATGCAGCATTTTGAGCACACTATAATGCAATCAGCGAAAATACATTGCAAAAAATGCCCTCGAAAAAAATTTTTGAAAAGGGCTTGACATATACGGTTTGCCCGCATATAATAAGGCCATACAGCAAAACAAAAACAAACCCACACGGGGCAGGAGGAAATAAAAATGAAAGCTACTATTTATGCAAATTACGGAATGCTCGCAGCTGAAAAGCGCTGCATCTACACCACGGCCGAAACCGACGCCACCGTCTCCGAGCCGCTTGACGTCGTCATTCCCGAGAAGTTCGCCCCGGCGAAAAACGCTGCTGACGAGATCGTCGTCACGCTGGACGGTTACAATTATCGCTTGCAGGATGTCCTGTGCGGCGACGAACAGCCCTGCGTCATGATCCCGGGGTACGCCACCAGATACGAGCGGCTTGCTCGTGCCTAAGCCAAAGCGAGGGAATCCAAATGCCGACTGAGGCACAAAAACGCGCCCGCAACAAGTGGGACGCGCAGAACCGCACCGTGATCGGGTGCAAGATGCGGCGAGAAGACGCGGAAGCGTTTAAAGCCGCCGCGCAGGAAGACGGAACAAACCCCAACGAGCTCTTGCGCGGCTGGATTGGGTACTACATGAGCAGGGAGGAATCAGACATGGCGAATGACCAAATTCAGGCGCTGGCGACGATCTTTGCGATTTGCCGCAAGGCCACGAAAACACAGAGCCAGAGCGACATTGACAACGCGCAACGTTACCCCATCAAATGGGCGACCATTATGGTCCGCAAGCTCCACGCGATGGGCAAAGCCACCGAAGAGATCGACCGCGCGATTGCCGAGCAGTACGGAAAAATCGACATCGACACGTTTACGGCCAACTTTGACAAATGCCTAACGCTCGAGCAGCAAGGCGTTTGGAGCCTTGCATTTTATAAGGCGATGCAATAAAAAAATCCCCGATGCCAGACCGGCACCGGGGAATCTTTATATTATGTCGTTTAGTCTTCTAACGTTTTCTGGAAAAGGCTTTAAACTGCGCGTCACTCATTCCCATCGTCAATTTCCCTCCTTACTGCATTTAATATGAATGTCTGGACGCTCTGCCCTGCGCGGGCGGCTGCGTCTCTGATCTTCTGCCCTTCTTCCTTCTCGGGGCGAATCATGATATTGTCCCGGCTGGCGTTCCATTTCGCCGAGGCTCTTTTATGCGCGTCGCTGACTGCCATTGCGTCACCTCGCTTCATTTTGATTGTACACCCTCTCTGCATAACCGTCAACGTATAAAATTCACCAGAAATAACCGTTAACTTTTGTGCAACCTGCCTCTTGACTGAATAACCGTTAACGTGTATGATTGAGCCATCAAAACGAAGCGAAAACGGCACCGCCGAGGAGGAACACACCATGAAAATCATCAACACATCTGAAACCTTCCGCATCATCGACCTGATGAACCAGTATGACGATCTCTATTTTGAAGATCTGAACATCTGCGCGCACCCCTACCGCAGCAGCCTTGTCATCATCGACCTGACAAACGGCATGAAGACCGGCAAGACCTGCACGCGCTGGCTGTTCTTAGTCAGTCCGTGGAAGATGGACGCTGACCGCCTTTGCCTGACCGAATATGTCGAGATGGCCGCGCCGGAATGTGACACACTCTGTGAGCTGGTCGCGTGGCTCAGAGCCGAAAAACCTTTGCGCGAAGTCGACGGCCTGACCTTTGAGACAGGCGCGCAGCCGAGCAACCGGACGTTCAGCCCCTTTTCCGTAGTCAAGCCGGTTAAGCTTGGGGAGCGTCTGAACGCGTCGACGGTCGCGAAGGCCATCCGCGCCGGGCAGATCGTCGCAGGCCGCACCGATGGCCGCTATACGGACGATTACGCCGCCGATGCCGCTTATGACTTCTACCGTGGGGACATTGATTTACAGGCTTTCGCGCAGGACATCTTCGAGCACCCGAGCGGCTGGCGTTTCTGGTGGCGCGACGAAAGCCGAACCGAGATCACCGCCGCCTGTCATACCTTCGATTATAAAACCCTTGCTGTGGCGGTCTGACCGCCCTTAAAAACAAAAGCTGCACCCGTTTTGGATGCAGCTTTTGCTTTATGTCCTTCCGACAAGCTCGTCAAGTGTCACGCCATAGGCGTCCGCAAGCTCACATAGCATAGGGACATCCGGCAACGGATACCCATCCAGCCCGACAAGCTGCACACGCCCTTCCAGCGCGCCAAGAAGCCTTTCGCCAATGCCCGTCTTTTGCTCGATCTGCTCGAAAGTTAAGCCCGATTTCTCGCGTTGCATGCAAAGACATTTCTGCATGTTTTTGATCACGGTTTTTGCTCTGTCTCCTCGTTTATACATTCCGTTTTTCCTCCAAAACCTCTTTCAGCTTCGCGCACAAGAACGCCCCGTTTGTCATGACATGCCACAGCGACGGCAGGCCGGATTCTGCGTCAATGTGCGTTGGATCATCCCAGATTGCTAAGACATGCCGTAAAAGCGCCTCGTGCCATCTCTCCGGCGCAATGCTGCGCCAGTCCTCCGCGTTGCCGTATTTCTCAAAGCCGTACATGCGCGTTTCCAGAATCGCAAGGATGGCTTCCACGGGGACGGTGGATGGTCTTGGCTTTCCTTCGTCAAACTTTGCACCCTTCAACTGCTCCATGCTCTTCATTCCTTCACCCACCAATCTTTGATCGTATCGTTCCGTTCGAAAAACGGCTGAAAGAACGCCCCGCAGAGCTTCTTGAGGCTCGAATCGATTCTGTGAATGGCCTCGTCAGATTCCTTCTTCCCCTGCCATGCTACGCCGTATTCCTTCTCGAGTTCTTGCATTTTCTGCAATAACTGCTTTGCCTTCGATGGGCTTTTGAGCATCCCGAGCTCATACGCCGCAACAAATAGCAGGTCGATCGCCTTCTGCATCCCCGCTTCCATCCCTGCGTTCAGGTATGCCGCGTTGCTGCTCCGGATACGCTTCGCCAGATCGTTCATAGCTGTATCCCCCTTATGTACTTATCAAAATACGTCACAGCCACCGCCATAGCCGCCCACATGTCCGCCGAGAAGCCGTAGAAAAAGCCCGGATTCTTCTTCGTCCCTTTCCCAAAATTCGGCTGACCGGGCGCGTAGCGGTCTACAAGCGCCTGCCGAATGTTTGCATCCTTCGCCGACGCTCTGCCGCAAAGGTAGAGCTTTTCTTCCCGGCGGAAGATCTTCTGCGGCGGATGACTCACGCCGTATAACGTCGCAAATTCCCAGAACCGTCCAATCCAGAAGCAGGTGTCGAACACTTCCTGCCCGACCGGCATACCCATACCCGCCACCATTTCGATTGCCAGATGATCATACGTGCTGAAAAAAACGCTGTACATCTCCTCGTTCGGAACTTTACCAACGTCCAGCACCTTCTGGATTTCCTTCCCATCATGCTCTACGAGGACATACCCGGATTCCATATTCCCCGGGTCAATCGCCAGAATCGTTCCCACGCTTCACCCTCACTTTCCAAAACAGTTCGTTGTAAGTGTTATACCGCTTCTGAATGTCCGTGCTTGCAATGTCCGGGTGAAATTTCAGCCACCATTCGTACATCCCGCACGTCTGCATTTCCGGGCAACCGCACCGATAAATGCAGTTTGGCACCAGCACGTCCGAGATCTCCGGCTGCACCTCATGCAGCGCCGCTTTGAAATCCTCAGCATACGCGCGCGTCTCCGGGTCTGCCTGGCTGCATAAACGCTTGCGCATGGTATCAATCAGATTTTGAATATTTGGGTCCCCAATAAAATCAACCCTAGCGTCCTGAGGTGCCTTATTGCGGTCGTACTTCGATTGCCTGTCGTTTCTCTGGGAATCAACCCGGCTTCTCCAAATATGGGTCTTCCAGTGCATGGCGACCCAATATTTAATATCTTTCCATCGAAATTTAATGATAATATCTCGGATTGGGTCATGCTCTGCGATTAGGATTGCCCTTTTCCATTCAGCACTCGGTTCGCGCCCAAGAGGCGGCTTTTTTACAGTTGCCCGGCAATCGTTTACAACTTCTTGCCAGTCTCCTTTTACTTTGATGATTTCTGTCTTCAAAATTCCCTCCTATATTGTAGCCGCACAATTTCAACTTTCAATTTTGCTCTTCCAAACATTCAAATCTCCTTTCTTTAAAATCTCCGCATTTCTCGCCGGAAAAGCACATCCGTTCCAGTTCTTGTTCGGAAAACCGTTCCGCCTTGTGCTTCAAGCACCGGTATGGGTAGACGTAGTTCTTTCTGTATTCCAGATACTTGCAAATCAAACAGCAATTGTGCATCAGCTTCCATCCTTTCGCGCTCCCACGAGCAAACCGCAGCCCGCTCATTCCGTCACGCCTCTACTGCAAAAATCGTCTGCATCAACGATAACCGAATAGTCTAGCCCACAGCGCCAACACGTGCCTCCGATGTAGTTGATACAGTCCTTGCAGCGCACAACCGGCTCCATATCGGCAGCAAGCATATCCTGCAATTCAGATAAGCACCGCTGCACATCATTGTTGTCAATGACTGTCTGTGCAAGATTATCGTCATTAAGGATAACCAGCGCATCAACAAGAGCTTTCAAATCACCCATTGTCTGCGTCCTCCATCCAGCCGTCCATGCGTGCCCCGCAGTGCGGGCAGTAATCCATTCGCGCGTCAAATCCGATGTCGCACGCCGAGCAATACTGGATATCTCCTGCCGCTTCGCTATGGAACGGAATCCACTTCGCGTGAACCACCTCCGCAACGTCGGCGGCGAGCATTTCCCGAATTTCGGCATATGCGCGTTCCAACCGTGTTAGTGCCGTCATACTTCCACCGCGTTCTGCTTTCCGTAACGCAAATAGCGCATCCTCGCGCCGGATATAATCAGCCATAAAGCATACCTCCTGCAATAACTCCGTCCATCCCATCCGGCAAGGCGTGGAATGGGTCGATTGTTCGTATAATTTTCAGCCGCAAGAGCCTTTCCGCCTGCCGCTTGGTCAGCCGCCGCTCTCGCTTCTTCGGCGGCAACTCGCCTTTTGCCGCCGCAATAGCGGTCGGGTTGTGCTTATGTTGACCCATACGCCCACCTCCAGAGTAAGTATGCTGCCAATACGGCATAATGGATGGTCTGATCGAGCCAGTACGATATCTTGTGGTATCTCGCTTTCAGCGCATCAACAATCGCATGCGAAAAAAACAAAACCCAGAGGCTCCGGCCCCACCCAAAAGCTACCCAGAAAGGGATGACGTAAAGAAAACAGTGTATAAACAGGTGATACCAGTTCTCGCCTTTCGTCCTTGCGATAAAATCGCCCTGCAAACAATAGTCTCCGATCAGGTGGCATGCAACAAGTTTAGCTATCATCCTTGCCATCGTTTACCCTCCTGTTCCATGCCTCGACCGCTTCAAAGCGGAATCTGTATTCACTACCCGTCTGCGAAATATGGCATTTGGGGCAGGAACACAAATACCAATCTATGAATCTGTTATGGTGTTTGGTTACGACAGCTTCCCCGCCGCAGAACGGGCACGGTTTCAGTTCAGTTATCCTTCTTGCCCTCCATTTCCTGCAAAGCCTTCTCGGCTTCTTCGCGGGTCAGGAAAACGGTTTTTCCGATGGAACTTTCCACGCATGGGCAGAACGGGTACGTTTCAATGTCCCACCGTCCCT
>ERZ1026846.685-NODE-685-length-24986-cov-30.834824_pt1 | contig 24986 bp, 41 predicted proteins | sample MGYA00380153_ERZ1026846 | MGnify/ENA primary metagenome ERZ1026846 (study PRJEB33269, sample SAMEA4719789) | human gut metagenome | biome: human-associated habitat; feature: organic feature; material: feces | place: Cameroon | collected 2013-10 ...
AAAAGATGCCACTACTGACATCTTTTTACTGCGCCTGGCGGGAATCGAACCCGCACATCATGTGTCCATTCTAGCTTATTTAAAGCTTTTCAAAACCGAGTTATCAAAAAGTAATCATTGAGTAATCAAGATATGTTACTTGCCTTTTCCAATATGTCGCATTTTTCGTTTCTCGATGATACATCATATGTATAGTTTCTCTCATTCACATCCTCCGAGTGTCCGAGAATAGATGCTGCAACAGTTTTTGAAACTCCCATGCATCTCATATTTGAATTTAATGTTCTTCTTATTGCATGAATGCTTTTCTTATTGCAAAATTCTTTGCTGCTTGTTTTTTGCGTAGCGCACCATGAAATTTGCATTGTATGTATCCTTCCATTTTGATTTGAAAATACAAAATCACTTATCCAACCGTATTTTAATTCAACTTTCTTTACGCCAAGTAAAATATCCTTCATTTTTCTTGTTAATGGTATTATTCTTTCATTCCCAGTTTTGGTAGTTGAAATATAATACTCATGAGTTTTACGGTTATACTTTTCAGAATGGCATATCGTTATCGTTTCATTCTCGAAATCAATATCTTTCCACATTAGACCAGCTAATTCTCCAACTCTCATACCTGTATATAATGACAATTCTACAGCATATGTTTGAATGCTTGGTAATTTTTGTTCTGTATTTTTCAACTTCTTTAATAAAATACTACTTTCTTCTGCCGAAAGCGTTCTTTCCTTAGCTGTCTTTTTCTTTGTTTCTGTACATTTCTTTTTAAATAATTTCAAATCAACATAATTACATGGATTTTCTTTTATTAGTTTGTCTCTAATGCTTTTTTCAAAAATACCATTCATATATCCAAACATTCCTTTTAATGCTCGATACGGAATCTCTTTATTCTCCAATAGCTTATTGATGAACTCACTAATATTATCATCTGTAATGTCTTGGATATTCATATACTCTATTGAACTGCCGGAAAAAAATCTTAGATAATCTGATTCATATTTACAAATCGTATTATCACAAACGCCACACTTTCTCTGTCTCTCAACCCAAACTTCATGTCTTACTTTGAAAGTATTATTGTTGCATTCAATAATAGCATTTTCTAAATCTTCCCTATGCAACTTCTTTACTGCTTTTCTCTTTTCTCCAGTAGCTAGATATGTATGCCAAAAACCATCATTTCCAAACCATATCTTATATGGATGTTTCTTTAGTATCTCATCTCTCTTTTGCATCTCAACCTGTTTCTTTACAAGTTCTGCATCCAATATACCACTATCAATGGCATATTTCAATAATTCAGAATCAGACATTTGAATGTCCGTCATAGGCTACTCCGCCCTTTCTCTCCTTTCAATATAGTTATCCTTAAAGTATGTATAACAATCGGATTTCTCCGCAAGTTATCAATCATGCAGCCAAATTCGCCTGCATCCGATCCAGCTCAATATCATCACAAATGTAATACTTAATTGTCACATCAGTGCTACTATGTCCAAGCCGCTTTGAAACGAAAAGCACATCCTTAGTTCTGCGGTATTCTCTGGATGCAAATGTCTTTCTGAACGAGTGCACTGTCGCATTAAATTTACAACCGCCAAAAAGCGCAATCTCTTTGACCATATCCTCAATTGACTTATTACACATTCGTCCTCTGCCACGTAAACCGATAAATACTGCGCCTTCCGTGCGATCTCCGATGTACTGTTGTAATGCCTGTTTGCATCTCTCCGTCATAAAGCAGGTGCGCCACTGTGACGTTTTTTCTCCCCAAATGTGGATTTCTTTATGAGCAAAATCGAGATTATCAATATCAAGGTTTACGATTTCACCAACACGCGGACCTGCGGATAGCATGAGTTCAAACAATGCGTTTAATCGCAGATCATGACCGATAGATAAGGATGCTCTGGCAATCTCTTCATCAGATAGACGCTCTTTTCTCTTCTGTGGCTGCCGAATCTTATCAATGTCTCTGGATACATCTTCATCAATATGCTTTTTTCTGTAAGCCCACGCAAAGAAGCTGCTCATATATTTCTGAATTGTGGAAGCATAGGCCTTGGAGATTTTATCCTTATGCAGTCTGGTAGCGATATAATCCATCACGTCCTGCCCGGTGCAGTTGTGATAGTTTAAGCCTGTTTCTTCGAAAAATTTTTTTATAATCGTGATATAAAGCTTAATCGTACTCTGCTTTCTGCCGGTAGCTGTGAGGTCGATTATGTATCGTTTCATAATGTATTCGTTGTCGAAAATTTCTGTAGATGGCAGTGTCTCCGCTGCGGCCAGATTAATGTTGACCAGCTTAAAAGTGATCACAGTCTTAAGACGGTCGATTCCTTCCGGTGTCAAGTATCCTGCCATCTCATAAACTACATCGTTAATTAATTCTGCTTTTGTCATAGCACACTTCTCCTTTACTCTTAAGGCGAAAGATGCTATACTTTTCTTGTTTAGAAAGAATTATACCAGTTGGAAGTGTATAGCACTTTCAGGAGTCTGTGTTCCCAGCACAGGCTCTTTTCATTTGGTCACGCACATATGGTTGAACATATGTTCTTTGATATGTATTTTTTTACCGGCATATTTCAGCCGGCAAAAATCTCAATATTCAGTTTTTATCGCATTCCCGGAATAAGTCAGCGTCTATATATTTCCATCCACCATCATAGATCATGAAATATGTATAATGTTGTGTTCTGACAATGTCATATACCGTAAACTTCTTATTGTCACTGTTTCTGATTACCTCAAACGTATTTCCACCTCTTCGCTCATTTTCTCTCCGCCGCTCTCTGTCGGTCTTAATTTCCTCACAATAGCAGCAACCTTCACAGTCACCATCGCAATCTGCATTCGAAATGTCGTCTTCCTCCATATCTTTACGCCACATTTCCATACAATTACAGAATCTCATTGTTTTTTACCTCCGTTAAAGTTCAGTTTACCTATCGAACATACTCATCTGTCCGGGTATGTCGTTGCTCTGCATCCACCATAAATATACTTCCTCTCCGCACGTCCACTTTGTGTTCTTTCCTCGGAATCTCCTCATTTCAAGCATCCGATCAAATGCTCTTATATACGCAGTTTTATATTTGGGGAAATCATATATTTCCCGTTCTCTCTGACATTTTTTTGCCAGAGGACAGGCTATACACCCAAGTCTATCATATCCCCAGGAATACATCTCGCAAACCGGTATATTTTCGCCATTGATAACGTTCCATATATCCACTGCTTTCCAGTCAATAATTGGATTAACTACAGTTTTAGCTTTCATCTGGCAGTTTTCAAATAAACGTCTCGTATCGTCATTGTCTGTTATAAGCATTTTTTCATCAGAAACGCCTATGCTTTTATTCGCTGTCTTTCCGAGGACTTCAAATGCACTCCTACTGCTTCTCGCCGAGCTTTCTTCCCATCTAACACCAGTGGCAATCATCCGGTTTGCATTTCCACCTTCTTTCAATTCTGAACAGCAATACCGGACAACCCTCGTTGGTGGCATTAACTTTATAGGAATCAAATTCCACATCGTCACTCGCTGCCCGTTTCCCTTATCATGATAATCTACAGTACACTTAACACCTTTCAATTCTAATCTTCTGAATGTTTCTCTTATATGGTATACCGTAGGTGGCGCATCTACTGTGGTATGTGAATTATGAACCTCAAACGGTATTCCGCTTTGCTCAAACACCCACAGTAATGCGTCCGAATCTTTTCCTCCTGAATACTCACAAACAAGCGGTTTCCCATAATGGGATATGGACATTTCGCTTGCCAGCCTCACACGATCTATTGATCTCTTAATAAAATCTTCCAACACACCACACTACATTTATCCGTGTGGTAAATTTACAATCTGCCTTATAGTCTTTGGGAGTTATTACCGCTGGCCGTTAGCCTTTTCTGGGGCGATACCTAAGCAGCGTGTTAATAGCTGCTATTTCTCAGGCGAACCATGACATTCCATTCTGGCATTTATCAATTTTTACAACCCGGATTCTGATTCCGGGAAACCTCGTTTCACGAGGATAAGTGTTATTCCTTTCTCATAAACATGTCTATCATAGTTATCACCTAAATTCTAAATATGTTCAGCTTAAAAACTTATTCCTGCGTTCTCAATATGTTTAAGATTCCTTCTACCGCCTTATCCCAAAAAGCATTTGCGAAATCTTCAACCGTACAAATTGTGTCTTCGTCCCAGTCTTGGATAGTAACATCATCTACTTGACATTCTTCGCACCCTAGTTCTTTAAGTGCCTCGTTTGCATATTCTGTTACGATCGTCTGTGTATCAGCATAATCACATCCTCTATCTAAAATGTCCTCAATTTCTTCGATTGTTTTCTTTGATATTTTCGCCATTTTTCTACCTCCGCTTAATTCTAATTTTCAGCTGTTTCCATTTTGGAAATAGCTCAGTTTATTTTCCCAATCACTTTGTTCTGGTTCAACCTCTTTCCATTCCATTGTGCACATAGTTTTCCTTTCCTCCAATTCTTCCTGACTGTATTTCCGATAGCTGATTCCGTAATTTGTGAATCCACCGGATTGATATGTTATGCATCGTGACATTTCATACCCCTCTTTCAGTTTAGTCAACTATGCCTCTTTGCATACTGAAAACGTGTTTGAGCAGGTTTTGTACCTTCTGAATATAGATAGTTTCGGAAAGTCGAATAATAAAACCACGCTCTTATAAATCTGAATATTCTCATTACTTATTACCTCACTTGAATTTTAATATTGTCCATTTTGGTGGATTAAGCTTTTCAGAATACCAACTAATCATATTAGGGTATCCTATTCTGCTCCAATCTTTATACCATTTATAAAGTGCGTACCATGCCATGTTTTTTACCTTTAAATTCTAATTTAACTGACCTTTTAATTCCCACTTTCAAATTCTTCAAGCGCTTTGTAATACTCGCTTCCCTTAATTTCTGTGAACCCATCACTCTCTGGCGTTATTCCATTCTTGTTAGTTTTAACATTCAGATAGCATTTTCCGTCATGTTCAAATCTGGTAACTGAATAACCGCCGTAACGCAATTCCTTAAAATAATCTCCTTCTCTAACTGGATGATTATTAATTATGATTTTTCTCTCAATGCATAATTCTTGAAACTCTTTTAATGTCTTGCTGTTTGCTCTGAAACTACGCATCATCACATCGGAATCACAGAATATATTGACAGGTTTTAATAATTCCTTACCGAACTTTGCATTATTTTCTTCACAATCCTCAACGTAAAGACGAATACTGTGTTTTTCGAAATCTTCGAATGGTCTATTGCAAAATCCATTTCCGCCGATATGATATGCATGTCCTGCAATTCCTTTTTCGTCAAAAAATTCATTTATCAATTTTCGTCTTTCTTCGTCATGGACGTTGTAATCTTTAATTTCATTTAAAAAATCTTCATTCGTAACAATATAGAATTTTTCCATGTTTTTTCTCCTTTTTAACTCAACTTCGTGTTAAGCAAATCTAAGTTGACCGGTCTGATCTGCTTCGATCTGCATATTCGGCATCCGTTCAGCAACGCACAATTCCGGTAAATTTGATCTGACCAATGCAGCCGGAATCGGCGGACACACTGCATTGCCGCATCTTCGTACCTGTTCACTTCTCTGGTATGTTTTGCCGGTATAATCATGGTCGATTATGTAATCATCCGGGAATCCCTGGCATCCATACAGTTCCTTTGGCTCCAGCATACGAAGCCCGATATCCACAATCTGATAATCTACACCTTCGGATGCCATCAGTCCAAGATATGGCACGCTGTTATGCTCTTTTCCCCAGTCATCACAGTTTTTCTCTTTAAGGTAATAACAACACTTGGACGATACGAGAAAATCCGGCTTCTGATAATCACACCCTTCATTTTCGTTTTCATATCCACCGAACAACTGCAACCATCGTTGATTCAACTGCATTTTGGAGTTTTTCTGCCATCCACCATATTCTCCGGTTTCTCCGGTTATGATCGCATGACGGACTGTCTTATTCTTCTCGCTCGGATTTTGCAAAAGTTCTATCTTCCCAGCAATCTCTTTTGAAATGACCGGAAAGCCAAATTCCTGTATAACCTTTGGTTTTGTCCAATATGTGCCATCATCTCTTTTCAGTGGCGGTACATTTATTATTCCAAGAGCCTTATGTACTCTCTGTATGCTCTTGTCTTCCAGTGTAGATGCACTGACTCCTGGTGCATCAATTCCGCATACCTCATGTAAAAACAAATATAGAACTATACTGTCAAGTCCACCAACTGAAACATGGTAATTGAGTAATCTTCCGTCACATTCATTTGCGAACTCTTCTGCTCTGATCTGTGCATATTTTCTTTTATATTCATATGGCTGCTTTTCTTTCTGCATAAAAGATGCTATCTTCTCATATGCTCCGATCCGCTCCATTCTTTCCTGTACTGATTCCATTATCTTTTGGAGTAAAGATATCTTTCACGCTGGCCAGCAAACCTCTCACTCCTTTCGATTTACTTCAAAATTTCATCTAAGCAGGCATTCCAACCAACTTTATATGATGGTGTAATACCATCCGGCTGTGGATATTTCCCACACACTTTCATTTTCTCCGGCATTTCCCGGAGCGGACACCAATCTGGCTTTTCCCCGTAGCGTCCACCATCTATCGGAATCGTTTTTCCTGTAATAGCACAGTCGTAAAGAGCATCATCTTTATAACTGGGCTATTTGCAAGCGCAATCTTTACAGGTTTCCGGCATATCCATTACCAATACTGCTTTAGCCATCCAAACCACCACCTCTCACAATCTCAATCACATCATCCAGATTCACAACACGTTCTCCGCCCATGCCGTCATTTCCGTATCGTTCAAACGCTACCTCTTCCAACTGTTCCACAACCTTGTCCGGGTCGTATGCGGTTGGCTGTGCATCAATCTTCCCATCGTTCGCCCTCCTGTTCCAATCTGTAGTTGCTTTCGTTCGCTCGTCTTTCCCTGTTCTGATGCATCCGTCCTGATCCATGTACATCTCACATTCATAGCTTTTTGGAAGTTCTGTTCCGCATTTCATACATTTGATTTTGAACATCACCCCAACAGCCGAATGTGATGACTTATTTGTAATGGTTAAGAACATTGCGTTTCCACCGCAAAACGGGCATGGCTTAAGGCTTTCACTCATTCTTCATCACTCCAATCCAATTTCTGACCACATTTCCAGCAATAACGAGCAGGAAACGTTCCAGTTGACCACCCCATATACATACCACATGTCGGACATGTATATTTTGTAGTCCCAGTATCCTCTTTTTCAGCAATAGCAGCTCTCGGATTCTGACGTTCCATCGCCGCCCTGCATTCTTCCGGTGTGCCGATTTCTTCATATTTCACGCAATTTTCAATAACCTGTCCGACTGTTCCATGCTTTTTAGCAAGGTAAACATATTTCATAGCTGCTTTTAATTCTTCTGGTGTGCCGATTGTGCGGTACTGCTGTACCTCTTCCAGTGCATTGATTGCCATCTCGTAACCTTGGATTTCTCTTTTTCTCTCGTAATTCTGTGTACACATTTTGGCTAAATCAATAGAAGTCTCAAGTCCTTTAATTGCTTCATTCTCCGTCATTTCACACCTCCAACAGCTCCGGGTTATCAATCATGTTGCCGATCACTTCAAAATCCTCTGAACCTAAATCATCCAGTTCCTCAAAGTCATCACATCCCGGCTCATTTGTACGCCATCCGTTTTCATGCCACATGACACGCTTTCTCGTCTCATCTTCTGGAAACTCATCATCGATATGCACTGAAAGAATGTCATTCTCAAATATAAGCTTGCCGCTTTTATCCTTAAGTCCGGTGCACTGGCAGATAGTGGACGGGTCTACCAAATAAAAATCAATATAATCTTCACTACATACCTCAATTTCTTTAATCTCGCCATCTTCATCATAACTCGGTAATCCATATACCCATCCACTGTTATCAATCAGCTTTCCTCGGAATAAATATCTATTCTCCATTGTGCTTCACCTTTCTTCCTTTGATCTGCTCCAACATGATCCTCGATACCTCTGGAAGTCTTAAGCTCTCCATGCATCCATTATGCAGACCGCTTTCCTCATTCCACTTTGCCACCGGACATTTCTTACAGAGAGTGTTTGTGCAGAACTCTCCAATCTGCCGTATAGTCAGTTCCTTATTTGTTATGTGCGCCATTTCCCTTCTCCATTTCTTTCAGCTTGGCTTCGGCTTTTTCCACTTCCATTCCGGCAAGACATCCTCTAGCATATGCATCCTCATAGCACCTATCTATTGCTGTATAAAATTCATCACAAAACAATTCAGTAAGAGGGCATTCCGAACACTTGCAATTTTCATGGTGGCATTTAGTTCTTGTGTGTACACACTCTCTATATTCCGTTTCTTCGATTTTTTCCGGCAACTTGATATACCTGCCATGCTCCTCGGTATCCTCATAATATTTCAATTTTTCTCGTAAATCAGCCATAGCCCATAAATTGCGATAGAACAATGCTAAAAGTCCTATTGTGCTGTCTATTCCTACCGACAGCATGGAATCCATATAGTCGTCAACTTCTTCATCTGATAAGTCCTTAAAATCTTCACCGCAAATATCTTTGGCAAGATTTCTTACAAGCCACCTACTATCAACGTCCAGATTATAATCTCTGTATCTGGCATTGCGCTCATCATCTGCATAGCAGCTATTATGTGCCATCTCGATCATCGACATGTCAGCTACGCTTTTATTTATCGTTAATCTCTCCATGCTATCCCTCACTTTCTTCCTTAAGCCACTTAACCAAGCACTGCTTGCACATACTTTTCGGTATCTCATCTCCACTGTCCATCATCTCTTCACACTTATCTTCGGTTTTGCAAAACATACCGTCTAAGTCTTCGGTTTGAAGTGAATATAATAATTCCGCCAGCTCCTCATCCGTCATGCTTCTGATCCGGTCTGCATTGGTCTGTGGCTTCTTAGCCATGCTCTTCATACACTCCATCATATTTCTACATCACTAAATCCTTTGTTTTAACAGATATACCTTTAAATTTCCCGGTGCGGCAATACTCTGCGGTATCAAAAAACATAATGCATCCATCGTCTTTTCCGGTATCGTCACTTCCTGCAAGTGCTATGCTTACACCGTTTCTTATCAGTGTATTTTTTAACAACATCAGCACTGCTTCTATCTCCTGCTTGGTTTCGTCTGTCATTGTCATACCGCCTTTCCCGCTACAATATCCCAATGCTCGTCCTCGATAAAGCTTTGTCGAATAATCTGATCTGAGCAATAATGCTCTTTGCAACCTGGTTGTTTTCTACAATACGAATCAATGTAAAATGCAACCCACTTCATAAATTCATTGATTTTATCATTTGAAAACTTATAGCTTTCTTTTAATACTGGAATCGTCAAAAGAAATGTTGATAAAAACGCACTGTCAATATTAACTGTCGCTCCAAGTACTGCTCTGTTTTTGCCAATATCTGCCATGTATAATTTGTTTGACATTGGTATGCTTTTCACAAAACCAGTCACGTCTATTTTCTTTTTAATGCAATATCTCAGCATATCTTCACTCGTCACTTCGCTATTATCATCATCTTGCCATGCTGTTCTCCTGCTAATAACCTTGTTATAAAAATTTGTCATTTGTCGGAAAGTCAGCCCGAACTTGTCGTACAAAATCATGAGAAATATGTATGCCATGTGATCTGCAATATTATCTCCAAGCTTGCATTTTGCAAGTTCTTTTTTGTACGCACTCGCATAAATCATTGTTTGCTTTTGTTGTACTCTATGCATTTTATTTTCCTTGCACCTCCATCCTGTATCTCCTCTCGACATCTTCAAAGTGACTAAATACAAGGCTTTGAACATATTTTGATATGTTTGTCTTTGAATACTTTTCAATCAGCAATTCGCCCTGTTTCATCATTTCTTCAAACCACGAATCTCCATCGTCAGCTTTGTAAAACTGCTGTCTGAAAATGTAGTAATCTTTAAAAAACTGCCACTCTTCCGAACCTTTTTCAAATTTTGCACTTGCCATAATCAATCACCTGTTAGTCAAATGGTGTTCCACCACTCGCTTCCCGGAATCCATCTTTCTGCCGCAACCTCGCTTGAATCTGCTCTATCGTTTCCGTTCGCTCCGTGAAATTCATGTGGTCTCCATCGAACTTAAGAACCTCTTTTAAATGTGTTCCCTGCCTTTGCTTTTCAATTTTCCAACCCTTATACACTCCATCTTCATCAAGATTCCATAGCAAAATAATGTTTGATGCATCCTGCTCAATGTCTCCGGATTCTCTCAATTCTGCCATTGTCGGCTCTTTCGTTTCCCTTGATTCTGATGCTCGATTAAGCTGTGACAATAAAATGATTGGTACGTGCAGTTCCATTGCCAACGCTTTGATTGCCTTTGAAATATCCCCGACTTCTGACGCTCGATTGCTAAATCTCCGGTCAGCTTTGATTAACTGTAAATAGTCAATTACGATCACGTCATATCTTTGATGCCTGCATTCTGCCCGGATTTCACTTACGGATTTTGCTCCGGTAGAAATCGTGATATTGTACTCAGAAAGCTTGCTATTCGCTTTTTCGAAAGCTTCTTGCTCTCCACCGAGAAATGTTTTTGCCCGGCGAACCCTTGTTAGACCGATTTCAGACATTCGGGAAACGAAACGTTCATACACCTGCGATTCATTCATTTCAAGGTTGTAGTAGCCAATGTTATAGTCCTTTTCTGCCATCTGCCCAATCATCTGTGTAACGATTGCAGATTTTCCGACACCAGGTCTTGCGCCAATGGCGGTAATATCTCCACCCTCTAGACCACCAAGGCAATCATCTGTATGGTAGAATCCGGTTTTTATCAATCCCTCGCCTACACGCTCATTGAAATAATTCCCTTTATTTTCTGCAACAATCTGTTTCATGGTTTTTGAATGAACGGTTTTACTCCCTTGAATTTCTTCAAGCTTTGTGAGAACTTCGGCTATAGAATTATCAATATCGCACGGTCTAAGACTTACTTCTTGGAAAAGCTTCTTTGTCTCTCTCGCACGCCAATCTTTAATCACTGTATCTGCATAGCTTGTTATGATTGCAGATACCGGTGCAATCGTTATGCATTCCTTAAGATCTGCTGCAATCATTTCCGGGTCCCACTTATGATTTTCAAGGGCTTGCGAAAGTGATATGATGTTGATACTTTCGCCACGGTCATACATGGCAAGCATTTCAGCAAAAGCATCTTGGCAAAATTCTGTACTAAACATTTCCGGCTTTAATTTGTTATAAACCTTGTACATGGAATCATTGTCGATTAGTGCACAACCAATCACTCCGATTTCCGCTTCTGTCAACTGCTCTCACCTCTTTCTCTTTGTTCAACAACCCGAATCCAATAATCGCAATCTTCTTTCAGCCACTCTCCGTATTTTGGAATATAGCGGTAATTCGTATCGTTTGGATTCTTCTCTGTGTAGTCAGCAATGTATGCCACTGTAGCTTCATATATCAGCTTTGCGACAGCTTTTCTGTTTGGCTCGATAACTTCTAATAGCTTATCTAACCAAGCTGTCTTGGCGGAAACTAACGATGTTTTCTTTGGATATGCTTTAATTGTGTATTCCCATCCCCATTCCGCATCAAAATCATCAATAGCGTTACTGGTCGAACTTTCTTTGGTATTTTCTTTCTCTTTATCTGTATCTTTTTCTTTATCTTCTTCTCTTTCTATTGCGTTACCATCCGTTTCAGTAACGTTACATTCAAGCTGTTTTTGCTTCTCGCGGTGCTTTTGGACACGCTTTCTTGTCTGCTCTCGTATTCGTTCAAGTCCATCAACGCTTTGATATTCTTCCCATCCGGGAATTGTCAAATATGCAGAATCCATTGTTATCATGCTTAACTCTTCAAGTGCTTTCAGTGCCATGATAACGACGTTTTCCTCAAATCCAAGTTCATCAGCAAGCATTTTAGGTGTGTATGGGATATTTTCTGTCAAGTAGATCATCCCACCGGAATTACATCTTCCTGCCATCGTAAGAAGCATTACCCAAATCAGAACGATATCATTTCCTGCCGGAAGTTTTCTCAAATGCTTTATCTTTCTATTGTCAAACATATCCGTGGTTAATTTAATCCACTTCACCTCTGCCATCTGCACTTCCTCCAAGTAACTCAATAACCTTTTCTCCGGCATTCTCTGGTCTGCAAAATACAAATTCAACACCATACTTAAGCTGCATAGTCAGCATAGCTTTTGCCAGTGTTTCACCGGATGTAGGCTTTGCTTTCGGTAACGGCTTATTCAGCCATTTTCCTTGACTATGCATAAATGCAATCTTGTTATACCTGTGAAGTCTCGGATTTTGCCATTTAAAAACGTCCTGCACGCATTTAACTCCGTCCGTATTCTCTACAAGTACATATAACTTAATCCCGTTATTTTGTGCTAAAATACACTCATCACGAAATCTCGGATGTGCTTTACCGCAAATATTTCCGACAATCTCCTGCATGTCCTTTTTCGTGTCAACGGAAACGTCATATGAACCAAGAAAATCCATCTTCTTAAGTTCCATTTTTCTAGCAGATTTTCTATGGATAACGTCCTTAACTTTATCTGTAGCGATTATGTAATCTCCAACGGGTAAAGGTGCACGTAAAACTTCTATATCATGGCTGTTGAAATATCTGTTTTTCAAAATATGCTGTCCTTCTTTTTGCCCTTTATCCTCTATCAATAACAAGCCTTTCTCCTTTCTAGTGGTCACACCAGGCAACCGCCACAAGTGGTATCTCATTGCTTTCAATAAAGTTTGTGATATATATTATTCCCTACCAAATCAGATACCTCATGAACAGGTTTCTTTTAGATTTTCACCAAGGTGTCTCAACCTATGAAATAACTGTGAACTGCTTCAGATCTGCAAGCTCGTTCTTCAAATATTCCTTGATATTATTCATGGCTTTATTCTTCCAAGCGCCACCATCTGCTTCGAAGATTGCACACTGCACGCCACAGGAAGATTTCATTCTAAAAATAAAATCACTTGCCGGCTGCTGCACTTCTAAAAATGTTCTATACGGAATCAAAGTAACCGGATTTGGCACAACAGCATCTGCTTTGCTAGTAAGCCCTGTCTTAACGGTTGCTTTCTGCGTAACGCCATCATCACCATACTGTGCAACAGTTCCATCTTCTACCGTTCCTGCAAATTTCAAAACAAGATCTCTGTCCTCATTCGGGGCAAATTTTGACTGTAATGCGATAACAAAGTTTTCATGATCGATAAAACTTCCAAAACGGAAATCCGGAAGTCCTGCTCGAACATTAACCAAATACTCACGCTTTCTATCTGCATCAAGAGCGGAGTATAAGCGAACTTCTGTAGGGGAAACCACATGAACGATCATTTTATCTGCCATGGCATCCACGTTTGCCTTGATATATTCCACAAAACTTGAAAGAGTTACCATCTCTATCGCACCTGCATATGGAATATAGTTAATGCGTTCAAGTGGCTTGTCTGAATACGTATTGCCATCAATTTCCTTAATTACTGGTTCTTTTAATTCGTTGATATACTCTAATGCTTTTCTAATCATAAATTTTTACCTCTTCTTTCTATGCCTGTTTTGCCTGTCTGAAATCTACAACGCCATCATTTTCTTTGGCTTCCTCGATTATTTCTCCTGTGTCCGTATCTACAGTCTTTCCATCGATCTGCTGTTCTTTCTGGTATTCATCAAGGGAGATCTGACCTTTGATACCTGGTCCGTATTCCTCGGCAAGAACTTCTCCTGTTGCAAGATTGGTTCCAAGGGCAAACTTTGTCTCTACTGGCTTCGGCTGTGCAAGTTTCTTTTCAACAGAAATTTCACAAGTCGCATCGTCTCTGTCTTCGTTCTGCGTGAATTTTAACTTGATAACTACCTCTCGCTTATTTTTCCACGGTGTATTAGGATCCTGCATATTCTCGAAAACATCCTGTAATGCTTTCTGTGATTTTTCCTGCAATGCACCACCTGCTAATTCTGCTAAATCAATTGGATTCATAAAAATTCCTTTCTGTACATGGTTAATAGTTGCTATATATAAAATTGACCGGTCAAAATTATCACTTACTAAAACGGACAAAGGTTCATATCAACCTCTAATCCGCTTTCTGCCACATAAACATTGGCTCCATATTTAATTGTTTCTTCTGTCTTTTGTTTGAATAGCGCGGGATCTCCGCTTTTATCTGATAAGTGAATTAGAACGACATTTCGCAATGCCGGGTTATCGTTAGTAGAAATGAAGTCAAGTGCCGTTGGCAAGCTCATGTGACCTCGTAAGCGATGTTCGTAGTTAGGCTCGTTACGGTCTACGAACTGCATATCATAGTTGGCTTCACAAAGGATGTGATTTACACCTTTGAATCGCCACCGGACATATTCTGTGTCTGTGGCATACACAAAGCTTCCTATTTCCGGGTGTGTGATATGAAATCCGTAGCACGGACATTCAGAACCGTCAGAATTGTTATGCAACCACCGCCTGTCTTTATCTTGATTTGGAAAAGTTCTTACTTCAAACGTTCCGTACTCTTTCATATCACAAGATTTGTAAAAATCCGTATCGTATGGTTTCCAAACCGGTATACCTGCTTTTTCATATTCTCCTATGTATTTTGCGTGATCTCCATGAATATGGCTCGCCAGTACACCAGCAATCTTCATCACATTGAAATTTAGCGCTTTCTTTACTTCCATGAATGGCAACCCTGCTTCAATTATTAAGGCTTCGTTGTCATTCTCCAAGATGTAGCAGTTGCCGGATGAACCAGAACCCAAAACTCTAAGTCTCATATTCCTACCCCATTCTTCGCTTCCAATCTGCACCAACAATCAATAAACCTTTCATTGTCCGCTTCTTTGGTTACAAGAAATTTTCTGTATCTTGAGATCAGCGGTTTCATGGAATTTTTGTAAACATCTGTATTAATATAGTTCCAGATATCCAAATAAATGGTATTAAATTTGCACAATGGTGTATATTCCCATACGTCTGCATTTACAATTTCAACTTTATCGTTCAATGGAAGTTGATCTTTTACCAAGCCGATAACTTCTTTTGACTTCTCTACAACAACAATTCTGTCAACATTGCTTTTATCTTGTATTGCCAACAAAATCATGCCAATTCCTAACCCACCAATAAGCACGTTTCCATGTGCATTTGCTACAAACTTTGCATTCGTCCTTTTCTCCATATCTGTGTCAGACATGACGACTTCCATCTTGTGACAAAGTCTTACGTATTTTCCGGGAGATATTCCATGAACCATTGCGTACAGATCTCTTTCTTTGATACTAAATTTCTCTATTGAGTACTCTCCAATTACACGTTCGTGTAGAATATCGCTCATTTCAGCGTACATTGAAAAACTCCTTTCTTACATCAACACTGCTCTTTTTCTACTCCAATTCTTCCTCTTCCGGGAACTGAAATGTCATTAAGTAATGGCATCTTATACATCTCTTATAGTCTGATCTAAGCATTTCCATAGCTTTCTTTGCCTTTTCTTCGGCAGAATATTGAGCCATTATTGAAGCCTCATTGTCTCCGATTGTCTGCATCCGAACAAATGCTGCGTCTTTCGCCCTTGTATCAATAAAAACAATGCTATTTTTGTATGGGAAATCCATTGTTCCATCCTGCGATATAACTCTCATGGCAACCTCCTATCTGAAAAACAGAAACCACACAAGCGCTGCGAATGAATCGACAAGCGCAAGCAGAAATAAAATAACAACTACCCATCTTCCAAATGTCATTTTGAGTTTCTTCCCTGCAGCAACCATGATTCTCTCTTCCAATGTAATATTTGATTTAACAAACCATCTTACAATCAAATATGCTACCCAAAACAGAACTGCTAATTTTACAAAAATCATTCTTCATATCCTCCTAATCTTTCATAAAGTCCGGTACATTCTCGTCATTCTCAACGACTTCTCCGGCTACTTTCTCCGGTTCAACTGCTGCACTCTCAATAGCTTCGGATTCTGCTACGACAAACGGTTCACTGTTGGCATTCTCAGAAATATCACGCTTAACCTGCTCCTGCAAATCTTCCATCGGATATTCCTTGAAATCGTTGTCCTGCATTTCTTCTTTTGTATACAGCCCCATTGTCAGTTCCGGGCAATTCAGACTGGAAAAGAAAGATGCCGCTCTGTAACGAAGCATTAACTGCGGCATTGTTTTCCACTTGCTTCCATTCTTGCCAAGCCATCCCTCGGCTTTAGCCATATCCATGTCAACTGTCATACCTTCAACTCTACGACCATTTTTCGTAGTCCAAGCAAGGCACGAATAAGGCTTACCGTCTTTATCTCTAGTTTCCTCAAACTGTAATTCCATATCGAATTTGCCGGAATTATTGATTGCCGCAATCAGAAACTTTGAACTCCAAGACGGTCTCCCCTGAATTACATACAAATTCTGCATAACCATTAGTGGGCTTACTCGCAGTCTCTGTGCCTGCTCAATGGCAATCAGACAGTTTGCATCATTCTTCTGGAATGTTGCCGGGACGATAGTGGAACTCGCTAACGCCTTTGCCATCTGCATAGCCATGATGAAATTATCGGATGTTCCGAAAATTCCAAGGCTGTAATCCGTAACCTTGTTGGTGCTGTGCGCAATCTCTTTCTTTTCCTCTGTTTTTACTACTGCTGTGTTCTCTGCCATAATTACTTACCTGCCCTTTCTGATTTAATGTACTTGATACAATCCACCGTTTCTCCGTCTTCGATTTCCTTATGCCGTCTGTTCAGAATGATGAGCCACTTAAAACTATTGTTGCTAAATCCCCTGTTGAATTTGCTTCTGCTCACTCCCATCACAAACTCCGAATTATCGTATTTCACAATCGAATGTTCCCCTCTGAATGAAACCTGTCCGTTGTCCTCAATGGCATATAAATTGACGGTATCTCCAACGCTCAAATTATTCCCTACAACATCGCAAATGCTTGTTTCTTCTCCGATATGTCCATAGTTGGTGATTTCTTCATTTTGACATTCATACACCAAATTCGGTTCAAACTCTGCTCCCTTATCTTCCGAATTGGAATCTTTCGGATCATCCTCAACCTGTTTTAAATCGTTCACATCCTGCAAAACACGATTGTAAACTTCTTCCCCAAGTTCACTTTTTAAAACTTTCAACAATGTTTTAAGCTCTGCCATTACAACAGGTTTGAAACCCGTAATCTCTATTACTCCAAAATCTGATTTAATCATAATTTATTCCTCGCTTTCTCCGGCATCTTCCGGCTCTTCATATTTCTTCACAATTGCCACCTTATCAGCACCGTAGGTTTCCACCCACTTCATATCCACTGTTTCATCCGTAACCATCAGCTTTGCACCCTTTGCATTTACAACCATGTCACCGGCTTTTACGGAATCCTCGGTGCTATACACGTAGCTTCTGGTGCTGTTTGGAAATTTTGCTTTGATATAATTCATTCTGATACCTCGCTTTCTGCCAAAGTCTTTTCTTTTTCAAATTCTTCTTTACTGCAAATTAACAATCCGCCGATATATCTATTTGGATTTGTGAGCAACCCCACAACAATTTCATTTGGTATAGCGATTGTCACGCTCCCCCATCCATCCTTTCCACTTCGAGTGGACATGATATTTGACAATGGAGAAACCTTTAAGTCTTTGTTATTCTTCTGCGACATCCGTTCCATTACGCCTAATGTTCCGATGTTCATTTATCTGTAACCTCTCTTTCCTTTATTCCTCGCGTCTTTTTCGCAATACGGAAGAGAACAATGTCCGGATTCCGCAAAACCCATGAACCCTTTCTTGCTTGCACTCTTCCAACGCTTACATGACATGCACCTTGCATCCGGCTGTGTGACATTGTTTCCAATTCCTACTCTTGACATTCACACTCCCTCGACTTTCAACTGTTTGTCCTCTGAAACACTCAAAAGAATTAACTGAGCATCCATATCCGGCACATTGAACTCATTCAACGATTCGGCGTTATCAATGAAAATCGGTACGCTTACACCGTATAACTCACTAAGCGAACGGATAATATCAAGTCCGGCTACGATTCTGTGACCACTATTTAAAGTCGAATACGGTACGCCATTTACAGTACACTCACAACAATCTTTCATGCCGCCATTTAACTGCATTTCAAAGAGTTTGAAGTTTACGGTCTTGAAATGGCTGTTGATAGATTCAGAAACCTTATCCAGTTTGAAACGAATGAACTCTTCCAAGAGGTAAAGCATCTGTTCCTGGTCCGCAACTTTCTGTCCGATTTCTTTCTGTTCTGCCTGCAACTGTGCGATTCTCTCATCAATTTCAACGTTCATAGAAGCTTTGGCAATGATTTTATTTACTTCGTCAAGCTGGCTCTGCAAATCTGATTTTTCAGCTTTTAAATCATTAACAATCTGATCCGCTCCGTCTGATTCAAGCTTTTCAATCTCTGCCAGTACTTCATTATGTCTTGCTTTCAACTTCGCATATTCCTCATTCTGCGAATAATCAGCTTCTGCCGGAATTTCAGATAACCTCTTTTCTGCTTCATTCTTCTTTGCGAGTGCCGAATTTTCTTTCTGCTTCAATTCGTCCATTTCCTTTTTTAAGGATTCGTTTTCAGAAGTAAGCTTTTCAATAAGGTTTTTCTTCTCATATCCAGAATTTACAATCTCTTGCAGTTTTGCAGCATTTGAAGATTTAAACTCGTTCAGCGCAAGCATATGTTTTGTTTCCAATTCCGCCTTTGCCTTAGCCTTTTTCATTTCAAAATCCGTCTTTAACTGCTCAATTTTATCTTCCGGCAACTTCTGTCCACACAGAGAACAAACAGTGCTATTTTCGTCAAATACCCACTTGGATTCATCGAAGAGATATGGCGTTTCATCAAATGTCTTAGCTTTCTCCATATTGTACTGCTCGCCAAGTTTCTTGCGTTCTACCTCTGCTTTGCGAATAGATTCCTCATTGCCGGAAATTCTGCTCTGATTATCAGCAATTTGATTATGTATGTTCTGAAACTCTCTCGAAGCTTCATATTTCATATCATCGCATTCTCTACGTTTATCGCTAAGTTCACGATTCATAGTCTGCATAATTCCAGACAAATCAAACTGCAACTGTAATTCTTCGCTTTGCAGACGATCAAGTGAATTGTCCGCACCGGAAATCTTCTGGTCACATTCGGAAACCTTTCTCTCTAAGTCCGCTTTTGCAAGCTCCTGCTCTGCCACATCCGCATCAACCTTAGATTTTTCTGCTTCATCAATGCGCACCGGAATCTCTGACTGTTTCTTTTTCCATTCAGATAACGCTTTGGAAAACTTAGCACGAATATCATCCGTGGACGGTGCTTTCTCCAATTCATTAATCAGTGGTGCATACTTACTATCTGTCTTTGCCAGTTCCACATCTGAAACCTCTGTAACAAGTTTCATCAGAATATCTCTTTGGTCTTTCCATTTCAGTGAAGAAAAATACTGTGGATTGGTCAGCATCTTAAACATTTCCTCGCTCTGTGCCAGACCGGAAACATAATCCTTGAAATCAGCTTCACTTTTTGGATAACCGTCAATTTCAAATGAATTGACATTTCCCTGTAATGCAACAGTATCAGTGCCGCGTTTCTTAACCCAATTCTGTTTCTGCACTTTGGAAAGCTCTACTTCCTTACCATCTACATCCAGAACCGCTACAACCTTAATTTCTACGTTATCAATGCGGTTTCCGTCCTTGTCCAACGGTCGAACATTGAACTTTTCCTCTCCTGCACTGTTCTTATTAAACAGAAGCCATGTAAACGCATCAAAGATAGTTGTCTTTCCTGCTGCATTCTGTCCTTTAATGCTTGTCTTATTTGAAAAATTCACGTCAAGGCTCTTGATCCCCTTAAAATTCTCCATGTGTATTGATTTTAAAATCATTTTCATACTGCTTATTCTTTCCTTTCATTCATTAATTTTTTGAAGTAATTTTCGTTTTCGATATAGCCGCTTAACATTGCAACAATTGACATACTCATAGTGAGAGCTTTCGTGCCAGTTTTTCTTATCTGATTTTCATTTTCCCGTGTAATCTCTCTGTGAAGTGAGTTTATATATGTCCTGCACTCAAGCAACTCTTCATACTCATCCATTGGAATGCTTACATAACCCCTATTTTTCGCCATCTTCTACCGCCTCGATTCTGCTTACAGATACCTCATATGCAATACGCTTTTCTGTCTCTGTCTCGCTGATTTTTTTTGTGTATTCCCTACTCTGGATGCGTCCAAATATCTGGATGTGTCCTCCGACTTCAAGTCTTGATACAAATCTTGCATTTCTTCCCCAGACGATGCACGGAATATAATCTGTTTTTCCATAAGAACGGTTCACTGCAAGCAATAAATCTGCAACCTCTCTACCAAGTGGTGTTGCTCGGTAAATAATGTCTTTGCAAATATAACCGTCTAAGAAAATCTGGTTTGTTTTTATCCCATTGTCTACATCATCCAGCAGTTCTAATTCCATGACGAACACAGATAAAACAAGATGATTCTTTTCTCCCTCATGCAGGTTAAAAGACCGGAACTGTCCGTTCACATGGATTGTTTTGCCTGTGTAATCAGAATTTACATCAATTAGACGCTCTGAAATTAAAAGAGGTACATAATCCAATGTTTCACTTAAGCGTTTTACCGCAACTTCTGCAAGGTAAAATTCTTCCCCGAATGTCTTGTGACTGAATGTGAAATTTGAAACAATTTCTCCAACAAGCTCTACATTATTGTTCTCTATCAGTTTATTCATATTTGAAATTCTCCTTTTCTTGTGCTAAAATAGGCGCAAATAGCTTATGCTATTGCTTGAACTGGAATCATTCTGCTTTGGTCGGTTTGGATGATTCCTTTTCTTTTTCTTCATGAAGCCTCTCTAACTCCATAGTTCTTTTGATAATTCCGTCCGCATATTTAGTCCGGTTTTCATATCCCTTTTCCACTGCTCCAGATGTTCCGTTGTATTTCATCAATACAATGCTCATATCTTCATATTCTGCAAATAACTCTGCCAGATAATCACTCCCGACAAGAATATTTCCGTATGGATCATAAATATCAGTTACTCCAAGGCGTTTCATTCGCTCTGTATGATATTTTTCATTGATCTGCATCAATCCTTTGCATCCACCGTTCGTAGCATCAGCTTGTCCACTGCTCTCATGCTCAATGATTGCTATTACCATTTCCGGGCAAATGTGATACCGATTTGAAATCGTATTAATATAAGGAAGAAACTCATTTGAAATCCAGGTATCTTTCGGCTCCGCTGCTATCATATGTGATGTATGTAATATCATCATCAATGTAAGAACCATCGTTACGGAAATTATCATTTTCAACAATTTCTTCTTCATCCTGCCATCCTCCGTCAATTTTTGTACCGATAAGAAATACAATCCATCCGATTAATATTGGAATTGAAAGTATTGGATGTTCGGTCACATCTGCACACATTGAAATCAATGCCAGTAATGCGCCGATTATTTCAATAACTATTGCTATTTTCTTCATGCTTCACCTCAATACTTCATCAGAATCTTTTCTACTTTGAATTGCGTGTAATGTTGAAAAGATGTCCTTGTACTTGATTTTGCAATAGCATTTCAAATACAAATAATGTATTTTCTGGACAATTTTATTTAACATACTTCTCGCTGTAATCTCTAATACGCAAATTTTAATAATTTTCCATTTCATTTCGATTACATCTTTTGAATCACTTTTTATTGTTTGCTTTATAATTCCTAATATATCTTTCACAGACATACCTCTAAGATATTCCATCATGTTGTTATACGATTTTATTAAGCTATGATTTGATACCATCTTTTCTTCTAACGTGCTTAAATCTTTAATATCGACATACCCAAGAAGAATATCCTCACATTTAATAACGCCACGGTAATCCACTAGTATATTTGGGAACTCAATAAAATCAATTTGAACGTGTTCTCCATCCAGCAAATTTGCATTTGCAATCCTATTACAAGCAATACCTGCATATTGTCCATATCCATAAGTGTCCAGAATCTTATTTATGCTATATAATCTTTCTGGTATATTTTTTCGTTTGAAAATGTACTTATGCATTTCATTCATTGTTATCACCCCACTTCTATGAACAATATCTAATTTCGTATTCAGCTACAATTTTCGAAAAGATTTCACGCAATTTCTTATCGTCCTCGATAATGTCCATTTTGTTCAATGTATTGATTTCTGTTTTCGTGCATCCATTTTCTGCCATCCGATTCCGTTTATTTCTCAATCTAGTATTCAAATCACATCCAGCTCTACGTTCCAGTTCTGAATACATTTCAGTTCTCAGTACATTGAATTGGCAGTCTGCACTTCTCTGAATCCGATTGAACTTGGCATTGATTTCATTTCTCCAATTATCAAATACCGGTTTTACAGCTTCTTTTATATGCTCGGTTGTCTCAATAGCCTTCTGTGCCGCGTCCTGTGCTTTTGCAATCTGACGGTCTCTTTCTTTATCAGCAAGTTCTTTCTGAACCATTTGTCCTAACAATCCTTGCAACATTTGTAATTCCGGTGATAATTGATTGAGGTCGATTACCTTTTGTTTCACGCGTTCTTCCAAGGTTGTGAAGTAATCTCGTGCTTCTTCTGCTTTCGCTCCGTTTCCTTTCATGGAAAGTTTCTTTGCAAAATGGGCTGTGAGTTTGTAATCTGTTGTAGCCTGTCCACCCCATTCTTCATTAATGACGAATGCCCAATAATCAACGTTTTCCTCGGCAAATTCGTTTTCGGTGATATTGCTTTTGCACCATCTGGAATAGTTGCGGCTGTCCATTTCCAAGAACTCATACAACTTCTTTGCCGTAGTCATTCCATTTTCATCAACACCAAGCGCAATCTCAATCGGTGTCTGCATTTTTAATGGTTCTAATAATTCGTTCATTTACTCTCCTTTCTCCAATTTCCCAAACTCTATAGGTTTTTCATCGCATTTGAATTTTATGCTCTCAATTTCTCCAATTCCTTCCTGTTGTAACTTCAAAATCGGTGTATCAGTTGTAAGTTCAAAAACATTCAAGTCGATTGTAAGCGTTGGGATATTGTTTCCCGGAAGCTTTTTTAATTCAAAACTCCTAAGCCCATTGATTGTATGACCGTCAATGAGAAGTTCCATAAAAATTCCATGCTCTCCATTGCACTGTCTGATTTCAATTTTCGATGTGTTCATTTTTCTCCTTTCCGTAGAAGGAATCTCTCAATATCAACATGGAGATAATTGGCAACCTTCTGTACCTTATCCCATGCCGGAGATACATCATTCCACTTACACATGCTCCCTTGAGCAAATCCACATTCGTCTTCAATTTTCCTAATTGGAATTCCTTTTTCTTTTGCTATCTCTTTAATCACGTCGTATAGCAATTTATGTTCCTCCTTTCTTTCAGAGGTTCTGAAAATTTCACTAAAATATATTGACTGTATTCTGAAAATAATCTATAATTTAAGTTGTCAAGTGAAATTACACATTATTTAACAGGCATTTTATATGTCGCTATTTTGTTGCGATTTTTTCAGAACCTTTAATCTCATTATAAGCGATATTTTCAGAATGTCAATATTAAATTTTGCGTTTTTTTCAGAATTTTATATTGAGGTGCATTATGACGCTTAGGGATACCATCAAGGGATTGTGTAAAGAAAGAAACATTTCTCTTAACAAACTAGAAACTGAATTGGGTTTTGCAAAAGGATATGTAAGCAAATTAGATAAGAGCACACCGAACAGTGCCAAAATACAGCAAATTGCTGATTACTTTGGTGTAACTGTAGACTATTTAATAACAGGTAAAGATAATAGATATTCAGATGCTGATGCTCTTTTAGATGTTCGCATTTCAGAGGATTTTGAATTAAAGGAAGCTATAAAGAAATACTATGCGCTTGACGACCGCAAGAAAAAACATGTGTTGGAACTAATTGACTTGCTTAGCGAAAATTAATTATAAAAATATAGAATCGACATGGTTATTATTTAACACAACCCTATTTAAGCCAACAATGTAAGAGGATTTGCAATATGAAACTTGTCAGATACATCAAATCATTTAAAGATTTTATCCCCACTTGGATTATTTGCATTTTTATGTTTGTTGGTATTTTTGGATGGACTTTTCTTATTGGTCTTGTTTTACTGATAATTCAATGTATTCAGCGGAAAAAAATTAATCAGAAGCTTATTTCCAAAAATCCAATAACTATTGATACAGATTTTTCTCCTTACATCGAAAATTTACAGGAAAAAGATAGTGAAATTTGCTCATTAAAAAATGATTTGCAGGTTGCTAATGATCGTCTTTCATCCAATGCCGATGAAATTTCAAAAAAGGATCTCGCAATAGAGAATCTTCAAAAGAAACTAGCACAAATGGACAGTGAATTAACTGTTCGGAATGAAAAACTTGCCAAGTTGGAAAATGAGAAGAAGGAATCTTCCTCTATTCCAGGTTCTCATTCCCGTAATAATGACTTTATTTTATCAGCAGGAAAATATAAAGGCGGTGTTACTATTCCATTAGGAGTATATAACATAGAAATTATTTCGGGTCATGGACTTTTTGAAGCAAATAAACCAGATGATGTATATTTGTGGATGGATGCTAAAATCGAAGAGAGAGAAGAATATGACAGAGCTAAATCGTACAATAATCTAGAAATAACTGAAAAAACAATTATTAAGATAGATGAAAACGCTAAGATTAAATTTTCTGCTTCAAACAATTATTTATCATCAAATATTTTTGAAGAGAAAATGAAAGAATATCAAAATGAA
>ERZ1026846.696-NODE-696-length-24662-cov-4.970293_pt1 | contig 24662 bp, 22 predicted proteins | sample MGYA00380153_ERZ1026846 | MGnify/ENA primary metagenome ERZ1026846 (study PRJEB33269, sample SAMEA4719789) | human gut metagenome | biome: human-associated habitat; feature: organic feature; material: feces | place: Cameroon | collected 2013-10 ...
CTACCGCAGCTATGACGAGATGGTAGCCGAGGGCATAGAGACGAAGGTCGAGGGCAACTGGGTCACGACCTACTGCGCCGACCACCCCATCGATCAGGATACCGCACAGGGTGAGCCCTTTGCGACCTATATGTACACCATCTTCCTGCCGGAGGTCTGCGTCGACACAAAGACAGGCAAGGTCAAGGTCGAGAAGTTCACCTGCGTTGCCGACGTCGGAACGATTATGAACCGTCTGCTTGTCGAGGGCCAATTCTACGGCGGTCTTGTTCAGGGCATCGGACTTGCGCTGAGTGAGGACTTCGACGATCTGGAGAAGGAGACAACGCTTCTCAAGTGCGGCATTCCGTACCCGAAGGACACTCCGGACGACATTGAGCTCCACTTCATCGAGACCTACCGTCCCAACGGTCCCTACGGTGCCGCCGGCTGCGGCGAGGCTCCGCTGGATGCACCGCATCCCGCCATCCTCAACGCGATTTATAACGCCACGGGCGCACGTATCACACGCGTTCCCGCAAGACCCGACAAGGTGCTTGCAGCGCTCAAGGCGCTTGAAAACTAAGCTTTGCCATCAAGCAAAAAAATGTTATAATAGAGAGGCCTTATCAAAGGTCTCTCTATTAGGTTTATATAAAGAGGTGAGCTCATGTCGGTAATTCAGGAGCGCGGCTCCACGCACGTCTACAAGGTCAACAGAATATCCAAGGACGAGATCGAAAACATGGTGTCGCTGTGCGTCTACGACCAGCCCGCCTTCTGCTCCGCCGCCTGCCCCTTGAAGTTAGATGCCAAGGCAATGCTTGCCGCCGCGGCGGACGGGGATTTCAAGAAGGCGCTCGGGCTATACGAAAAGGCGGTGATTTTTCCGAACGTCGTCTCCGCCGGGTGCAGCGCCCCATGCGAGGCGAAGTGCAAGCTTTCCGAGCTTGGCGAGGGCATAGCGGTACGCGATATTGAGTGCGCCGTGACCCGCTTCGGTGAAAAATCGCGCTCCGGCGGCGTTTTCCGCATGAAGAAAAAGAAAAGCGTCGCCCTCTTCGGCTCCGGGCTTTTCGCGCTCTTCCTCGCGGGTGAGATAGAGAAAAAGGCCTACCCGCTCACGGTGTTCTGCGAGGAGGCTAATCTGAGCGCCTTTCTCCGCGCGGCAGCGCCATTTCTTGATGAGACGGCCTTTGCCGATGAGCTTGGCAGATTAAAGGCCAAGGATATATGCTTTGAGTTCGGCTGCACGCTCAGCGGGGAATTCTATGCCGAAAAGTGCGGCGGCTTTGACGTGCTATGCGCCTCGGCTGCGGCGGCAAGGGGCTTTTTCCCGGACGCCGTCTGTGATGAGCGTTATATGCTCTGTGCGGCTCACTCTCTCGTCATGGGCGCAGACGGCAGTGATGTGCTCAGCGCCGCATTTTCCGCAAAAAAGGCAGCGCTCACGGTAGACCGGCTCGCGCAAAGGCTCTCTCCCGATAATATGCGCGGCAGCGAGGGCACCGTTGAGACAAAGCTATACGCAAGCCTTGACAATGTCGGCTCGCTGCACCGTGTCGAGTGCGGCGCGGAGGGCTACACGCGCGAGGAGGCCATTGAGGAGGCCAAGCGCTGTATACAGTGCCGCTGCGACGAGTGCATGAAGGCCTGCGCCTATCTCAAGCACTATAAAAAATATCCCGGTCTGCTGGCGCGGGAGATATATAACAACACTCAGATAATAATGGGCGACCACCCGCTCAACAAGGCCATGAACGCCTGTGCGCTCTGTGGTCAGTGTACGGTCGTCTGCCCCAAGGGTATCGACATGGCGCAGGTCTGCAAGAGCGCTCGCGAGAACATGGTTTCGACCGATAAAATGCCGCTTGCGCCGCATGAGTTTGCGCTGATGGATATGCTGTTTTCAAACGGCGAGGCATATCTGTGCCGGAAACAGCCGGGTTTTGAGCGCTGCAGCTATGTTTTTTTTCCGGGATGTCAGGCGGCTGCCATCGCGCCAGATACCGTGCGCGCGGCATATGAGGATCTGTGTACGCGGCTTGACGGCGGCGTTGCGCTGATACTCGGCTGCTGCGGTGCGATATGCGACTGGGCGGGGCGCTATGAGATGTACGGGCAGCAATTTGAGTTTATCGAAAACGAGCTTGCGAAGCTTGGATATCCCACGGTCATTGCCGCCTGCCCCAGCTGCAAAAAGGAGCTTTCGGGGCATGAAAATATAGAAATCGTCGGGATATGGGACGTATTGCAGGAAATCGGGCTTCCCAAGGAAGCAAAGATACTTGAGCGCTGCGCCGCGCTGCACGATTCCTGCGGTGCGCGCGGAGACGCGGAGACTCAGCGCAGTGTGCGCGCCATTCTGGAAAGGCTCGGCGTTGCGATACTTGAGACGGAATACTCCGGCGACCGCTCCCCCTGCTGCGGCTACGGCGGTCTGACCTCATACACAAACCGTGAGCTTGCCCACGAGCTTGCGGAAAAATGCCTTGAGCGCAGTGACGCGCCCTATGTCAGCTACTGCATGGCCTGCCGTGACCGCTTTGCGCGGGAGGGGCGGGAGTCGCGGCATATACTTGAGCTTGTGTACGGCACGGACGCGGGTGCGCCGCCCGATATAAGCGAAAAGCGCTATAACCGCCTTACGCTGAAAAATGAACTGCTCCGGGATATCTGGGGCGAGGAGACTATGAATATGAATTTGCCCTATAAGCTGGAATTTGACGAGGCCGCGCTCAAAATGATGGACGAGCGCATGATACTTAAATCCGACGTCATATCCGTCATTGACGCATACCGCGAAAGCGGCGAGGCGATAGAGGACGCCGACACCGGCTATCTCATGCTGAGAGCGAGACTCGGGAACGTGACCTTCTGGGTCGCGCTTACCGAGGACGAGGACGGCTACACGGTTCGCCGCGCCTACAGCCACAGGATGAACGTCGTTAAACGTCAGGAGTGATATCATGCAGGACAGAACATATTATACCATTGACCCGCTGGGTAAGCTCAAATGCAGAAAATGCGGCGTCGCGCTCGTCAAGGGCAAGGCAAAATTCATGTATCTCGATAACGGCTTCCCCGTAGAGCTGCCGGTCTGCCCGCGCTGCGGCTTTGTCTATGTACCGGAGGAGCTTGCGCTGGGAAAGGTTCTCTCCGTCGAGAAGGCGCTGGAGGACAAATGAACGGGCATCCGGGAGGAGACGCGCACACCATGCGCATGATAGAGCTTTGCGCCCTGTCTCCGGGCGCTCGTGTGCTCGACATGGGCGCGGGCGAGGGTGAGGCGGTCGCCCTGCTGCGCGCTCATGGACTTGACGCCGTCGGCATTGATTTGCTTCCGTGCGGAGAAAACGTCGTTCGCGGCGATATGCTGCACAGCGGCTATCCCGACGAAGGCTTTGATGCGATTATATCTCAGTGCGCATTTTATGTGAGCGGAGATGCAAAGGCCGCGCTCTGGGAAAGTTGGCGGCTTCTCAGAGACGGCGGCGTTTTGGCTCTGTCGGACGTATTTTTCGACTCTCCCGAGGCGCTTTTAGCCTCGTCGGGCTTCAGTCTTGAGCATATCGAGGACATGACAGAGCAGTGGCGCGAGTATTATTTTGCCGCGCTTTGGAGCGGAGAGACTATCGGCTGCCCGAAAACCAATTTAAAATGCAGATATTATTTAATCATATGCAGAAAGGAAATGTCTGATGGATCTTTTTGACAGGGTAATGGAGCTTTCACGCTACGGCTATTTCTGCGGTCAGATTTTGGCAAAGCTCCTGCTTGAGACGATAGGCGAGGAAAACACCGGCCTTGTCAAGGCTATGGGCGGGCTCAACGGCGGAGTCGGCTTCTCCGGCGGCTGCTGCGGCTGCATGAGCGGCGGCGCGTGCATCATATCCTATTTCACCGGCAAGGGCGAGGACACCGGCATGGACTCACCTGAGCACAAGGCGGCGCTGGGCGAGTTTACCCGCTGGTTCAAGGACGAAATGACGATATACTACGGCGGCTACGAGTGCGAGGACATAACCCACGGCAACCCCGCAAAGCGCGTGGAGCTGTGCCCGCAGATAATCGCCTCCACCTACGAAAAGTGCATGGAGATACTCTCCGAAAGGGGGCTTATCTGATGCGCGTCGGGCGGACGGAGAGCGTGTGCCCGGTGTGCCTGAGAAAGCTTTCCGCAGAAAAGCGCACGGGTGCAGACGGCTATATCTATATGGACAAGCAGTGCCCCGAGCACGGCAAATTCAGCACGCTCATCTGGGAGGACAATCTCATAAGCTATATGCGCTGGAACCTCGGCAGCAGCACCGTGGAGCCGCCGATAAACGGCAGGAGTCCGGACAAGGGCTGCCCGAACGACTGCGGGCTCTGCACCGAGCACCTGCGAAAGGGGTGCTGTATGCTGCTTGAGCTGACAAAGCGCTGCAACCTGCGCTGCCCTGTATGCTTTGCATCTGCGGGCGCGGACGGCGGGAGCGATCCGAGCCTGAGCGAGATAGAGCGCCAGTACGACTTCATGATGGCGCACGGCGGACCGTTCAACATCCAGCTTTCCGGCGGCGAGCCTACGCTGCGCTCCGAGCTTCCGGAGATCATACGCATGGGAAGAGAAAAGGGCTTTACATTTTTCCAGCTCAACACGAACGGTCTGCGCCTCGCAGAGCACCCGGAGTACGCTCTAGAGCTCAAGACGGCGGGACTGAGCACCGTCTTCTTGCAGTTTGACGGGCTGACGGACGAGGTTTACATAACGCTCAGAGGGCGCGCACTGCTCAGGGAGAAGCTCGCGGCGATAGAAAACTGCGCGGCGGCAGGGCTGGGCATAGTGCTGGTTCCAGTGATCGCGCCGGGAGTGAACGACGGGCAGCTCGGCGGCATACTTCGCTTCGCGGCGGAGCATATGCCGGACGTGCGGGGCGTGCATTTCCAGCCTATCAGCTATTTCGGGCGCTGCGGGCTTGAGCGACCGGAAAAACCTATCACCATACCGCGTATGCTTAGGCTCATAGAGGCGCAGACGAACGGCGTGATGCGCGCACAGGACTTTGCCGGCGGCGGCGCAGAGAATCCGTACTGCTCGTTCCATGCAAGCTATATGCGCCGCGCGGACGGCAGCTTGAAGCTGCTGGCAAAGCGCTCCGGCTCGTCGTGCTGCTGCACGACCTCGGACGATTCGCGCAAGTTTGTGGCGCGGCAGTGGAACGGAGAGGAGGCGCCGGACTACTCAGCCGAGGCGGAGCTTTGCGAGACCTCGGCGCTGGATGAGTTTATCGAGCAGGCGCGGCGCAACACGCTTGCTGTCTCCGGCATGATCTTTCAGGATGCCTACAATCTCGACCTTGAGCGTCTGAGGCGCTGCTATATCTGCGAGGTGGACGCCGAGTTCGGGATGGTGCCGTTCTGCGCGTACAATCTGACGGATGCCTGCGGCAGGGCGCTTTACAGAAGATGACGAGAACAAGGCTTGATGCGCTCATAAGGGAGCAGGAGGGGCTTGATGCCCTCACGCGCGAGGGCATCCGGCGCATACAGCTTGAAAGGCTCAATCTGCTGCTCGCGCGCGAGCGTGAGCGCGGCGGCTTTTATGCCGAGCTTCCCGCGCGCCTGAGCCGTCTGGAGGAGCTTGCTTGGCTGCCGTTCACGACACAGGAGCAGCTTTCGGAATACGCGCCGTCAATGCTGTTGTGCTCGCAGGCGGAGGTGCAGCGCGTGATAAGCGATGTGACGAGCGGAACGACAGGCGCAGGCAAGCGGGTATTCTACACGTACGGAGACTGCGAGCGCACGGTTCGGCTATTCATGGCAGGGCTGGGTGAGCTGGTGTTCCAGGGAGAAAAGACGCTGATATGCATGCCGTTTTCGGGCGCGTTCGGGCTGGGCGGGCTTATTGCCGAGGCTGTGGAGCGGCTGGGCGCAGAGCCTGTGCGGGCAGGCGCGCAGCTAAGCTATGCCGAGCTTGGCGCATTGTTGCACGAATATAGACCGGGCAGCTTTGTCGGGATGCCCGTGCAGCTTTTGAGCTTGCTGCGCGTTTGCGGCAGAGGGAGTCTGAAAAGGGCGCTGGTCAGCGCGGATGCCTGCCCGGAGGGGGTCATGTCGGCGGCGGAGGGGCTTCTCGGAAGTAAGCTTTTCCCGCATTACGGCTCGCGCGAAATGGGGCTTGGCGGCGCGGTATGCTGCCCTGCGCACGAGGGTATGCATCTGCGCGAAAACCATGTTATTGCCGAGATTATAGATGAAAACGGCAGCCCCGTTCCGGACGGCGAATATGGAGAGCTTGTGATAACGACTATCGGGATGGAGGCGATACCGCTTATCAGATACCGCACCGGCGATCTAACGCGAATACTTCCGTCTCCGTGCCCGTGCGGCAGTGAGCTTCTGCGCCTCGACATGGTGCATCGCGTGACAGGATCAGACATGGAGCGCCTTGACAGCGCGATTTTCGCCGACAAGTCCATTGCCGATTACACCGCGTCATATGGCGGCGGCGTATATACGATAAACGCGCTGACTGTCGGCGAGTATGATCCCACGGGGCTGTTCAAGTCGGTTTTCGGGGATAATATCAGGCTGAGCCGGCGCGCCGTGACAGGTGACGACAGGGCAATGTATGCGGGAAAGCGCGTGCTGCTTACGGCAGAAAACAAGGGACTGAACGGAGGATAGATCTCTCGTTCAGCCCCTTATACTTACATTCCCATATGCGGCTCAGTGAAGAGCTTTCCTCAATACTGCGCTCCCATGAAGGTCACACACCGGCAAGGGCAGCAGCCCTCGCTCGCCGCAAAATTCATCCACGGCTTGGCGCACGCCGCGAAACTGCGTGCTGTAAACATCGTGGATCATAAGCGCCCCGCCGGGAGAGAGCCGATCCCAGAACAGCGGCAGCGCGGCAGCCGTGGGCGCGTAGAGATCCGCGTCAATGGAGACAAACGCAAAACGCAGCCCCTCACAGCCGTGAAAGCTATCGGGGAAGCAGCCCTTGCGGAACACCGCCATTTCGCCGTGCGGCAGGCGGGCGGCGACAACCTCCACCGACGTGTCCGAGAAGTCTCCGCATTTTGCGCGAGAAAAGCCGTTTGCGCGCTCCTGCTCGATGTCCCGCGCGGCAAAGCCATCAAAAGTGTCAAAAAGGTGTAGGGTGCGCTTTGGAAAGGCAGCGTTTATCATCGCGGCAAAATCGCCACGGAACACCCCAAGCTCCGCAACGTCACCGGAAATGGGGAGGGCTTCTGCCTGCTCGGCAATCAGCCGCATCGTACCGACGCGCGCATCAAAGGTCTTCAGAGCCTCCGGCGTGAGCACCTCTCCGGAAAACCCGAGGGCGGTCAGTTGCGCGCGCATCTGCGAGGAGCGCTCCTCGTCCAGCACGCACAGGACGAAGCAGTCGGGCGAGAACAGCAGGCTTTCCTGCGGGGAGACTATAGGTATTCCCGCAAGATTGCCGCCCCATTTCTCCTCGGCGTTGTCCGCAAAGCAGCAGGCGGCATAGCTGCTGCCAAGCAGCCGCAAAACCGCCGCGCCAATCTGTCCAGCACCGAAAAGAGCAATTTTTTTCATGACCGTGCCCCCTCGTGTAGTTATTACTTGTTACTTGTCGAAAACGTGCTGCCGCTTCCCCTGTTCCAGATCGCTCCATAGCGGAGATATGCCTCTCAGGTATGCCACGACCTCGCTCACCGAGCGTATTATATAGTCGATCTTCTCCTCCGTGATGTCATCACCAATGGTCAACCGCAGAGAGCCGTGTGCTGCTTCGTGCGGTATGCCAATCGCGAGGAGAACATGGCTGGGGTCGAGCGAGCCGCTCGTGCAGGCCGAACCTGACGATGCGCATATCCCCATGCTGTCCAGCTTGAGCAGCAGAGCCTCGCCCTCTATACCCTCAAAGCAGAAGTTGACGTTCCCCGGCAGCCGCCTTTGCGCGTCGCCGTTCAGTCGGGAATACGCAATGGCGTTCAAGCCCTCGATGAGACGATCCCTGAGTGGGATGAGCCTGCCCATGCTGCTGTCAATGGAGGCGCACGCCTCCTCAAGCGCGGCTGCCATGCCCATTATCGCGGGGATATTCTCTGTTCCCGCACGTTTGCCGCACTCCTGTCCGCCGCCGTTTATCAGACTTTCGAGGACGATACCGCGCCTTGCGTAAAGAACGCCGATCCCCTTTGGACCACAGAATTTGTGCGCAGAGATGGAGAGCATATCAATATGTTGCTCCTTTACGTCTATGCGCAGATGCCCTGCCGCCTGCACGGCGTCAGTGTGGAAAATTACGCCCCTCTCTGCGCACAGCGCGCCAATCTCGGATATGGGCTGTACGGTGCCTATCTCGTTGTTGGCGTACATTATCGTGACCAGGCACGTGTCGTCGCGGATCGCGGATGCAAGCTCCGACACGTCAACGATCCCGTTTGAGCGGACGTCGAGAAGCGTTATTTCAAAGCCCTCGCGCCGGAGCTTATCCAGCGTATGCAGCACGGCGTGATGCTCAAAAGGGGTGGAAATAATGTGCTTTTTCCCCTTTTTTGCGCCCATGTGCGCAGCGGATATTATCGCCTGGTTGTCCGCCTCGCTCCCGCCGGAGGTGAAAGTAATATCCCTGGACTCTGCACCCAGACAGACCGCGATCCGACCTCTGGCAGACTCAAGCGCCTCTCTTGCCCTCTGCCCAAGGGCGTACAGACTGGACGGGTTGCCGTATTCCACGTCCATATATGGCAGCATCGCCTGTATGGCGGTTCTGCTCATCTTTGTTGTTGCGGCATTATCAGCGTAAATCACATATTTCCCTCCAATTCTATATTATTTTCAGCACAAAAAGAGTATACTTTCTTTTATTACTATATTAAATCAGTTCACCTGTCAAGTCAATAGTTCCTTGAGTTTCGGCGAATAGCAACACGCCACCATATCTCCTACCAAGCTCCCTGCCTTTTGCCGAGTAATCACCGTTAATTCCCTATTTTTATCAAAAAGGCACACCAACCAAGCGCAAAGGCATCTTGTCATTGCGCCTGGTTGAGAATATAGGAGTATTATCACACTGAAAGTCGGAAGCGGAGCTGGTTTTGGTCTGTGCGTTTTGGCTTGAACCAGTCGCGGATTCCAACTCTGGCGTATTTCAATATCTCTGCGATTCCATACGAAATACGATAGTATAGAAAATGTACCGTGTCTTTAATGGATCTGGCCGCATCCAGGACGGATTTTAGCAGCGCATTTGCGGCGGCTTTTCTGGTCATTTTGGCCAGGAAGGTCATTGCGATCGTAATGTGGAAATTCAATGCGTTGATAGAGATCAGACTACGGACACGAAAGTTCTCGAAATCCAGAATTTGCTTCTTCGCACGGAAATATTCCTCGATTCTCCACCTGGAAAAGTATAATCTGGCAACTTTTATGACATCATCTTTGCTGCGGATCGTCTTATTTGTAACCAGCATCATGGGGTGTTCTGTTATGCCATAGACCAGAACAAGATATACATCTTTCTTTGCAGCCGTTAATTGTACTTTTACATGGGAAATATAGGCTTCATGCGCCTTTCCTTTGTAGAAAAGGTTCATTTTGACCTTGCCTTTTCTTTCCGCACAGAGTTTGGTTGCGGGAACCCATTTCCTATGAAAAAACAGCTTTCGTTTCTGCGTTAGGCGAATGACAAAATCCTGCTTCAGGTCCCAGAGCTTTTGGAATATTTTGTTGTCATCATAGCCTCTATCCATGACGAATGTGGCATTTTTTAGAAGTTTTACGGAACGCTCTATCGCCTCAAAGGTAATATGATTCACAGAGGTGAATCCCTTTTCTTGGGAGGAATGGATGCGGGAATAAATGCTGGCCGGATGGTTGGAATCCGTCAAAACGCAAGTCTCTGTGACATGATACCCTTTTGCGTAAACGCATTTTTTAGTGGTACTCTTGGAGCCATCCCGGACGATTCCCAGCGCCTCAAAATGATAGCCATCCGGCTTGATTACATCACTGTCGTCAATGTGAACCACCGGCTCAGAGGGTACCATTTTCCGGACATAGTTCAAGTATTCGGCCATTGCTTTGTCGTTAATGCCCTCTTTCAGGTGGTCAGACAGACGGTCTACCGTATACGCTTTCTTCGTTTTTTCTTGCAGCGCATGGGCGATCTTTGTCAGCAAGCAGCTCTGGGAAGCCAAGATTCCATACGTCATGTCCGCGAAAAACTTCGCATCCGGTGCAGATAAGCCACCGGAAAAATTTCTTGCGAAATTGAGAATTTCCCGTTTCATTTTGTAGGTATCTGTGATAGAATGGGTCATGGAAGGGTTCGCTCTTTTTTGTTCGGTATTGTTTTTTGTAGTGATTTAATAATACCACAAAATGGAGCGAATTTCTTCCTTTTTCTTTGCTTTTTTTCTTGTTTGGTAAACTTGCTTGGATGTGGATAATAAACAGATATCGGTATACAATTACTGATTAAAAAAGGAAAAGGATGGTTAACTATGGAAAAACAATACGCTCCCGTCACCAACCCTCAGGAACTGACAGATGCCCTTTCCCGGTGCCGTGCCGCCCAGAAGAAGTATGCCGAATACACTCAGGAGCAGGTGGATAAGATTTTCCTGGCCGCTGCCACTGCCGCCAACCAGATGCGCATTCCCCTGGCAAAGCTTGCCGTGGAGGAAACCGGCATGGGCGTAGTGGAGGACAAGGTCATCAAGAACCACTTTGCCTCCGAGTACATCTATAATGCCTACCGGGACACCAAGACCTGCGGCATCATCGAAGAGGACGCAGCCTACGGCATCCGGCGGATCGCCGAGCCCATCGGCGTCATCGCCGCGGTGATTCCCACCACCAATCCCACCTCTACCGCTATTTTCAAGGCCCTGATCTCCCTGAAGACCCGTAACGGCATCATCATCAGCCCCCATCCGAGAGCGAAGGGCTGCACCATCGCAGCCGCACGGGTGGTGCTGGAAGCGGCGGTCGCCGCCGGTGCGCCGGAAGGCATCATCGCGTGGATCGACAAGCCCTCTCTGGAGCTGACCAATCAGGTGATGGCGGAAGCCGACCTGATCCTCGCCACCGGCGGCCCCGGCATGGTGAAGGCAGCTTATTCCTCCGGCAAGCCCGCTCTGGGCGTTGGCCCCGGCAATACCCCCGCTGTGATCGACGACAGCGCCGACATCCTGCTGGCGGTTTCCTCTGTCATCCACTCCAAGACCTTTGACAACGGCATGATCTGCGCCTCCGAGCAGAGCGTGGTGGTGCTGGACAGCATCTATGACCGGGTCAAGGCGGAGTTCATCAAGCGCGGCTGCTACGTCCTGAACGCGGAAGAAGCCGACAAGGTTCGCGCAACCATCCTGATTAACGGCGCATTGAACGCCAAGATCGTGGGTCAGTCCGCCCACACCATTGCAGCGCTGGCGGGTGTCGATGTTCCCGAAAGCACCAAAATACTCATCGGTGAAGTGACCTCCACCGACCTCTCCGAAGCCTTTGCCCATGAGAAGCTGTCCCCCGTGCTTGCCATGTACCGGGCGTCCGACTTTGCCGACGCCATGAACAAGGCGGACACCCTGGTCAAGGACGGCGGCTACGGCCACACCGCTTCCGTCTATCTGGACACGGTGGCCGGGAAGGAAAAGCTGGACGCCTTTGCGAAAAAAATGAAGGCCTGCCGCATTCTGGTGAACACCCCGTCCTCCCACGGCGGCATCGGCGATCTGTACAACTTCAAGCTGGCTCCCTCCCTGACGCTGGGCTGCGGCTCCTGGGGCGGCAACTCCGTTTCCGAGAACGTGGGCATCAAGCACCTGCTGAACATCAAGACTGTGGCAATTAGGAGGGAGAATATGCTCTGGTTCCGCGCGCCTGAAAAGGTTTATTTCAAGAAGGGCTGCCTGCCCGTGGCTCTGGCCGAGCTGAAAAATTATCATAAGGCCTTCATCGTCACCGACGCCTTCCTGTACCAGAACGGCTACACCAAGCCCGTGGAGGAGAAGCTGGACGCCATGGGGATCACCCACACCACCTTCTACAACGTGGCTCCCGATCCAACCCTCGCCTGTGCCAGAGAGGGCGCGGCGCAGATGGCGGCCTTCAAGCCCGATCTGATTCTCGCCATCGGCGGCGGTTCCGCCATGGACGCGGGCAAGATCATGTGGGTGCTGTATGAGCATCCCGAGGCGGATTTCCAGGACATGGCCATGCGCTTTGTGGATATCCGCAAGCGTGTCTACACCTTCCCCAAGATGGGCGAAAAGGCGTACTTTGTCGCCATCCCCACCACCGCCGGTACCGGCTCCGAGGTGACCCCCTTCGCCGTCATCACCGATGAAACCACCGGCGTCAAGTATCCGCTGGCGGACTATGAGCTGCTGCCGAAAATGGCCATCGTGGACGCCGACATGATGATGAACGCCCCCAAGGGTCTGACCGCGGCCTCCGGCATCGATGCCGTGACCCACGCCCTGGAAGCCTACGCCTCCATGATGGCTACGGACTACACCGACGGCTTGGCGCTGCGGAGCCTGAAGCTGATTTTCGAGAACCTGCCCTCCGCCTACGAAAACGGCGCGAAGGATCCCAAGGCTCGCGAGAACATGGCGAACGCCGCCTGCATGGCCGGTATGGCCTTTGCCAACGCCTTCCTGGGCGTGTGCCACTCCATGGCGCACAAGCTGGGCGCGTTCCACCATCTGCCCCACGGCGTTGCCAACGCCCTGATGATCGACGAGGTACTGCGCTTCAACGCCGCCGAGGTTCCCGTGAAGATGGGCACCTTCCCCCAGTACGACCATCCCCACACTCTGGCAAGATATGCCGAGGTTGCCGACTACCTGAAGCTGGGCGGCGCCACGGACGAGGAGAAGCTGGAGAATCTGATTGCCGCCATCGACGCCCTGAAGGAGAAGGTGGGCATCAAGAAGACCATCCGGGACTACGGTATCGACGAGCAGGATTTCCTGAACCGGCTGGATGCCATGGTGGAGCAGGCCTTTGACGACCAGTGCACCGGCGCCAACCCTCGGTACCCCCTGATGAGCGAAATCCGGCAGATGTACCTGAACGCCTATTACGGCACCCACGAAACCGTGTAAAAAAGACAAGGAAGGAGATGGCCAAACGGCCATCTCCTTCCTTGTAATTGCGGTATTATTCCCGCTGCGGTCATTCGCATCCGGAATGCGCATCTTCTTGCGCCGGGGCGTGATTTTTTCTCTGATCAGCCGCCGGGAGCTGGACGGCTATGTTCAGCTTCTTTCCCGAAAAAAGGGGAATAACCGGTTTGCCCCCAAATAAAAAAACGTGAGAATCTGCGGCCTGTCGCTTTTGCGGTCTTGCGAAAAGCAAAGAAAAATGTTAAACAAGGCAAAAAGGAGGCGGGCGCAAATGACAGAACTGGAAATCATGCAGCGGGCGAAGATGTATCTGGACACTCTGGTTCTGGGCGATCTATCTGTGCGCAACGGACAAAAGAGGGATTTCCGCTGTTCAGCTAAGCCGCACACTGGGGATCTGTTATGATTCCGCGTGGCACCTATTGGATCGAATTCGTACCGCTATGGGTCAAAGAGACGAAAAATACTTGCTTTCCGGCATTGTAGAGTTGGATGACGGCTATGTTGGCGGACCTTCCCATAACGGCAAACGAGGTCGTGGTACGGATAAGGCCAAGATTGTGGTGGCCGTATCCAAAACAGCAAACAGTGCACCACTGTTTGCCAGGATGAAGGTAGTAGATAACGTACAGGGAAAGACTTTGCAGGAAATCATCGACCAGTACTTTGTGCCTAAAACGAAGGTAGAATGCGACGGTTACAAAAGCTACCTGAATCTGGAAGGTGTGGAACTGAACGCAAAGAAATACGAAACAGATGATCTGCATTGGGTACACAAGGCAATCAGTAATCTGAAAGCATTCCTTCAGGGAACATATCACGGAAGGTGTACCAAGCTCCAGGCATATCTGGACGAGTACTGTTTCCGTTTCAACCGCCGCATGACGGGCAATCAGATATTCCCGCGCTTGACCAGAGCTGTCGCTACATCTTGTAGCTTGCTGTGTTAAGTCGATAAGCATTAAAGAATAAATGTGTTTCATGCTGCCTGAACCCGTGTGCGGCGCAGCCTGCCCGGACTCAAGCAGCAGCGGGATTCAGCGTCTGTACATGCCCAGTCTCTGTGCCTCCTCCAACGCCTTTTTTGGCAGCACGCGCCACGGCCCGTCCGCCGTCACGGTCATAACGACCCTGTCTCCGGGGGCAACAGCCACTTCCCTTTCTCCGTCGAGCGCGATCATGCAGCGCTGCTCCGCCGTAAATCCATACGGCTCCCCCAGCATAAGCAGCTTCGGATCGCTTATCTCAACCTCTGTCAGGACCCCGGCAGCAATGGATGCGAGCACCTTTTCGCCGCCCTGCTCCAGAGTAACGGCGAAACCGCAGGGTTCCGCGTCGCCGATTATTCTGTAGGCTCCGGGTATGGCCGAAAAACCGATGGTCGCCGGGTGGCAGCGCGAGACGACGATACGCTCAATGCGTGACGGGTCCCATATGGCCCGGGCTCCGGCAAAGAAATCCGAGGACACCACGGCGTCTATCAGCGCAATGTCACGCAGTTCGCCATTGACGCGCAGCTCAATACGTTTGTCATGTATGCAGCAGGAATAGGGCTCCGGCATATGAGTCACGGCGGCAGCCGCCATGCCTGCGACCGTGCCCTCCATTCTCCGGCTACAATAACTGATATCGTTGAAATTTTCAAAAGAACTCCGGATTGCGGCCAACTGACCCAATCGGGAGTTCTTTTCTATTACATTATAAATCCAACATCTCTACATATGATAGCATCTATAAACCCATATTCTCACACAAACAAGGGCTGTATTCAAACAAAAATGGGCGCTGTATGGGCTAAAATATAATATGTGGAGGTGAAGTGATGACAGACAAGGAGTTCTCCCTGAGACTGGCCAAGTTGAGAACGCAAAAAGGCGTTTCGGCTCGTGACATGAGCCTTTCAATGGGTCAGAATCCGGGTTATATCAACAATATTGAGACCGGGAAGTCTATGCCGTCGTTAAGCGGCTTCTTCTACATCTGCGATTATCTTGATATAACCGCAAGGGACTTCTTTGACGATGGGAATGAATATCCCGAACAGCTCAGAGCCGTTTTTCAGGATATGCAGAAGCTAAGTCCTGAACAGATACAGAATATTCATGCCATCGTAAAGGGGCTTCTCCGATAGGCACACGCCATTCTGTCACCGATACAGCCAAGAAATCCGCACAGCCATGTAGCCTTGTTATTTGCTCGGACGGCGCGCCTCTGCGCTACCGGCGGTTTGCTGTGCAAGATCAGGCCAGTGCATGAAATTGACAGCGTTATCGCATAGCGGAATAGAACCCTCGCATGGAGGCGTACACCTACGGACAAATAATGGCGCAGCACCACCAATGGTAGATGCTGCGGAAAAGGCTGCTTGATTGGACAATCAGGCAGTTTTTTGATTTGCAGAAAGGAGCGCAGTCATGAACGGTACAGAGAACAACAACCGCGCAGCGTCTCACGATTTCCAGACAGCACTTCGGCTCCTGGAAGAACGGCTGCGCAGCTTGGAGGATTCGGAAGATATCATCAATGGCCTGCTGCAAGGCGCAGCGGAGTTTTATGGTGCGGCCAGAGCTTCCGTTGTGGAAGCGGACTGGGATTTGAAAATCGGACTGCTTACATATGAATGGTGTGCGGAAGGTGTAGAGCACCAAAAAGACATGCTCCAGTATCTTGCCGTAGAGAGCTTCCCGCGGTGGTGTGAATTTCTGTCGCTGAACCGGCCTATTGTCATACCGGATATGGAAGCGATAAGAGATACATATCCGGATGAACATCAATTCTTCCAGCACTACGGTGTGAAATCCATATTGGCAGCACCTTTTTCCAAGCGCATCAATCAGGGCTACATTGCAGTGGATGACCCGACGCGCTTTCAGGACGATCCGACGTTCCTGTTCATCATCTCCTATGCAGTTGTTGTGGAGCTTAATGAGATCAAGCTTAGCCAGTCCATTGCAGCGGCGCAGCGGGCATCAAAATACAGTGACCGCGATGTCTATGTGAACTGCCTCGGTGATTTGGAGATCAGGAACGCGAAAGGCACACTTACGGAAGAAGATATCTCTTCCGATCTTTGCCTGAACCTCTTTGCCCTTATTATCACGAATATGAAACGGGCATTAAAGATCGAGCGATTGGCGGAGGCACTCTGGCCAGGTGATGTGATGGACAATCCGTATCGTTCCGTCAGCAATATTGCCTACCGTCTCCGACGTATTCTGAGTATCATTGATTTAGAGGATTTGATCGTTGGCCGTCATGGAACGTTTGTCATCAATCCGGAGTATAACGTCTATACAGATTTTGACCGTTTTGAGGATAACTGCCGTCGTATGGAAGCGGAGGCAAATCCAAAGGCGCAATCCGAGCTTTATCAGGGAGCAGTTGAACTTTATCGCGGCGATTTGTTTTCTAAAATCTCCTATCAGCATTGGCTGATGCCTAAAACGGCATATTATCACAACATCTTTCTTCGGATTATCAAGTGTTATATTGAGCGCAAGATGGAACAGGGCGATTATTGTGCGGCGCACCGTGCGGTGGTTGATGCGATGAGCCTTGATCCTTATGACAGCGAACTGAACACCGACATGATTCTTATCATGTACCATAGAGGCGGTGCCGAACTGGCAAAGAGCTTCCTGCAAACTGCGGAAGCATACATGAGCGAAGATCAGGTTACGTTTGTGCAGCAATTATGGGAGAGAAAATAAAGCGCCCGTGCGTCTCCTATGCGGCGCTGGTGAGGGTGCTCGTGCGGCAGAAATGAGGGTTGCGGCGCGGCTTTATTGCGGCAAAACTGCTGCATAATTAAGGCTGAAATAAGACTCTGACTGAGATTACCCGTCTGGTATGATCCTGTTACCGGCTGAACAAGCCGGAATGGAACCGAACGGGTGATCTTTATGGGCGGCTGTATGCCGGCAGGGGCATGGCTCCTGCCGGGACTCTTATTTTCATTTTTACGGGGCGCGGTTGTAAGCGCCCCGTATGCCCTGCGGCCTCTTCCGGATGCGCCGCCCCACCACAACTTCATATCGCCCCATTCTGCCCGCAGCAACCTTGCTGCGGGCTTTTCTGCGTTTTTAGGGCTTCATTGCCGTTCTCCACCTCCGTGTGTTTGAAATTCCCACATTTCAAATTCACGGAGGTTTTTTATGTATTACAACACAAAGGCCAGCGGAGCGCGGATTCGTGAGCTGCGCCTGGCGAAAAAGCTCGACCAGATAGAATTGGCTGAACTTCTGAATGTCTCCCACGGCTACATCAGTCGCATTGAATCCGGTAAAAAGGGCTGCTCTGTCGATCTGATGATTCAGATTTCTGAGATATTTGGGACATCTCTGGACTACCTGATTCTGGGCAAGTGCCACGACGTTCTGGATGCTACCCATCTGAAAGAAAACATACAGCATCTGATTGAAGACTTGGAGCACTTCCAAGCAAAGTTATAGGCCGTGTTCCCATTGGTGTTAGTGATGTTCCCAATGGTACGTTCCATTCAGAGTGCAGATTTCTTAAAATAAAATCACAGCGAAAGCTGACTGTTCCTTGAAAATTTCACAGTCATTCATCAGGTACATTCCTGCATATGTGCGAGAGCACAAGCCAGCACAGCGGTGCGCCACGACCTTCACGAGCGCGGACAACATTCAATCAGCGCAGTTTCCGTGAACGAGCGATAAAACCGGCTGTAAAAATCGGGCGGTTCCCGATCCGGCCATGACCGTATGCAGGGCTAACGATACTTCTGTCCAGCCACAGCTTCTTCACGCAATGGGGGCAGCTCGGAGCGATCCTCGGAGGGGTTCAAATCCCATGGAGCGGCACAGCCAGCCGCCGCCTGATGATTTCCCACGGCTCTGGGGTGTCGAGGACAAATTAGGGCTGTACATACCAAAACAGAAAGGAGTCCTTGCCCTTGAAGGAGAACTGGACATATCGCCGCGGCGATATCTATCTGGCAAACTTAAATCCCTATATCGGCTCAGAACAGGGCGGCACGCGCCCTGTTCTTTTGCTGCAAAACAACACCGGCAACTTTTATTGCCCGACCCTCATTGTAGCCCCTCTGACAGCCCGCAGAGGCAAGAAACCGCATCAGCCCACGCACTATCTGCTTTCCTCCGTGAAGGGCATGGACGGCGCTTCTGTCGTTCTTCTGGAGCAGATCAAAACCATCGACAAACGCCGCGTGGTGCGCTATATCGGGCGTGTCAGCCGCGAACAGATGGATGGCGTCAACGAAGCCTTACAAATCAGCCTCGGCCTCTATATCCCCGAAGAAATGGAGGCACCGTAATGAAGTCCGCGCTGCCGGTTATCCCGGATTCATACATTCCTTTATCCAGTCATAACCATGAAATAACCCAAGCAAGGAGGTATGGCATGGACGCATATACGGCATCCAACATGGATATTCGCGCCGTTGACCCTGCGGCGCTGGTGGATATCCGCGATGTAAAGGTCAACACAGCGCTTCCCAAGCGAGAGCGTATTCTGGATTTCATCCGCCAAATCGGCAATCCCTACTGCTACCGGCACGGAAAATATGTGGTCAGGGTCAGCTTTGCCGACACGGATATTTCGTTGGAGGACAGACTGGAAGCATATATCCGCACAAAGGGCTGACCCCGCGACATCCTCGACAGTCATGCGCATTGCAGGTACAATTTTGGAGGAAAGGAGCTGGCAATATGCAAAACAGCAAGGAAACAAAAATCTGGAACGCCACGCTTTACCTCCGACTGTCGAGGGACGACGGGGATAAAGAAGAATCCAACAGCATCACCGGGCAGCGGGAACTGCTGCGGAATTTTCTCCGAACCCGCCCGGAGCTTCGGGAATACGCCGTCAGGATCGACGACGGTTTCACAGGCTCTAATTTTGATCGTCCGAGTTTCAAGAAGATGTTGGAAGATGTAAAGGCCGGACGAACCAACTGCATCATCGTAAAAGATCTTTCGCGCTTTGGACGTAACTATCTGGACGCGGGCGAATACATCGAGAAGTTTTTCCCTTTTTTAGGTGTGCGCTTCATCGCCGTCAACGACAACTACGACAGTTTCGGCGGGAAAAACGTTTCGGACGAGCTTATCATTCCGTTCAAGAATCTCATAAACGAAGCCTACTGCCGGGATATTTCCGTGAAAGTCCGTACCCAGCTTGAGGTCAAGCGCAAGAGCGGCCAGTATATCGGCGCATTTGCCGTGTACGGCTATCTGAAGGACGACGCAGATAAAAACCACCTGATCGTAGACGAATATGCCGCAGATATCGTGCGGGACATTTTTTCCTGGAAGCTGGAGGGCATGAGTCCACAGGACATTGCCACCCGTCTGAACCACAGCGGGGTGCTCTCGCCCATGGAGTACAAGAAGTCTCTTGGCATGAAGTTCGCCACTTCCTTCAAAGCGAACCCGCAGGCGGTATGGTCGGCCAACGCGGTGCTTCGTGTCCTGAAAAATCCGGTCTATACCGGCGTGCTTATTCAGGGCAAGGAGACCACACCCAGCTACAAAGTGCGAAAGCGTGTCACAAAGCCGGAAAATGAATGGGCAGTTGTGCCGGATACACACGAAGCCATCATTGAGCAGCGGGACTTCGACAGCGTACAGAAGACGCTCTCTCTGGATACCCGCCGCAGCCCCGGCGAGAGCGCCGTGCAGCTTTTCAGCGGCATGGTGTTCTGCGGCGAGTGCGGCGCAAGCATGGTACGCAAGACAGTTCCCTCCGGAAATAAAAAGTATGTCTACTATGTCTGCGCGGCGCACAAGCAGGATAAATCCTGTTCTCCCCACCGGATGCGTGATGAGGCGCTTACCGATATCGTGCTGGAAACGCTCCAGCAGTATATCCGGGACGTAGTAGACCTGGACGATATTCTTGCCATGACAGACACAGCTCCCTTGAGAACCGCAGAAGCCCAGAAGGTGCAGCGGCAGCTTGACAAAAAGCGCTCAGAATATGAGCGGCTTCAGAAGCTGCTCATGTCGCTGTATGAAAACCTTGCAGACGGGATCATCGACCGGGACGAATACGCAAGGCTCAAGCAGAACTACGCAGGGCGCTGCTCTGAGTGCGAAAAGCAGATGGAAGCCTTGCAGGAAACCATTACGCAAATCAAAGAACACGGCGGCGAGCACCGGGAGTGGATGGCACAGTTCCGGGAGCATCTGAACATTACGGAATTGGAGCGCAGCATCGTTGTGGCGCTGATCGACCGCATCCTCATTTATAAGGATAACCGTGTGGAAGTACGCTTTCGCTTTGCGGATGAATTTGCATGGCAGACGGATATCCTGCGCCGGTCGCAAATCAGAGAGGTGGTATAAGTGGCAAGAACCAAACGAAAGACAAACCCGGTCATTCCGGCAGCGGAAGCTCCCGCACAGGCACAGAAGCAATACCGTGCTGCTGCCTATGCCCGCCTTTCCGTAGAGGACAGTGGCAAACCGGGCGCAGATACCATAGAGGGACAGAAAAACCTCCTGCTGCGGTTTATCGAAAATGACCCGACCCTCACCTTGTATGGGCTGTTCTGTGATAACGGGCTGACCGGCACAGACTTCCAACGGCCTGAATTTGAAAAGCTCATGGAAGCGGTTAAGCGTGGAGATGTGGACTGCATCGTAGTCAAAGACCTATCCCGCTTTGGCCGTAATTATAAAGAAACCGGTAACTACCTGGAGCGCATTTTCCCGTTCTTGGGGGTGCGTTTCATTGCCGTAAATGACGGCTTTGATACCCTCACCGCCCAGCGGGGCGCGGACGGGTATCTCGTTCCGCTGAAAAATCTCATCAATGAGGTCTACAGCAAGGACATTTCCAAGAAGTCCGGCTCCGCGCTGGCCGCGAAGCAGAAAAATGGCGATTTCATCGGCGCGTGGGCACCCTATGGCTACCGCAAGTGCCCGGATGATCCGCATAAGTTGGAACCGGACGAGGCAACGGCTCCTGTTGTCCGGCAGATATTCCGGTGGCGTGCCGAGGGCATTGGTGTCACTCAGATCGCAAGGCGGCTCAACGATGGAGGCGTGCCGTCGCCCTCCGCCTATCTGTATAATACCGGGGTTTGCAAAACAGAAAAGTACAACGGTGTAATCTGGTATGTTCAGACGGTCAAAAACGTCTTGTCCCGGCAGGTGTACATCGGACACATGGTGCAGGGTACAAAGCGGCAGTCCTTCTACGAAAATCGAGGCCAGTACATGAAGCCAAAAGAGGAATGGATCGTCGTGGAAAATACCCACGAGCCGCTGATTGACCGCGAGACCTTTGACAAGGTGCAGGAGCTTGCCCAGCGAAAAAACAAGGAATATTTTGAAAATCTCGGCAGGTTCCCGCATCTGAAAACCACCGAGAACATCCTCAAGGGGCTGGTCTACTGCGCCGACTGCAAGCGTCCGCTGGTGCGCTACAAGAATGTGAGTCATGAGAAAAAGCTGTGGTACACGTTTATCTGCCAGACGCACACCAACGACATCACGAGCTGCCCCAAGAAGAATATCCGGGAGGACGTACTGATCCCCATGCTCCTGCAAGCCATCCAGACGCAGATCGCTCTTGCCGCCGACATGGAAGCGCTCATCCGCAGGGTGAACAGCTCCCCCAAATACAAGAAACAGGCGGTGACGCTGCAAGGCAAGCTGGATGCGGCAAAAAAGTCACTTATGCGCTGCAACGGCTTATACGACAGCCTGTATCAGAACTATGTGGATAAGCTCATGACCGAGCAGGAATATATGACACTGAAACGCCGCTACAAGGAAGAAGCCGAGGAAGCGGGACGGCTGATTGAAGCCCTGACCCGTCAGCAGGCGGCAGAAGCAGCGCACACGCCGGAGAACCCATTCCTTGCGGCTTTCGGCAGCTTCCGAGATGCGGATATCTTGACCAGAGAAATGGCACAGGCGCTGATCCAGCGTGTGTATGTGGACGGTGACAGCAATATTGAGATCGTGTTCCGCTACCGGGATGAATACAAGGAACTCTGTACATATTTGGAAGGGAGGAAAGCTGACGCATGAGAACGGCAATCTATCTTCGCATATCCAGCGAAGACGTGGACTTGAGAACCGGTAAAAAGGACGAATCTGAGAGCATATCCAACCAGCGCAGCCTCCTTCGGGAATATGTGTCCAGTCACGCAGACCTGTCCGATTCTGAAATGCTGGAATTTTGTGACGACGGCTGGAGCGGTACAAACTTTGAGCGCCCCGCAGTGAAGGAACTTTTGGAGCAGGTCAGGCGCGGGCAAATCAACTGCATCCTGGTCAAAGACCTTTCCCGCTTTGGCCGTGATTATCTCACCGTGGGAGACTACATCTCCCGCGTGTTTCCGTTCCTCGGCGTGCGCTTCATTTCCGTCAACGACGGTTTTGACAGCAGCAGTCCGCTGGATATAGACAGCCTCGATACCTCATTTCGGACGCTGATCTACGACCTGTACAGCCGCGACCTCTCCCGCAGAGTCAAAAGCGCAAAGAAAGCCAGAGCCGAGAACGGGGCGTTTCTCAGCCCCTATGCGCCTTATGGATATGTCAAAGACCCAGAAGATAAAAATCATCTTCTGGTAGATGCCGAAGCCGCCGACGTGATACGGCGCATTTTTCAAATGGCGGCGGATGGTGTGAAGCCCTGGCAGATCGCGGCGGCGCTGAACGGTGACGGTGTAAGCTCCCCGAAGAACTACAAGGCCGAGGCGGGCTGCACAAGAACGCCGTGGCGCAGTATCCAGGAAGAAAATTTTTGGACAGCCAGTCTGGTTGCAAAATTCCTGCGAGATGAGCGGTATATTGGAAAGACGGTATTCGGAAAACGGAGCCGGGATATTGTGGGCAGTACACACACGGTCAAAATCTCCCGCAATGACTGGATCGTTGTCCCGGACAGGCACGAAGCCATCGTGCCAGAGGCACTTTTTGAGAAAGCGCAGGCTTGTATGCGGGAATACCGGGAATATGAAGCTGCGTCTGGCAGCGGCAATCCGCTGAAACGCAAGGTGATTTGCGGCGTATGCGGCCACGCCATGCAGCGGGACAGCAGAAAGAACGGCTCCTACCGCTGCGTCACCAAAAGGCTGAATACCGGCTTTGACTGCTCGGAGGATAGAATCCCGGAGGCCGATATTCTGGAAGCCGTGGTTGATACCATACAGGTCTACGCTCAATACGCCGTCAACATAGACCGGCTACTGCAAACAAGGCAGGCACAGCGGGTGCTTGACCGCAAACAGGCGCAGCGGCGCTTGCAGACTCTCCAGAGCCGGAAAGCCCAGCTTGACGAGCGGCTGCAAGACCTTTATGAAAGGCTGGTAGAGGGAGAGATATCCCGTGAGAGCTTTGCGGCGCAGAAGAAAGCCCTGACGGCGCAGGCGGAGGAAATTTCCCACACGGTCTTGGAGCTGGAGCGAAAAATAAGCGGCAGTGACGACAGCGGCAATGCCGTAATTGAGCAGTTCAAAAGCTATGCCGGTATTACGGCGCTGACTAAGGAGATTTCCACCGAGCTGCTGCAATCCGTCACCATCTACCCGGACGGACGCATGGACATCCGACTAAACCTTGCCGATGAAATCAAAGCACTGATGGAGACCCTACGTCAGGAATCCTATACGGCGTAAATTTATTAGTCCTTTTTGTACAGCAGCCGATGAAGGCATCACCGGAACTTCTGCGAAAAAGCGGAAGGATTTCCAGAGGCTGCTTGCAGACTGCCGGAACGGACGAATCGATAAGGTGCTTGTAAAGTCCATATCCCGATTCGCGCGAAATACCACCGAATGCCTGGAAGCTGTCCGGGAACTCAAATCCCTTGGGATCAGCATCTTCTTTGAGGAACACAGCATCGATACCAAGATGGTGTCCAGCGAGATGCTGACGGCGGTGATTGCTTCCTGCGCTCAGGCGGAGAGCGAGTCTATATCTCGAAATATGCGGTGGAGCGTCCAGAAGCGAATGGAGAGCGGCACATTTAATACCTGCCGTGCGGCGACCGGGTTTCGACTGAGTGAGGATGGCCTCCGGATTGCTCCGGAGGAAGCACCCGTGATCTATGGTATTTTTGCGGATTATCTGCAAGGGAAGAATTCCAGAGAGATTGCGGAGAGACTGAATGCAGAGAATGCACTTGGAAGGATTTGGAACAGAAAACTGGTAGACTATATTCTGACCAATGAGCGTTATGCAGGGAATGCGATTCTCCAGAAGAAATACAGGACGGAGACTTTTCCCAGAATCAAGAAACCGAATCGGGGAGAACGTCCAATGTACTTTGTCCAGAACAGTAATCCAGCAATCATTACCCAGGAAATGTTTGACCGAGCGGCTCAACTGCGGTCAAGCCGAAGAAATGAGACATGCAACATGGAAGCAAGACCATTTGCGAAGAAATTGTCCTGTGGGTGCTGCGGCAGCCTTCTTAGGTCAAAGAGAATCGATAATACATGGTACTGGGTGTGCAGAAGGCACGAAGAATCCAATGCTCTGTGCGAAATGCCCCCTGTGCCTGAAAATGAAATCAAAGCGGCGTTCCTGAGACTATATTACAACCTGTCTCTTATACACATCTGACGCT
>ERZ1026846.703-NODE-703-length-24586-cov-7.018181_pt1 | contig 24586 bp, 20 predicted proteins | sample MGYA00380153_ERZ1026846 | MGnify/ENA primary metagenome ERZ1026846 (study PRJEB33269, sample SAMEA4719789) | human gut metagenome | biome: human-associated habitat; feature: organic feature; material: feces | place: Cameroon | collected 2013-10 ...
TATAAGAGACAGGAAGAGCAGCATGAAGCCCGTGATGAGGCCTAAGGCGACGACGTGACAGGCAAGCGAGGTACCCAGAGCGGAGGACCATCTGTACTTGAAAGTACGCATCACACCACCCCTTTAGTCTGACTGCCCTTTGGAGGCAGTGGCAATGCCGATCTTGGAGATCCCGACGGATTTCAGCTGGTCTAAGACAAAAACGAAGTCACCATGCTCCGATTTTTCATCCGCGCGCAGGACGATGGAGATGTCGGGATTTCTGTTCTTTTCGATCTCCATGCGTTTCTTGAAGGAGTCCTTCGGGATCTTCTCCTGCTCGACATAGATGGTACCGTCGGATGTCACGCTGATCGGCAGTGTTTTCTGCAGATCGATCTGCGCACTGGCGGTCTGCGGCAGATTCAGATTGATCGATTTCTGCACCACCATCGTCAGCATGGACATCATGAAGAAGACCAGAAGGAAGAAGATGATATCGATCATCGGGATGATCATGATCTTCGGCTTCTTCTCTACATTCATTGATTCAAGTTTCATTTCTGATCCGCCTCTACGATAGCCAAATACAGGGAGCCCAATTTTTCCATCTGGGAAACGAAGTTAGATACCTGCTGCGAAAGGTACGTGTAGGCGATAAGAGCGATGATAGCAACGAAAAGGCCGGATGCGGTGCAGACAAGTGCTTCTGCGACGCCGCCGGTGATGGCGAATGGCTGGCCTTCTTCGACCGAAAGGACATTGAAGGAGCCGATCATGCCGATGACGGTGCCAAGAAGACCCATCAGCGGAGACAGGGTGACGATGACGTCAAGGTAGTTCAGGTACGACTTCAAGACGCCTGCGGCATGAGAAGCCGCGCCTTCCAGAATGGCAGTCTGGTTCGCTTTGGAAGAGAGCTGCTCGGCGCCGGCCAGAATGATACCGGCAGGAATACCGCCATCGGCCTTAAGTGCCGCTTTCAGCCCTTCCTGATCATTGGCTGCCAGGAGTTCTGGGATCTCCTTCGTGAGCTTTTCGATATTCGACCGGTTCGCGTGATAGAAGCGGAAACGCTCGATGAAGATCGTGACAACGATGATAGAGCAGAGAAGCAGCGGATACATCATGAAACCGCCGGCATGAAACAAGTGAAGTACATCCATTTTTCTAAAGACCCCCTGATATAAATAATAATGGCAAGCCATTTATACATTAAGTCTAGATTACCATTTTAGAAGTGGTAAGTCAAATGAAATCTGTGTTTTATTTAGCGATCTTTAATAAAAAAGAATCGGGATACAAGGTCAGCCCGGGAAGATCGCCCTTGGGCGGCATGGCTCCGTTTTCTCCCTGCGGAAGGAGGCGGCGCGCATTTCGAAGGAGGGACCGGTCATAGGGAGCCACGAAAACGGCTTGACACAGCTTTCAAGGCAGCACAAACGACCTTCCAGGGGAGAAGCGCACCATTCCGGCATGTGCCATGCTATAATAGCATACAGTGAAAGATCCCTCTTTCTATTTACGGCGTTATACAAGTATTTTTTGCCGTTTCCTGCATTCATTTCCCTCATTTCCCAGAAAGGCCGCTCCCATGTCCTCCCATTTCTATATCCGTGATTTCTCAAAACGCACCCATGACGATGCACTCTCTGACAAGAGCCTTCTCGCACTGTCGGAAACGAAGTCGGAGCATACCATCGACGCCTATGAGTCGGACTGGAATGACTTCTGCGACTGGTGCTCGTACCATAAAAAAGAATCGTTCCCGACTACGCCGGAAACGATCGTGAACTATATCAATGATCTGGCGGACTATGCGAAAACGGCGACCATCCGCCGCCGCATTTCCGCTCTGTCAGAAAATTTCAATGCGGCCGGTCTCACGAAGGAGAATCCCGCAAAAGCGTGGATCGTACGAGAAGCACTGATCGGCCTCATGCGGAAGAAAGGCATGCTGCAAAAGGGGAAAACGCCGGTGTATTTTGAAGAGCTTCAGGAGATGATCTCCCGCATGGATCTCCGAACGCTTCACGGCCTGCGCGACCGTGCGATCCTCCTCATCGGCTTCATGGGGGCTTTCCGCAGAAGCGAGCTCGTCTCTCTCACGATGGAAGATATCAGAAAATTTCCACAGGGCATCGTCCTTCACATCAAACGCTCGAAGACGGACCAGCGGGGCGAAGGACAGCAGGTCGGCATCCCCCATCTGAAGAATGTACCTGAAGAAATGGACGGCATCCGTGCGCTCTATGACTGGCTGAAGGCCGCTGATATCCATGACGGCCCGATTTTCAGGAAGATCCTGAAAAATGGCAAGGTTGCTTCGACGCATCTCAGTGAAAATACGGTGAATCTCCTCGTCAAAAAATATGCCGAACTGATCGGTCTTGACCCCACGCTCTATGGCGCGCACAGCCTGCGCCACGGCTTCGCCACGTATGCGGCGCTTCACGGCATCGAGGAGCGTCTCATCATGAAACAGACCCGTCACAAGTCCGTGGAAATGGTGCGCCGCTATATCAATGAAGCGGATGTCTTTACGAATAACCCACTTTCAAAGATGTTCGGGGAGTGAGTGACTAGTGACTAGTGACCGGTGACCGGTGACTAGAGACTGGTGGCTAGAGATTAGGGATTAGGAAAGTCCCTCCAGTTGAGCAGACCCTTGGAGAAGGGTCGCGCCAAAGGCACCGGATAGATGTGCCCCAAAGGGGCACCCTTCTACGTACAGGTATAAAATATATGTGAGACTACTTTCCTTTGCTTTCCTCCCGCGCCAGTGTCAGCCGAATATGTAAGGAAACGCCGATTCAACCAAAAAGCGCCGAGAAATCCACTGATTTCTCGGCGCTTTTTATGTATCTTTCAAGAGAGTCTGATGTCTCCTAGTCCCCCAGTCACTTAAGTCCCCTAATCCCTAGCTACTAGTCACCAGCTACTTCTTCTCCAGATATCTCCGCTTCAGCTGTCCGCAGGCAGCCTGGATCTCGTCGCCCATCTGCCTGCGGACGGTCGTGCTCTTGCCGTGTTTTTCCAGGATTTCTTGAAAGATCTTGACATCCTTCCAGCTCGGCGGATACAGCTTGATATGCTCGGTGCCATTGATCGGGATGAGATTGAAATGGCAATTCATCTTCCCCACAAGGCGGCAGAGCTCTTCCGCATTTTCGCGGGACGCATTCACATCCTTGATGAGGATGTACTCGAAGGTCACGCGGCGGCCCGTCTTCTTGAAGTACCGGTGCGCAGCAGCGACGACATCTTCGATTTTGAAATGACGGCTCGATGGCAGGATGCGGTTGCGGATCGTATCATTCGGCGCATGGAGGGAGATCGCAAGCGTGATCGGGAGACCTTCTGCGGCGAGTCGATCGATCATAGGCACGATGCCGCAGGTGGAGAGCGTGATATTTCTGAGGCTGATATTCAGCAGCCCCGGATCGCTCACAAGGCGGATGAAGCGGAGCACTTCATCATAGTTCGTGAGCGGCTCGCCCGCTCCCATCAGGACGATCGAGTGGATGGGCGCATCGAAAAGCTCGCGGAATGCGTAAACCTGAGCAAGGATCTCGCCAGCGGTGAGATTCCGCTCCAGACCGTTTCTGGTAGAAGCACAGAAAATGCAGCCCATCGCGCAGCCCACCTGCGTGGAGACGCAGATGGAATTCCCATAAACGTGGTGCATACAGACCGTCTCGACGAGTGAACCATCTGAGAGCTTCACGAGGAGCTTGGTCGTATCACCGTCATTCGATGTGATATGGCTCATGATCACCGGCTTCTCGAGTACGGCATTCTCTTTCAGCCATTCCCGCATCGGCCCCGGCAGCTGGGTCATATCGTCAAAAGAAAAAATATAGCGGCGATACAGGTAGTCCTGCAGCTGCTTGGCTCTAAATTTCGGGAAGCCATGGCTTGTGATCCATGTTTCCATTTCGGGGAGACTGTGTCCCCAGATATTCCAGGCCATAGAGGCTCCTTTCATTCAATAAGGGATGAGAAATACAGGCGATGCCGCCCTACTCCTCCAACTGCTTCTTCAATTTCGCCACGAAGAATCCATCGCTCTGTGCCTGATCCGGCCAGATGGTGAGCATACCTTTTTCGGATGCGCCAAGCCCTTCGAGCCGGAAATCGATCGGCGCAAATTCGGGATGATCTCTTAAAAATGCAGTCACGATGTCTTCATTTTCCTTGCTATTGAGCGTGCAGGTACTATAGACGAGGGTACCGCCCTTCTTCACATACCGGGCCGCCTCTTCGAGGAGGGCCTTCTGCAGGGGCGGAAATTCCTGCAGATCCTCTCTTGTCCTGCGCCAGCGGATCTCCACCTTGTGCGACAGGACGCCAAGCCCTGAGCAGGGCGCGTCGAGAAGGACCTTATCATATTTCTCATAAACGGCGGGCATGGGCTTCGTCGCATCACGCGCTCCTGCGCGGATGATGGTGATGCCTTCCTTCTTCGCGTTCTTTTTGATGAGGGCGATCTTGTGCGGATAGAGATCCCATGCATCGATCAAGCCCTCATTCCCCATCATTTCTGCCATCTGTGTGGTCTTGCTACCAGGTGCCGCGCACATGTCGAGGACCGTCTCCCCCGCTTTCGGAGAGAGGACTTTCGCCGGCACCATAGAAGAAGCCGACTGCACATAGGCGAGCCCTTCTTTCAGGAATGTGCCAAAGAAATGATTCGCCCCACTCTTGATCGTGAAGCCTTCCGGCAGATAGGGGATGGGCGCAGCTTCGATCCCTTTTTCTGAGAGGAGTTTCTCGAAGTCAGCCGCCGGCTGCTTCAAAGAATTCACACGGATGGTCATCGACGGGATCTCATTGAACGCAGAGAATACGGCATCCGCTTTTTCTACGCCCCAGGCGTTCTGCCAGTCTTCGATGAGCCAGCGCGCCTGGTTATAGGTGAGCGCATCATGGAGGAGTGCATCCTCTTTTCTCGAAGGGATCCGGAAGCTGTCTTTTTTACGGAGGAAATTCCGAAGGACACCGTTCACGAAGCGGACATTGCCCGGATGCGTCACCTTCTTGGCGATCTTGACAGACTCATTCACCGCAGCCGACTCGGGGATGCGCGTCAAAAAGAGCAGCTGATAGAGGGAAAGACAAAGAAGGATCCGCACGGAAGGATGCAGCTTTTTCACCTTCTGCGTCGAAAGTTTCCCAATGATCCAGAATAGGTGATTGTATTTCCGAAGGACGCCGTAGACGAGCTCTGTCAGAAGGTGCGCCTCCTCGGCCTTGAGCGGGTACTCTGCGAGGATGCGCTGGAGCACGATATTGCTGTAGGCGTCTTTTTCAAGCACGTCGTAGAGCGCCTGATAGGCAAGGCGGCGCGCGGACGGTACGGGCTTAGCAGTCGAATGTGTCATTGACTTTCACCTGATATCCATTCACAAAGTCACCGGCAGCCATTCTCTTGTGGTTTTCCGGCTGCAGGGAGGAGATCGTAAGCGCTCCCTTTCCGCAGGCGATGGTAAGGCCGTCCTTCGTAGAAATGATGGTGCCCGGTGCTTCTTTACTTTCCCCATCGCTGACCTCGGCGCGATGGATCTTCACACGCTTGCCGCGGAAGAAGGTATACGTCCCGGGATTCGGATACATGCCGCGAATGAGTGCGTCAAGTGTTTTGGCATCCTTCGTCCAGTCGATGCGGCCCATCTCTTTCGTGACTTTTTCCGCATAGGTGGCTTTTTCATGATCCTGCGGCGTGGAGCGTGCGAGCTTTTCCGGAAGATCCTCCAGGACAGAGATCAGAGCCTTTGCTCCCATCTCTCCAAGCGCCTCGAAGAGCTCCCCTGCCGTCATATGAAGAGGGATATCCATCTGGACGGTCTCCACGATATTGCCGGTATCCATGCCCTGATCGAGCTGCATGATCGTGACGCCGGTCTTCTTCTCTCCGTCGATGATGACACGCTGGATCGGAGCAGCGCCGCGATACTTCGGAAGGAGCGAGGCATGGACATTGATCGCGCCATAGGTCGGGATATCCAGCACCGCCTTCGGCAGGATGCGGCCATACGCGATGACGACGAGGAGGTCCGGCTTCAGCGCTTTCAGTGTCTCCACCTCCAAAGGGTCTTTGAAGGAGAGCGGCTGGTGGATCGGGATGTCATGAGACATCGCAAATGTCTTCACCGGAGAATAATTGATCTTCTTCCCGCGGCCATTGATCTTATCCGGCTGTGTGTAGGCTGCGACGGGCGTATAGCCATACTCCACCATGGCAGAAAGAGCAGGCAGACAGAAATCGGGCGTGCCCATGAATACGATGCGATAGTTATTCTTCATCTTTTGGTCCTTTGTGCAAAGAAATGGCTTTTTCAATAAAAAGAATCCCGTTCAGATGGTCTGTCTCATGCTGGATGCAGCGTGCCAGGAGGCCGGAGGCTTTCTTCACCTTCTTCTTACCGTGGATGTCCTGATAGCGGACGATGACACGTGCATAGCGCGTCACTTCCCCGAAAAGGCCCGGCACGGAGAGGCAACCCTCCGAGTCCGTCGCCATCTCATCGCCGTCCGGCTGCCATTCGGGATTGATGTAGGCTTCGAAGCCGCTTTCTCCGTCATCTGCGACAAAGATGCGCTTGGAGACTGCGATCTGCGGCGCCGCAAGTCCCACTCCGTTTGCTTCATACAGCGTTTTCTTCATATCAAGGATCAAAAATTTCAGTTTCTTATCGAAAGAAGTCACAGGCGCTGCGACCGCTTTCAGGATCGGGTTTCCGGCAGTAATAATTTCACTCAAAACGGGATCATTCCTTTCATATAACAAGTGACTTGCAGCTAAGCAGCCATGGATCAGGTTGTCGGGTTCAGGGCTATGGGTCATGGTGCGCCGCTTTTGATTTTGATGCGCCGCACCACTTCTCACTTCTCACGCAAGAAAAAGTCTTCCAACGGAATCAAAGGGCAACGCCCCACGGGCTGCCCTTGAGCCCTGAACCCTCATTTTACATCGGGTCTACATCGATAATTATATCATTTTCTTCAAAGATCGGAGACTGTCTCATGGCAGATTTCAAAGAAGAAAGTGTCCGCCCTTTGATGAGGATGGAAATGTAGTACATATTCCGCACCCTCTTGATCGGCTCATCGAAGGGCGGCGTGAAGGTGGTAGGCACTGCGAGCTGGGGATTCACCCGCAAAAGCCAGTGATAAATACGGTTTGCTTTTTCCGCCGCCGTCTTTTCCTCTTTGTGGAAACAGGTGATCTTCATCATGCGGGAAAAGGGCGGGTAATTCAGCAGGCGTCGGTACTCGATCTCCTGCCGGTAGAATCCTTCATAGTCCTGCCTCGCCGCCGCCTGAATGACATAGTGATCCGGATTATACGTCTGAAGCAGGACTTCCCCCTGCTCGCGGCCACGGCCCGCACGACCCGCACACTGGGTGATGAGGTTGAAGGTCTGCTCGGAGGCAAGGTAGCTCGGCATATTGAGCGGCCCATCTGCCGAAAGGATACCGACCGTCTGCACGCCGGGGATATCATGTCCCTTGGCCACCATCTGCGTGCCGAAAAGGATATCTATATCTCCGCGGCGGAATTTTTCCAGAATGGTCCGCGCGCTGTTCTTCTTCTGCGTACTGTCTACATCGAAGCGCTGGATACGTGCTTCGGCAAGTGCCTCGTGCAAGTCCTCCTCGACATGCTGCGTACCACGCCCGAGGTAGAGGATCTTCCGGCTGTGGCACTTCGGACATTCATGGGGCAGCGGATGCACTGTCTCGCAGTAATGGCATTTCAGCTGCGCAGTATCTTTATGATAGACCAAAGACACATCGCAATTCGGACATTTGAAGACATAGCCGCAGTCAGCACACATGAGCGTCGTCGAGAAGCCGCGGCGGTTCAGAAGAAGGATGGACTTCTCTTTCCTTTCGATGGTCGCCCTGAGCATCTCCACCATCGGATGCGACAGCGCCTCCCCTGTGGGATCGCCCTTGAGGTCATAGATATGAATAGCGGGAAGCTTCGTCTGAAAGACGCGGTGCTTCATTTCCACAAGCTCGATCTTCCCCGTCTTCGCCGCATGGTACGTCGCGATCGAAGGCGTCGCGGCGCCGAGGACGATCGGGCAGTGGTAGATCTCCCCCATCATCTTGGCCGCATCACGCCCATTGTAGCGGGGCGTCTCTCCCTGCTTGTACGAGGAATCATACTCTTCATCGACGACGATGAGCTTCAGATGACGGAAGGGCATGAAGATCGCCGAACGCGAGCCGATGATGATCGTACTCTCTCCATTGGCGATGCGCTGGCGGTTGTTATAGCGCTCGCCCTTGCTAAGACCGCTGTGAATGAAGACGACCTTATCCCCTAAGAGTGAGGCGAAGTAGGATGTCATCTGGCTCGTCAGAGCGATCTCCGGCACCAGAATGAGCGCAGATCCGCCCCGTTCCAGCGCCCTCTCCGCGGCGCGCAGGTACACCTCTGTCTTCCCGCTCCCTGTCACCCCCTTCAGGAGGATGCCTTTGAATGCTTCCGCATCGACGGCTTTGGAGATCACGGAAAGCGCCTGCTGCTGCTCTTCCGTCAGCGCGCGATCCTTCCGTTTTTCCTGCTCATCGATCAGAGAAAAGGTCTTCTTTCTTTTATAAAAGACCTTTCCATAACCGGAAAGGCAGAAGGCCTTCACAACGCTCGAAGAAAAGCCCTTCTCCGCCGCCTCCCGAAGGGACATCGGTCCTTTCTCCGTGAGCGCCTGCCACAGGAGTGCCTGCTTCGGACTGCGCCGCTTCTGTGCCTCATCGGGCGCCTCATTCGGCGCGAGCCATTTCTCCAGCGGCTCCTTATGGACGGCGGAAAGCCGCTCCTTTCGGACAAGCCAGGCCGCCTTGACGCATTTCACAAGATCACTTCCAAGAAGGGTTTTCGCATCTTTTTCCGACAGACTTTCGACCGAAGGATCGATGAGCCCGCGAAGCTCTGCCTCCATCGGCACACGCGCCCAGTCGATCGTATACTCGGCCTCAGTCAGGATCCCCTTTTTGTCGATAAAGAAGAGGCGCAGCGCCTCGATCAGCATACACATATAATAGGAAGACAGCTTCCTCGCAAGTGCGAGCATTTCCTCCGTGAACCACGGGAAAGGATCGACCAGAGAGCGGATGGGAAGCAGCCGATAGGAGATCTTCTCTTCCTCCTCGCGACGCACTGAGAGGATGATCCCCTCCTCCGTGCGACGCGCAAAAGGTACGACACAGCGATAGCCCACATCCGCTTGCCCGAGAAGCGCATCCGGGATCCGGTAAGAAAAGGTGCGGTTCAAGTGCTTCGACGGCCGATTGATCAAGACCTCGGCGATGGAAATCAGCATAACACCCTCCTTTCGGCGCAAAAAAAGAGAAGACACGAGAATATGTCTTCTCTATTTTAGCATATAAAGGAAAGGGGTTTGGGGTTAGCCCGTGGGGCATGCGGCCTCTGGATCAGGGATGAACGCTTTGCTTGAATGAGGAATCAGGAATGGTGGTGGCGGCTTCGCCGAGATCGATGGCTCAGGTCGCAGCTGTTCTGGCATTCGTTATCTCTCATACGACGTTTCTCGCCGCTCAGGATGACGAAACGGGGCGATGCCCGCTTTCGGTATTCAAACCGCAAATCTCATTTCCCTCGGCCAACCTCCTGCCCTTCGGGCATCTGCCTAATCCCTAGCCACTAATCCCTAGTCACCAGTCACTGCTCACTCGCAGCACCTGTAAACCTGTTATTCTCAGATTCCTGCTTCTTTCTTCAGCACTTCCGCTTTATCAGTATGTTCCCACGGGAGATCCACATCGGTGCGGCCGAAGTGACCATAGGCCGCAGTCTGCTTGTAGATCGGGCGGCGGAGATCGAGCATGTCGATGATGCCGGCCGGACGCAGTTCGAAATGTTTACGAATGAGTGCGACGATGGCTTCATCGGAGATCTTGCCGGTGCCGAAGGTATCGACGAAGATGGAGACCGGACGTGCGACGCCGATGGCATAGGCGAGCTGGATCTCGCAACGGTCAGCGATGCCGGCAGCGACGATATTCTTCGCTACATAGCGAGCTGCATATGCTGCAGAACGGTCGACTTTCGTCGGATCCTTGCCGGAGAATGCACCGCCGCCATGACGAGCCATGCCGCCATAGGTATCGACGATGATCTTACGGCCGGTAAGACCGGCATCCCCCTGCGGGCCGCCGATGACGAAACGGCCGGTCGGATTGATGAAGTACTTCGTATCCTGCAGGAATTTGGCCGGGATGGTCGGTTCGATGACATGTTTCACCATATCATCATGGATCTTCGCCTGGGTGACATCCGGGTCATGCTGCGTGGAAATGACGATGGTATCCACACGGACCGGCTTGCCGTCTTCATATTCGACAGTGACCTGCGTCTTGCCGTCCGGACGGAGATAGGACAGTTCACCGGATTTTCTGACTTCTGCCAGACGGCGTGCCAGACGATGCGCCAGCGCGATCGGCATCGGCAGATATTCCGGCGTTTCGTTCGATGCATAGCCGAACATCATCCCCTGATCGCCTGCGCCGATATCATACGGGTCGGCTTCATTGGATTTGGCTTCCAGAGACTTGTCGACGCCCATGGCGATATCCGGAGACTGCTCATCGAGCGCGATATTGATCCCTACGCTGTCAGCATCGAAGCCATAGGCAGATGTGGTGTAGCCGATGTCACGAATGGTATCGCGAATGACTTTCGGGAAAGCAATGTGCGCCGTGGTGGTGATCTCACCGAAGACATGCACCTGCCCCGTGGTGACGGTCGTCTCACAAGCGACACGGCCATTCGGGTCCTCTGCAAAGATCGCGTCAAGAATGGCATCCGAGATCTGGTCACAGATCTTATCAGGATGCCCTTCGGTAACAGATTCAGAAGTGAATAAAACTTTTCTGGACATAGTGTTCCTCCTCAAAAAACGATGGGATTCTATGGAAAATCATTTTGCCATGGAAATACCGCTCCAATCACAGGATCGGTGCTTCCCTAAAACTAAAAAAGCTCTCCGCGCAGGGAGAGTCCAGTCTCTCATCTGCCAGCTTGCGCTGTTGGAATTAGCACCGGTTCCATCGGAATGGTTGCTGCAGCTTCCTTGGGCCAATCCCTCTGCTGCTCTGGATGAGTGATATTCAAATCGAAAATTATTGTAACATAGATATGCGCGTTAACGCAATAGAAAAATTCAAGTTCTAGGACTGAGGCAAGCTGTGAGACAGAAAAACAGAGATTCGCAGTCTTTGATCCCCACCCCCCTATCTCTGGGCCATGAACATGGACTGTCCGTTTCAACAGATTCAAAAACGCGAAAAGGGCGCAGCATTCATACTACGCCCTTTTTCCTACATATAGAACAGCAGGGTATCGATGATAAATACCGGGTACAGGATCAGTATCGCCCAGCCGATATACGCGAAGAAGCCGGGCATCTTGATGCCATCCTCTTCCGCGATCGCCTTGATCATGAAATTCGGGGCGTTGCCGATATAGGTATTGGCCCCCATGAAGACGGCACCTGCGGAGATCGCTTCCAGCATGAGCGGAGTGACCGTGCCGACGGTGGTCGCGATACCTTCAGTCGCGCCGAGGCTCGCCGCAGTCTGCAGGAAAACAAGGTAGGTCGGGGTATTATCCAGACAGGAGGACAGGAGTCCGCACACCCAGAACATATGCCACGGCTGATCGATACCAAGCTCTGTGCCATGGACTTTGAGAAGCACGAGCGCCGGGATCATGGTGATGAAGATGCCGATGAAAAGAATACCGACATCGATCATCGGCGCCATGGAAAAAGCATTCGCCTTGTGGATACGATATGGCGTGGTGTGGAGAGACAGGAAGGAAGCCAGAAGGATCAGTGCGATCTCCACGATCGTCGCATATGGGAATACGATGTCATCAAAGACTGCTACCCCTGCTCCATCCTTGAAGAATGGTACATATTCCGGCAGGAAACCATTGGCAATGACGCCGATGATGATGATGCCGATGTAGAGGAAATTGCGCTTCCCATCAATGTGGATCAGCGGCTCGCCTTCTGCCACCTTGATCTCCTCCGGCATGCGTCCTGCCGCCAGATCCTTTTTGTAATAATGGCGATCCATCAGGTAAAAAATGGCAAAAAGGATGACCATATTCACCAGAAGGATCGGCGTCAGCTGGAATGTCCATGCAAAGGGTACGCCTCGCTGGAATCCCATGAAAAGCGGCGGATCACCGAGCGGCGTAAGACACCCGCCCATATTCGCCACGAGGAAAATCAGGAAAACCATGATGTGCGAAACATGCCGGCGCCATGCATTGATGCGGATCAAAGGACGGATGAGCAGCATCGCAGCTCCTGTCGTACCGATCCAGCTCGCCATAAACGTCCCGACAAGAAGGATCAGCGCATTCGTCTTCGGTGTGCCCGCCAGACGTCCGTCCACCATGATGCCCCCCGCTGTCGCGAAAAGGCCAAATAAAAGTATGATGAAGGGCACGAAGTCCAGCAGTACAGCTTCCAGAAAACGCTCAAGGCCTTCCTGCCAGCCGTAAATGTACGAGAACGGGACCAGAAATGCGACACTCCAGAACAGAGCGACCCATTTTTCATTCTTCCGCCACCACAGGCCATTCACCAAAGGCACGAGGGCTACCGAAAGAAGCAATGCGACAAAAGGAATGATACTCCAAAGAGGCAGCGACATATTCACCGCCTGATGCACCGCTTCTTGAGCAGATACCAAGGGAGAAGACCCCGCAGTCAGCAAAATGGCGTACGGAAGTGCTTTGAGGGATCGACGCATAGTTTTCACCTTCCATCAAGATTATGAGTGGGGAATATACTTTTCATTATACCAATCATTAGCGCACATGATTATTATTTATTTGTCTCCATTTCAAAGCTGTATCATAGTCTGGGATTTATGCTTTCTGAAAGCGTGTACGTATACCGCGTGTTATCCTATAGATTATAAGTTATATCTGAAGTGTCATATATGATATATATGAAAATATAGATGGCATGCAAAAACCGCGGCTCGATCGAGCCGCGGCGAGAATGAACAGATAATGAAAGAAATGAAAGTCAACAAGCCCTTGCGCCAGGGGCGATCGGCTGATGAAGATGTGTCTATAGGAAGCGCTCGATCACCGAGCCCCGATCACTACCACTAGAGGTAGAATAGCAGCGTATCAAGGATGAATACAGGGAAGAGAATTTCGAGCGACCATCCGATATACGCGAAGAACCCGGGCATATGGATATGGCTGTCTTCCGCGATCGCCTTGACCATGAAATTCGGAGCATTCCCGATGTACGTATTCGCTCCCATGAAGACAGCTCCCGCAGAGATCGCTTCGAGCATGACAGGCGTCACGGTGCCGACAGAGGTGATGACCCCGGACGTTGCCCCGAGGCTCCCTGCCGTCTGCAGGAAAACAAGGTATGTCGGTGTATTGTCCAGGAAGGAGGAAAGCGCCCCCGTGATCCAGAACATCTGCCATGGCTGATTGATGCCCAGTGCAGAGCCATGCGTCTCAAGAAGGACCAGTGCAGGGATCATGGTGACAAAGATGCCGGAGAAGAGAACAGCAACCCCTTTGATCGGATTCATGGAGAATTGGTTTTCCTTATGAATATTCGCAGGCGTGGTATGGATAGAAAGCTGGGCAGCCACAAGGATCAGAATGATTTCTACCAAAGTGGAATACGGGAAAACGATCTCCTCAAAGATCGGGATCCCTGCCCCATTGGCAAAGAACGGAAAGGCTTCCGGCAGGAAGTTATTCGCCATGACACCCACGATGATGAGCAGGATGTAAAAGAAATTCTTTTTGCCATAGATCTTGACCAGCGGCGAATTATCATGGAGCTGCATATCGCTTGGCTGACGCCCAGCAGCCAGCTCTTTCTTGAAGTAATGGCGATCTATGAAATAGAAAGCAATGAAAAGAAGGATGAGATTCAGCACCAGGATCGGGAAGAGATGAAACGTCCATGTGAAAGGCACACCGCGCTGGAAGCCCATGAAAAGCGGCGGATCGCCAAGCGGTGTGAGGCAGCCGCCCATATTCGCCACAAGGAAGATCAGGAAGACCATGACATGCGCCTTTTCCTTGCGCCATTCATTGACACGGATCAATGGACGGATGAAAAGCATAGCCGCACCCGTCGTGCCGATCCAGCTTGCCATGACCGTACCCACGAAAAGGATCAGCGAATTGATGATCGGCGTCCCGGCAAGCTTGCCATGGATCATAATGCCGCCCGCCGTCGCATACAGACCATACAGAAGGACAATGAAGGGAATGAAATCGAGCAGGATCGATTCCAAGAGACGATAGATCCCTTCAGAAATACCATACGCACACGAGAATGGTATAAGGAAGAAGAGCGCGCATCCGAGAGATACCCACTTCGTGTTCTTCGCCCACCACAAGCCATTGATCAATGGGACAAAGGCCACTGCGAGCAGCATGACAACGAATGGGATGACGCTCCAAAAGGGAAGCGACTGATTCACCGTCTCATGAAAGACTTCATCCGCGGAAACAGCTGGAATCGAGCCAGCGGTCAAAAGAATGCTATAGAAAATACCCTTGGTAAACTTGGACATGGGACTTCACCTTCTGAATGAATGCTTATGATTTCTGAAACGACATAGATGTCATAGACAGGACTGATAGTCAGATCAGACTTATCCACCGGACCCGCAAACCATTCGTTTTTGATACCGGAGATCGATCCATCGTATCATTCTAAAATGAAACGCTTCATTTTTAATCGCGAATTCATCATGTAAAGCAGTCATGGCTTTAGAATAATTGATGACTCTTCTCATGCTGATTCCCCCTTATCCGTGCTTTTTGGAACAATTTCAATTATAGCACCATTATCTGAAATGTTTATTATTTATTCATGCCAAGTTTTCATTATTTTCATAGATCGCAATTCATATTTTTAACTTTTCTTCTCCTTGCATTCTTAAAACGAATGCGTAATCTATGAATATAGCTTCCTATAAAATATAAATATACACTTCATGGTTACTGTATATACAGCCTATCGTCAACGGCAGTCTTCCGGTCAACTTATCCCATTCCCAAAGATCCTCCCCAATAAAAAAACACGGCATCCTTTCGGATACCGTGTTTTTAAGGACATTGCTTCTTGCGCTGCATCAGCTTCTTTAAGGAAACACTGATTAAATCGTTGTCAGATTTCATTCTTGGATTTTTATACAGAGCGAGGAATCATCTGACGCGAATAGCAAGCTATTCAAGGAAGATGATGACGAAGCCATGTATAAAAATCCATATGAAATTCGACTCTGCGATTGAATCAGCGTTTCCTTAAAATGTATGCCGCAATAGCAGGTACACCAAAGCGCCGACAGCGGCCGTACAGGGGATCGTCATGACCCATGCCGAGACCATCTGGTAAGCGACACTCCAGTGGACCGCACGGAAACGCTTCGCCCAGCCCACGCCCATGATGGAGCCGGTGACGACATGCGTGGTCGATACAGGGAGATGCAGCATGGTCGCAGAGAAAATGATAAGGGACGAGTTCAGATCTGCCGCAAGACCATTGACCGGCTGCATGCGGAAGATCTTATTTCCGACAGTACGGATGATACGCCAGCCACCGACACTGGTACCGGCACACATCGCAGTCGCGCATGCCACTTTGACTTCCCACGGCACCTCGAGCGCTCCGATATAGCCGCCCGACAGCAGTGCCAGCGTGATGATGCCCATCGACTTCTGCGCATCATTCGAACCATGAGAAAATGCCATGAGTGCAGCCGATGCCATCTGGATGTGACGGGAAATGTAATTCACACGCGACTTCCCTACATTTCTGAAAAAAACATAGAGGAGCGTCATGATGAAATAGCCCATGCCAAGAGCAACGATCGGAGAGCAGACGAGACCAATAACGATCGTCAACACCCCAGCAAGGTGGACCGCGCCTGTGCCGTAAGAGATGATGACTGCACCGATGACACCGCCGATCAGTGCATGAGATGACGAGGACGGCATCCCGATACGCCAGGTGAATAGATTCCAGAAGATCGCAGAGGCAAGCGCCGCGATAAGGACGACAGAGTCGACCATATGCGGAGAGGTGACGATCTCCCCGCCGATGGTCTTCGCCACCCCGGTAGAGATCATGGCGCCGACAAAGTTCAAAAAGGCAGACATCATGATCGCTATCTTGGGACTGAGCGCGCGCGTCGCCACACAAGTCGCGATAGCATTGGCCGTATCGTGGAAGCCATTAATAAAATCAAAGCAGAGTGCCAGAATGATAACAAGCCCCACAAGGTACATATCAGGCATATTTCATGACCACCTCTTTGATCAGGTTTGCAACCTTCTCCGCCCGATCGCAGGTGTCCTCCATCGCTTCCATGATCTCCTTCCAGCGAATGATCTCCATGACATCGTGACTGCCATCGAAAAGATCGGAAATAGACTGGCGATAGATCGCATCCCCTTCGCTTTCGAGCTGATTCAGCTTGCGGGTACGCTGACCGATCTCGATCTCATTCTTGTCAATGTCTTTCAAAAGTCGGAAAAGGACGATCAGCTCCTCAGCCATTTCGACCAGGATATCCGACATGCGCACAGGCAGCTTCGAGCCAATGCCCGCATGATACAGCTTCATGGAAAGCACGACATCCTGAATGTCATCGACACAGTCATCGAGTGTGGAAGTCAGCATAAAAAAATCTTCCCTATCGATCGGGGTGATGAAGACATGGCGCATCTTCGCTGCAATATCATGTGTCACGCGATCTGCCGCATGCTCCAGATTCTTCACTTCCTTCGAGTATTTTTCCAGCTTCGTCGGGTCCTGCAATACCTCTTTCGCCATCAGAGTGCCTTTGTGGAAATACTCTGCATTCGTCACAAGGAAATCGAAAAACTCTTCATGCTTATTCACCAGACTGAACATAACGTCTAACGTCCTCCGTTTTACCAAAAACATACGTATGTCTTTATGATATCTTATGAATGTAAAGCCTGTGTAAAATCCTTGACAAAATCTTCAACTTATCGAAAATAATATATCTTGATTATAGCTGAATCCATGCATTTTTGGAATAGACTTATGGAAATCTAATCGTGGTCAGTCAAATGGCAACTTCGCCTATCAGACGGTCACCGTGCATGGGTCCATCGGGTGTCGCGCCCCCTTGACAGAATATCGATAATCATCTATACTGTCTATAGGTGAGAAATTTCTCATCCCCTTCCACATTCCGGGGAGAATGTGGATTCTTTATGTTTGCAAGTCCTACGAGTGTAAAAGGAGGAATTTTACCATGGAAGAAGCAAAAGTATTAGAAGAAATGAAACGCCTCGCCGGCACACAGACAGAAAAAAACCTGCGTGCTGCCTTCGCCGGAGAATCCCAGGCTCATGTGAAATACAACCTGTTTGCTGCAGAAGCGGAAAAGGATCCGTCCATCTCCCGCCAGATCGCTGATCTTTTCAGAGAAACCGGCGCCAATGAAAAAGCCCATGCCAAACTGTGGTTCTGGCTCGTCGGTGATCTCAAAAAGACCACTGCAGAACACCTGAAAATGGCTGCTGCCGGTGAAAACGGTGAATGGACTTCCATGTATCCGGAATTCGCTGCTACCGCAGAAAAAGAAGGCTTCCCGCAGATCGCTTTCCTGCTCTCCAAAGTCGGCGAGATCGAAAAGCAGCATGAAGCACGCTATAAGCTGCTGCTGGCTAATGTCGAAAACGGCCAGGTCTTCAAGAAAGGCGAAAAGAAACTTTGGATGTGCGCTAACTGCGGCTACACGGTAGAATCCGTAGAAGCACCGGAAGAATGCCCGGTATGCGGCCATCCGCAGAGCTTCTTCGCCATCAAAGCGGAAAACTACTAATCGGTATAAAAACGCCCTCGCAAGCATGATATGATTCCCCTAAGGCAGACAAGGCAAATCGCCAAACTGCTTTAGGGGAATTTTTAATGGCAAAAAGGACACATTCAGTAGGTTTCAAAGCTTCCATGGGGCTTTCATCTCTAGTATCCCCTGTATTCAGGAAACGAGGATCCCCTCAGCCACTTTGGGGCGCCTTTCCCGCCGAGCCTATTTCCCGACACAAAAAAACCGCAGCACGCATGCTGCGGTTTTTCAAACAGAGCCGTATTACCAAAGTCTGACAGCCGGTTTCTTATCCGGTTCACCGAAGCGGTGAATGGTATCTACAAAACGGACCGTACCGGTCTTGTAGCGGAGGACCAGCGTGCTGGTTCTGGCACCGCCGCCAAAGTAGCGGACGCCTTTCAGCATCGCGCAGTCGGTGATCGCCGTTTCCGAGAAGATGCAGTCATCGCCTTTGACAAGGTCATCTAAGGTCAGGACCTTGTTCGGATCGGTGATGCCCATAGCATGCAGACGGCGGACTTCTTCTTCCGTGTGCGGGAGCAACTTCGCCTGCATATCACCGCCGAGACATTTCAGACCGACAGCGGCAAGGACGCCTTCCGGCGCACCGCCAGAGCCGAGGACCATGTGAATACCGCTGCCCTGAATGCCGCAGTCGATGGACGGTACGACATCCCCATCGGTGATGAGACGGATGCGTGCACCGGCTTCTCTGGCTTCGCGGATGATGCCTTCATGTCTTTCACGATCAAGGACAACAATGGTGAGATCAGAGATCTCACGATCCATCGCTTTCGCCACGCGGGTCAGGTTTTCAGTGACAGATGCATTGATATCGATGCATCCCTTCGCTCTCGGGCCAACGCAGATCTTCTGCATATACATATCCGGTGCGTGGAGCAGGCAACCCTTCGGTGCAATAGCAAGGACCGCGATCGCGCCATCTTTGCCCTTCGCTACCAGGTTCGTCCCTTCGACCGGATCGACAGCGATGTCGACCTCTTCTCCGCCCTGACCGACTTTTTCGCCGATATACAGCATCGGTGCTTCATCGATCTCGCCTTCGCCGATGACGACAGTACCGGAGACTGGTGTCTTGGCAAACTGCTGGTGCATGCCGTCTACCGCAGCCTGATCCGCGCCTTCCTTATCGCCTGTCCCCATCAAACGACCAGCCAGAAGTGCAGCCTGTTCTGTGATTCTTACAAATTCCATTGAAAGTTGTCTGTTCATTGTATGCCTCCACAATAGTATACTTTCTCTTTCACAGTTATCGTTATTGTATCATACTTATAGAAATAATGTAGTATATACTTTTTCGTTTTTAGAAAATTCTAATATATGAGGGCATTGGATGCGGGATGTAGGGTTTGCCCCTTTGAAAGTCTCTCCATAGATACGGAAAGCCAAGGGGAGCGATGCGCGCGTCCGCATACGCAAACAGGCGATGCTCGAAGGCAGCAACTCACCCTACAGCCGATCCCCGGTCACTAGTCTCTAGTATATTCTATCGCAAACTGATGCATGAGGCGGATGAGGCAGTCATTCGTCAGAAGGTATGCGAGATCCTCTTCCGTCTCGATCGTATAGTCCCACTGTTTCAGAAATCGAGAGAACGCCTTCTGGATCCTCCGCTCCGAATGACCCGTTTCCGGCAAGACCAGCGGATAGGAGAGCCCCATGTCAAGCAGTACTTTCAGCATGACAGGGCGGAAATGGTACTCCAAAAAGCAGCTTTCTATCCAGAACTCATGCAGTGTCCTTTGAAAACGCGCGGTGAGCGGCATGAATCTCAGGTACAAGGAAAGCCCATCACTGACTCCTCCCCAAAAATCAGCAAAGGCGACATCATAGGCCCCATCCTTCTGCTCACGAATGAAATCCATCGTATCCGCTTCGATGATATGGATCTTTTCCTTATGCGGAAACTGCGGCAGAAGGTATGTCTTGAAGAGAGAGATCACGTGGGGATTCATCTCCACCACCGTGACAGACTCCACCTCTTTCTTTTCTGCCGCCATGAAGGCATAGTAGCCCAGCCCAAGGCCATAGGTGATGACCTTTCCGTGGGCGCGCGCCAGCGGCTCTTCCATCGACTCGATCTCACTCATGACGACACTCATCCACACATGGCCGTTTTCTCTGATGACAGGAAAAGCGACGCGCTCATCAAAGAAACCGATATCCGCATAGCCAAAAGGCCGCTTGGCCGAATAGCCCTGATGATAGGTCTGGAAGAATTCCCCGCCAAGATAGTCGGTCGTCCCCAGCTCGATCGCCCCCGACTTCGCTTCCGGTGCATGAACATGGATGTAGTAGGGATTCTTCGTCACCAAAGAGGCGTCATAGAAATGGGTGTGCTCTTCGATCTCCTTCATCAGCGCCTTCCACAGGCCTTCCGGGTCATACAGATCACAAAGCGCAGAGTATGGGATGAGGCCTTCCGGATCCTCCCAGATGTTCTCGATAGCGTCATCCACCGTATCTGTGAATCCGATATCGGCCGCCGCACGGATCCGCTCTTTATCCGAAAGCCCGCGGTCGAGATCATTCACGCAGAGGTGATCTGCCACCTCTCCGAGCATGATATCCCCCGCCGTCACAGACAGCAGATAAGATTTTAACAGTTTGCGAAGCGGTCTGGTGAACGCTTTCGGATTGGCAAAATGCATACATATTCTCCTTCATCAATTACACGAGGCTCACGGAGGGCAAAACGCTCCACAGGGTCATTTCCTCCGGAGCACGATCTCCGGCGCATAGCTGTGAAGCTCTTTGCGCAGCGTCTTATCAAGGATCTTGACTTTATTCATAAAGCTTCGCATGACGAACGCATTCTCGGTAAGACCGCTCTGTGTCGTCACCCTCTCACACTCATAAATGGCTGCCGTGCACTGGATACGCTCAAGCATGAGACTCGCCGTCCCTTTCTCGTTCAGCACCAGAAAAGACCAGTCTTTCCCCGCTTGCATCCGAGGAAGATCCTCGCCGGTGTATACAAAGTGATAGAAAAATGGTTTTTCTTCCTCCTGCACGATCTTCCAATGGAGTTTTCGTGCGATCTCATAGATCTCCTCCATCCTGGCAGGACGGAAATCAGCCGATATCTCAGCCATACAGCCTCCTTTTTTATACATAGCCGGTTTACCAGGGAAGCCCTTCCTTAGCTGGCCCCGCTCGCGATCGTCATGCCCATGACTTTTTTCGCTCCCGCGCGCATAAGCTCATGAGCGGCCGCCTCCATTGTAGCCCCCGTCGTATAAATATCATCCACGAGAAGGATGGTTTTCCCTTTCACATCCATAGACCGCGCGATGTGAAAAACGCCTTTGATATTCTGAAAACGCTCCTTTCGGGATAAGAGGGACTGCGTGTGCGCACTGCGGATGCGGACGAGTGCATCCGGCCTGTAATCATAGCCTGCTTCCTTCATCCACGTGGCAAACATCAGATCCACCTGGTTATACCCGCGCCATTTCTTCTTCTCCGAAGACAGCGGGATAGGGATCACCAATCCGCACTCCCCCATCCTGTCCCACCAGGGAAAGCGGGAAAGGAGCGGCGCAAAGACGCTCTTCCTGCTGCGCCGTCCGCCATACTTGATCTGTATGATGCAGTCCCGGATCGCACCTGCATAGTCGCAGCAGGTATAGCAGCCCGAGAGGTGGTCGGTGAAAGAGGAATTGAGGAGCCTCGGATTCCAGATCTTTCGGAGGCACGCCTCGCACCACTGCACGTTCGGATCGACCACGCGTCCGCAGCCCGGGCAGCAGGTGGGGTAGAGTGTCTCCAGAATATCAGTGATAAGACGCATGGCAGGGTCCTTTCCAGGGATTCAGGGGTGGGGATTTTCCACCCAGGCATTATCCTTCCGTTTCTCCCGTCAGGAGCGGAAAGAAAAGGCTGTATCTTCGTCCGGTCTCTACGGTATCGACGGCTTTTGCCAATGCTTCTTCCGTCGTGATGAGATAGGTGGTCTTTTTCGCACGGGTGATGCCTGTGTAGAGAAGATTTCGCTTCAGCATCATGTATTGTGTCGGAAGGAGAACAAGGATGACGGTATCATACTCGCTGCCCTGGCTCTTATGGACCGTCGTGGCATAGGCGAGCTGCAGGTCATTTCTTTCCTCTTTTTCATAGACGACTTCCCTGTCATAGAAACTGACAGCGATGCGCTTGTCTGTCACCGACCAGACAATGCCGACATCCCCATTATAGACGCCCTTGTCATAGTCATTCCGCTTCTGCATGACCTTGTCGCCGACAAAGAAATGATTTCCCGGCGGGATCTGCTTCTGATGCACCAGCTCCTGAATGGCATGATTCAGATTGTCCACCCCGCACCGGTCACGATACATGGGAGAAAGCACCTGCAGTGCCATTTTCTCCTTGCTCTCCCCGTAGTGCAGCAAACGGCAAAGGCTTATGACCGTATCGAAGGCTTCCTCTTCCGACCAGACGGGAAGGATCTTGAATTCCCCGCCTTCGTCCGGGACACACATATTCCCTTCCCTGATGAGCGCCGCATTCTCGATGATGCCGCTCCCTTCTTTCTGACGAAAAATATGCTTGAGCCTTGTGACAGGCACCTTTTCCCAGGCGATGATGGATTTCAAGGGCGTACCCGGTCCTACCGGCGGGAGCTGATCGACATCGCCGACCAGAATGAGGCGTGCATCCTCTTTCAGCGCAGACAATAAATGGTAGAAAAGGGAAATATCCATCATGGACGCTTCATCGACGATGATGAGGTCTTCTTCCAAAGGATCGCTTTCATCCCGCGAAAAGACCGTCCCGCCATCCTCACGTTTTTCCGCCTCGAGCGCCTTATGAATGGTATCCGCATCCATGTGGCTCGCGACCGCAAGGCGCTTCGCTGCACGGCCTGTCGGTGCCATGAGATGGACTTTCAGATCGTGCTGTTCAGCCGCCGTGATGATGGCCCGCACGAGTGTCGTTTTCCCTGTGCCCGGCCCGCCGGTGATGACGAGGACGCGGCTCTTCATCGCCTCTTCGACGGCTTCCTTCTGCTCCTCTGCCAGCGTGATATGATTTTCTCTCTCAAATTTATTGATGGCCAGTGCAGCCGTTCCGAGTGCCTTCTGGTGACAGAGCATGCCTTTCAGGATATCAGCCGACTGCGTTTCCGCTTCATAGAGAAATCTCAGGTATACATACACCGTCTTTTCATAGGTGAGAGACGGCAGCACTTTTTCCCTGATCGCAGACTCGATGCCTTTCTTGATGATCTCGATGGAGAGATGGAGAAGCGGCACGGTATTTTTCGCCAGCGAATCGATCGGCACACAGCTGTGCCCCTGAGAAAGCGCCAATCCCAGCATATACGTTACGCCAGCCGTGATGCGCTCGCAGTCATTCGCCGCTATACCCTGATCCATTGCGATGCGGTCGACCTCGAGAAAAGTCATTCCGGCTATGTCTTCCAGCATGCGATAGGGTTCGTGCTGAAAGACGGACTTGATATTCTCTCCGTAACGCTTCTGCATATCTGCCGCATATTTTTCGGGAATAGCCAGTGACTGGAGATACATGATGATCTCCTTCAGCCCGGAAATCATCTCATAGGATTTTTTGATCTTCTCGAATCCCTTCGGCCCTATACCAGGGACCTCCAGAAGGGCATCGATATTCTTCTCGAAGATATCCATCGTCTTTTTGCCAAAGTGTGCCACGATGCGGCGCGCCATGGTCTCACGGATGCCATCGATCATCCCCGATGCCAGAAAATGAATGATATCCTCCGTTTCCTCCGGCTTCACCATTTCCATGCTCTTCGCGGAAAACTGCACTCCAAAACGGGGATGCTTCTGCCAGCACCCCCGCATGAGTATCTGTTCGCCGACGTATGGGCCTCTCCCATGGTATGTGGCGCAGGCCAGCTTGCGGCTTTCCTTATCTTCGATCTGAAAAACGCAGAATCTGCCATCATCGCTTGCATAGATGCATCGTCTGACGGTACCTCTGAGTTCTTCGATCATTTTGTTTCCCCTTGTATCAGTTTCGACTGCAGCTTTTTGCTGATATCCATCAAGAGCTGGTACCAACGGATGAAATCAGGGCGTCTTCTCACATCTTCGATGAGAGAAGACAATGCCTCGATATTCTTCGCTTCCCTTTCTGCATCATAGATCGGCTTGTGCGCTTTCAGCTTATAAAGGGCAATGCCTCTCGACAGCTCCAGCCGCTTCTCAAAAAGCTCTGCCAGCTCGCTATCGATCCGGCGCACCGAAGCGCGCAGCTCTTCCAGTTCTTTTTCGTCCATCTGAACCCCTTACTGGTTCTTTTCATGAAGCTCTGCCAGGATCTCCATGACCTTGGCTTTGCATTCTTCATACGGCACTTCGATGGTCTCACCGCTTCGACGCAGACGGATCTCCACATTGCCGGACTGCTGCCATTTCTTGCCAATGGTCACACGGACCGGATAGCCGATGAGGTCAGCATCCTTGAACTTGATGCCCGCTCTTTCATTGCGGTCATCAAGGACCACTTCATCCGCTTTTTCTTCCATCGCATCATAGAGCTTCTTTGCTGCATCCATGACTTCTTCCGATTTATTATTCGCCGGGACGATGACCACTTCATAAGGCGCGATCGCGACCGGCCAGATGATGCCGTCGTCATCGTGATTCTGCTCGATGGAGGCAGCCACCGTACGGGTGACGCCGATGCCGTAGCA
>ERZ1026846.706-NODE-706-length-24523-cov-9.042750_pt1 | contig 24523 bp, 17 predicted proteins | sample MGYA00380153_ERZ1026846 | MGnify/ENA primary metagenome ERZ1026846 (study PRJEB33269, sample SAMEA4719789) | human gut metagenome | biome: human-associated habitat; feature: organic feature; material: feces | place: Cameroon | collected 2013-10 ...
GCTGCCTGCGCGCCGCAGAGCGCACCTATAAAAAGGGCGCGGTCATCCTGCCGGAGGGGACGCCCACGGAGCAGCTGGGCGTGGTGCTGTCCGGCCGTGTCATCATCGAGATGGGGGACGTATGGGGCAACAACAGCGTCCTCAGCAGTGTGGGCGCAGGCGGCATCTTTGCGGAGGCGTATGCCTGCGCGCCGGGTGAGCCGCTGATGGTCAACGTCACCGCCGCCGAGGACACGGAGGTGCTGCTATTGCACATCGGGCAGGTGCTGGAGCCCTGCGCCAAGGTGTGTCCCCGCCATCTCCGGCTGCTGCGGAACCTGCTGACACTATCCGCCGGGAAGAACTTGCAGCTCTCCCGCCGGGTGCTGCACACCTCACCCAAGTCTATCCGCAAGCGGCTGCTTTCCTATTTCTCGGAGTGCATCAAGCGCACCGGCAGCTACGAATTCGACATCCCCTACAACCGCCAGCAGCTGGCGGACTACCTGAACGTGGAGCGCAGCGCGCTGAGCAATGAGCTGTCCCTCATGCAGCGGGACGGGCTGATCCGGTATGAGAAAAACCACTTCGCCGTGACGGAGCAGCTGGGGCAGCGGTGAAGAAAAACAGGGAAGCGTGCAGCGTGGTAGGATGGTTCACTTTTGTCGGCGTGTGCGCTATAAGTGTGCTGCGAACCGGCTTTTTGAGATTTGTCGACCTTTCAACGAAAAAATTTGACTTAATTAAGCAAATAATACTCTGATGTACCAAAAAACGGCATAAATTTCCCTGCGACTATAAGTATATAGGCGGTTGCACATTTAGGATATTAAAACATGAGCAAAACGCACATACAATACAAGTTAAGAACACTTCATCTGCAGGAGACTTGTTTGTATGATAGACTACACATTTATAGGCGCGCGGCTCAAGGAAGCGCGCATACGGAAAAACATGACGCAGGAGAAGCTGGCTGCGATGACTGATGTGGGGGTCTACACATATCAGCCATATTGAAACCGGCATGACGATTCCCAGCACAAAGCTGCTTGTGCAAATGATGAATGTTCTGGACTGTGATCCCGCCGAGGTGCTGTGCATGGAAATGCGCAGTGGAGTGCATAATTTTAAGTGTAAATGACACATACATGGACGCACAGGAGGTTATGCACATGACTGATTATCCTCGATGATTTGAATGATCCGGATATTGACCCGAAAGACTTCGTGTTTCATAGTCTCCGACATACGAGCGCGGCGGCAAAGCTAGCCCTGTCGCAAGGCGATTACAACTCTGTTCGTCACGCTGGTGGGTGGGCAAATCTTGAGATGCTGACACGTCGGTACGGAAATCACTCTTTCGCCAATGAGCGACTCAATGTCGCGCAGAAGATGGATGACTTCCTCGGCGGAAGCAGTATGGAAAACACTGCATCACCCGCCAATCCTCATGTGTCGCCCGAAGCGGCCGAAGCTGCCCTCAAGGCGATCCTGCAAAGCAATCCTGAGTTGCTAATCAAAGTCGCCAAGTCCATCCAAAACTGCTAATCCGTAGAAGAGCCGATTAGCAAAGATTTCAGCCTGTCGAAATATCGTATTAGCAAAAGCCCCTCTCCAAAAGCAAAAATTTCTGCTAATATTAGCAAAAATCCTGCTAATGAAAAGGGGCTTGACCAATCAAAATGCTTGCTAACCGTTCAACTTTTATTAGCAAGCACAAAACCCGCAAACGCCTGTGGCGTAAGGGATTGTGGCACCCCCGGCGTGACTCGAACACGCTACATCCCGCTTAGGAGTTACAACATTCGCGCCGTACCGTGTAGTACGCCGTGCTTCAAAATGTCCGCAAACCCGCATGAATACAGGTTTTTTTATCGAACTGCTTGTTGCGGGGGATTCGGCAGTATTGCCTGATATTGGCAAATTTGGTGCCAAAATCGGGGCTGCTATTAGACAAATATTAGACAGAATCGTGGCCGATGACCGCCGATTCAAAGGCGCTTTGGAACAATTTAACTCTGAAATTTGACAACAAGCAAGAGGAAACCGGCGAGAGCTGGTTTCCTCTTGTGATATATATCTTATTTGAAAAGAATTCAAGAAAATGCAAATCAACGTGTGAGTGGAAACAGGTTGTCCGTATCAGGCACGATATGTTATAATTGGGGTACTACCAATTCTGAAGGAGAGCGCCTATGACAGAAGTTGATCGTGACATTGGATTAGTCCTGCTGAAGCGCCTGTGGAAACAGAACTTGATCACGGAAGCAGTCTACGTTGCAGCTTGCAATTCCAAGTATTTTGACAGAAAGAATTTTACTCCGGTGGCAGAGTCTTTTAGGGCTGAAATTGAGAAAAGCGATGAAGCCGCTGATGACGCAATCAAGTAAAAACGCAAATAGAAACTGAGAAAGAGACGGTGTGAACCGTCTCTTTTTCTATATTAAAATATAAGGGAGGAGGAACGCCCATGGCTGTATTCAGGGTGGAGAAAACGCGGAACTATACCGTCATGTCAAATTACCATCTGCGGGACAAGTCCCTGTCGCTGAAGGCAAAGGGCCTGTTGTCCCTGATGCTGTCGCTGCCGGAGGATTGGGACTACACCACCAAGGGACTGGCGCGCATCTGTAAGGATGGCGTGGACAGCATCTGTGCCACGGTGCGGGAACTGGAGGGCGCGGGGTACATCGTGCGGGAGCGGGAACGCCACGCGGACGGTACGCTGGGCGGCATCGAATATACCATTCTGGAGCAGCCCAGAGAGCCGGAGCCACCTAAATGGGAAAATCCCGTTCAGGCGGAAAATACCGGCGACGCACCTAAACGGGCTTTTCCAGAACAGGTAAAACCTGTCTTGGAAAAACCTGAACAGGAAAATCCCGCGCAATTAAATATACAAGAACAAAGTAAAGAAACACTAAGTACGGATTCTACTAAGTCCTTCCCTTCCTTTTCTCATAAGGGCAAGCCTATACAGGAGAGCGGAATGGAGCGACGGGAGACATACCGAGAGCGGATCATGACCAATGTGGACTACGATTATCTCGTCGGTTACACAGAGGTAGATCGCGCACGGTTGGACGAGCTGGTGGGGCTGATGCTGGATACCGTGTGCTCCACCAAGTCTACCATCCGCGTGGCGGGCGAGGAGCTGCCAGCGGAGGTAGTGCGTTCAAGGCTGCTGAAGCTGACCGGCGCGCATCTGCTGTATGTACTGGATCGGATCAGGGAAAATACTACTGACGTGCGCCATGTGAAGCCATATCTGCTGACCGCGCTGTATAACGCGCCGTTGACCATGGATAACCACTACGCACTGATGGTGGGCCATGACCTCAGCGGCGGAAGCGGGTAGAGAAGTAGCTGTCCGGCACAAATTGCCGAACAGCTATTTTCGTAATGATTTGGTTTGGATGAGCGTCAAATGCAGAAGGCTGCGTACAGAGGGACAGATTTCAGGCCATCCTTTTCCCCGAAGTTCTTAAGGGACAGGCGTATCGCACAGGAGGGATGATAGGTGCCGATGAACAGATTGAGACTGCGGGAACGGACGTGTTCGCCCTTCTTGACCTCAATGGCCATGACTTGATTTCCACTTTGCAGAACGAAATCCAGTTCGGCGGTGTTGTTGCTTTCCCAATAGTAGAGGTCATGCCCATTTGCGGCCAACTGCTGCGCCACATAGTTTTCCGTGACAGCGCCCATGAAAGTGTTCCCCTCGCCGGATAAAACGGTCTGCTGGGAAAGCCCGGACTTTGCGGTCAAAAGGCCCACGTCTCCCATGTATAGCTTAAAAGCCGACAAGTCCGCATATACAGAAATGGGTTCAAATGCCTGACTGATGCGCTGACATTTCAGCACGACCCCCGCCAGATACAGCCATTCGATGGATGCACCGAACAGGGAGGCGCTGCCGCCTTTTTGTACGACCTTGTACTGGAACTTGCGGTTGTCCTTTGCCAACTGCGCTGGAATGGAATTGTAGCAGGCGCGGATCTTCACACTGTCGGCGTTACTGGCATACTTGGCCATATCCGCGATGTAGTTGTCCAATATTTCATTCTGCACCAGGGAGACATCCAAAAAGCTGCCGCTTCTGAGGAAGGCGTTGATGCTGGCGGGCATACCGCCAATCAGCAGATACTCACGATACAGCTCAGTCGCCTCCGCATGGAGCGCGTCAGGCAGGGCGATCATCGTTTCAAAGGCGGAACGTATTTCAGAAGCAAGGAACTCCTTACCACGAGCCCATAGGTATTCCTCAAAATCCAGAGGATACATGGTAATCGTTTCGACCTTTCCCACAGGGAAAGAATAGTGCTGTCTGTTGATGGCGACACCCAATAGGCTGCCCGCCGCTGCAATGTGAAATTCCGGAGTTTCCTCACAAAAATACTTCAGTGATGTCAGCGCACGTTCACAGGACTGAATCTCATCAAAGAAGATAAGCGTTTCTCCTGCGATAATGCGTTCGCCGGTGGAGGCTTCCAAATAGCGCAGCAGACGCTCGGGGGCAATATTATCGTTGAAGTAGGAGGCGATGGTCAGGTTTGTCTCCAGGTTGACATAGACCACGTTCTTGAATTGTTCCTCGCCGAATTTGCGAAGAATATATGTTTTGCCTACCTGTCTGGCCCCATTGACCAATAAGGGCTGACGCTCAGAGGACTTGTTTTTCCACGCTATAAGCTGCGCTTCGACTTTGCGTTTCATGTGGATCACCTCATTGACAGTTTAGCTCTTGTAAAACGTTAAGTCAAGAAAAATATGTAGAAACGCGATTTTTTTCCACTTAAAAATAGAACGACAGTAAAGTACAGGAGCCGGAAGGCTCTTTTTTGTTGCACGAAATGGAGGTGTGCTTTTGAAAACCATCGCACTGGCAAATCAGAAGGGCGGCGTGGGGAAAACCACCACAGCCGCCAGCTTGGGTGTCGGCCTTGCCCAGCAGGGCAAGAAAGTCCTGTTGGTGGACGCCGACGCCCAGGGGAATCTCACCCAAATGCTGGGCTGGCGGCAGCCGGACGAGCTTTCCCCTACGTTGGCCGACCTGATGACCAAGACCGTCAACGAGGAGCCCATTGCACCCGGCGAGGGTATCCTGCACCATGCGTCCGGCGTTGATCTTGTCCCCGCCAACATTGAGCTGTCGGGACTGGAGGTGACGCTGGTGAACATCATGAGCCGTGAAACGGTGCTGCGGCAGTATCTGTCCGGACTGACACCGGCCTATGACTATGCCATTATCGACTGTATGCCCTCACTGGGGATGCTGACCATCAACGCACTGACCGCGGCGGACAACGTTATCATTCCGGTGCAGGGGCAGTATCTGGCCGCCAAGGGGCTGGAGCAGCTTATGCGTACCATCGCCCGCGTCAAACGGCAGATCAATCCCCACCTGACGGTGGACGGTATCCTGCTGACCATGATGGACAACCGTACCACGCTGGCTAAGGAAATTAGTGAGCAGCTGCGCAGGAATTACGGCAGCCGGGTATTCGCCAGCGAGATACCCCGTTCTATCCGCGTGGCGGAGATCAGCGTCACGGGAACCAGCATTTATGAGCATGACCCAGAGGGAAAAGCGGCACGGGCGTATGCCGCGCTGACGAAGGAGGTGTTGCAGCTTGGCCCGCAAATTAAACGGCATAGAGCTGACCCGGTACGATGATTTGTTCAAAACAGACGCGGAGCGGGAGACCGACCATCAGGAGCGGGTACAGATCGTGCCGGCGGAGCAGGTATTCCCCTATGCGCGGCAGCCGTACTCCGTAGACCGGCCCAGCGCCGATCTGGTGCGGCTGATGGACAGCATCGAGCGCACCGGCATTGCCGAGCCGCTGATCGTCCGCCCCCGCAGCGAGGGCGGGTATGAGATCATCTCCGGCCACCGGCGCGATTATTGCGCCAAGGTGGTGGGACTGGATACCCGCCCGGTCATCGTGCGGGAGTACAGTGACGAGGACGCGGACATTCTGGTGGTGGACTACAACATCAACCGGGAAAACCTGCTGCCCAGCGAGAAAGCCAAGGCGTATAAGCTGAAGCTGGACGCTATGAGGAGAACCGCAGGACGGCCCGCGAAAAATTCTCTCCAAAATGGAGAGAATTTCCGAGGACGCTATTCTGTGCAGCTTTTAGCTGAACAAGCGGAGGACAACGTAACTGCAATCCAACGCTATATCCGCCTGACAAACCTGATTCCGCCGTTGATGGAGGCGGTGGACGCGGGAAAGCTGAAATTCGTTCCGGCAGCCGACTACATATCCCACCTGACCGAGAAAGAACAAACCTACCTCCAGTTCCTCATGGAGCGGGACGAGGTATCGCCCTCCGTGGATCAGGCCCAGCGGCTCAAGCAGATCAGCGCGGAGGGGAAGCTGGAGAACAACATCATCGACCTCATTATGCGGGAGGAAAAGCCGCTGGAGCGGAAGGTGACGCTGCGGAACGACCGGCTGCAAAAGTATTTTCCTGCCAGCTATACCCCCAAGCAGATGGAGGAGGTCATCATCAAGCTGCTGGAGGGCTGGCATCGCCGCAGGCAGCAGGAACAGACGCGGTGAGGAGGTTGGTTATGCGAAGGAATGAATTGCCCGATTTCTGTTTATCCACGCTGCCCTCTACAGGGCAGCTCATCATTCTCAGGAAGGGTGAGTGCGGTTACTACGCCTCCGACTGGGACACCAGAAAGCGGGAGGAAAATCAGAACATCGCTCGAGAGCATAATCGGCGGCGCGGCATTACGGATATTCAGGAGGCCGCTATGCTGGCAGGCTCCATGTTTGGCTGGAACCTGCCGGGGGCAGACCCGCAGTGGTATTTGGACAACGCCAGATATGTGAACGCGATGATGGCGAAGGGCCATATCAAAGACCCTGTTATGAGCATCTACTATCCGGTGGACGATTTTCTGCTGCGATATGAGGTCATGGGGAAAGAAAAACTATATCTGCCGGTATCGGCGCTTCCGAAGGAGCTGCTGGGCGCAAGGTCACAGTTTGTCATGCAGCCGGATCTGGTCTGCGGTGTACCTGCCATGCCGGTGAAGGCGCAGCAGGCACAGAACGGCAACTACACCATGGATCTGGAAAGCGGCAGCTATGTCATTGGTGAGATCATCAATGCGGACTATAAGATCACGGCGCGGGTGCGTGTGGGAAACGCCGAATTTGCTTTGGGTGAACACCCGAAAGCGCCTGCACCATTCGTTACCTGGCAGCGCAACTGCAAGAATGATGGAGATGGGCCGCCCAACTTCTTCTGGGGACATTACGGGGCAGACCGTGCGGCGATGATCGAGGACTTCTGTGAAAGGACAGGCAGCGAGTATCAGGAGCAAAAGGAGCGGCGGGTACAACGGGAGCAAAGTCGTACTGCGCTGAAAAAGGAACGAGGTGAAGAAAGATGACAGACCGTGAGCCGGTAAATATCATGGGCGTTATCGCCTTTCCAGAGCCGGATAAGAGCAAACGCCGGATTCGCTTTATTGATGCGGAGTACAATACGCTGTTCTACATCCCAGACGGGGCCAGCATCGTCATGACGCGGATGGATGGCAGCAGCGTGATACGGCCCTGCACCTATATCGACGACTACCACACATTGGTCGGCAGCAATGTCTATCATATTTGTGAGTTTGCGGAGGTAGCGCAGCGGGCAGGCACGGTGTATGAGCCGCTTGATCCAACACAGCAGCCAGCGGACGCGGGCTGCTATGAGATATATCAGATCGACAACGTGGCCAAGGTGGACTACGCCTTTATGCGCTATGAGCGTGCCAAGGGAAAACTGCGCGCTGCCCATTACCGCAAAGCCTTTGCCGGGGTGCTGGCTCCCAACATGACGATGGATAAGCTATACCGAAAGCACAATGCGGACACACGGCCTTTCTGCCAGCGAATGCGCTCCTTATCGGAGAGCGATGTGATCGTGGTCAAGCACGGCGGTGAGAGAAAGGCTTACTATGTGGATGCTGTGGGCTTTCAGGAAGTGCCGAGCTTTTTGAAGGGACTGCAAAAGCTGAAAGAACGGGGCGAAGCACGGTAGTCGAGAACCAATGTGCCCAACATTTTTGAGGAAGGAGGCGAAACCTTGGCAAGTAAGTTTCAATTCATTACGGAGCTATATAGCCGCACACTGACAAGACTGACCGGCGATTATGAGAGCTGGACGGGCTTTTTGCGCTCGGCCTGCTATAACTATAAATGTCCGTTCGACGAGCAAGTCCTGATTTATGCCCAGCGGCCTGACGCCACGGCGGTGCTGGAGTTGGAAAAATGGAACCGGCAGTTTGGCCGGTGGGTCAATGCCGGTGCTACCGGCATTGCTGTCATGGACGAAGCCCACGGCAAAGGGTGGCTGAAGCACTACTTTGACATCGCGGACACCCATACCACACGCATCTCGCGGCCCGTTCCCATCTGGTCGATGGAACCGGCCTACACGGAGCCGGTTATCGAGACGCTGGAGGCCACCTTTGGTACACTGGCCGAAAAGGATAATTTGCCGGACGCCATCCTGTCCGCCAGCCGCAACGCCGTGGCGGATAATATGCAGGATTATCTGCGGGATCTGCTGGATTGTCGCGGCGGCAGTATGCTGGAGGAGCTGGACGCGCTGAATGTGGAAGTCACATACCGTCGGGCGCTGGAGAGCAGCGTCGCCTATATGCTGCTGACCCGGCTTTCTCTGCCTGCCGCAGCCTACATACTGCCGGAGGATTTTGAGGACATTTATTCCTTCGACACACCCACGACGATCAATGCACTGGGTATCGCCACCAGCGATATTGCCGAGATGGGTCTGCGGGAGATCAGCCGGACGGTGATGCAGGCGCGGCGAGAGCAAAATTTTGCAAAGGATGCACAAATCGGCTATGATGTGGGCAAAAGACAGAATAGCGGCGAAACGGAAAGGAGTGTTGAGCATGGAAGTGACATACAGGATGCAGGAGGGCTTTCGCCTGCCGAACCTGCTGCTGCCCAAAGAGACGGAGGCGCATCTGGGCAGGTACGCGGAGCTGCGGAGGCAGTACATCAAGAAGCACCGCAGGGTGCTGTATACAAATCTCAAGACCAGCGGTCAGTTGGCGGCACATCTGGCGGAGATCGAGACGGCGGCGGAGAAGATGGTGACGCGGCTGGCGGCGCAGATGGCGCAGAACGAGGGCGTGACGGAGGAACTGAAAGCCGCCGATCCCCAGCGCTGGACGGGGCTGATGAACAACCTGAAGCACAGCGCGGAGGAAGCGGTGCTGAACGACCTGATCTACAGCTGAATAGTACAGACGAAAACGCCGGGAGCGCAGAGCTTCCGGCGTTTTTGGATGAACACCTCATTGAAGCAATCCTGCTGGACGATGGCGGGCGCAAGCATACGCGGCAGGAGATATTTGCATATTTCCAAGCCAACAGGGATATTGCGACACGCACGGAATTTCTGAAAAACAGCTACAACGATATATGGGTGGAGGTGCTGGCCGGCGCGGACAAAGTCCGGGTGGGCTACCACGCCGAAAAAGACGGACTCTTGATGTGGGAGGGCAGCTATCTCTCCCGCACAGCGGAGTCCGTTTTTTCATGGGGCGTGGTCACGGAAATGACCGAAAACCTCATTGAGCGCGGCGCGTATAAGATCAAGCTGGGCTTGCAGAACGCGCCGGTGATGGCGGAGCAAATGTCCCTCTTTGGCATGGGCGGCGGCACGGCGGCCTATGAAGTGCCGGAGACGCAGCGAACGGGTGAGCTGTTCCCTACCCGCCCGGTGCCGCAGGCGGTTATCGACCAGACGCTGTATACGGCGGGCAACAGCCGCGGCAGCGCAGAGCGGATCGCGGTGTTCTATATGCGCCAGCGTCCGGAAGCGGAATGTATTGCTTTCCTGCGTCGTGAGTTTGGCGCGGAGAACGGGCGCGGCATTGAATATGAGGGTAAGAAATATGCCGTGTGGTTCATGGAGGACGGTATCCATCTGGCGCAGGGGGATAGCGTTCGTACCGGCTACTGCCGTACCACGGTGACGTGGGAGCAGGCGTCGGCGCGGATACTGGAGCTGCTGGAAGCGGGAACATATCTTTCGGCGTTAGAGCTGGAGCAGGCGCAGGACAAGGTGCTGCTTGAGATGGGTGACGCCCTGCTGATGACCGCCCGCGATTTGGCCCAAGAGGGCCGCGCACAGGGCCTGTTCCCTCAGACGCTGGCCATCCACGACCAGCGCAAGGGCTATCCGGAGCTGGACGAGGATATGGTGGCCTTTGCCAAGAGTGAGGGCGGCCTTGCGGCGTTGGCCGAGGAATACCATGCTTTTTTGAGTGCCTATGAACAGGATCGCAGCATCATGCGCTTTCGACTGTCTGAGTATAATACACACCGAATCGGTGTGGTGCTGGACGGAATTGACCTGCCGGAGCGCAGCTTTTCTGCGCAGCCGGATTTCCTTCGCCGGTGCAAAATGTTCATCACACAGGATGAGATCGACCAGTTCTTCCTGGCGGAGTCTGTGGACAGCCGCTTGGACGTGTATGCCTTTTTCTGCTATCCCCACACGAAGGAGGAGCAGCAGAAATTCATCAAAAGCCGTTTTGGTGAGTACAGCGGCGGCGGGCGCGATGGATATGACTATACGAAAACCTATAAGGGACTGACCTATCAGCGGGAATATGCCGGGAAACAGTATGATGAAGTCAAGCTGAGCATTCCCAATGTGGTCAAGGAGTATGAAAGGCTCATCGCGCAGAAGCGTTTCCCCGGCGAGGATGCCATTGCCGCAATTCCGCAATATGAACGGCGGCAGTTGGCGCGGACAGTGTATTTCGGCTTTTCCGACGCATCGGACGATGTGCCGAGACCGTACCCCAAGGGCGCGGACTACTATGACGCCGTTCCCGTCATTGAGGAGCAGTTGGCGGATAAGGCAAAAGCGGCGGAAATGCTGGAAGCCCTGACAGCCTATTTGGATGGCATGGACGAGGGAGACCGGCACTATGATTCCTGCCAGCAGGCGAGGGAACAGCTTTCGGAATACGTTGACGGCACGTTCAGCCTGTTTAACCATCGGCACGACAGTGGATTGCGGCAAGCGGAGCGGGAAGCGACACCCATAACCCCCACCGGGGAAGTGGGGGTCACGGAGGAACCGGCACAGGAGCAAGAAATATCCCCGCTGCCGCAGGTACAGCAGAGAGAGGAGGCACCGCAGGGACAGGCGGCGATGCCGCCTGTCCCTCACCTACCGAGAAAAAAAGAGAGGCTGGAGGCAGATGCCCCGCTGTCGGCGGGCGGCGTCAACTACCGTATCACCGACGATGCCCTGGGCGCAGCGTCGCCCAGCCAGCGGTATGCCAACAACGTGGCGGCGATACGGCTTTTGAAGCGGGTGGAGGCGGAGAATCGCCTCGCCACGGCGGAGGAGCAGGAGGTCTTGTCCTCTTATGTGGGCTGGGGCGGTCTGGCGGACTGCTTCGATCCCAAGCACAGCCGGTATGAGGAATTGAAAAGCCTGCTGTCCGAAACAGAGTACGCCGCGGCGCGGGAATCCACGCTGACCGCCTTCTACACACCGCCTGTGGTGATCCGTAGCATCTACGCCGCGCTGGGGCAGATGGGCTTCCGGCAGGGCAACGTGCTGGAGCCTGCCTGCGGCGTCGGTCATTTCCTCGGTATGCTGCCGGAGGGCATGGCGGAGAGCAAGGTCTACGGCGTGGAGTTGGATGACGTTTCCGGACGCATTGCCCGTCAGTTGTACCCACGCAGCAGTATTTCCGTTCGCGGCTATGAAAAGATGGACTTCCCCGACAACTTCTTTGACGTGGCTGTGGGCAACGTTCCCTTTGGCCAGTTCAAGGTGCAGGATCGCCGCTATGACCGGCTGAATCTGTCTATCCATGAATATTTCTTCGCCAAGACGCTGGATAAGGTGAGGCCGGGCGGCGTGGTGGCGTTCGTCACCTCCAGCTACACCATGGACAAACGCACCGGCAACGTGCGGAAGTACATTGCCCAGCGGGCGGAGCTGTTGGGCGCGATTCGTTTGCCCAACGATACCTTCAAGGCGGCAGCGGGTACGGAGGTGGTATCGGATATTCTGTTCCTGCAAAAACGTGACCGCATGGTGGACATTGAGCCAGACTGGGTGCAGTTGGGGACGAATGACGACGGTATCACCATGAACCGCTATTTCATCGACCACCCGGATATGGTGCTGGGCGAGATGAAGATGGTGTCGGGGCCGTATGGCCCGGAACCCACCTGCACGCCGTTCCCCGACCAGACGCTGGACAGCCTCCTTGCCAACGCCGTGCAGAATATCCACGGCGAGATCAATGCCTACGACCGAGCGGAGGAGCTGGAGGGAGAAGATCAATCCATCGCGGCAGACCCCACCGTCCGCAATTTTTCCTATACGCTGGTGAATGACAAGCTCTATTACCGCGAGGACAGCCGCATGAACCCGGTGGAGGTGTCCAAGACTGCCGAGAGCCGTATTCGCGGTATGATCGGTCTGCGGGATTGTGTGCGGACGCTGCTGGAGTATCAGACGGAGGACTATCCGGATGGCATGATACAAGAGCAGCAAACAAATCTGAATGACCTCTATGACCGCTTTACCCATGACTATGGGCTTATCAATTCTCGCGGCAACGCCATCGCCTTTGACCAGGATAGCTCCTATTTCCTGCTGTGTTCGCTGGAGGTGCTGGATGAGGAGGGCGGCCTGAAGCGGAAAGCCGACCTGTTCACCAAACGCACCATCCGCAGCCACCGGCCTGCCGAGAGGGTGGACACGGCGGTGGAAGCGTTGGCCCTGTCCATCGGGGAGAAAGCCCGCGTAGATATGACGTATATGGGGCAGCTCACCGGCAAGGACAAGGATACCCTGTTCATGGATTTACAGGGTGTCATTTTCCTGAACCCTGATTACGAGGAAAGGGGCGGCGAGAAATATCTGCCCGCCGATGAGTATCTGTCCGGCAACGTGCGGCGGAAGCTGGCAGAGGTGCGGGCAAAAGTGGAAACAGAGCCGCAGTACCTTCCCAATGTGGAGGCATTGGAGAAGGTGCAGCCCGTGGACTTGACCGCCAGTGAGATCTCCGTGCGGCTGGGTGCCACATGGCTGGATCCGGCGTATATCCGGCAGTTTATCTTTGAGACGCTGGACACATCCCGCCGTGCACGGTGGGACATTAAGGCGCATTACTCCCGAATCACCGGCGAGTGGCGCATCGAGGGCAAGAGCAAGGATAGCTATAATGTCAAGGCGTACAGCACCTACGGTACGTCGCGGGCCAGTGCCTACGACATCATCGAGAGCAGTCTGAACTTAAAGGATGTCCGTATTTTCGATTACCAGTACGACCCGGACGGACGGCGTGTGGCGGTGCTCAACAAAAAGGAAACAGCCATTGCACAGAGCAAGCAGGAGCTGCTGAAGGAGGCGTTTTCTGAGTGGATATGGAAAGACCCGGAACGACGGGAGAAGATCTGCAAGGCGTATAACATCCTGTTCAACAGCAACCGCCCACGGGAATACGACGGCAGCCATATCAACTTTTCTGGCATGAATCCGGAGATCACCCTGCGGAAGCATCAGGTGAACGCCATCGCCCACATCCTCTATGGCGGCAACACCCTGCTTGCACACGTAGTGGGGGCAGGGAAGACGTTCGAGATGGTGGCGGCGGCGATGGAATCCAAGCGGCTGGGTCTGTGTCAGAAATCTCTCTTTGTGGTGCCGAACCACCTGACGGAGCAGTGGGCCAGCGAGTTCTTGCAGCTCTATCCTGCCGCCAATGTGCTGGTGGCCACGAAAAAGGATTTTGAAACAAAAAATCGCAAGAAGTTCTGCGGGCGCATCGCCACCGGCGACTACGACGCCGTCATCATCGGACACAGTCAGTTTGAGAAGATACCCGTCAGCATCCAGCGGCAGCGGGCCATTCTGGAGCAGCAGATGGATGAGATCATCCTGGGCATTCAGGAGGCAAAAAATGCCCATGCGGAGAACTTCACCATCAAGCAGATGGAGAAGACTCGTAAGGGCTTGCAGAATAAGCTGGACAAGCTGAACGACCAGAGCCGGAAGGATGATGTGGTCACATTTGAGGAGCTGGGCGTTGACCGGCTGTTCATCGACGAGAGCCACTACTATAAAAATCTGTTTCTCTATACCAAAATGCGGAATGTCAGCGGTATCGCGCAGACCGAGGCACAGAAATCCAGCGACCTTTTCATGAAGTGCCGGTACTTAGACGAGATTACAGGCGGACGGGGTGTGGTGTTCGCCACCGGTACGCCTATCTCTAACAGCATGGTGGAGCTATACACCATCCAGAGGTACTTGCAAATGGGAGCATTGCAGGAGCAGGGCTTCCAGCATTTTGACGCATGGGCTGCCAACTACGGTGAAACGGTCACGGCTATCGAACTTGCCCCGGAGGGGACGGGCTACCGTGCCAAGACCTGCTTTTCCAAGTTCAACAACCTGCCGGAGCTGATCTCTGTATTCAAAAATGTGGCGGACATCCAAACGGCGGATATGCTGAACCTGCCCGTGCCGGAGGCACACTACCACAATATTGCCCTGAAACCGTCCGAGTATCAGAAGCAAATGGTAGCGTCGCTGGCGGAGCGGGCCGAGCAGGTACGCAACAAGCAGGTGGACAGCAGCGTGGACAATATGCTGCTGATCACCAACGATGGCCGGAAGCTGGCATTAGACCAGCGGCTCATCAATCCCATGCTGCCCGCCGACCCGGAGAGCAAAGCGGTCAAGTGCGCGGAGACGGTGTTTGACATCTGGCGGCGCACGGCGGAAAAACGCTCCACGCAGATGATCTTCTGTGACCTGTCCACGCCAAAGAGTGAAGGCATTTTCAGTGTCTATGACGACATCCGCAGTAAGCTGGTGGAAATGGGCGTGCCGGAAAACGAGATCGCCTATATCCATGACGCTAAGACGGAGGCGCAGAAAAAAGACCTGTTCGCCAAGGTGCGCGCCGGTCAGGTGCGGGTGCTGCTGGGCAGTACACAGCGCATGGGCGCCGGTACCAACTGCCAGCAGAAGCTGGTGGCCCTGCACCATTTGGACTGCCCGTGGCGTCCCGCAGATCTCCAACAGCGGGAGGGGCGCATCATCCGGCAGGGCAACGAAAACGCCGAGGTGGATATTTACAGCTACGTCACCGAGGGTACATTCGACGCTTACCTCTACCAACTGGTGGAGCGAAAGCAGAAATTCATCGCACAGATCATGACCAGCAAGTCGCCAGTACGCAGCGCTGAGGATGTGGACGAACAGGCACTTTCCTATGCGGAGATCAAGGCGCTGGCCAGCGGCAATCCGCTTATCAAGGAAAAGATGGATTTGGATATCGAGGTGACAAAGCTGAAGCTGCTGAAAAGCAGCCACCTCAGCCAGCGGTACGCACTGGAGGATGCCATCAGCAAGACGTTCCCCAAGTCTCTTGCTGAGACACAGGAACGCCTTGCTGGGTATGGCGCAGACATTGCCGCAGTCAAGGAGCATACCGCCCCCAATGCCGACGGATTCTCCCCCATGACGCTGGCGGGCAAGGTCCATACCGAAAAGAAAGCGGCGGGCGCGGAGCTGCTGACTATGTGCCAGAATATGCTGACGCCGGAGGCGATGCAGATCGGCTCTTACCGTGGCCTGACGCTGGAGCTGTCCTTTGACAGCTTTTCACAGGAGTACAGGCTGACCATGATCGGGCAGCTGCGCCATGTGGTGACGCTGGGTACCGATGTGTTCGGCAATATCCAACGCATGGATAACCTGCTGGAATCGCTGCCCCTCAAGGAGCAAGCCTGCCGGGAAAAGCTGAGTGATCTGCATAGCCAGCTGGAAACGGCGAAGGTGGAGGTGTTGAAGCCATTTCCGCGCGAGGAGGAGCTGCAAACAAAGCTGGCACGGCTGGAGGAACTGAACGCCCTGCTGAATATGGACAAGCGTGAGCCGGAGGTCGTAGCCGAAACGGAAGCACCGGATAATAGCCAGCAGCCTCCGACAAGAAAAACGACAGAGTTAGAAAGGTAGGTCAATATGGGATACCAGGAGAGCTTTCTTTACATTGAGCCGCAGTGGAAATTCGAGAAGCTGATACGCACATACGAGAAGGCGGAGCAGGCCGGTTACTATCGGGTGGCTGGCGCAGAGCCGCGTTCCGTAGTTGTTCTCAAACAGCCTTTGGGCAGCATACCGGCAGGCAAGCGGCTGCTGTGGGTGTGCGGTGATCGGGGCTTTCACAGCATGGGCGGTGTGTTCGGCGGCGAGTGGAAAAGCAGGGCGCGTGTCCGCGTGATCCCGGTGGAGGAGGTGCTGAAGCCGGGAGACCGACGCTTGGAGGGGATCGATCTGGACAGTGCTGCACCCAGCGAGAACGCCTATATGCGGCGGTACAGCGTGGAAAACTACGCGCATCGTATGCGGGCAGGGCTGGCAAGGTGAAATAGTTTGACAGCAACCGTAGACTTTGGTATGGTGCGCATGGTGATCGTGCTGCGTATGCTTGCGGGGCGCGCAGCCGGGAAAGGAAACTTCTGCACGGAAGTTCCCTTTTTCACGAAATAAAAATAGGGAACAAAACGGGCGCTCACTAATGCAGAAAGTTCCCTATTTGGAAAAGTGTGGTTTTGTCACAAGGGGCATGACGACGAATCAGGGAGAACCTCATCATCTGTGTCTTTGAAAAGTGCCAACAGCTTCGACACAATTATATTGAAAAGTTGCTCTTTGCGGTGTATACTACGGTTGAAAAGTCAGCACAAGGAGGGGCGACGATGCTGTTTCGGAAAATCGAATCTCTTATTGAAGACCATCTGCAAAGCGATTCAAAGAAAATTCTTCTGATAGATGGTGCGCGTCAGGTCGGAAAAACCTATATCATCCGACATGTGGGACATAAACTGTTTGAAAACTTCATCGAGATCAACATGGTGGAGGACTCCATCGGCCCACGGTTATTTGCCGAAACGAAAACCGTCGAGGACTTCTACCTACAAGTCAGTATGCTGGAAGGCAGCAAGATGAAGCAGAAAGACAACACACTGATTTTTATCGACGAGATCCAGGCATATCCTCATCTGCTGACGCTGCTGAAGTTTCTGTCCCAAGATGATCGATTCACTTATATTGCCAGCGGCTCCCTGTTGGGGGTGACTCTGTCGCAGACAACATCGATCCCCATGGGCAGTATCCGTAAAGTTCGGATGTTCCCTCTGGACTTCGAGGAATTCCTCTATGCCAACGGGCTGAACGAGTTTGCCGTGTCTGCCATGCGGAAGAAGTTTGAACGACTGGAAGCCCTGGACGAGCCGACCCACAATAAGATGATGGACTACTTCCGGAAGTATCTGTTGGTCGGCGGTCTGCCGGATGCGGTCAATTCCTATCTGGAAAATCACAACATTCAGTTCGTCCGTGAGATTCAACAGGAGATTCATGATTACTATGCCGCCGACGCATCCAAGTATGACGAGGAGCGCAAGCTGAAGATCCGCCGTATCTATGACCTGATTCCCTCCAACATGGAGAATAAGAAAAAACGTGTCGTAGCACAGAGCATAGAAGATAAGAAGGGGAAGACCTTCGCAGATTATCAAGACGAGTTCGAGTATCTGATCAGTGCAGGCATTGCCCTCAATGTTCAGGCTATCTCTAACCCGGTATTCCCTCTGGTCGAGTCCACAGGGAAAAACCTGTTGAAGCTATACCTGAATGATGTGGGCGTCCTGACCGGCATCCTTTATGGCAATAACATCCGAGCTGTGCTGGACGATGAAGCCAGCATCAATCTCGGCTCCGTCTATGAAAGCGTCGTAGCCAGCGAGCTTATCGCGCATGGTTACGAACTGTTCTATTATGATAATCGCCATAAAGGTGAAGTAGATTTCCTCATCGACGATTATGCCACCTTATCCGCCGTCCCCATTGAAGTAAAGTCCGGTAAGGACTATACCATCCACAGTGCGCTGAATAACTTCGTAAAGAATGAAGACTATCATATTCAGAAAGCCTTTGTTGTGTCCAATGAGCGAACAGTCTCTACGAAGGGGAAAATCATCTATATCCCCATCTACTATATCATGTTCTTCCAGCACGGTCTGGAGGATAGCGAAGCAATGCAATTTTAAGGCAGGCGATAATGCCTTGACTGCGGCCAGCATTTAATATCAAAGCAGCCAAACAGCTAAAGGCAGTGGGCTATATTGCAGCCCGCTGTCTTTAGCTCTGCCTATTTCAACAGACGCAAAACAGGAGATGATCACGGAAAAAGGAGGTGATGTCCTATGCCGTTTATCCTGCCAGAGCAGTTAGCCCGCGCCCGTGAGATGGATCTGCTGACCTATCTGCGGTGCTGTGAACCGGATGAACTGGTCAGCGTTGGAGGCAATACTTATGCCACCAAAAGCCATGACAGCCTGAAGATCTCCAACGGGGAATGGTACTGGTGGTCACGAGGCGTCGGCGGCAGCAGTGCGCTGGACTATCTGACCACTGTGCGGAAGCTGTCGCTGCCGGATGCTGTGCAGCGCATCCTGAGCGTTGGCGGCGTACCTTTGGCAGAACCGCCGCGCCGGAAAGCCTGCCCGACAAAATCATTTTCCCTGCCGCCCAGACACGCCGACAACCGGCGTGTTTTTTCATACTTGCGTGGGCGCGGTATCGACCCGGAGATCATTAACCACTGCATCAAACACGGCCTGCTCTATGAATCGGCACAGCATCACAACTGCGTGTTCGTAGGCTTTGCCGGTGACAGACCGGCTTACGCCATGCAGCGGGGGACGCTGCAAGACAAGCGTTTTGTGGGCGAGGTGGTCGGCAGCGACAAGCGGTATTCCTTCGCAGTGCCGATGACACCGGGGGACAGCCCTACCCTGTGCGTTTTTGAAAGCGCCATTGATGCCCTTTCCTATCTAACACTGCTAAAGCAGCGAGGAAAGGACTGGCGCAAGGCCAACACCCTGTCGCTGGGAGGTGTCGGGAAAAAAGACCAGCAACTCCCACCGGCACTTTCACGGTATCTGAAGGATGCACCCCACATCACCCGCATTGTGCTATGTCTGGACAACGACGAGCCGGGGCGGGAAGCAGCGGCGGTGTTGAAGGGGCTGCTGGGAGGATATGAGGTCATTGACAGACCACCGGCGCGGGGGAAGGATTACAATGATCTGCTGCGGTATCGGCGTGACGCGCAGCGCGGCGAAGCCCGCTAATTTCTTTTTTCGGCAGGTATTGAAGGACGCGGCGCGGAGCGCCGCTGTCCTGGCAAGCATAGCATTTGGCCGTCCAAATGCGCTTGTTAAGGGGCACAGCCCCCTAAGACCCCCATGTAGAGAGGAGGAGAATGCATTGAGAAAACGTGCGATCAAGATTTCGGTTCGATTGAACGAGCAGGAACATAAGCATCTGAAAGAACAGGCTATGATTGCAGGACGGCCAATAGAGCCGTTCATCCGTGCGCTTATCACAGGTATCAAACTGCGTCCCCGTCCGCCCGATGAGCTGGCAGAGTTGCTGCGTCAGATGTCCGGCATGGCCGTAAACATCAACCAGATCGCCAAGGTGGCCAATGCCAGCGGCTTTATCCGCATGGAGGATATAGCGCAGATCAAGATGATGCAGGGAATGCTTTGGCAGGCGGTGAAAGAACTCTGATATGGCCATCACGAAGATCATCGCCATCCGTGACCGGTTGGATAAACGAATAAACTATGCTGTCAACGGAGAAAAGACTGCGCTGGATACGGGTATTACTTATGCCGCAAATCCAGAGAAAACGGAACAGCATTTCTTTATGTCGGTCCTTAACTGTGAGAGCTGTGAAACAGCCTATGCCGAGATGCAGACCACGAAGCGGCGATTCGGCAAGCTGGGCGGCGTGGTGGGGTATCATTTCATCCAATCCTTTGCGCCCGGCGAGGTGACGCCGGAGCAGGCTCACGCCATTGGCGTGGCGTTTGCCGAGAGGCTGTTTGGCAAGCGGTATGAGGCGGTCATTGGTACGCACTTGGATAAAGCGCATCTTCACAATCATGTGGTGGTGAACTCTGTGTCGTTTGTGGACGGTAAGAAATATCATAGCAGTCCCGGCAGCTATTATTTTGAAGTGCGAAGCACATCCGACACCATGTGCCGGGAAAATGACCTGTCTGTAATCGTGCCGCAGGGCAAGGGGAAACACTACGCCGAATGGAAAGCGGAGAACACCGGCAAGCCCACCATCCGCAGTATCATTCGCGGCGATATTGACAGCATCATCGGAGAGGCGTATACATACGAGACATTTCTGATGCTGCTGCGGCGGGCGGGGTATGTGGTGCGGAACGCCCCCAACCGTAAATATGTGACCGTGCTGCCGCCGGGCGGTAAGCGGGCGATCCGGCTGGATAGCTTGGGTGAGGGCTACACAGAACAGGACATCCGCAGGAGGCTGGCCGCCCAGCGCGAAGGCGGCACACTGACGACACATACCTTTACGCATACAGGCAGACGGTATCGCATCAAAGGTAGGCGTCCCACAGGGACACAAAGGAAGATAAAAGGGTTTCAGGCACTCTATCTCAGATACCTGTACCTGCTGCGAGGGACGCATCGGAAGAAGAACTTCCGGCGCGTCCCTTTTTCCATGCGGCAGGAGGTCATCCGCTTACAGCGGTATGACCGGCAGTTTCGGTATCTGTGGGCGAACGGCCTGACCACGGCGGAGGATTTGGAGCAGCGGATCGCCGCCCTTGAGCGGGAGATATACAACGGTGAGCAGCAGAGAAAACCACTATATCGGGAAAGGAGGGATGCAGAAGATGAGGCGTACAAAACACAATGCAGTGCAGAGATCAACCGCCAGACCGCCGCCCTGCGGGAAAAGAGAAGGGAGCTTGCTCTGTGCCGCAGGATACTGGAGGATGTGCCTTTGGTATCCCGGCAGGTGCAGCAAGCCGAGGCGGAACGGCGGGAAGAAATGAGAAAGGAGGCGCAAAAGCGTGAGTACCAACGGTGAAACCGCCGATATGGTGGTGCGGGAGAGCATCCAGATCACGGAGAGTGCTGTTAAGCTGGCGGGGTTGGGTGCAAAGAACCTGGCGGCTCTGCTGGTGGCAGTAGCCAAGGACAACCCTAAGTTATCCGGCAAGACGGGACTAAAGCGGCTGATCCAGGACGGCGAGGAGCTGGCCATATTCTCCGTCAAACAGGAGGATCTGCGGGGCTTCCAAATGGAGAGCAAGCGGTACGGTGTCTTGTTCTATCCCATTATCAATCGGGTGGAGAAAACCGGCACAGTGGAGATCATGGCGAAAGCCAAGGACGCCCGACAGATCAACCGCATCTTTGAGCGGATGGGCTATCCTGCGCCGGTGCGGGAGGACGACACCGCAAAAAAAGCGAACCCCCGCGCTCGGTCAGAGAGCAGCTTCAGAGAGCGCGGGAATGGTGCCAGAACGTCTACCGAGATGGATAAGCCATCCGTGCGGGCGAAAATGCTGGAGCTGAAGAAGGTATCCGAACAGATGGCGCGGCAGGCAAGAACCATTGCCGCGCCGGAGCATGAACAGAGATAGGAGATTATTATGGCAAATTTGAGTGAATTGATCCGGCAGAAGGAGCAGCAGACCGAGGAATGGAAGCAGCGGAAGGCAGATGAGCGCGACAGCCTTAACGAGATGAATGACGCCGCCGCACTGCGTGTGACGGAGAGTACCGGCGCATTCCTGCACTATTTGGATGTGCAGGCGGACAACCCGCGTTTCAGCGCGTCCAATGTGCTGCTGGCGATGGAACAGAACCCCGAGGTGACGGTGTTCAATAGTGTTAAGGGGTGGAACAGCCTGAACCGCAACGTCATGCGGGAGGAGGTGGGCATGAAGATCCGCGTGGGCGATACCTATGTCAGAGACGGACGGCAGTATCGCGGCTATAAGGTGGGGCGTGTGTTCGACATCTCCCAGACCGCAGGCCGCGGTCAAATGGTGAAAAATCAGCTTACGGACAACAGCGACGCCATGAGCAAGGCACTGTACCAGCTTCTGACGGTGTCGCCCGTCCCCGTTGTGACCGGTGACGCCCGTGGGCAGGACGCACTGTATGACCCCAATCAGCAGCAGATCATTGTCAGCGGTTATATCACAGACAGCGCGGCGTTTCGCGCCTTGAGCCGCGAGATCGTCCATGCGGGTATTCATGATCATGGGAACTTCCCCTATTACAGCCGTGAGTCCTGTGCGCTGAGTGCGGATAGCGTCAGCTATATGCTCTGCCGCAGTTATGGCGTTCCCTGCGACAGACCTAAGCCCGTAGGGCTTGTGGAAATGTTTGACGGACTGGAAGCACGTGACAGAATGGGTGTTATTGCTGATTTCCAGCAGACCTTCTCCGCGCAGCGTGCCGCCATCCAGCGCGGCCTTGTGCCGCCGCAGCAGGAAAAGAAACAGGAGCAGAGCGTAGAGAGATGAGCAAAAATTTGACGGCAGATATTTATGACCACATAATGGGGGTATCTTAAAACGAAGGGATGATGTTACAATGAAACGAACAATTTTCTGCGTGGCTCTGATCCTTTGCATGGCGATCATGGCGGGCTGTGCAGCGCAAGCATCGGGCAAGACACAGACGCCGATTTCCGCAAAGACAGAACTGACCTCGGCGCAGGAAGCCGATGATACGGCAGAAGTGGCGACCGCGTTACTGCCATCGCAGACGGTGGAAGAAAACAGCAAAACCGAGGATAGTGCGGATGCGCTGCTGCCTGCCGAACGGGTGGATACGCCTACGGATGCAGAAGCGGAAAAGAATCCTGCACCCGCTGAAGCGGCACCGCCCGCTGCACCGAAAGAGCCGGCAATACCCGCGTCTGCACCGGAGGATAAACCTGCTCCCGCACCCACACCGGCACCTACACAGAAGCCGGCAGAGAAGCAGGAGGAGCAACCTGCGCCTAAGCCCGAACCTGCCCCTACGCCTAAGCCTGCCGCCGGCGGGGACATCTACTCCATCGCGGAGGCTGTCCGGGCGGGCAACGAGTACGCAAGAGCGCAGTACGGCGTGACCATCGACACCAGCATGACCACCGCCGACTCCAGCTACTTCCCCGGTACGGCAGACAGCGTGGCATGGCTGGCGGAGAACGGCGGGCAGGCGGCACTGACCGCCGCCGTAAAGGGCAACGTGGACGCCACCTTCGCCTGCCTCGCCGCCATGGACGGCGCGGAAGCGGTCGGCGTGTATGCGCGGTTCAACTGCACCGCCCGCTACGATGCGGCAGCGGACGAGTATATCGTGGTGGTGCTGTACGGATAAACCAACTGAACACCCGGCCAAAAGACCGACAGCGTATGCTGCCGGCCTTTTGCGTTGGGGGGAAGGAACGCTATGAAGAAAACAATTCCCAAGCTGCTGACGCTGGTGTGCCTACTGGTGGCTGTCATGGGATTGTCCGTTGTGACAGCCCACGCCGCCACAGTCACAGGCACCGTCAGCAGCGGCAACGAGTACCGCTACCACGAGGACAAGACGCCTGTGTCCCAGTGGGGGCCGTACACCAGCAACAAGCTCAAGTATTTCACCCGGAACGACACCGGGGAGACTGTCCCGGCCTACTGTATGGAGCCGGAGGTGCGCTCCGCCAGCGGTGATTTGCAGTATTCCTCCACATCGTGGAGCGATTTGACGTGGAATCAACGGTATGCCGTGACGCTGGCCATGGCCTACGGCTACGGCGGCAATTACGGCTTCAATATGCACCCGGACTGCGCGCAGCTGGCGACGCAGGCGGTGATTTGGGAGTTCGTGTGCGGCTACCGCGGTACGACCTATCCGTACACCCTGTATGATACCACCTGCGCCAACCTGTTCCATTATGCGGGCGACGACGTGCAGGAGGCGTATGACATCCTTATTGACCGCATCATGGGTCATGGCGTGATTCCCAGCTTTGCGGTGAAGTACCGCAACCAGCTTTCGGACGCTAATGCCATTACGCTGACATGGGACGGCAGTCAGTACACCGGTACGGCCACCGACACAAACGGCGTGCTGCCGCAGTACTACTTCAGCACTAATATCAGCGGCGTGACGGTCAATCAGAGCTGGAATACGCTGACCGTGACGGCCACAAAGGACGCAGCGGCGCAGCTGAACGGCTATATCAGCAGCGACTACGGCTATTCACTGGATGTGAAGGGTACGGAGTCTGTGCTGTTGGAGCCCAGCAATGGCAGCAATTATCAGGCTTGCGCCGCGCTGACCTCGCTGCCCGACCCCGTGTGGGCGTACATTCACTTCAAGGTCAAAATCGTGGAGGAGAAGGGCAGCCTGACCATCAATAAGGTGGACGCGGAAACCGGCAAGGCACTGGCAGGCGTGACCTATCGGCTATTTGATGCCAATGGTAAAAAGGTGGCTGACATGACCACCGGCGCAGACGGTAAGGCAGTGCTTGCTGATTTGCCGCAGGGCAGGTATAGCTATCAGGAGATCAGCGCTCCCAGCGGCTATGTGGTGGACAACACCAAGTATCAGATCA
>ERZ1026846.710-NODE-710-length-24452-cov-36.451162_pt1 | contig 24452 bp, 16 predicted proteins | sample MGYA00380153_ERZ1026846 | MGnify/ENA primary metagenome ERZ1026846 (study PRJEB33269, sample SAMEA4719789) | human gut metagenome | biome: human-associated habitat; feature: organic feature; material: feces | place: Cameroon | collected 2013-10 ...
GCTTTTCAAAAGATAATACTTATCTTTGCAGAAGAAATAACTTATTATAATAACCAAACAAACCGAAAAAATAGATGAAGAAATTTTTTAGCATGGTATGTGCTTGCTTGTTGGCACTAAGTGCCCAGGCAACCGACATCAAGAAGTATGATGCTCTTTACGAGAATCTGCCATTCCAGATGGAGAAGGTAACCCGTCCACAATTCCCAGCCAACGAGGTAAATCTCAAGGACTTTGGTGCCATTGGCGATGGCTCTTCTCTCTGTACCACAGCCTTTGCCAAGGCTATCGATGCGCTGACTCAGAAGGGCGGCGGTAAACTCATCGTTCCACAGGGCGTATGGTTCACAGGTCCTATCGTATTGAAGAGCAACATCAACCTGCATCTCGAAAAAGGTGCTGTCATCCTTTTCTCACCTGATGATGCCCTCTACCCTTTCATAGATACATCATTCGAGGGTCTGGATACACGCCGCTGCCAGTCGCCTATTTCTGGTCATCATCTTACCAACGTGGCAATTACCGGTCAGGGCTGCATCGACGGTAATGGAGAATACTGGCGTCCTTTGAAGAAGCAGAAGGTTACCGCTGCACAGTGGAAGCAGATTACTTCACGTGGCGGTGCTTTCAAGAGAGCAGACTACTGGTTCCCAACAGAGGGTGCTTTGAAGGCAGACAACAGTGCCAACATGAATGTGCCTAAGACTCCAGCTTCAGAAGAAGAGTGGAACGAGATCAAGCGTTTCCTCCGTCCTGTCATGATCAGTCTCGTTAGCTGCAAGAATGTTTGGCTCAACGGTGTTATCTTCCAGAATTCACCTGCATGGAACATTCATCCGCTGATGTGCGAGAATGTTCTTATAGAAGATGTATTGGTTCGCAACCCTTCATACGCTCAGAATGGTGATGGTCTCGACCTGGAGAGCTGCAAGAATGCACTCATCGTCAACTCTACTTTCGATGTAGGCGACGACGGTATCTGCATCAAGAGCGGTAAGGATGCAGACGGAAGAAAGCGCGGCATTCCTTGCGAGAATGTCATCGTAAACGGCTGTACCGTATTCAAGGGCCACGGCGGTTTCGTTGTAGGTAGCGAAATGAGCGGTGGTGTGAAGAACATCAAGGTGAGCGACTGCCAGTTCCTTGGCACCGATGTAGGTCTCCGTTTCAAGAGTACCCGTGGCCGTGGTGGCGTAGTAGAGAACATCTATATCGACAACATGTCTATGTTTGATATTCAGACAGATGTTATCACCTTCGACCTTTATTATGGTGGCAAGTCAGCCGTTGAGGTTCTCAACGATGGCGATGAGGCAAAGAACCAGAAGGTACAGAAGTTCAAGGTAGACGAAACAACACCTTGCTTCCGCAACATCGACATCAACCATGTCATCTGCCGCACAGCCCGTCGTGCCGCTTACTTCAACGGTCTCCCAGAGATGCCGGTAAGCAATATCCACATCAAGGACCTGGAAGTAAACAATGCCCAGCAGGGTATCGTCATCAACCGTACCGACGGCGTGAAGCTTGAGAACATCAAGGTAAGTGCAAAGACCCATACCTTCGATGCCAAGAACTCAAAGAATGTGACTGTCAACGACAAGACATACAAGAAGATTGACGAAAAGGGTATCACACTTGACTTCTAAGGAACTCATATAAAGTTTTTGCAAGTTCTTCCTTACTTAAATAAAGGGCTTGCAAAAGCTTATCAAACTCCTTAGTAATGATAAAAAAAATAACTTGGTACAAAATGCCAAGCAGATTTGCACCAAGTTTTTTTTACTGTTACTTAGCAGTATCATCCTTATCAAAACACGGACAAATCGAATTTGTCTTACACTTTATAGAAGGTGATTTATTAATGATTACAATTAGCAAGACTGGCGAACGAGACAAATTCATAAACATAGAAGATAGCAAATACCCATTTTCTTGACATAGCACTTCAGCAAGTATTTGCAAGGTGACACTAAGGATTTTGAAATCATTGCATATCCAACAGATACCACAAATTTGCTTTTACTTTGTATTCGCTTATAAATAACGTCAAAACAGTCTCATCTTTAGAAGATACACTAGACATTCTAGCAGATATAGAACCTGTATCAAGGAAACTCGCAACCTGCAGTTTACCCAATAAACGCCATGGAGCAGACAAATTCGGTAGTTTTGCTATAGCCGCTTTTAGATATTGTTTTGCCGCATGTTCTTTTCCCATATAATGCAACAGCACTCCATACTTTGACAATTCTTTAGGCGAAGCAGCCCGACCTATTTTAAAGCATAACAATCTATTTTCTAACTCTTTATAGAATTTATTATCTATATTTTTTAATGTAGAAATTTCCCTTGTACACCAAAGGGAAGGTTTTTGTAATATTGCCATCCTCATCAATTCTAAAGCATATTTATACTTTCTGTCTTTATAGAAGCATTGACCTTTAAGAAACTTACAATATGGGGTGTTTGGATTGCATTTAGCCAAAAAAAGTCTTGCTTGCTTATAATTTTGATTTTTAAATTTTTGATATGCAAGGATAAAATCAATATTTCTATCAAATGGAATTTTTTCTTTTATTGTCTCCATCTCCGCGATATAAGACTCTTTGTTTTGTTCCTTTTCTACCCCCACAATAGAATTATGCATCATAACCGGCAAGTCTCCACCTTTCCAAGATTTACACAAAAAGAATGCACACACAAGGCAAAAAGATACGCCATAGCTAACCATAGGGTTCATCTCGTACGAATTCGTTTTCTTTGTTTTTAAACAAGCTAACAAAACTAACAGCAAATACTGCGTTTGCGGTGTCACAAGTAATGTCGCCAATGTAAAATCTTTTACCAGTACCATTCCCAATATTGAACCTATTATCAAATTTTTTATCGAATTGCACTGTACAACAACAAGAACAAACACAAAAAAGATTAGTAACAAAAAGGAAATAATACCCAATAGGCCCTTTTCTACAAATAGTAATATTGGAAAATTTGGTGCTAAATTAGCAAACTCATCAGTTTCTCTTTTTGGGATAATTTCATTTGCAACAAAGCTATAGCTTTCTTTCCCATATCCCGACAAAGGCCGTTCACATGCTAGCTCCCACAATTCTTTTGTTTGCATAATGCGCCAATCTGTACTAACTTTTTGTGAATAGGTTTCATTAAACCCAATAGTCCTAACAAAATCTTTGTGGCAAAACAAATATACACACGAGAAAGAAAACAAGAAGATAGCCACCAAACGTCCTCTATATTTCTTGAACACCAAAAGAATAATAGGGATAAAACAAAACAAAGCCAAATAGGCTCCACGCGAAAAAGTCAACAATACAGTCAATATTGCCAATGTCATACAGATGGTTATGCATTTTCGCGCAAAAAAAGAATAACCAACCATAAACAATGCAATTTCTGCCCATATATTATCCAAGTACCCTAGAGGTTTAAATAGATAACGAAAATAATATACTTCTGTAAATCCTAAAGAGAACACATTTTTTCTAAAAATGACAAAGCTGACCAATACGAATCCCAATAACACTATTTGACAGAAAGAGAATATCTTCCAAAATAGTTTTGCATTTTGAGCATTTGCCAAATTATTTCTTGCCAACAAATACGACATCAACAAATAGATAGAAACATATATTGTTTTCCTGGCTGGAATGGGAGTGATGCTATATAATGAAGAAACAACATCAAGAGCCAACAATAAAACCACAACTATGTCAATGGCTCCCCACTGATACGAAGATAGAGGCCGTGTAAGGATAAATAGTATGGCCAATATTGGCAAACATATTATCAACGTACCATGTACGTTAAACAAAAACAACACTAACGATACGGCAAGATAAACACTTGAAAGCTGCTGTAACCTCTTCATTTTCATTTTTTCAACTTTATCTTTTTAATAATATATTTACCATAGGATGACAACATATAAATAACCAATGCGAGAAACATAACTTGAGAGAAGATATTTCTAACCAACGCAAAGGGTGGAGTAGCTTGATTTGACATAAACGTCAACAGCTGCACAACCTCATCAGGTAAATCGGATAAGAATGTATATGATAGTCGCGGAATAACATAGCACAAATAGTAAAACATAAAAACATTAACAAAGATAACATACATAAAAAATGCTACTTTTTCTTTAGTTCCTATACGAAGTAAATCCGGTTTTTCATTTTCCGTTTTTCTCCGCACTTTTAAGACGATATATTTTACCAAATCCTTTGAACGTTTATGCAAATTAGGTACTCCAAGTATATCTGTAGCAAGCCAGTAACCATCAAATTTCAAAAATGGGTTTAGAGTTAAGAAAAAACTTACATTCAACACCAATACCATATATCTTAACACATCTATCATACATATAAAATAAAAACATATTAAGATTATTAATAATATACATTGAAAATATATACCTGCAACATTTACGAGACAGCGCTTTCTTCGGCTCAAACTCCATATTTGAGTTACATCGGTATAAAGAACTGGAAAATTAAAATAAATTCCCAACCCAATCCCTCCATGCTGTACTTTGCAGTATTTGCAGGCTGAAGCATGTCCTAACTCATGTATAAATGATGAGATTAAGACAAAAGACAAAAGCTCTAAAATTGTAAAAATAGACATTGAGCTATGATATACTAACAAGTTAGGAGCCTCTACAAAAAACAACAAATCCAAAATAATAGCACATAAAAATACCACTATGATACAGTGCTTATTAAAGAGTAATACCAGTTTGTTTGACCAACAATCCACCTGTTCCGAAGTCAGGATTTGTTTACTATACAGGAATTGACGGGTAGAAGTTTTGGGCAAATTTGTTAACTTAGGTATTATGACCCTATCGATTACATCATTTACCTTATCATAGGTAAAATTATAACAAGAATAAGATGACAAAAACATCAATATCGCAGAATCTTTACTACGAGCATTTCTTAAACAAACCAACAAATCTACCATTACTTGGTTAGCCTCAAAAAAAGAATTTTGAGAGCTAACCAAATAACGTTTTTCCAAAGCCGAACTACAAAGTTCGGTTATTTTTAAAGCTTCAAACTGCCTCATTATTATTACTATTTATCATATTCCAAAACACCAGAACGTTCCTTATTATCTAATTCCACATCTTGGAAATTGTGTTTCTTTCCATACGAAATGCGATAACTACAACCGAAAGTAAACATATTCGTAGAAATACGTGGGCTATATTGGTATGAATTCTTATAATACCTATCCCTATTGTACTCTATAGTCGTTTTATTATTCATAAAAGGATTCTTTGCATTTATCGTAAAGTGCCAATTCCTATAATTATATCCCAGTGCTATTTTTAATGACATCGGATTTTTAATTCTCGTTCCCATAGAAAGGACAGAAGTCGGAGAATACAACTCAACTTTAGCATTTGCATTCTTACATATATACGTAAAAATAGTTCCAAACATCACTTGACTATTAGTAAGCGAAGGGAATATTCTCTCAATACTATAAGTGTACTCAACTGTCCCTAACCAGCTCAATCTTTTTGGTATCAGATTATACTGAATGGCACCATTCATAAGAAGTCGCTCATAAAGTCCCCCATTTTCATACCGATGAACAAACAAATCCCTTTCTTGATCATAATACACATTTTCAAACAAGAGCTTACTTGTATTTTCATATTGCGCAAACAGCTCTATCATACCCCATTTATGAAGACTATTGTATGTTATATTCGACCGGAATGTACTACTCGTCTTAATATCTGTATTACCTTTCAAAACTTGGTATTTATCCAAAGTCTGCTCCGAGTCATTATAATATTTTATCTGTGGGTCATACACACCGCCTCCTATATTACCACTTAACGTCTTACGAGAAGCCAAATTCGCTTGCCAAAACATAGATGGCACCAAATAAAATTTAGTATAAGACGGATTTTTCCCATCATCTATCGTCATTATTCTTTCCGACAACTGGGGAGTTATCTTTAGTTTATGAGATACCAGTTGTATATTATCTCCAATGGTAATGATAGCTTGGCCATAATTCAAATTATTCGTAGACAGTTTGCCGTTTTCATTATAAATACTCTTCGTTTGATCGTAGGAGTAATTGACATCCACAAATGCTAATTGCTTACCTATAAGTAATCCATAAAGCACGCTTGGACTAACATGATAAAACTTTTCATTTGTAACCGCGTTTATATTAGTTAACGAGTTATACTTTCTTGTCAAATCCGTCTCACTATAACTACCGTTTAACTTAACCTTGAAAATTGACTGTTTTGTTTTTCGTTGATAATACAACTGCAACGCATAAGAAGAATAATCTTTATGCTTTACATCTGTTGAAGTTCTATCAACTCCATCAAAAAATTCTTGAATGTTTTTTTGATACCACTCATGATTCTTACTAAGATACCCAGCTATTTGAAACATATCTTTTTTCCATTGCTTCAAGTAAGAAAGCTTACCTGTCAAAGCATTATTGTGCTTAGGTGATGCTAATATTTTATCATCCTTCAATACTGTACGATCATTAAGTTGCATTCCAACCAAGGAGTTGTCGCCCTCCTTTGGCTTAAAATGGAAATAGTTGTCGGAAAATTGCACATTAAGTTCTTGTCCCTTTCGGTAGTGCTTCCAATCCAACAAATCTGTGCCTTTTAGTAGATTCAAGTGTTGATTCCCATTTAAATATAATTGCCCACCATGACTTCTATCTTTCATGATAAAATCTATTACAGAGCTAGCCGTTGGATGGGCTGGCGAAAAATCTTTATAATAATCAATTCGTTTAATATCCTGTGGATTTAGAGTTGCGATTTCGTCTGATTTCACCTCACGACCATTAATGCATATCAAGGTTACATTTCCTCTAGTTGACACGGTCTTATCTACAACATCAACATATAATCCAGGAATGGACATTAGTGACAGCATACTATACCCATCATGGGCGTTTCGTTTTTGCAATGAAGTCGGAAGAATCACCATCTTATCGTCTTTTAAGAAAACATTATCAGCATCTACAGTGACCTCATTGAGCATGTTTTCCGATGGTCTTAGTTTGATTTGAACGCTTTTGCTATCTACATTTCTTATGATTAGGCTTTCTGTTTCATACCCCATGCAAGACACTTTTAGCCAAATTGGCACATCTATATCCAGCTTAAAATTTCCTTGATTATCAGCAGACAAGATGTTACTAGGGATCGAATCTTTTAGACTTTTAAAAACCATCACATTAGCAAATGGTATTGGATTTCCTTGAGTATTCAATACCACACAATGAATTCTATTTTCATTCATTGCATCAGCTTTTATCCACCCTATAGATAATAGTAATACTATTAGCAAAGCAGTTTGTTTCATCTTAAATTTCATCATTAACCTCATTAATTAAATTTCATGGGTTCATAATTAATGAACCCATGAAACAAATACTTAAATGTGTAAAGAGCAATGATACTTTTCACGGCATCCATTATCGCCATCACAATACAGTACACTAACACACCAGTTATCAGGACTTTGTTCTGCAAGATTTAGCAGACCTCCTATAGTCAGTGGGTCTGTCTCTAAACGCTGCTCCAATGACTCCAAGAAAAAATCTGGAAGTTCATTGTTTAGTGATTTGATTTTTTTACTCATAATTCTTTGGTTTTATAAATTTCTGTTTATATATCTTTCGTATGGCATTTTCAACAAAGCCTTTCATTTGCGTGCAATGATTTTTGCTTTTTGCGAGACAACCACCTCCACAAAATAAAGCACACTCACACAATAGACATTCATCAAAAGAAGTAACATCAACATTCTTCCATTTTGAAAAGACATCTTTATTCCATAATATTTTTCCCCCAATAAAACTCCCTATTTGGTGTGCTGAATTACCAACGACTTCCCAACAAGGATAAATTTTATAGAAAGGATCAAAAACATAGCTACTTGTTTGAGCGCCACAAAATGTGCCTTTATAAGGCAAAGGTGTCTTGTTTTTTATTGAATACCATATTTTATCATATGTGCTATAGTCATGGCATCCATATTCAAAATTCGAGATTCTTGCATCTTGAATAAATTCTTTCTGAGTAAAGAACAAGTTCTTCTGTGAAGGTTCAAGCTTTTCATCATAATTTACCAATCTGGCTGCATCGATTGTAAATTTACGATTTTTCGTATAGCCAAGTTCATCAAAATATCTCTTAAGTTCCACTAACTGCTCTGTATTTGTTTTGTCTGCATTAAAACGAACAGTTACAAAAATGCCATGCCTTAAAGCTAGTCCAATATTTGATATAATCTTTGCAAAAGTAGGATAACCTGTCTTATGAACTCGTTTTGAATTATGCAAAATTTCCATACCATCGATTGTTACTTGCAAAGAACATATGCGCTCAGGAGACAGCGCATCTTCAAATGAGTCCAAATCATATCCATTAGTTACAGCATAAAATTTATATCCTCTTTTAACTCCTTCATTAACAATATATTCTACAATTGGAACATTTTCTTTTAATAAAGGTTCTCCTCCAAAAAGAGCGATTTTCGTAGAACGTTTCAACTTATTCTGCTGAAGTTCCTCCATTGCTTCAAAACAAGCATCAACGCATTGTTTAGACATCGTCGCCATCAATGGTTCGTTAGCTGTTCCTTTTTGCTCAAAACAATAAGGGCATTTAAAATTACAATTATATGAAACCATAAAAGTAAAAGCAGAGCACACTATACTATCTTTTTGGCGAAGAGCTTTGGCCATTCGACAAACATACAATCTCTCTTCTTGTTCTGTTCTAGAGGTTAAATACCCCCTTTTACACAACACGTCAAAAGTTTCCTTATCAAATACAGTTTCGTCAAAAAAGGTATGTCGCTCCAAATCTAATACAATATTTTTGTCAACAATATCCATAGCTCCACTATATCCATGGAGCATAACATACTTATCTGTATCTACTTGTACAGAAATCACATAAGAAGATTTACGATATTGTTTACTAGTCATTGCTTTCTTTTTAAAAATATTTGCAAAATTAATAAAATATACTAAACATCAAGAAAAAAAAGAAATATTCTTTGTTTATTTAACTTTTTTCTTTATTTTTGCACAAAAATTAAAAGATTTATGAAAATTAACAAAAAGAAAACCCAAATTGCTATATGCATAGCTCTCGCATTAGGTATAGTAGCTAATATATTCACATATACAACTTTTGCCCCTTTGTTTAGAGGTGCAGGTATGAACTTTTTTTCCATAGAGAAAGTCCTCGCATATTATTATTTACAAGACAACAAAGAGAAAAAGGCTGCTGCCCTATTTCTCCTCCAAAACATAACAAACCATAACTATTACCAAAGTGAAGCTATTAGCAATTTTACATCCCAAATATGCCAAGCGGATACTATCATTAAAGAACAACAGATGAATAAACTATGGAATTTATATAAAATCTACAATCATGTCCAAAGACAATTTGACATAAAATCTTTATCCAGTTCTATGTTAATAGACAACATTAATTTTTCTTATAAGGTATGGAAAACATCCAAATGGAAAAATGAAATTGACTTCCATATATTTTGCAACTATATTCTTCCTTATCGAGTAATGGGAGAAAAGCCTGAAAAGGGCTGGAAAGAATATCTTTTTTCTACCTACTCTCCTCTCATTCATAATGTGAGTGATTTGAAAAGAGCTTTTTTCTTAGTACATGATAGTATAGAGAAGCAACTAAAACATGCAGCCTACGATTACCCTTACCAGCTAAACCCGTATGAGATGCAAAATATAATGAAAGGTGATTGTATGCAAAGATGTATCTATGAAGTTGCCGTAATGCGTTCGTTGGGAATTCCTGCTGTAATTGACGGCATTGATTGTTGGGCAAACTACAGTAAGAATGGACATTCATGGGTTGCGTTAGTTACGAAGAATGGAACATATACTGTTTCAAAAAATGATAGCTGTGCCAGAATGAACAATACGATTGATGCATCTATTTTTGAACTTAAGAAGTCAGTCCCTTCAGATTTTCCATATGACACAACTTTTAAAAAAAGATGCGCCAAGGTTATACGATACCACTATGCAACCCAAAGCAACAACTACAATGACTATAATGCACCAGAAAATATTTATCAACATTTTTCAGATACCCATACTGAGGATGTATCTGCTGCGTATGGTTTTATAGGCGAATTATCTTTTCCTGCAAAAAAGGAAAAGTATTGCTATCTATGTACTTACAGGACAGGTCGTGGATGGTTGCCGATAGCTTTCACAAAAGCTCAAAAAGGCTATTATAAATTTAAAAATCTAGGAGACTCCATTGTTTATCTCCCTATAGTTTACACGAATAAGACAACAAGAGTTTTATCAAACCCTATCTTAGCAACAAACATCAGCAGCCAAACTTTACAACCAAATTTGGCTATAAAACAGTCTGTCACTCTAGACAGAAAGTATCCATTAGTCAATACATTTTTCAACGAGTGGAACTATTTGGTTGATGGCCAACTAGACGCAAGCCAAACCACTAATTTTCAAAGGACTAATTGGACATACCAAATCAAAAAAACACCTACATATAAAAATGAGATAGATTTTCCTTCTACATTTCAATGTCGCTCCATTAGATTTTCTGCTCCCAAAGGATGCAAAGCACCAGTTGCAGAATTTACATTTTGGTGCAATAACAAAAAGATTATTTGCTTTTCATCAAGTAAAGACGCTGAAGACTTAGCAAAACTTACTGATGGAGATCCATTCAGTATGCCAAACATAAAATACAGAGGTTATCAAATTTACTTTGATTTCGGGAAAAATACGAAATTAGACAAGCTGACTTTTGTACCCAAAAATGATGGAAACTTTGTGGTTCCAGGATTTACATACCAATTGTATTACTATGACAAACAATGGAAATCATTAGGTATGAAAACTGCAACTAAAGGCTCTATAACCTTTGACAACATCCCTACCAACGCCTTACTATTGCTCAAAGATATTAGCAAAGGTGAAGAATGCAGACCATTTACTTTCGTCAATGGAAAACAAACATGGTGGTAGAAGAGACACATCTCCTTGGAGCCAATGCCTCCAAGGAGAACGAGAAATACTCTTTGAGATTCTCAATCTTCTTTATTTTTGCACATATTTTAACCCAAAACAGAAAAAAATCACGCTTTTCCTTAAAATAATTCAGTTTTTTCTTGGAAGTCTTAAATCTTTTTTATACTTTTGTAGGCGATAAATAAAGATGCAACCTAGAAATATAACTTATAAAACTTTCCTCTTGGATTCTTTTATATAGATTCAGCCGAAGTTTTTTCAGATGTTAGATGACGCAACAAAACAATTTTAGAAAATTCTGGTAATAGGCTCCTATATATTATATAATAATGTGTAGCATGCTTAAAGACCTAATTTACATAAACAAAAACAATTAGTAAAATTTAAAAAGTTAGTTACATGGTGAACGCAATCAAAAAATTGTGTAAAGTCTGCCTAGTAGCGACGATGGTTCTTACACCATCTTCTGTCCTCGCACAGAATGTCGTGAAAGGTACCGTGCTGGACGCAAACAACGAGCCAGTGATCGGAGCATCTGTCATTGAAAAGGGAAACCCTAAGAATGGCACAGTTACTGACATCGATGGTAATTTTACGCTCAACCTGAAAGCCGGCAAGACTGCCGTTATCTCTTACATCGGTATGGTGGCACAAGAGGTAAAAGTGGGGGGGCAAGCCCAAACCATCGTATTGAAGGATGACAACAGTCAGCTCAACGAAGTTGTCGTTGTCGGTTATACAAGTAAAGCCCGCAAGGACCTTACCGGTTCTGTAGGTTCTATTTCTGGACAAAAGCTTGCTGTTGTTCCAGTGGCTTCTGCTGCTGAGGCATTGGCAGGTAAGATTGCCGGTGTGCAGGTTACCACAGTCGATGGTGCTCCTGGTGCCGACATCAATATCCGTATTCGTGGTGGTTCAGCCATCTCAAGTTCCCAGGACTCTAAACCTTTGTTTATCGTCGATGGATTCCAGGCTGACAACATCAACGACATCCCTCCTACCGATATTCAGAGCATCGACGTTCTGAAGGATGCTTCCCTCACAGCTGTCTATGGTGCACGAGGTGGTAATGGTGTAGTTATCGTTACTACTAAATCTGCACAGGCTGGTAAGGTGAAGGTTGATTTCAACGCCTATGGTCAGCTCTCTTGGCTGGCAGGCAAGCAGGACATGCTGGATACTTACGAATTCGTTAAGTATCAGTTGGACGGAACCTATAGCGACAACAACAAGAAGCACGCCTTCCGCCGTGACTTCGGTAACCCTAACGATATTGACATCTACAAGACAAAAACAACCCACGACTGGCAAGATGAGTTGATGGGCGATCCTGCCTTGACCCAGATGTACAATGTTACCGTAAATGGTGGTAACGAGAAGTTGCGTTTCAGCACCTCTCTCACCCAGCACAACCAGGATGGTATCATCTCTAACTCAGGTGTTCGCCGTACCAACATGAATACCAAGATAAATGTCAAGTTGGCTAAGAACGTAAACCTCTTGGTAAACCCTCGTTTTACTTATCGTCGTGACCTCGGTGCAGGTGCCAGCGGCATCGGTACAGGCGGTTTGGTGGGCGTATTGAACTACAAGCCAACCAATGGTCTCCGTGAGTTTACCAGCTATGATGACGAGTGGCAGGACTTCTCTGTAGAACGTTACTGGAAACTGGCTAGTCCTTTGGACGACATCAATCAGAATTATCTGCTGAAGCATTCTTACAGTTTCACCAACCAGGCTAGTCTCACATGGGAAATCATTCCTAACCTGACCTTCCGTTCAGACATTGCCCAGTTCTGGTCATTCTCAGACAACAACCGTTTCTACGGCTATCTGACAGATGAGGCTGCCAAGAACGAGAACATGCCTGTGGCTCAGATTACAAACACCCGTGGCTTTAAGTATACATGGACAAATACCCTGAACTATAGCTTAACCCTGAAGGAGAAGCATAATTTCTCTTTCTTGCTCGGTCAGGAGGTTCAGCATACACAAACCACAACCAATTATCAGGCATCCCGCTATTTCCCACAGAGCACATCACCAAGATATGCTTTCAACAACATGGGTCTAGGTTCTGCATACGGTAGCACATCAAGCGTAACAACTCCTAACCGTATCGCATCATACTTCGGTCAGATCAACTATAACTATAAGCACAAGTACTTGCTTTCAGGTACCATGCGTGCCGATGGTTCTACCCGATTCGCTCCAGGTAACCAGTGGGGTTACTTCCCTTCTATCTCTGGCGCATGGGTTATCTCTGAGGAGTCTTGGTGGAACAAGGACGTTGTTGATCAGTTGAAGATCCGTGCAGCTTTCGGTCTTTCCGGTAACAACAATATCGGTGATGACCGTTGGCGCTACCAGTATAACATCAATGCACAGGGTGGTCCTAGCTGGGGCGAGAGCACAACAACCCAGAATGGTGACAAGTATTATGCAACAGACGCTTTGTTCCCTAACAACAAGATTAAGTGGGAGACTACCGTAACCCGCAACCTGGCTGCTGATATTTCTCTCTTCAAGGGTCGCATTACGCTTACTCCTGAAGTTTACTGGAACACCACACGCGACTTGCTCTACAAGTGCCAGATTCCTACCACAACCGGTTACTCACAACAGTGGCAGAACGTAGGTCGCGTATCCAACAAGGGTTTTGAGCTTTCTATCAATGGCGATATCCTCCGCGGTAAGGACTATGTTCTCTCTGCTAACTTCAACATGGGTATGAACAAGACCAAGGTAGAGAAGATTAACGGTACAGACGCTTACATTCCTGGTAAGTCTTGGGATTCAGAGGATAACTTCCGCCTCGTAGAGGGTAAGGAAGTTGGTCTTATCTATGGTTATGTATACGAAGGCCTTTATGGTTTCAATGAGTTCCACAGAAATAGTTACAAATACGCAGCAAATGATGCCGACTATCTGGCAGAAAACCCAGGTGTACAGGAGAAACCAACCGTAACAGGTCTGTTTGGTACAGAGCCTGGCCGCATCAAGCTGAAGGATATCAACGGTGATGGCAAGATTGACATCAACGACCGTACTGTAGTAGGTAATACCAACCCTAAGGTACAGGGTGGTTTCGGTTTGTCAGGAAAGTGGAAGAACTTCGATTTCACTGCCAACTTCACCTACATGCTCGACTTCGACGTGATTAACGCTACCGGATACCAGCTTTCATCAGCAAAGGGTGCCAGCCAGACCAATCCTCGCAACGTATTGAAGAAGTTTGACTACAACAACCGTTGGGTTTATCATGGAGATATCTACATCGAGAATGCAGATGGAACCAAGAGTATCTACAACCTCAACGAGTGCCTGTTGGGCAATTCACAGCACATCGATTACCTCGATCTTTACGAAGAGCTCAATGCCGGCAAGACATTGTGGAACCCACAGGATGTAACCAAGAACTACACCCTCTCTAACTTCGTAGAAGATGGTTCATTCCTCCGTCTCAACGACTTGACAATCGGTTACACATTGCCTACAACCCTTACAAAGAAGTGGGGTATCTCTCGCCTCCGTTTGTATGTTACAGGCTCTAACATCTTCTGCATCACCGGCTACTCAGGCTATGACCCAGAAGTTGATATTCAGAATGGCTTGACACCTAACGTTGACTGGAACCGCTACCCACGTAGCCACAGCTACCTCTTCGGTGTGAACCTTTCATTCTAAACTAGGTATATAATATATAATAAGGAAATACAATATGAAAATTAAAAATATATTGATGTGCAGTCTGTTGCTGGCAGGCTTGTCTTCCTGCAACGACTACTTGGATGTAGACGCTCCTTCTAAGGTGACCGACAAACAAGTGTTCAGCAGTACAGAAGAAGCCGACCGCTTGCTGAATGCGGTTTACCAGTCTACCTGTAGCAGTAACACATACGGCAATGCATACCTCACCACCTTCAATTTCAGCAGCGATGTAGAATTCTCTACTTCAAAAGCTGAAATAAAGAACGTAAATCACAACGACTGGAAACAGTTTGACGGTGAGGCAGACGGTAGCAGTATCAAGAGCACCTGGGATGCGGCTTACCAGACTATCGAGCGTGCCAACAACTTTATAAATGCAGCAGAGAAGTCATCACTCTACGGCAATGCAGACCTCGACCAGATGATTGGCGAGGCAAAGTGTATCCGTGCCATGAACTATCTCGACATGGTGATTCTCTGGGGAGATATTCCTTTCACCTTCACCCGTACTTACGATCAGGAGTCACTGATCATGCCTATGGGAAACCGTGATGAGATTCTTACAGCTCTTATCAACGACCTGAAGCAGGCTGCTCCTAAGATGAAGAAGGCTAAGGAAATCACAGAAGGCGTAGAGCGCTGCTCTAAGGAGTTTGCATGGTCTCTCATCGCCCGTATCTCCATGTTCCGTGCCGGTTATTCTCTCCGCCATGGCGAAGATACAAAGGCTGCAGGTACCATGGAGCGTGCTGCTGACTATGAGGACTATTACAAGATTGCCCGTACATACGCAGATTCTGTCATCCAGGAAGGAACTCATGCGTTGACCAACGACTATATGAAGGTATTCAACGATGAGTGTAACTATGCAGTTGTAAGCAACGACGATGTCATCTTCGAAATCCCATTCGTACAGAATGTAAACGGAAACATCGGTTATATCCAAGGTCCTAAGGCTGACTTCTCTAGTGCCGGCGATACCGATCACCCTTGGGGTAAGATGAGTGGTAGCGTAGGTTTGAATGCTTTCTATCGCTTCACATTTGACAAGGAAGATGTACGCCGCAATACGGTAGGCTACTGGTCTTACGGATACAATGGTATTGCTGCATTGCAGAATTCATATACCAACTACTGTCTGAAATGGTCTAAGCTTTGGGACAGAAGTCATACTCAGGGTAACACCTCTGAGGGTAATACCGGTATCAACTTCCCATATATGCGCTATGCTGACGTTCTCCTGATGTTTGCAGAGGCAGAAAACGAATTGAACGGTCCTACCGATGCAGCCAAGAATGCATTGAAGCAGGTTCGTGAACGTGCGTTCCGTGGTGCAGCCAACAAAGCAGAAAAGGTAGACGGCTATGTAAGTGCACTCGGTACCAAGGATGAGTTCTTCAAGGCTATCGTTGACGAGCGTGCCTGGGAATTTGGCGGTGAGAATATCCGCTGGAAGGATCTTGTTCGCTGGAACCTCTACAGCCAGGTGCTCTACAAGAACTTCTGGAAGTATTATGGTATGGGTTGCGACCGTGACGACAGCTACGACGTAGATGGTAACTTCAATGATTTACCAAATGACTTCTACTACAGAACCCGTACAAGAGCTCAGTGGAACCAGCAGGTAGCAGAAAACCCAGAGAAGTATAATGCAGCCAACTATCCTGAGGTATTCAACTTCGCCAATACAGATGCCAGCCTCGGTATCATTGAGGTTTACAAGACTCAGGGCGATGACTTCAGCATCGATAACCTTTGGGAGAACTGGGGACTCAACGGTAAGCTGATGCCACAGGAAGGTGGTGAAGCCGACTGGAAGAAAGCATATCTTTTTAACTGGCTCGATGACGACACTGGTATAGCAAGACCAGAATGCAGATGCTCTATCAGAGGTTACATCTACATTGACCAGCTGGGAGTTATGCAGACAACCAATATTCCTGAGTATAACAGCGAAGTAAACTTGTCTACTCTCCCATCCGTAAGATACATCCTGCCAATTCCAAAAGATGTAATCAGCCGCAGCCTGGGACAGTACAAGAATTATTATGGTTATTAATCAATGACTTAGAATCATAAAAGATATGAAGAAATTATTTATATTTTCAATGATATTAGCTGCAACCATGTCGTTCTTTGCTTCATGCAAAGACGACGATGGTTACAACGATGCAGACGCAGACCGTCTGCCTATGCCTATGTTCCGCAATACACAGAACACGGCATCAAAAACCACTCCCTATTATTGTGACATTGCTTCAAGAGTAGATCCAAATATCTCACTCTACCTGCAGCAGCACGGCTATAAGGCAAGTACACACGTCAATGATATGCGCCTGTTCTGGTATGGTGTAGATGGTGCAGATGCATACGAATTGAAAGGAAAAGTAATGGGAACCTCATGGGACAAGGAGGAAAATCCAAATCTTCTGGATACCATTTTGACTGCAGACCAGCTTTCTTTCCTGCACGAAGACTTGCAATATAGCACAGGTTATTTGTATGCCATCCGTGCACTCGTTGACAGAAACGATTTGAACAATCCTCATAACTCTAAGTGGTTTGGTATGGGTGATGGTTCTCATCAGGTAGACCAGTCACGTGATGATGACCGTAACCAGACCGGTGCCTTGACAACAGGTATGCGCTACGATGTACCAAGCGTATTCTGGACAGAGAATGTAACCAAGACCTCTATGGATGTATGCTTCCAACCACAGACAGAAGGCGATTACGAGAAGGATTACAAGGAGTTCTTCAAGGCGGGTGCAGAGGTAAAGGATGGAGAGTGGGTATTCGATGAAATCCGCGTGGTTCCATCAGCTGATAATGCACAGCTTCCAGAACACATCATCAAACCTACTGCAGAACAGCGTGCCGCTGGCCGTGTACATATTGAAGGTCTGGAATCTAACGCTGCTTATATCGTAAGCGGACAGAACAACCATATCAAGCGCTACTACGACCGCCAGTACAACTCCACCATGCTCCGTATGCCAGGTGATTCCGGTGAACCTATCCTCATCAAGGCAAATACAGCAGAAGAGGCAAAGCGCGATACCTTGTTGCAGAACATGGGCTTGCAGAAGGGTAAAATCTTCGGTTGCGAGGATCTTGTTGCCACCCGTATCGATACCATTCTGACCAACTATATGTCTGACAGCAAGATTGCTGAAGGTCAAATATTCTATCTGGAAGGCGGCAAGACCTACTACTGCTCTTCAACAGTTGAAATGACCAAGGGCTTTACCATTGCAACCAATCCTGCGGATATTGCTGCTGGTAAGGGTCGTGCAACCATTCTCCAGGGAATCGGTTACAACAGCGAGGCTAAGACCGCAGCAAATGCAGTGAACTGGGGATTGTGCCGCAATGCACGTTCTGGTGCAGAGAATGGTGTGACATTGGCTATCCAGCCTATCATCATGCAGGACATCAACTTCCACCCAATGGCTTGGTTCAACTACTTCGACCAGAAGGGAGAAAACGGTAATCCACAATGTACTATTACCCAGAACTACTTCATGAATATGTACAGCCAGGGATTGTCATTCTCACTCTCAGAATTGCGCATCGAAAGATGTACATTCAGTGGTCACGTTCGTGGTTTCATCCGTTTCCAGGGTCCTAACCGTCAGATTATCGAGAAGTTGACCGTCAACGATTGTGTATTCTACGATGAAGGTGGTTATGATACCAACGGCCGTGGTTACTCATGGTTCGCAGGTCCTGGTAACAACCGCAAGTCAAACTTCTACAAGAATTTGACCTTTACCAATAATACCATCATCAACAGTCCACGCCACGCCTTGATTACAGAGGCAAAGAACCTGGCTTGGCCTGATGGTACAAAATGGAACATCAATGTATCTAACAATACATTCGTCAACTTCTCACCACGCTCTAACAACAAGAGCCACGGTTTGATGTTCGAAATCCAGTATGCTCCAGGTGGTTCTAAGATTACCTGCAAGAAGAACCTCTTCGTATTTGCCGGTAACAAGAATGATGGTGCCCGTGACTACTTCCAGAAGGGTATGATCATCAATACCAAGGATATTACTTACGACTTCGCAGACAACTACTCTACCGTAGTTCCTGCTTACGACAAGTATAAGACATCTACAGACCCTAAGTCAAACCTCCTGGATGGTATGTTCATGCAGAACGCATTCTCTAACTCTAAGACTGGTGCCGGCTACAACAAGGGAGCCCTCAACATCGGTGGTGAAGGTGAAACCCAAATTAAGTTTGGTGACAACCATAACGGGAATGAGGCAGACGCTGTAGGCTACCAGCTTGAGGCTGGCGAGCTCTTCAAGAGCCCTTGGACTATCGGTACAGTAAATGCCAAGGAGAAGTTCCAGAAGGATGCTTACCGTTATTCAGACATCAGTGGTTTCTACTACAATGCTTCTGACAAAGTGAAGAAACATCCTATCTATACCAAGGAAATCGGTGACCCACGCTGGCGCACTGGTAAGTCTTGGGATGGTGGCAAGAACCACACAGTAAAGAGTGGTGATCTGACTTACTAAATTATATTATCAGATATACATATTTAATAAAAAACAAAGAGGGCGAGCCTGTGAAGGTTCGTCCTCTTATTTTTTTATCAATACTGCCCTAAAAAACGAAACAGGCTTCGATGGCAAACGAAGCCTGTTTCATTGACCATCGAAGCCTGTTTCATAAAAAGGGGCATATCTGCAGGCTCTAATCCTTGAAATCTATACTCAATTCGCCAGTGCCTAAAAGGTTATAGCTCATACGATGATAAGGCGTAACACCAAATTCCCTAATGGCAGCACGATGCTTCTTGGTAGGATAACCCTTGTTGCCTTTCCAGTCGTATTGCGGATATTCTTCTGCCAGCGCATCCATGTAATCATCACGATAGGTCTTGGCAAGGATGCTTGCCGCAGCAATTGCCAGATACTTGCCGTCGCCTTTTACGATGGTTGTATAAGGCAAATCCTTATAGGGTTTGAAACGGTTGCCATCCACGATAACTGCCTCCGGACGAACCTTGAGCTGGTCCAGGGCACGGTGCATAGCCAGGAAACTGGCGTTGAGGATATTTATTTTATCGATTTCTTCGGGAGTAACAATGCCCACAGCCCAAGCTACAGCATCACGCTCTATCTGCTCGCGGAGCGCCTTGCGCTTCTTATCTGTGAGCTTCTTACTGTCGTTCAATTCGGCATTCTGATAACCGGGCGGAAGGATAACGGCTGCTGCATATACGCTGCCTGCCAGACATCCTCTGCCGGCCTCATCGCATCCAGCCTCTACCATATCCTTATAATAATGACTTTCTAACATATTTATGATGAATTTTACGTTTATCTCTTCGCTCTTCACCTCCGTTTTATAACCGCCTGATAATAGGACAGTTACAAAGATAGAAGCGTTTCAACTCTTCACCAGCTCTTCACCCACTCTTCACCTACTCTTCACCCTCATAGCACCAGGCGGTGAAGAGAGGGTGAAGAGTGGGTGAAGAGTCAGAGCGTCTCTTCAGTGCGTAAGTATCAGTATAACAATACGTTACGATAAAAGGGTGAAGAGTGAAGAGTATTTGGGCATTCGAACCTCAACTTTCTGATAACTGCCAAACGCAAACAGCCAACTGTCCGCAGTAGCGCCAGTTGGCTGTTCTTTGCTTGCCAGTGGGTTGTTTTTCGCTTGCCAGTGGGTTGTCTTTCGCTCGCCAGTTGGCTAAATAAGGCTTTTACGTGCGCTGTAAACGGCTAAAATGATTTTTCCTTAGAACATCATAGCCACACGCTTTACGCCCGCTACAAGCGCATCTATTTCTTCCTTTGTATTATATAGGGCAAAGCTGGCACGAACGGTGCCTAGAATGCCGTAGCGGTCCATCAAAGGCTGAGCGCAATGATGACCGGTACGTACAGCGATGCCCAGACGGTCGAGCAAGGTGCCCATATCCATGTGATGAATATCACCAACCAAGAAGCTGACAACGGCATCTTTGCCCTCCTGTTCACCAAAAAGCCTGATTCCATCGATGGTTCGCATCTGCTCCATGCAGTAACGGGTAAGTTCCTGCTCGTGCTTGGCGATGTTGTCCATGCCGAGTGCAGAGACATAATCGATGGCTTTTGCCAGACCATGGGTAGCTACATAGTCAGGAGTACCTGCCTCGAACTTGAAAGGCAACTTCTCGAAAGTAGTCTTCTCGAAGCTTACGCTCTCAATCATTTCGCCACCTCCCTGATAAGGAGGCAACTTGTCGAGCCATTCTTCCTTGCCGTAAAGCACACCGATACCGGTAGGACCATAAATCTTATGTCCGCTGAAAGCGAAGAAATCGCAATCCATATCCTGCACATCCACAGCAAAATGAGGAGTACTCTGAGCGCCATCCACCATGACAGGCACATCGTGCTCATGAGCTATCTTAATCATCTCTTTCACCGGATTCACCGTACCGAGCACGTTGCTCACCTGGGCAATGCTCACGATTTTGGTACGTTCAGTAAATAAATTGGCGAATTCATCGAGGTTAATTTCACCTTTATCGTTGATTGGGATTACACGGATGGCAATTCCCTTCTTGGCAGCCTGCAACTGCCAAGGCACGATATTGGAGTGATGCTCCATGGTAGAGATAATCACCTCATCGCCCTCGCTCATAAAGGCATCGCTGAACGATGAAACCACGAGATTCAGACTCTCGGTAGTACCGCGGGTAAAGATGACTTCCTCAACCTTAGGCGCATTGATAAACTTGCGCACGGTTTCGCGGGCTGCCTCATGAAGGTCGGTAGCCTGCTGAGAGAGATAGTGAACGCCACGATGCACATTGGCATTTACGTTGAGATACTCGTCGCGCATGGCATCAAGCACGCACAATGGCTTCTGCGTGGTTGCCGCATTATCCAGATACACCAATGGCTTATCGTATACCATTCTCGATAAAATCGGGAAATCTGCTCTTACTTGATTGATATCATACATATTTTTAAGAACTTAACTCCTTTAAAAGGATATTATCTACTTGCAAAGCTTGCAACCCTCGCACTTATTGAGTTCACCACGGAATCGCTTCTCTACGAGATGATGCAGGCGATCGCGCAATGGCTCCAGCTCCATCTTGTCGATGACTTCGTTGATAAATGCAAACTGAAGGAGCAACTTAGCCTCCTCACGGCTCACACCACGCTGCTGCATATAGAACAATGCGGCATCATTGAGCTGACCTACAGTACTACCGTGTGCACACTTCACATCGTCGGCATAAATCTCCAGCATCGGCTGGGTGAACATGCGGGCAGTCTTCGTAGCACAGAGGTTCTGGTTAGTTTCCTGAGAAGTAGTCTTCTGGGCACCATGACGAACCAATACTCTGCCGGCAAAAGCACCACGTGCCTCACCATCGAGCACATACTTATAAAGCTCGTTGCTGGTGCAATGACCCACCCGGTGATCGATGAGCGTATTGTTATCTACCACCTGGTTCTTATCGGCAATCACACAACCGTTGCAGAAGCACTCAGCTCCCTCGCCCTTGAATACGAGGTCGAGACGGTTGCGGGTGATACCGTTATGAAGCGTGATGACGTTATGGTTCACACGGCTGTTAGCCTGCTGCTCGATATAAACGTTGCTGACACGGCGGTTCTTGTAATGAGTCTCCTCCAGACAATAGAGATCGAGACTGGCATTCTCGCCTACATAAGCCTCGATAACCTGAGTAGCGAGGAAGTTCTTGTCATCGGCAGCATGGTCGCAGAAGAGGAACTTAGCCTCAGCACCCTGTTCCATCACGATGAGAACACGGCGGTTTACCATCAAATCTACATCCGAACGGAGAATATTGATGACCTGAATGGTTCGCTCCACCTTCACGTTCTTTGGTACGTAGATAAGCAAGCCATCCTGTGCCAGGAATGTATTCAATGCCGTGATGCCATCTTCATCGGTTTTGGCAATCTTAGCGTAGTATTTCTCGATGAATTCAGGGTTTTCTGCAGCAATCTTGTTCAAAGAGTCCACGATAACACCCTCTGGCAACTCTACCTTTGGCAATGCCTTGCTATAGAAAGCATCGTTCACCACGAAGTAGAGCGAAGTACTCAGGTTAGGCACATCGCAACGGAAAGCCTCGTATGGATCTACCGGAATTTCCAGGCGATTCAAGTTCAAGCCATAGTCTGGCTCGAAGATGGCGCTCATATCTGTATACTTGTATCTTTCTACCTTTCGGGAAGGGAAGCCCAGGCGACGGAAGTCCTCGAAGGCAGCATCACGCACCGCATTGAGAACCTCAGCACTGTTCTTCTTGATTATTCTCGAAGAAGACTGATACAAGTCTAAATATTGTTTTTCTGAAAGCATAGCCATCCTCCTTATTATTTCTCATCTACTTCAGCCTTGATCCAGTCGTAGCCACGAGCCTCAATCTCCTTGGCAAGTTCAGGACCGGCAGTCTTCACGATTCTACCTTTATAGAGTACGTGAACCACGCTTGGCTTAATCATATCGAGCAGACGCTCGTAGTGAGTGATGACGATAGCAGATGTCTTGTCGGTATGCATCTTGTTCACACCGTCAGCTACAATACGCATCGCATCCACATCGAGACCTGAGTCGGTTTCATCGAGGATAGAGAGCTTAGGCTCCAGCATAGCCATCTGGAAAATTTCGTTGCGCTTCTTCTCACCACCCGAGAAACCTTCGTTTACAGAACGGCGAGCCAACTTACTGTCCAGTTCTACCAACTCACGCTTCTCACGCATCAGCTTCATGAATTCGCTGGTGTTCAAAGGCTCCAAACCCTGATACTCGCGCTTGGCATTGATAGCCGCACGCATGAAGTTGGTCATGGATACACCAGGAATCTCCACCGGATACTGGAAAGAGAGGAACAAGCCTTCACGGGCACGGTCCTCTGGCTTCATATCCAGAAGGTTCTTGCCGTTGAAGATAGCCTCACCCTCGGTTACGGTATAGAGAGGGTTACCTGTGAGCACAGCGCTCAAGGTTGACTTACCGGAACCGTTAGGTCCCATGATAGCATGTATCTCACCATCATTAATAGTCAGGTTGATACCTTTCAATATTTCTTTGCCTGCAATAGTTGCATGCAGATTCTTTACCTCTAACATAATTGTTATAAAATTGTGTCAATTAATAAATCACATACTGATTCTAACAATGTAGGTGGCTTGGTCCACCCCCATTGCTCAAACAAAGGAGGAGGGGCTAACACCACGAAGCTACATTCACCAGAGAGTATAATATCATGTGAGAAAGCAGAAACTCTGTTATTTTGCAGCATGATAGAAGCCGTTGAAGATGGAGCAGAAGCATCCAACTTAAAATAGCCATAAAAATGCCCATCGACAGTATATATCGGCCTATACTCAGAAGCAAAAACACTTACAATCGAATCTTGTTGAGCAGTCAAATTTACTGGTCTTATCTTGGAAAGGATCTGACCAAAAGCATTCAAATGCACTGCCAACAGCAATAACAAGATACACTTTTTCATCACAAGCCTCACTTTCTATTCATTTTTTATCCTACAGTTCCTTCGAGTGAAACACTCAGAAGTTTCTGTGCCTCTACGGCAAACTCCATAGGCAACTTGTTGAGTACATCCTTGGCATAACCGTTTACGA
>ERZ1026846.712-NODE-712-length-24425-cov-5.819819_pt1 | contig 24425 bp, 27 predicted proteins | sample MGYA00380153_ERZ1026846 | MGnify/ENA primary metagenome ERZ1026846 (study PRJEB33269, sample SAMEA4719789) | human gut metagenome | biome: human-associated habitat; feature: organic feature; material: feces | place: Cameroon | collected 2013-10 ...
TACCTGGTGCTGGCCCTGCTGTTCAAGCTGGTGGGTGCCAAGAAGGTCATGCGCTACTTCCCGCCCATTGTCACGGGCCCCATCATCATCCTCATCGGTCTGAACCTGTCCGGCACCGCCGTGACCAACGCCTCTACCTGCTGGTGGCTGGCTCTGGTGGCTATCGCCATCATCATCGTCGCCAACATCTGGGGCAAGGGCATGATCAAGATCATCCCCATCCTGCTGGGCGTGGTAGGCGCGTACATCGTGGCACTCATTGCCACCGCCTGCGGCGCGAAGCTGCCGGACACTGACGGCGTCATGCAGCCCCTGATCAACTTCGCCTCCGTCAAGAGCGCCGACTTTGTGGGTCTGCAGAAGTTCGTCATCGCCAAGTTCGACGTGACCTCCATCCTTGTCATGGCGCCCATCGCCATCGCCGCCATGATGGAGCACATCGGCGACATCTCCGCCATCTCCTCCACCACCGGCAAGAACTTCATCGAGGATCCCGGCCTGCACCGCACCCTGCTGGGCGACGGCCTGGCCACCGCCTTCGCCGGTATGTTCGGCGGCCCCGCTAATACCACCTACGGCGAGAACACCGGTGTTCTGGCCCTGAGCCGCGTCTACGACCCCCGGGTCATCCGTCTGGCCGCCCTGTACGCCATCATCCTGAGCTTCTCCCCCAAGTTCGACGCACTGGTCAACTCCATCCCCACGGCCATCGTGGGTGGCGTCAGCTTCGTCCTCTACGGTATGATCTCCGCCGTCGGCGTTCGCAACGTGGTGGAGAACCGCGTTGACCTGACCAAATCCCGCAACCTCATCATCGCCGCGGTGATCTTCGTCTGCGGTCTGGGCTTCGCCTCCACCGGCGGCATCACCTTCACCGTGGGCAGCGCCGACATCACCCTGACCGGTCTGGCCATCGCCGCCCTGGCGGGCGTGATCCTGAACGCCGTCCTGCCCGGCAACGACTACGAGTTCGGCAAGAGCGTCGAGGGCGACGCCAGCGCCGACCTGGGCAGCTATTGAGCCATATCTTGAATGGATACCGGGCCGCGCGGCCCATACCCCGGGGACGCACGGACAAAAGGCAGGCATCGTAAGATGCCTGCCTTTCTGTTGCCTGTTTCCGTGCAACACCGGAGAAAAACACCCCGCATAATAGGGCGGCATACACTGTAACGGTGCCGCTGAATAATGTGTGGGGAGGACACAAAGGATGAAAAACGAAACTTCTGTTATGGCAATTCTGGCGGCGGCGCTGGGTGCGCTGTGCAGCTACGCCTCGGCGCTGGTGGTGCCGCTGGCGGTGCTGATCGCCGTGATGCTGGCGGACTATGCCAGCGGTATGGCAAAGGCCTGGAGCGCGGGCAAGCTCTGCTCCAAAACCGGCCTGCGCGGTATCCTGAAAAAGCTGGGCTATCTGGTGCTGGTGGGTGTAGCCGGTGTGGTGGACTGGCTGGTGCGTTACGGCCTGACCCAGGTGGGGGTGGAGGTCAGCTTTCAGTTCCTGATGGCGGCGATGGTCATCGTCTGGCTCATCATCAACGAATTGATCTCCATCCTGGAAAACGTGGCGGCGCTGGGCGGCCCGGTGCCGGGCTTTTTACGCAAGCTGCTGACGCGGCTGAAAGTCGCCGTAGAAACAAAAGCAGGGGAGGGGGACAAAAATGCAGATCAATGAAGTTGCCTATAAGTGGGCGGGTCAGCTGACCCGTCGGACGGCCACCCGCCGCATTATCCTGCACCACGCCGCGGCGGTAACGTGTACGCCGCAGCAGGTCCACCAGTGGCACCTGGCCAACGGGTGGACGGGGATCGGTTATCACTTTTTCGTCCGCAAGGACGGCACGGTCTACCGCGGCCGTCCGGAGGACACCGTGGGCGCCCACGCCGGGAACAATAACTACGACAGCCTGGGCGTCTGCTTCGAGGGCAGCTTTGACCGCGAGACCATGCCTGACGCCCAGCTGCGCGCTGGGCAGGAACTGGTGGCATACCTGAAGCAGAAGTACGGCATTTCCACCGTCCAGCGCCACAGCGATGTGAACGCCACCGGCTGTCCCGGGGACAATTTTCCCTTTGATGCCCTGGCGGGCGCGCAGGCCGCAAAGCCTGCGGTGCCGGCGCCGGTGGTCTCCGGCACGACGCTGACGCTGCCATTGCTGACCACCGCCAGCCGCGGCGATACCGTGCGCTGTGTACAGGCGGCGCTGACCGGATTGGGCTATGATGCCGGCGGGGCGGACGGTATCTATGGGACCAACACCGCCGCGGCGGTCAAGCGTTTCCAGGCATCCCGGGGAATTGCCGCTGATGGCTTGGTGGGCCGTGATACCTGGCACAAGCTGCTGGGTGCGTAGAAAAAATAGCGTGCGGAAAGAGGGCGGCGTCGGCCGCCCTCTTCTCTCGTATCCGAAAAGCCCCCATGCGGACGCATGGGGGCTTTTCATTATGCCAGAATGTTCTTCAGGTCCGTCAGACCGGGAACGTTGGTCACCACCAGTACGTGGTCTCCCGGCTCAATGGTGGTCATGCCGCCGGGAATGATGGTCCGGCCCTCCCGCACGATGGCGGCCAGCAGGACGCCGTGGCGCAGGGGCAGCTTCATCAGCGGCGTGTGCAGTATGCCGTTGCCGTCGTTGCTGGCAGTGAATTCCAGAGCCTCCACCTTGCCGCCCAGCAGCTTGTACAGTGACTCCACCGCCATGCCTTGCGAGTTGGCCAGTGCGCGGACGTAGCGGGTGATCTGGTTGGCGATGATATCCTTGGGACTGATGATGCTGCCCAGTCCCGTCTCCTGTACCAGCTCCATGTAGTTGGGACGGGTCATTTTCGCCAGCACCTTCCGCACGCCGGCGCGGCGGGCCGCCAGGGCCATCAGCAGATTTTCCTCGTCGCGGCCCGTCAGTGCCACGAAGCCGTCCGCACCGAACAGGTTTTCCGATTTGATGAGGTCGATGTCCGTGCCGTCGCCCTCGATGATCATGGCGCCCGGCAGGTCCTGGGACAGCCGCAGACACTTATCATGGTCCTGCTCCACCACATGGACCCGCGTGCCGGCCCGTGCCAGCTCCCAGCTCAGGTACATACTGATTCGGCTGCCTCCCAGGATAGATACATCCTTTACCCGCTGGAGGCTGCGCCCCATGCTCTTGAGCATTTTGTGCAGCTCGGCCTTGCTGCCCACCATGTACAGCCGGTCCTCCAGCTGGGGCACGAAGGCACCGTTGGGGATGATGAACTCATCGCCCCGCTGGGCGGCGCAGATCAGCACCTCCGCCACGCGCTCCCGGTGAAAGTCGCTGAGGCTGCGGCCGAGGATGGTATCCTCCGGGTGCAGCTGAAAGCCGATCATGTCGATGCGCCCGCCGGCAAAGGGCTCCACGGAGATGGCTGCCGGGAAGCTGAGGATCCGCGCGATCTCCTGCGCCGCGGCCAGGTCGGGATTGATGACCATATCCAGGCCGATCTCCCGCTTGAGCATATCCGCGTCCCGCCGGTATTCCGGGTTCCGCACCCGGGCAATGGTGTGCTGCACGCCCACGCTTTTGGCGATCAGCGCGCACACCAGGTTCGTCTCGTCCACGCCGGTAACGGCGATGACCAGGTCGGCGTCCCGCGCTCCGGCCTCCATCAGAACGCTGATGGAGGCGCCGTTGCCGTGGATGCATAGTACATCCAGCGTGCTGTCCGCACGGTTCAGGTGGGCGGCCTCATCGTCCACCACCGTGATGTCGTGCTTTTCCTGGGTCAGCTGCTGGGCAATGGCATAGCCCACCTTGCCGCAGCCTACGATGATGATCTTCATGCGTCCTCCTCTCCGCCCGAGGGGGCGGCGGTCTGTCTCTTTTCCAGCAGGGCGGCGGAAAACTCCGCGCCCAGTATCAGTATCTGTCCCGACATATACAGCCACAGCAGCACCACGATCACCGTGGCGATGGAGCCGTACAGCACCGAGTAGCGCCCCAGGTGCTCTACGTAGTACGAAAACGCCATGCTCAGCACCATCCACGCCGCCAGTGAACCGCCCACGCCGGGCAGTACCTCCCGCAGCGGCCGGCGCTGGCCCTGGGAGAGCATATACAGGATCACCAGCGTGATAGCCATGACCACCGCCAGCAGCACGAAGCGCAGGGAACTCCACGCGGTGATGAACGAGTCGGTGATGGTGATGAACCGTCCGACAAACTCCAGCACGGACCGTCCCACCACCACCAGCACCAGCGTCACGGCGATAACGACGATCAGCCATACAGTGAACAGCAGGATCCGCAGCTGGCTGCGCCACAAGCTCTCCGGCGCGCTGCGGCCAAAGGCCTTGCGGAGCGAGTGCATCAGGCACCCGGAGGCCCGCATGGGGAACCAAATGGAGAAGATGAGACTGAACCACAGCAGCTGACGGCTCTGGTTGGCGGAGACGTACTCCAGATATGAGCGCACCACATCCACCACATCTGCCGGCAGCAGCGGCTCCAGTACGGAGGTGATATACGCTACGTCCAGCTCCAGCAGACCCAGCAGGGTGCTGATGAAGATCAGCAGGGGGAAGATGGCGAACAGCAGATAATACGTCAGCGCCGCGCTGTCCCGGGCCACGTCGTGGGTATAGTACCGCAGCACCATGTCGGCGGCCAGCCGGCCGGCGTGGGTGCGGGGGAATTTTTTATTACCACTCATATCAATATACCTCGGATGTTTAGTATACCATGATTGTTGGTAAAATCAAAGCATAATTTATCGGCGCGGCTATTCCCTCCCGGCGGGCTCAATTTTTTACAAAAAACCGAAAAAATAAATTTTTTATTAAAAAAAGCATTTCAGGTTGTCGAAACGTGAAAAGCGTGTTATAATATTGTGAGCGTAACTGGAAATAATAGGAAATCACTTTATCATTATTATACATGAGTGGAGGACGTATTATGGATAATCTGACTACCATCGTTCGTGACGAGATCTCGCGGCAGTACCGGAGCGTGCGGCAGTTTGCCTTTGCGGTGGGCGTGCCCCTGTCCACCATCAACAGCGCCCTCCACAACGGCGTCGGCGGTTCTTCGTTCGATACCGTCATGCAGATCTGCAAGACGCTGGGCATCAAGGCGATGGCCGATGACGCCGCCTTCTATCTGACCGATGATACCGAGCAGCTGCTGACCCAGTACGCCAAGCTGGACGACTACGGCCGCCACACTGTGGCCTCCGTCATGCAGGTGGAGTACGAACGCTGCTCCAAGCTGAACAATCTGGACGACTGATACGTACGGCCCACCGCCGATAGGCGGTGGGCCTGTTTTTTCCGCCGCCGCTGTGCGGCGGCTTTTTTTGCTTTTTTATTGCAAACACTGCCATGCTGCGATACAATATATACGATAGATTTGTTGATGAATTTATATTATATTAGGTGTTGATATTACCATCGATTGACAAGGATTTGATTGCCAAGCGGGAATCGCTTTGCTGAGTACAATGGCCGGCCGGCTGCGGAGGAAGTCTATGGAACAGTTTACCGTCCAACTGAACAACGCGACCTGCACGGTGTGTATCGGCGCCGGTGTTCTGGGGCGCGCCGGCGCGCTGCTGCGGCAGCACGTGCCGCAGGTGCGCCGCTGGGCGCTGGCGGCGGATGAGGCCGTCTCCGCCTTCTACGGCGAATGGGTGCAGGGCAGCCTCCGTGCCGCCGGACTGCAGGTGCGGCTGTTCCCGCTGCCCCAGGGCGAGAGTGCCAAAACGCCGGAGGCCTGGTTGTCCCTGTGCCGCCGGATACTGGACAGCGGTTTTGACCGTTCCTGCGGCGTGGTGACGCTGGGTGGCGGCGCCTGCGGCGACGCGGCGGGCTTTGCCGCCGCGTCGCTGCTGCGGGGCGTGCCGTTGGCCCATATCCCCACCACGCTGCTTGCCCAGGTGGACAGCGCCCTGGGCGGCAAGACGGCTCTGGACTTGCCGGAAGGCAAAAACCTGCTGGGTGCGTTCCACCAGCCGTCTCTGGTGCTGTCGGACCCTGCCTGCCTGGCGACGCTGCCGCAGCGGCAGTTTGCCTCCGGCATGGCGGAGGTCATCAAGACCGGGCTGGTGGCCGATTCCGCCCTGCTGGCCGCCGCCGAGCAGGGCCTGCGGAGCGACAGCGGCGAGGCCCTGACGGCCCTTGTCGCCGCCTGCGGACGGGCCAAGCTGCACTTGGTATCTGGTGATGCGGAGGACCACGGCGCGCGCCGCCTGCTGAACTTTGGCCATACCTTCGGCCACGGTTACGAGGCTGTCGGCGGGTATGACACCTGGACCCATGGCGAGGCTGTGGCCGCCGGGATGTGCCGTACCCTTCGCTGGCAGATAGCCAATGGCTATGGCGGCGCCGATGTGCTGGCGCGGCTGGAGCCGCTGCTGACGCGGTACGGCCTGCCCACGGCCATCGACTGTGACGAGGAGGCCCTGCGCCGCTGCGTGGGCCACGATAAAAAAACCGCCGGCGGTACGGTGCAGTTGGTCATCGTCCGCTGTATGGGACAGGGTGAACTGGTGACGGTGCCCCTGTCCGATTTATGGGAGGATAAAGCATGAAGCTGTTATTGACGCCTTCGTCTCTGCGGGGCACCGTCACGGTGCCGCCCTCCAAAAGCCTGCTGCACCGCGAGCTGATCTGCCGGTTTCTGGCGGGCCAGGTCACGGAGCTGCCGCCCCACGCGGCACAGGATGTGCTGGCGACCTACCGGGGACTGGCCTGCCTGACCGCCCCGGCGCCGCTGGTGGACTGCGGCGACAGCGGCAGCACCCTGCGCTTTTTGCTGCCGCTGTTCATGGCCCTTGGCCGCACCGACGCGGTGTTCACCGGCTCCGACCGGCTGCTCTCTCGTCCTATCCCCGGGGATCTGGGCCTGCGGCGCACGGAGCAGGGCCTTGCCCTGACCCGCCCGCTGACAGCGGGCCACTGGTCGCTGCCGGGAGATGAGACGTCCCAGCTGATTTCCGGTATGCTGCTGGCGCTGCCGCTGCTGCCGGGGGACTCGGACATTACCGTCACCGGAGAGGCCGTCTCCCGGCCCTATGTGCAGATGACTCTGGCGGTCCTGGCTCGCCACGGCATCACCGTGGAGAAAATCACCGATGGCTGGCATATCCCCGGCGGGCAGTTCTGTCGCCCCGCGCCGCTGTTGGATGAGCCGGACTGGTCCGCTGCGGCCTATTGGCTGGTGCTGCGTGCCCTGCTTCCCAGACAGAGAAGAGAGGCCCTTCGTATCCCGTTGGCGCCGCCGCCCTATCTCCAGGGCGACGCGGCCATCTTGCGCTATCTGGACAAGCTGCCGGAGCAGATCGATATCTCCGACACCCCGGACCTTCTGCCGCCGCTGGCCCTGTACGCCGCGCTGCGCCCCGGTCGCGATACCCGCTTTACCCACGCCGCGTTCCTGCGGCAGAAGGAGAGTGATCGCCTGACCGCCGTCTCCGCTGTGCTGAACGCGCTGGGCGCTTCGGCAGAGGTGCAGCCGGACGGACTGGTCATCCACGGCGTGAGCGCGCTGCACGGCGGAGATGTCTCTGCCTGCGGTGACCACCGCATCGCCCTGCTGGCTGGCTGCGCCGCTATGGTGGCCGACGGCCCCGTGACACTGTCCGGCGCTGAGACGGTGGCGAAGTCCTACCCCGCCTTCTGGCGCGAGCTTGCCGCCTTGGGCGGAAACTGGGAGGTGCTGGAATCGTGATGCACTACACGCTTTTCGGCGAGTCCCACGGTCCGGCGGTGGGTGTCTTGCTGACGGATGTGCCGCCGGGTCTGCCGCTGGACGAGGCCTTTATCCGTGAACAGCTGCTCCGCCGCATGGGGCAGGGGGGACTGACCACCGCCCGGCAGGAAAAAGAGGAAGTGCACTTTCTGTCCGGCGTCTATCAGGGCCGCACCACCGGCGATCCGCTGGCGGCGGTCATTTACAACGGTGATGTCCGTTCCGCCGACTACGACAGCCTGAAACACAAGCCCCGGCCCTCCCACGGAGACTATACCGCTGCGGTCCGCGCCCTGGGCTGCAACGATCCCCGGGGCGGCGGCCATACCTCCGGGCGGCTCACCGCGCCGCTGACCGTGGCCGGCGCGCTGGCGATCACATACCTGAAGACGGCCCATATCGCCGTTCACGCGGATGTCCTGGATGAGGAGGCTCTGCGGGCACGCGCTGCCGCTGCCAAAGCGGACGGCGACAGTGTGGGCGGCGTGATCCGCTGCACCGTCAGCGGTCTGCCCGCCGGTTTGGGCGGCCCTGACTGGCGGGATACCGTGGAGGGCACCATCGCCCGCCATGTGTTTGCCATTCCCGCTGTCAAGGCCATCGGCTTCGGCGCGGGGGAGACCTTCGCCCAAATGCGCGGCAGTGCGGCCAACGACCCGTTTACGGTGGTCCATGGCGCTGTTCGCACAGTAAGCAATCATTCCGGCGGCGTCAACGCCGGCGTCACCAACGGCATGGACGTGGTGTTCGATGTGACGTTCCGCCCCACGCCGTCTATCGCTAAGGAACAGCGGACCGTGGACCTGACTACCATGACGGAGACGACTATCTCTGTCCCCGGCCGCCACGATGCCTGCATCGCGCTCCGCGCCGCCCCGGCGGTAGAGTCCGCCGCCGCCCTGGCGGTGTGCCAGCTGTTGCCGGACACGCCCGCCGACCTGAACGGCCTGCGTCAACGGCTGGACGAGACGGACGCGGCGATCCTGGAGCTGTTTGACCGCCGTCAGCGGCTGTCTGCCGCCATCGGCGCGTATAAGAGCGCCCACGGTCTGCCGGTCCGGGATAAGGCCCGGGAGGCGGAAGTCCTCCGTACCCGGGGCGATATGCTGCCGGAGCGCCGCGATCAGGCGGAGCGCCTGATGACCCTGCTGATGGCGCTCTCCCGGGAGGAGCAGGCATGACGGGGCGGATCATCCTTATCGGTATGCCCGCCGGCGGAAAGACCACCATCGGCGCCGCCCTGTCCCGGGCGCTGTCCGTGCCCCTTTACGACGCGGACGCACTGGCGGAGCAGACAGCGGGCCGTTCCATTCCGGCGATTTTCGCCGCAGAGGGCGAGGCTGCCTTCCGTGCCCTGGAACGCCGGACGCTGGAAGCGCTCTGCACAGAGACGGAAACACCCTGCGTCATCGCCACCGGCGGTGGTGCGGTGTTGACGGAGCAGAACCGTGAGCTCCTGCGTCGAAGCGGCACGGTGTTCTGGCTGGACCGGACGGTGGATAATATTATGTCGACTGATTACGCCGCCGGACGTCCGCTGCTCGCCGGGGGAGAGGCGGCCCTGCGGGCCCTGTATGCCGTCCGCTGCCCGCTGTACGCGGCCTGCGCCCATTATCGGGTGCCTGACGGCACTGTTGACCAAATGAAGGACTTTATTCTGCGACTATGGAGGGATACGCCATGAAGCTGCTCATCCTCAACGGCCCCAACCTGAACCTGTTGGGCCAGCGGGAGCCGGACATCTACGGCAGACAGAGCTATGACGATTTATGTAAACTGATTTACGAGCACGCCGCCGCCGTGGGCTGCCAGGTGGAGCTGTTCCAGTCTAACCATGAGGGCACGCTTATCGACGCTATCCAGGCCTCCCGGGCCGGCTTCGGCGGCATCGTCATCAACCCTGGGGCCTACGCGCATTACAGCTACGCCATCTATGATGCTCTGCGCTGCGCCCCCGTCCCGGCGGTGGAGGTGCATATTTCCGATATCAACGCCCGCGAGCCCTTCCGGGCCGTGTCCGTCACCGCGCCGGCCTGCGTTAGAGTCATCACCGGCCACGGACTTGCCGGCTATCTCGAAGCCATGGACTATCTGCTCCAACATACCAATGACACTGCGGCTGCGCCCACCTGCGGCTGCACTGGGGAGGCACTTGTATGACCAACAAAAAGCTCTATCTTATCGGCGACCCCGTGGATCATAGCCTTTCGCCGCTGCTCCACGGCGCCATGATCGCCCAGACCGGCGTACACTACACCTATGAAGTCCGCCGTGTTCAGCCCCGCGATCTGGCTGAGTTCGTGGCCGAGGCCAAGGCCGGCGGCTGTGCCGGGTTCAACGTCACCATGCCCCACAAGGAGGCCATCCTGCCGCTGCTGGATGAGCTGAGCCCTGCGGCAGCCGCCTGCGGTGCGGTGAACACCGTCTGCATCAAAAACGGCCGTGCCATCGGCTATAACACTGACGGCCGGGGATTTGTGGACAGCCTGCGCGCCCGCGGCCTGGAGCCGGAGGGCAAGACCGTGCTGCTGCTGGGTACCGGCGGCGCCGGAGACGCCATCTGTGATGCGCTGGTCGGCGCCGGTGTGAAAAAGATTTTCGTCACCAACCGCAGCGTCTATCCGGCCCAGGATCTGGCCGCGCGTTACCCGGATAAGGCGCAGTTCATCTACTTCGGCATTTTCCCCGTCCGCCATGCCATGGCCGAGAGCGACCTGTTCATCAACGCCACCTCTCTGGGCATGGCCGGCATGAAGGAGTTTTCCGACCTGGGCTTCCTGCGTGACGCCCCGGCAGGCGTCACCGTCTACGATCTGGTCTATAACCCCCGGCAGACCATGCTGCTGCGCGAGGCCGAAAAGCGCGGCCTGCCCACCGTGTCCGGCATCGACCTGCTGCTCTACCAGGCGGCCCGTGCCTTCAAGATGTTCACCGGCAAGGACGTGGATATGCCCGCCCTGCTCTCGGCGCTGGAGGGCAAGCTGGACTGAGGTTGACACCCGTCCCGCGCGGTTATATAATACCCGAAGGCTTTTCACCTTTTCTTTGAGGTATTTTCTATGAACTTTCGATTGCTCTCACACACAATGGGCTACATCCTGTGGGTCGAGGCAGGCTTCCTGCTGCTGCCGGCACTGACGGCCTGTATTTATGCCGAGACCTGCTGGCAGCAGTTTCTCCTGACGGCGCTGCTCTGTGCCGCGGCGGGCACGGTGCTGCATCTGATCCCGGTGAAAAAGGCACAGATGCACAGCCGCGACGGGTTCGTGGCCGTGGCGCTCAGCTGGGTGCTGCTGTCCCTGTTCGGGGCGCTGCCCTATGTGTTCACCGGCGCCATGACCAGTTATATCGACGCCCTGTTCGAGACGGTCTCCGGCCTGACCACCACCGGCTCGTCCACCTTCACCGCTGTGTCCCATCTGCCCCGCAGCGTGCTGCTGTGGCGCTCGCTGACCCAGTGGATGGGCGGCATGGGTGTGCTGGTGCTGTTCCTGGCGCTGACGCCCCGCATGGGCGAGGGCGCGGTGTTCCTTATGCGCGCCGAAAGCCCCGGCCCCATCAAGTCCAAACTGGTGCCCAAGGTGGGCGGCACCGCCAAGATCCTCTACACCATCTACGTGATCCTGACGGCCTGCGAGATAGCCGCCCTGCGTCTGGCGGGCGAGAGCTGGTTCTCCGCCGTCTGCCACAGCTTTACCACCATGGCCACCGGCGGCTTCTCGATTTATGATACCTCCCTAGCGGGCGCGTCCAAGGCGGTCATGTGGATCGTCACCGTGTTCTCCTTCCTGGCGGGCGTGAATTTCTCCCTGATGTTTCTGGCCGTTCGCGGCAAGCTGAAGGAGGTGCTCCGCAGCGAGGAGCTGCGGATCTACGTCGGTATCGTGGCGGCGGCCACGTTGCTGCTGTGCATTAACCTGCGGGTGCAGGCGGGGGTGCCCTTCCGGGATTCCATCACCGACGCCGCCTTCCAGACTGTTACCATCATCACCACCACGGGCTTTGCCACCGTGGATTTCTCCCTGTGGCCTACCTTCTGCCGCATGGCGCTGGTGATGCTGATGTTCACCGGCGCCTGCGCCGGCTCCACCTCCGGAGGCATCAAGATATCCCGCGTCGCCATTCTCTGCAAGAGCCTGAAGCGGGAGCTGAAGCAGCTGGCGCACCCCCACCATGTCAGCGTGCTGAAGGTGGACGGACAGGACGTGGAGGAGCGGGTCGTCTCCTCCGCCGGCGCGTTTATCGCGGCATACCTGCTGGTGCTGCTGGCCGGTGCGCTGGTGGTCAGCTGGGACAACTATGGCTTCCAGGAGTCCTTCGCCGCCTCTCTGACCTGCATCAGCAATGTGGGCCCCGGCCTGGGCATCCTCGGCCCCATGGAGAATTTCTCCATCCTCTCGCCCCTGAGCAAGCTGGTGCTGTCGCTGGAGATGCTCATGGGCCGTCTGGAGCTGATGCCCCTGCTGGCGCTGTTCCTGGGCAGCACCTGGCGTGACTGACGCAAAAAAGCACCCCGCGGGGTGCTTTTGTCATTTCTGCGCCGTGCAGTATGCCTCATATTTTTCCTGCAGCCAGGCCTTCAGCGTCTCCACGCCCGCCTCGTCCCAGGTGAAATCCCGTTCCTCCTTGTCCTGCGCCAGCTCGTAGCACACATTGCTGTATACGGCGGTGTGCAGGATTCCCGCGTCCTTATCCCCATCGAAGCGGTAGCGGAACTCCCCGATGGAGCCGGTGTATATGAACGCCCGATTGAACCAGTTGGGCGTCAATTCTGCAAATTGTGGGTGCATGACGGTCGCTCCTTTCGTTTATCATAGGGATGATACCACAAAACCGACGGACTGTACAGGCAAAAATTTGCCGCGGCTCGCCGAAGGACTTGAAAACAGACCAAACGTATGGTACAATGTGCCTGCATATTCAGGGGCACCGCCCCTTGACAAAGTGAGGGAATAGCGTATGAAAAACGCAGTCAAACGTATCGGCGTGCTGACCAGCGGCGGCGACGCCCCCGGCATGAACGCCTGCATCCGCGCCGTGGTCCGCAGCGCCAACGCCCGGGGCATCGAGTGCGTGGGCATCCGCCGCGGCTATCAGGGCCTGATCTCCGGCGACATCGTCGAGATGGACAACGCCAGCGTCAGCCGCATCATCAACCGCGGCGGCACCATCCTGTACTCCGCCCGCTGTGACGAGTTCCGCACCAAGGAGGGGCAGGAGAAGGCCTACGCCACCTGCAAGCTTATCGGTCTGGACGGCCTGGTGGCCATCGGCGGCGATGGCACGTTCCGCGGCGCGCAGGACCTGTCCAAGTTCGGCATTTCCGTGGTGGGTATCCCCGGCACCATCGACAACGACATCGTCTGCACCGACTACACCATCGGCTTCGACACCGCGGCCAACACCGCCGTGGAGTGTATGGACAAGCTCCGCGACACCATGCAGTCCCACGAGCGCTGCTCCGTGGTGGAGGTCATGGGCCACCGCGCCGGTTATCTGGCGCTGTATGTGGGCGTGGCCATCGGCGCCACCGCCGTGCTGGTGCCCGAGCGCCCCTACGACTTTGAAAAGCACGTAGCTGAGAAGATCCGCCGCGCCCGTATCAGCGGCAAAACCAATTTCATGATCGTGGTGGCCGAGGGCGCCGCCAGCGGCATGGCCGTGGGTGAGCAGATCAAAAAGGAGCTGGGGTTGGACCCCCGCGTCACCATTCTGGGCCACATCCAGCGGGGCGGCAGCCCCACAGCCAAGGACCGCGTCACCGCCACCCGCATGGGCTACGAGGCGGTGCAGCTGCTGGCGGAGGGCAAGACCAACCGCATCGTCTGCGCCAAGGGCGACCGGATCAGCAACGTGGACATTGACGAGGGCCTGGCGATGACCAAGACCCTGAACCACGAGGAGTTCGAGGTCATGACCGTCATGACCGGAAGATAAGGAAAAGAGCAAAAAAGAGACGCGCCGCAGCGCGTCTCTTTCTGTTTACTCAGCATTGTAAGCAGGAATTGATTTTCAGTGCACAGTGATGTACACTGAGAACATGAGCGGATTCTTAAATGGAAAGTTGAACCACTTGATTGAAAAAATATTATTGGCTATGCGGATTAAAGCCCAAGAGAACGAAAAGAGGCAGGACCATTCCTGCCTCTTCCCTTATTCCATCTCCGGCCGTTCGTCGCCCATGAAGAACACCGCCACGGTGCCCTGTCCGGCATGGCTTCCGATGATGGTGCCGATGTCGCACAGGCGAATCTTCCCCTTCAGCTTCGGGAACCGTTCCTCCACGGCGTCCATGACCAGCCGGGCGTCCTCCGGGCACTGGCTGTGGCAGATAAAGCACTTGCCGTCATAGTCCCGGCCGCCCTGGGCGTGCTGCTCCATGGTGTCCACCGTAGTCTCCACAGCTTTTTTCTTGCCCCGCACCTTGCTGTATGCCTTGATGGCGCCCTTGTCGTCCAGCCGCATGATGGGGCAGATGTTCAGCACCGTGGCCACCGTGGCCGCTGCGCCGGATACCCGGCCTGTCCGCCGGAACTGGGTCATATCGCTGGAGAAGAACTGGTGATGCACCTTGTTCCGGTTGTCCAGCACCCACTGGGCCACGGTGTCGATGTCCTCACCCGCGTCCCGCATATCGGCGGCGTAGTCCACCAGCAGGCCGTAGCCGCTGGAGGAGCACAGGGAGTCGATGACGATCAGCTTTTGCCCGGGGTACTTGTCCTTCAGCTCTGCTGCCGCCAGATAGGCGTTGTTCACCGAGCAGGACTGCCCGGACGTGAACGCGATGTGCAGCACGTCGCCGCCCTGCTGCAGCAGGCGCTCGAAGAAGTCCATATACCCCGCTACGTTGATCTGGCTGGTCTGGGGCAGCTTGCCCTCCTTCAGAAAGCCGTAAAACCGGGGCAGCGCCGCCGGATCGCGGCCCATATCGTCGTCATAGGTCTGCCCGTCCACCACATAGGTGTAAAACAGCACGGGGATGTCCCGGCTCTCCATGTACGAATAGGGCAGGTCCACCGTGGAGCAGCAGCTCAGTGTAAATTTCCGTTCCATTATTTCTCCTTTTTACTCCTTTGTTCTGCTGTGCCTGCGGCAGGGAAGGGGGCACGCAGAACGCCCATTTGTAATACAAGTTCATTATATGGCCCTGTCTGTTTTTGTCAATATGCGCTTTTCACGGATTGCAAAAACCGATGGGATACGCTATAATAACCACCTGACTACAATACAGGGAGCGATCCGTTATGATACTCGTACTGCAAAAGAACACCCCGGAGCCTGCCATCCGCCAGCTGCTGGCCCAGCTGGCTCTGCAAAACGTCAAGGGCGGCTGCGTAGCGGGGGAGACGTCCATCCTTCTGCCCCTGGTGGGGGAGACGTGGCGGCTGGACCCCGCCGCGCTTCAGGCCCTGCCCTATGTGCAGGAGGCACGCCGCCTGACCCCGGCCTATCACCTGGCCGCCCGGAGCACTCATCCGGAGAATACCGTGGTGCCGGTGGGCGATGTCCGCGTGGGCGCGGATTTCTGCCTGATCGCCGGGCCCTGTGCCGTGGAGTCCGCGCACCAGATACAGACCGTCGCCGCCGCCGTAAAGGCCGCCGGGGCCGTCATGCTCCGCGGAGGCGCCTTCAAGCCCCGCACCTCGCCCTACACCTTCCAGGGTCTGGGCGAGCAGGGCGCGGCGCTGCTGGTGCAGGCCGGCCGTGATACGGGCCTGCCCACCGTTACCGAGATCACCGATCCCGCCCAGCTGGACGCGCTGGCCGATGTGGACGTGCTGCAGGTGGGCGCGCGCAATATGCAGAATTTCGCCCTGCTGAAAGCTCTTGGCCGTACCCGCAAGCCCATCTTGCTCAAGCGCGGCACCTCCGCCACGGTGGAGGAGCTGCTGCTGTCCGCGGAGTATATCCTGTCCGGCGGCAATACGCAGGTCATTCTCTGTGAGCGTGGTATCCGCAGCGGCCTGACCCCCGCCCGCGCCGCCCTGGATGTGTCCGCCGTTCCGGTGCTGAAGCGCCTGACCCATCTGCCGGTCATTGTGGACCCCAGCCACGCCGCGGGCCGCGCCGATCTGGTGGAGCCGCTGGCGCTGGCCGCCGTCGCCGCCGGGGCCGATGGATTGCTGGTAGAGGTCCATGACCGTCCCGCCACCGCCCTGTCTGACGGCGCCCAGTCCCTCACCCCCGCCGCCTTCGCCCAGCTGGCCCAAAAGGTCCGCTGCCTCCGCGAAGCCCTGCAATAAGCAAAAACGACCGCCTCGGCGGTCGTTTTTTACATCCAGCAGCCTAAGGCCTTTTTCCACGGCCGGTACAGCCCGTAGCCGATCAGCTCGCCGGCGGTGTTGCAGATCAGGTCGGTGATGTCCGACATCCGTGCTGTGGGCAGCAGAGGCTGGACCAGCTCGATGCACAGGCTCAGCAGGAATGCCGCCCCCACCGTACGGAACACCCCTGCCTTTCCCCGGCGCACCACCGGCCACAGAATGCCGAAGGGCACCGTCATCAGTACGTTCAGCAGCAGCTGCCTTTCCGCGTTGCCGTACCCCAGCCGCAGATCCCGGAACGGCTCCAGGTTCATGGGTGCGTAGGCATGGTGTATTCCCAGCATGGAGAGCACCGGCAGCACCGTCACCCACAGCACGCCCAGCATATACACGCTGAACACCGTGTACACCAGCACCCGCCGTCGACCTTGCTTTTTCCACCGGCCCAGCAGCAGGAGATACAGCCCCAGCAGCACGATCAGGTCCGGCGCGTACTTGGGCAGCGCCCGTATGAAAATGTCCGCCATGACCGCACCTCCCATCAGTATAGTATGCCCTATTATGCCCGCCTGTCCCGTGAAAGTCAACCCGGTTAAGCAAATCATAAAGAACCCCCCACCGTCAGGCGGGGGGCGTGAGGGGAGCGCAAATGCACGGCCGGGGGGACAGCTTTGAAAAATCTCCGATCTTCAGCATGGGGGCACCTCCATCGTCTTTCCTTGAGCTTGTACCTATCCTATACCCTCCCACCATGGCAGAGTCAATAGGGGATATGAAAAAATTTTCCCCGCCCGCAGGCGGGGGAAATGTATGTCATTCCGCCGGGATCCGCACGGTGAATGTGCTGCCCTGCCCGGGCACGCTCTCCACCTCCGTCGTACCGCCGTGCAGCTGCGCGATCTGCCGCACCATGTACAGCCCCAGCCCGGTGCCCTCGCCGCCGCTGCGGGCCGCGTCCACCTGATAGAAGCGCTGCCATATCTTCTCCTGCTGGTCCGGCGGGATGCCCGCGCCATCGTCACTGACGGACAGCACGGCGCAGCTGCCCGTCCGGCGGACGGTCACACGGACGTGTCCGCCGCCGCTGCCGTACCGGAAGGCGTTGGAAATGAGATTGTTCAGCAGCCGGGTCATCAGTATCACGTCCATCCGTGCCTCCACATTCTCCGGCGCGTCGCAGGTCAGGACCACGCCCTCCGGCGCGATCATTTTCTGCTGCTCACATACCGCCTCCGCCAGCGCTGCCAGGTCGCCGCGCTCCATACAGGTCTTCTGGGTGCCCTGTTCCAGCCGCGTGATGTGCAGCAGCTGTCCGATGAGCCGGGACATCTGCTCCGCCTGCCGATGAATGACCGTCATGCCCTCGACGTAGTCCTCTGTGGTCTCCGCTGTACGCTCCAGCGTCTCACATTCTGCCAGGATCACCGTCACCGGCGTCCGCAGCTCGTGGCTGGCGTCCGAGGTAAACTGCGCCTCCGCCTTAAAGGAGCGTTCCAGCCGGTCAAACATATCGTCAAAGGTCCCCGCCAGCCGGTTGATCTCACTCCTGCCTCTGGGCAGGCCGATGCGCCGCGACAGGTCCTCGCCGCCGGAGATGCTCTCCGCCGCCGCGATGACCTTCTCCATAGGCTTGAAGGAGCTGCTGGAGATGAGCCAGCCGCCGCCCACGCTCAGCACCACCAGCGCCGGCAGCACCGACCACGCCAGCGGCACGATGACCTCCATCACGCTGCCCCGGGCCGCGCTGTCGATGGTGCCCCGTACCCACAGGCCGCTGCCGCCGATCTCCAGCCAGCAGTCGTACACCAGATACGTCCCGCCGCTGCTGCCGACGACGGTGTGCAGCGCATTTTTCTCCTTCGGCGCGCCGTCCGATACCTCCGCCGGCGCCGTGCCGAACAGCCGCTGTCCGTCCTCGTCGAAGATCTCCGTGTACACCCCGTGGGCGTACTGCTCCACGTCGCTGAAGTCCCAGCCTCCGTGGTCGAATTCCACATCATCGGCGTTCCGGCCCACCATGTACAGCAGCTCCGCCTCCGGCGGCCGCGTTACGGTGTTGCGGTTCATCAGCATCACGAACACCAGCATCAGTGCCGTGATGGCAATCATCAGCAGGGAGAACCACAGGGTCATCCGCCATTTGATGGATATGTTCCTCATGCGTCCTCCTTCAGCACCCAGCCCATGCCCCGCACTGTGTGCAGCAGCTTTTGTTCACCGGGCAGTTCCAGCTTCTTCCGCAGATAGCTGATGTATACGTCCACCACATTGGTGCCCCCGGCGTAGTCCAGGCTCCACAGATTGTCCTCGATCTGCTGCCGGGACAACACCACGCCCTTGCTGCGGATCAGGTATTCCAGCAGCGCGTATTCCCGCGCCGACAGCTCCAGCGTCCGGTCGCCCCGCTTCGCTGTCCGCGCGGCGGTATCCACCGTCAGATCGGCCAGGGTGTACACATTGGTGCTGCCGCTGCCTTTTTTCCGGGTCAGTACCCGCAGCCGTGCCAGCAGCTCGTCCAGGGCAAAGGGCTTGATGAGGTAGTCGTCTGCGCCCGCGTCCAGTCCGTCTACCCGGTCGGCTACGGCGTCCCGGGCTGTCAGCAGCAGCACCGGCAGGGCGCTGCCCCGGGCGCGCAGCGTCCGCAGCACCGTCAGTCCGTCCACACGCGGCATCATGATGTCCAGCACCGCCGCGTCATAGGCGGCCGCGTCCAGATAGGCCAGCGCCTCCGCGCCGTCCGGTACGCCGTCCACGGTGTAGCCCGCCGCCGTCAGGTTCTTCACCAGCATCCGCCGCAGTTCCGGCTGGTCCTCCGCGATGAGAATACGCATACGCTGTGTCCTCCTCCACAAACTGCCGTCCGGCAGCAGAAAAAATGCCCCGCCCGCCCATCGGCGGGCGGGACCTCTCGCTCACGCCCAGTATACCAGAAAGTGTTTTCCCTGACAACCCTTACGCCGTCAGCATGGGCAGGTCGGCGGCGTCCACACCGCTGTACTTCCGGGTCAGATAATCCTCGATATACGCCGCCTCCTCCACGGAGCGCAGGTCGGCGAAGCTCTCCAGCTGCTTTTCATAGCTGGCGGACACGGTCAGCGTCTCGCCGCAGTGGATCAGCTTCAGCACCACGCCGTTGTCCAGGGTGCGGCTGCTCTCCAGCGCGTAGTTGACGGGGGAAGCCTTTTTGATGATGTGAAAACGTTTCATGTTCTTTACCTCCTGAAACTGTATTGTATATTTGTATATGTAGATGGCCTTGTGTTGATGTGTTGTGTACTTCCTTAGGATAGCCTTATCTTACGTCCGGTTTATTAGAGGAACATTAAAGAAATGAAAATAATTTTTGAACGTCCCGCCCTGCAGCTTTTCAAATCCCACCCGCGGTGGTACAATACCCATAACAGAAATTTTGCCGATAAGGAGGCATTCCCTATGAAAAAGTCTGTTCTCCGTTCCTACGCCCGTCTCATCGCCCGCACCGGCGTCAACATCCAGAAGGGGCAGGAGGTGTTCATCGCCGCCGACCTGGACCAGCCGGAGTTTGTGGCCATGCTGGTGGACGAGTGCTATAAGTGTAAGGCCAAAAAGGTCGTGGTGGACTGGAACTACCAGCCTCTGCAGAAGCTCCACGTCCGTCACCGCAGCCTGACCACGCTTTCCAGAGTGGAGGATTACGAGTTGGCCCGCTGGCAGCACTATGTGGATACCATCCCCTGCCGCATCTATCTGCTCTCCGAGGACCCGGACGGCCTGAAGGGCATCGACCAGGAGAAGCTGGCCAAGAGCCAGCAGGCCAAGTTCCCCGTCATCAAGCCCTACCGCGACCAGATCGAGAACAAGTACCAGTGGTGCATCGCCGCCGTGCCCGGCGAGGCCTGGGCAAAAAAGTTGTTCCCCGACCTACGAAAGTCTCAGGCGGTGGAGAAGCTGTGGGAGGCCATCCTCTCTACCTCCCGCGCGCTGGAGGGCGATCCCCAGGCCAACTGGGCGGCCCACAACAAGGACATCCACGACCGCCGCGACTACCTGAACAGCCTGCACATCCGCCAGCTGCGCTACAGGAGCGCCACCGGCACCGACTTCACCGTGGGTATGATCCCCGAGGCCCATTTCTGCGGCGGCAGCGAGCGCAGCCTGCAGGGCATTGTCTTCAACCCCAATATCCCCTCCGAGGAGTGCTTCATCTCCCCCAAGCGGGGCGAGGCCGAGGGTATCGTCTACGCCACCAAGCCACTGAGCTATCAGGGGCAGCTCATCGACAAGTTCTGGATTCGCTTCCACGCGGGCAAGGCTGTGGAGTGGCACGCCGAGCAGAACAACGACCTGCTGACCAAGCTTATCACTATGGACGAGGGCAGCGCCTATCTGGGCGAGTGCGCCCTGGTGCCCTACGACAGTCCCATCCGCCAGTCCGGACTGCTGTTCTACAACACGCTGTTCGACGAAAACGCCGCCTGCCATCTGGCCCTGGGCATGGGCTTTGCCGACACCATTAACGACTTTGAGCACAAGACCTTGGCCGAGTGCCGCGCCCTGGGCGTCAATGACTCCATGATCCACGAGGACTTTATGATCGGCTCCGAGGATATGGACATCGACGCCGTCTGCGAAAACGGCGATGTGGTCCCCGTGTTCCGCCATGGCAACTGGGCCTTCTGAAACAACAAATATCCCCCGGCTGCCGCCGGGGGATATTTCTTTTCTGCTGATGCATATACTCTCCCAAAAGCAAAAGGGAGGAACGACCATGGCACAGATCGAACCCATCACCTGGTTCCGTAATGCCCACCCGGAGCAGGGCAGCCTGCGGGTGCAGGTATCCGCCGCCCAGGGCATATTCCCCATCCCCGGCGCGGCGGTGGAGGTATACCGCGACTTCGGCGCGGTGCGGGAGACGTTCTACTCTGGTGTGACCGACAGCTCCGGCATTGCCGACAGGATACTGCTGCCGGCGCTGCCCGCGTCGCTGGGACTGTCGTCGGACACGGCGGGCATCAGCGGAACGGCCTATACCGTGGCGGTGAGCCACCCGGACTACCACTGTCCGGAGCACCAGCAGGTGCTGGTGTTTCCCTGCATCGAGTCCGTGCTGGCGGTGACGCTGCCGCCGCAGCGAGAGGAGGGCTGAGCCGTGCCCTATCCCGTTATTCCGGAGTACATCACCGTCCATCTGGGCGCGCCGGACGCCCCGGCGGAGAACGTCACCGTCACCTTTCCCCGCTATATCAAGGGCGTGGCCGCCAGCGAGATATACCCCACGTGGAACGAGAGCGCCATCCGCGCCAATGTGCTGGCGCAGATCTCCGTGGCGCTGAACCGGGTCTATACGGAGTTCTACCGCAGCCGGGGCTATGACTTCGACATCACCAACAACACCCAGTACGACCAGGCCTTCTCCCCGGATAAGGAGACGTTCGAGAACATCAACGCCATCGTGGACGACATTTTCAACAACTACATCGTCCGCCGCGGCAATGTGGAGCCCCTGTACGCCCAGTTCTGCGACGGCGTCCGCACCCAGTGCCGGGGGCTGTCTCAGTGGGGCAGCCAGGAGCTGGCGCAGCAGGGACGCACGCCCTACGAGATATTGCAGTACTACTACGGGCAGGACATCGACCTGGTGTACAACGCCCCGGTGGGGGACAGCACGCCCTCCTATCCCGGACGGCCGCTGACCGTGGGCAGCGTGGGCGAGGACGTCCGCACCATCCAGCGGGAGCTGAACCGCATCCGCAAGAACTACCCGGCTCTCCCCGCCGTCGGAGAGACCGACGGCGTCTTTGGCGCGGATACCGCCGCCGCCGTCCGCGCCTTCCAGCGCATTTTCAATTTGACCCAGGACGGCATCGTGGGCAAGTCCACCTGGTACCGTATCAAGTCCATCTACAACGGCGTCAAGAGCCTCTCCGAGGTCACCAGCGAGGGCCTGACCATCTCTGAGGCTCAGCGGCAGTTCCCCAAGGTCCTCCGCCTGGGCGATACCGGCATCGGCGTCCAGACCATCCGGTTCTATCTGGCGTTTCTGGGCTTCTTCCTGCCGGAGCTGCCGCCCATCCGCATCACTGACGTGTTCGACGAGGAACTGCGGGACGCGGTGCTGGCCTTCCAGAGCACCTATGGCCTGACGGTGGACGGCGTGGTGGGGCGGAACACATGGAACGCCATCCGGAACGTCTATGAGCAGACGCTCTACCAGCTGCCGCCGGAGTACCAGACCTTCGCCCGGCAGATATACCCCGGCCGTTTTCTGGTGGAGGGCGACACCGGCGCGGAGGTGACGCTGCTTCAGACCCAGCTGAACCGGCTGGCGCAGCGGGACAGCACCCTGCCCTCCGTGACCGCGGACGGCATCTTCGGCCCGGACACCGCCGCCGCCGTCCGCACCCTGCAAAGCCGCCTGGGCTACAGTCCCACCGGCGCCGTCGGCCCGGTCCTTTGGTCCTACATCATCACCCAGGGTCAGGGCTACGGCGTGTTTTGAACAAAAAAAGAACCGCCCTCGGGCGGTTCTTTTCCGTATTTCTTACACCATGCGGCAGCTCTCGCAGTCCTCGCAGGCGGGGAACTTACTCTTGTCGTAGGCGATGCCGTTCTTGTCGTAGTAGTCCTTTACCGCGGACTTCACGGCTTCCTCCGCCAGCACGGAGCAGTGCAGCTTGTGGGCAGGCAGACCGCCCAGCGCGTCCACGACCTCCTTGTTGGTCAGGGCAAGCGCGTCCTCGATGCGCTTGCCCTTGATCATCTCGGTGGCCATGGAACTGGAGGCGATGGCGCTGCCGCAGCCGAACGTCTCAAACTTCACGTCCTCGATCTTGCCGTCCTTGATCTTCAGGTACATCTTCATGATGTCGCCGCACTTGGCGTTGCCCACCTCGCCCACGCCGTCGGCGTTCTCGATCTCCCCCACGTTCCGGGGGTGCAGGAAGTGGTCCATCACGGTATCGGTATACAAAGCCATATTCAACGCTCCTTTACATTACAGAATGAATGTCCGCTTGCCGGACTCCAGGTCCTTCCACATGGGGGACATATCCCGCAGGTACGCCACGATGCCGGGTACTTTTTCCAGAATATAGTCCACCTGCTCCTCCGTGGTGTCGTGGCACAGGCTCAGCCGCAGGGACCCGTGGGCCACCTCATGGGGTCGCCCGATGGCCAGCAGCACATGGCTGGGGTCCAGGGACCCGCTGGTGCAGGCGCTGCCCGAGCTGGCGCAGATGTCCGCCTGATCCAGCAGCAGCAGAAGGCTCTCGCCCTCGATGCCCTCGAAACAGAAGTTCACGTTGGTGGGCAGCCGGTGCACCGGGTCGCCGTTCAGCGCGCTGTGGGGGACCTTACTCAGTCCCGCGATCAGCTTGTCCCGCAGCTTCGTCAGCCGGGCGGTGTCCTCGTCGATGTGCCCGCAGGACTCCTCCAGCGCCGCCGCCAGACCCATGATGCCGGGGATGTTCTCCGTGCCGGCCCGCTTGCCGCGTTCCTGCGCGCCGCCCTCGATGATATTGGTCAGGGGGATGCCCTGCCGGGCATACAGCACGCCCACGCCCTTGGGGCCGTGGAACTTGTGGCCGGACAGGGACAGCATGTCGATGTTCTGCTCCTTCACGTTGATGTGCAGGTGGCCCGCCGCCTGCACCGCGTCGGTGTGGAACAGCACGCCCTTCTCGTGGCACACCTTGCCGATCTCCGGGATGGGCAGGATAGAGCCGATCTCGTTGTTGGCGTACATGATGGTCACCAGACAAGTGTCCTCCCGGATGGCCGCCGCCACCTGCTGGGGGGTGATGGTGCCTGTGGGACCCACGTCCAGCAGCGTCACCTCAAAGCCCTCTTTTTCCAGCTTCTTCAGTGTGTGCAGCACCGCGTGGTGCTCGAAGGCGGTGGAGATGATGTGTTTCTTGCCCTTTCGCTCGCCGATGCGGGCGGCGGAGACGATGGCCTGGTTGTCGGCCTCGCTGCCGCCGGAGGTGAACGTGATCTCCTTAAAGCTGCACCCGAGACAGTCCGCCACCCGCCGCCGTGCGTCCGCCAGCGCCTCCGCGGCCTGCTGGCCCACGGTGTGCAGGCTGGAGGGATTTCCGTAAAACTGCTGGAAATAGGGCGTCATAGCCGCCACGGCCTTGTCGCTCATCCGCGTGGTGGCCGCATTATCTGCATAGACCTGCATAGGATCACTCCTTTAACATATCTTTTTTGTAGGTAAGTGCATGGTAACACATAAACCCTACAATGTCAATAGGTTTATAGAAAAAAGTAACCACAAGCCTTCCCCTGTAGGGGGTGGCGTCCCCGACGCCCCGCAGCGTCAAAAAACGCCCTCGCCCCCCCGCCGCAGGCGGCATTTTCTCCGCAACCAACTTCCATTTCCTGCCAAATTTTCCTGTTTTTATTTCCGGTAACAGAAAAAATGTGTAAAATTTCCATAAAAAGGCTGGACAAACGGTGCAGCTGTGCTATA
>ERZ1026846.713-NODE-713-length-24405-cov-25.571540_pt1 | contig 24405 bp, 24 predicted proteins | sample MGYA00380153_ERZ1026846 | MGnify/ENA primary metagenome ERZ1026846 (study PRJEB33269, sample SAMEA4719789) | human gut metagenome | biome: human-associated habitat; feature: organic feature; material: feces | place: Cameroon | collected 2013-10 ...
ACGAGATCCTCTCTGGTCTCGTGGGCTCGGAGATGTGTATAAGAGACAGCTTTAACAATATGCAAGAGATCTCTCAAACTATAAGAATGTTTTAATTCCCAACTTCTGTATGGAGGTTGAAAATAAATATGCACATGAGAAGAATATTTTCCTATGAGCCAATTTGCCAATTCTCCATATTCTGTATGATAAAAAGTAATACTTTCAACAGTATATGGCTTTAATTGATTCAACATTTCTCTTTTTATTTTAAATAACTTAATTTTAGAATAAAAGGAAGGAAACTTCAATACTAAAGTATTTGGTATCTTTAGCTCATTAAATAATCTAAACATACCATCTTGGTCTGTATAGATTATATAATTATTATTTACGTTTTCTAATACCGTTGACAACACTTGCGGCACAAACATATTAGAATTACAAATCAATATATTGTATTTCATTTTCTTATCAAACCATTATCTAACAATTTCTTTATTATGGGAAGAAGACGATCAATTGGAACATTTATTCTATTTGATATATCTACCAAATCATGCTTTCCATCTGTATAAGCAATAAAAGCTGTCATACTACGTGTCTCATTTATTGAACCTCGTCGACTCAACGTAGGGTACAAGCCTCGTTTACCTAATTGGGGTTCACACGGTGTGGTAACAATATACATATAGTTGTTTTCCAACAAATCAATACATTTGCGATAAACTTCGAAAGCACCATATAACCCATTTGGCGATACCAAATTGAGATTATCTGCTGATGTATGATATTCAGGATACTCCTCATATTTTGACCGACATATGGCACATAATGGTAAATGAACCAAAGGAGAACAATATTGACGTTCGTCAGAACCTCTATGCAAAAAGGAATAACGTTTATATTCAGGATAATGAAAGTTGAGCACATTCTGTGCTACTCGATCGGCTAACGTATCAGCATAAGGTGACTCTACATAAGAATATGTTCTATCATCTCCTACACATGATATATTATAACCTGCTATTACATGCTTTTGCATATAATCTAAGTTCTTGCTGAGATATGTAATAGATCCAATGGTCTCTGGTATAAAAATTATACGATATGAATATCTTCTATCTTTATTTGCCAATATATATTTTGCCAATTCAACGGCAACAGCAGGACCGGATAACTCATTATTGGCCATTGAAGGATGACAGACATAAGTAGATAAAAATATCTCGTCTTTAGAATTACCTGGAATTAGGAGTTCACCATAAGTTAATGAACCATTTTCCAATGTACTATCAATTACTACATGATAAGTATCTTCTGTAAGAGCTTGTTTCTGCTTTTCAGATAAGCAAAATCCGCTACGTTCTTTATAATATGATGTTACATACGGAATATAGTCAGGCTGTTCAGGTATCGTATAACACATCTCAAGCAGTTCTTCTCTTGAAACAATTTTATCTATCGGAAGAGAATAGCCCATTACGTGCAGATTGGTATCTGCAAAATCTATAACTTTTTTTCCATCAAGAGTTTCAATATACCCTGCATTAATATTCCATTCTTTAGGAACAACCCAATCAAAGACCTTCGTACCAGTTGGAACCTCAATAATTTTGAGTTCGGGAAGTTCTCTTTGCAATATTCGCAATGTCTTACGAACACCATTTCCAGTTATGCTTCTGCATATAGGAAACAACTCTTTTACTAAAGAATACATATTATTTGAAATATCCATATCTATCTATTTTAATATTAGCGTCTTATAAAAAAGAATAAAGAGTATAAATACCTCTTGCTTATACCTTTATTAACTCCAACTACTGGTTAACAAGAACAATATCAGCCAAGATATCAATAATCAAATCCTTACCCAATATTGATTCTATAAATTCTCGAAACACACCTTCACCTCCTTTTTTTAACAAGGAGACATTAGCAAGTTCTTTTATATATTCAGGAGCAGAAGAAGGCACTCCCTTCCATCCAACCAGGTTAAGAAGCTTAATATCATTGATATCATCTCCGATGTAAGCAACATCTTCTAACTGGATATGTAATTGAGAACATAAATCTCTTGCTATAGCAACTTTATCTTTTGCGCCAAGATAACAATAGTCAACTTTTAACTTATCTGCTCTCCGCTTAACAATTTCCGTGTTTTCTCCTGTTATGATTCCAACAGGAATACCCAAATGGTGAGCAAACAATACGCCAGCACTATCGTAAGTGTTGAATTTCTTCAACTCTACGTTAGTGCCATCGTAATACATTCCACCATCTGTCCAAACACCATCAATGTCTGTCAAGATAAGCTTAGGAAGTTTCTTATTCATTAATCAATATATTTAGAATAGATGATTTCATTTGCTGGAATATCCTGCACAGCCTTATGACCAACAACCATATCCTTCTGAGCCCATTTAAAACCATCACCAGGACTTAACATATGGATTTTGTCTTCGGTAATAACCTCGCCAGCCTTAATATCACACAAAGAAGCAATAGAACGTTCCAACTTCACTTTAGAACCAGCTACACTTTTATCTATGTAAAGATCTTCCTTTCCTAACCAACGCTCCACCATTCGAATATCACGTACCATACGATTTACACCATCAGGTCCTAAAGAACCAGGCTGATCAGTGCCCTTCATATGTCTATCGATGGTTATGTGCTTTTCAATAATCTCAGCACCCATACCTACAGCAATTGCAGGCGCAGAAATGCCAATGGTATGATCAGAGAATCCGATATGATACTGGCCATAATGCTTCTTTAAATAGGTTATAGTACGCAAATTCAAATTATCAGGATGAGTTGGATATTGAGATACACAATGCAATATAGAAATGTCGCTATGATAACGCGTAATTGTTTCCAAAGCATCGTCAAGCTCCTTTTTACCAGCCATACCCGTAGAAAGGATGATAGGAATCTTGGTCTCAGCCATGGCTGAAAGAAGAGGAAGATTGGTTAAATCGCGGCTAGCCACCTTCAAATAATCAGGAGTAAAGAGTTTCAGCATTGAAAGACAGCCCTTTGCACAAAGTGTCTCAACAAAATCAAGTCCCTTTTCTTTCGCATACTTATACACCTCAAAGTGAGCTTGATCATCTAACTCCAAAAAAGCTCGATGCTCACCATAGGTGCGACCAAAAGAATTTGGAGTATCATAAATACGATTCATCTGAGTTGCAGTAAGCTCTTCATTCAAATCACGGCGAGTCATTTTAACTGCATTCATTGGTTTGAGGTCTAAATTAAAATCGTCCTCATGAACTGGGCGTGCAATCAACTCAACGATCAACTTTGCAATGTCAACAGAGCCATTATGGTTCTGACCAATTTCACCTATAATATAGGTTTCTCCTTTTTTTATCATAATCGTATAAATTAAATATTACTTTTTATTTTGTGAGATGCTATTTAACATTGACTGCTTAATTTCAGCATGTGCATCTAAATATGAAACAACATCTTTAAGAGTAAAATTAGAATCTTTGCCCTTTAAATCAGCATATACTTTTTGAGCATTTACTAAATCTTCTGGGGTGTCTATAGTCAGTCTTATATCGTCTCTTCCCTGTAAGAACTCAGGACACATAATCCATTCACACTTGTACTCATCAGGATGATTGTATATATGCCATGTTACATGTTCATGAGCAGGGGAATCAACAGGAGTTGTTGAAGCAACTCGCTTAAGTGCAGAAAGGGTAACAAATTCACCCCAAAAGCCAAAATGGGTAAGGATTGAAGGTTTATCATTAATGCGGAAACCGATATAATCAGCATCACTTGTTTTTGCCTTCTCTATCAACTGAGAAACGCCATGCCAATCCAAAAAAGGATTATCAGAACAGATTCTCACAATACCACCGATATGATTTATTTCAGCTGCTTGAATAAATCTATCAAGTACATCACTCTCCGAGCCACGATAAACAAGTTCACCTTTCTCCAAAAGGAAATTCTCCAACTGGTCATTGTTTGCATTTACAGAAGTAGCAACAATAACTTTAACTCCACTAACCTTGTGCAGGTTTTCCAGAAGAGTCTCCAGAAGAGTTTTCTCTCCATCAAACTTCTTCAAAATTTTACCAGGCAAGCGGGTTGAACCCATTCTTGCCTGAATTATAATTCCTATATTCATTTTTATAAAGATATTTAATTCTTAGTTTTACAATCTATTTCGAATTTAACAATACGGCATAGGTATTAATATCTTGTGCTTCAATATCGATGCCAAATGGTGAAACGATTGTTTCTGTCAAGCGATTTAACCCCATTCCTAAATATGGAATAATAGACTTGATACCATCTTTCAATGCAGCTTCATCACATCCGCAAATTTCTCCAGAATCATCACATCTTGTTGGAAAAGAAGCAGCCAAAGATGCATTGGCGATAAATTCGTTTATTATCAAGACTATGCCGTTCCATATAGCCACATTGATTTCTGTCAATGTACGAGGTGGCATTCCTTGTTCAGTATCTGAGAAATATTTCATTTGTTTTATCTCCCCATTAACTTTGCTGCAAATTCAAAGAAATCTGCAACAGTCTTGAAATTATCAAACTGCTGGCAATACATACTGGCATAAGGTTCAGGGAACCTGGTGCGTATATCAACCTTTACCATGCTTGCCAAAGCCTCCTTTGTGTAGGCTTTCAGAAATTCGTTGTATTGTTGGTCTATCATGTTTTTTCTCTACTAATTGTTTGTTATTATATGATATCCGATTTAACAACCAATTATGCATACGCCGCTAAGAAGACTGCCTATCTGACAAACTCTAGCCATAAGCCTATACAGTTATACTAATTATAGGCTCGAAGCTGTTCAATACAGGAGTCTGAATCTCCTCTCTCATCTTCCTTCGCCTCATTGTCGCCGATTACATCCTCGGAGGACTTTGGTTTGCTGTTTTATTGTTTTTTGTCTTGTACCATAATTTGAAATTTTATAATCACGGTAAGAGGTAACGAACTTTTTTCAAGCGGACATACAGCATTCACCGTATTCTTACCTAATATCAATTATAAGAGCAACAAAATTACTTTTTATTTATCATACAAAATCTTAGGAATTTCGATGTTCCTTTTTGCAGTAACATCGCAAAAATCCTCAATATTAAAGGTAAGAAGGGCATCAATCTTAAAACTATCGCTGTCCAGCATAACCCTTATAATATTGTCAACTAAACTATAACCACGATAATTATCTTTGATCGTTAAGCCATAAGCTATATTACGAAAATCATCATCGTATATCTTTATGAAATGCGGATCTGATTGAAGCTTTTTCAAAAACCAATCAGCAGCCGTATGGTTTTTCTCCTTAAGAAGTTTTGTATTTATTGCTTCATAGAGCGTAGGAAATGGAATAATAAAATTTGCTTCAATCTTATCCAACTGATGATATAATTCTTGTGCGACCCTGTGACGTTCAACCTCTCTGGTTCCTAAATATGAATACCAAAATCCAGTATCTACGAGAACATTTTTCATTGCTATTTATCTATCTGAAAATTAGTATTTTCTTTTTCATATCCCTGCCATGGATTTTGCTTTCTTTTACCATATATAAAGCATCCAGTCAGTGCTTTTTTATCATTTACATAAAATTCAGAACAAACGTAAATTCTATCATTAACATTCAACTTTACAGCTTTTTTGACAGCTTTTAATAATTCCTTTAAGGCTTTTGTCGTATCATCTAGTGATTCCATATGAGCAACCGTTTCAAAATCGTATACGAATCGACAAAAACTATCACCACATTCCAAAGCATTTAATTTTGCTAACCATGTGTACAATCCAGGATAATCTCCACTTACTCCTAAATCATAAGATAAATATATAGCTAACTTCATCTTGAGAACATTTTATTAAAATTGACGCTATTTTTCAGTAATCAGTATAAATACATATCTACATTGATATCAAAAGGACTATCAAAGTCCTTCAGCATCGCATGCTTCGTATCTTTCTCTGAGAGATTGGCATGCTCTGTTGGGATCTTCCAATCGATACCGAGGGTATCATCAAGAATGCTTATGCCACCATCTGCCTCTGGATGATAGAAGTTATCACACTTGTATTGGAAGACTGCTGTTTCTGAGAGAACTGCAAAACCATGGGCAAAGCCTTTTGGAATGAAGAACTGACGATGATTGTCTTCTGTCAGTTCTACAGCCACATGCTTGCCATAGGTTGGTGAACCTTTACGGATATCTACGGCTACATCGAGCACTCTGCCTTTTACGCAGCGTACCAGCTTGCTCTGGGTATATGGTGGTCGCTGGAAATGCAAGCCTCGCATCACACCATAGCTGCTCATAGACTCGTTGTCTTGGCAGAAGTGAACACTGTGTCCCAGGATTTAGGCTACCTTTTCTTCAAACTCTCGCTCGCTGAAGCTCTCGAAGAAGTAGCCACGAGCATCACGGAAGAGGCGTGGCTCTATAATGAGCACGCCTTCTATTTCTGTTTTAACTACATTCATTATTATTTTATTTTCCAAATTCTTTAATTTCCTGTTTTTCTTTCGATGAGTAGACAAGCGAATGTCCTTGCCTACTTTGGCGTTACCAGCCTCATCTTATGGAAATAAGGTGCTGAGGCTGTATTAATAACGAGAGCATCGGATGGTATCACCATGATATGGATTTTCAGCCAAATACTTTTCTATGTAATCGTCCTGGATAGGAGAAATCTTATTGTTGAGTTTCTCCACCTTCTCTGGGATTACATCTACTGATGGGACATGATGATACTGAATTTTCTACCTCTCCGTCTCTCCTGCAAGGAAAGACTTTTTTCGAAAACCTACCCGTCCTTCTTTACCATTAAAGAAGGCTCCACCTCTCATCTCGGTCTTCTCCCCTCAGGGAAGAAGAGGGAAACCGCCCTACTCGGTGCTCGGAACCGCTACGCTCTAAGGTTGGCGGACCATCAAAGGTCTTCGCCATGTTATGCGGAATGGGACCGCCTTAATCACTACCTTTCATTTTATCCTATTGTATTGATGAAAGACACACCATTTTGATTCTCTATAATCTTAGCAGCTTTAGTGCTACTTATAGTAATCATTGTAGAATGATGAATGCTCAGGACCTTATCTTGTAACTCAGCATCTTCCTCTAATGCTTTTATATTCAATCCAAGGTTCCGAAGATAATCAATATGAAGATGGCGGCAATGAGACTTGTGTACCTAACTATTGAAATTATTGTTTATATGCATCATATGCTGTCTTATACATTAACTCACTTTCATTTTTATACTGCTCTTTACGTTCTTGTAGAGAAGTGAGCAATTCATATACATGCTTATAGATAATCTGGTGAGCTTTATTTGGAAGAAGCACCTCTTTGTAGGCATCCATCTGGAAACCATCATCTTTCATAACTGCATTTGCAAGACGCCATAAGTCATCATTAGCCATTTTATCTATTGTTTCATAATTTCCATCTTTATAGAACTTCCCCACATTGTTCTCAATTTTTAAGTAAATCATATCCTTGTTTTCTATTATTGTAAGCTGTTTCACCAGCTTCCAAACTATTCATTGTAATTTTATAATTTTCTATACTATCACCTGAAGGTGTCCTTAAAAGTTTGCTTTCTGGCCTTCCCTCATATACATTATAAACAGCTTCGCCATGCTCAATGGATTTTTCTGTATATATGATATAATCGGGGTTGATAGAACCTCCTATAGTACTATTATGTGTGGACACAATGACAGGCATATTCATAGACATCTCTTTTATCAAAGTGTTCACTTCATCTTTCAAGAAAATATTGTCAAACGAAGATTCTGGTTCATCGATAATCAAGATGTCATACATCATTGCATCTTTCACTTTCGACAAGAAATTAAATTCTGTACGCTCACCACCAGAAACAACAGTTCCCAATGAATTCAAAATCTTATATTCAACCTTTACAAAGTACTTATAAAAAGATGTACTTTCAACTGCAGTATCCTTCAACTTTTGAATAAAATCAAAAGGGGAGTCATAAGATTTGAAAGCCTCTACTAAAGACACTTGGGAGCCTTGTTTCATATCAGTTGCATTATTATAGGGGCGAGTTGTAGTAGAAATTCGAAAATGTCCTACATCACGGTAATTTATTTGTCTGCTAGTTTTCAACTCATGTACAACTTCATTGAATTTAACTCGTTTACGTTCATTTATCAATATACCATAAAGATCTAAATCAGGAATACGAGTTGCAGTTGACTGCATTTGCAAATTAGTCTTAATCGTGTTCAAGGTTGCATTTACATCCTGTAGCAGTTTATTACTCAAATTGAGAGAACGATAATTTTCAACCAATTTACAAAACAGCCCTTTCAACATTTTCTTGTCTAAAAAGGACTCGACTACCTTTTTATACTTTTCATTCTTTATGAGCAGTTCTACTGAGTCTATCAAACTTTTCAGTTCGTTTGTTTCAAAGAGACTATAAGTATAAGTATTAAACATCTGCGTCTTTGAATAGACATCATTGAGATGTTGCTCATTAGCAAATTTAACAAGAGCCTTCATATATTGGTCTAGCATATGCATATCTGCTTCTTTCGTCGGAACTTGGCTAATATTGTCAACCACGCTCTTGAATGGCTGCAAATAATCAGACGCTATCTTACTCTGCTTTATCTTGTCTTCCTGCTCAAATTGTTCTATTGAATTGGGGTCTTTAGTATTCAATAATGAGAATTGACGGATATAAAGAGCTTTATCTCCAAAATGTTTGCTGATACGATTTAGTGTATGAGTCTTGCCAGACGAACGCTTTCCTAAGATGATGTTTAAACCCGTTGACAGGCATAATCCCGAAGTTGACCATTGGAAGAGATTGTGACCATCAGTAGGAGCCAAGCCTACTTTATTTTTGTCTCTCAAGCACAACTTGAGGCCATTGACTGTAACATCATTGATGTCTATGTATGTTTGCCGATTAGGATATATTTCACCATACTGCAACGTCTCCACTCGAAAATCGCTAAATAAGACCGGCACCAAAGAATGTGGGTTCTTAAGTGCAGACGCAAACTTTTTGACGCTACATACTTCACCTGCAAAAATATTTGCACCAAACTTTGATATTGTTTCATTTGGCAATTTTGGCTCTTTATCGTAATGAGGTATAACTAAGTAATCATCAAAACTATGAAACAGAGCCTGTACTTGCTCAAATGGTATAGTATCATCTTGATTCTTAACCAATGGGGTTATCTGATTACAAATCACCTCAAAAGCGTCAAGAGATTGCTTGTCGGAATCCGCTATAAACAAAGCATGTCCTCCATCGATGTCTATCTCTATACCAGGAAGCACTATCGTATTAGTCAATTTAACGTATATCTGATCATATTGATTACGGTCAAATACGTTATGATTTGTTATCGCAATCACATCAATCTTTTGAGACTGGACGTAATCTTCCAATACATTTATATCAAACGTGAAGGAGCGATCCTTTACTGTGGATATTGTATGAATATGTAAATCTACCTTCTTCATAAATTACATGTATTATCATTTGGCCTCAATGTGGATTCGAACCACAACCTTCCCCTTCAGCATAAATGCTATTTATCCTGAAGGGGGACGAACTACCATTATTCTATTGAGATTAATATATCATCGACACATGCATCAGACAATCTTATCCCATATATATCACTAATGACATTCTTGATATAAGATATTTGGCGTGTTCTATTACTTCTAAATCTTTTTAGTTTTGGGAACAAGCTGGAATTATGTTCAGAGAACTCCCCCCAATTAATTTTATTTTCCAAACACTTTGTCAACTTATCGGCAATACTTTTAATATTTGCCGTACACAAGATAAAATCATCAAATGTCAAGTTGTTCATATCATGAGGTGCAGAAAGTCTTGGATATCGTGAATGCACATCAGCTATATTTAGAGAACTGAAAATTTCCGCTATTTCCGGTTCTTTTTTGAGACTATCATGGGCTATTGAATTTCTAATCAAGCGATAGTAATCATAAAGGGATGCAGAAAAGTCTTCTAATGAAATAGAAAAGGAATCTTCAGCCAAGTAATCTAATATGGATTGTAATTTTGTCTTATGACGAGACATAGGTATATTTTTATCAAACAAAGTATGAAAATCAATCCTAAAATCATCAAGAAATCTATCGAATGATGAATTTGGAAGCATCAAATAGTATTTATATTTGAAAGACTCATAGTTCTCCAATGTTAAATTATTCAGACAGATGTTTTCTTTCATTGCTTCAGAAGACAAGAATTCAGGGAAAGTCAACTCATGCTGTGATTCAAATGAAGTTTTGAACATACGAGTAGTAAGCTCTATATATTCCACCAAAGCATCATATTCGCCTAATACCTGCCACAATCTTCTCATACTTGGAAGATTGAACGTTGAATGTCTAACTACAGTTCTATCCATATGCATTAATACCTACAATAATCGCAAAAACCAATAAAGTCCTCACTACTCAGTATATTCTTAAACAGATAGTCATGACTATCCATTAACTTATTTGCCAAATTCCTTGATTCGTTGTTCTTCCTTCAATGAGCAGACAAGCAGTTGTCCATTCTTCTCAGCTACAATATAGCCATCCAAGCCCTGAACTACCACCTTGCTCTCATCGGCCGCATGAACCACGCAGTTCTTGCATTCATACAAGCGGATATCCTTTCCTACGATGCAGCGATATAACAATACTTTTCGATGTAATCGTCCTGTATTGGAGAAATCTTATTGTTGAGTTTCTCCACCTTCTCTGGGTTTACATCTACTGATGGGACATGATGGTACTGTTTTTTCGATTTCCTCCGTCTCCCTTTAGCCAAAGGGAGCTCCACCTCTAACCAAGCCTTCCTCCTCAGAAGGAAGGATGTAACCGCCCTACTCGGTGCTCGGAACCGCTACGCTCTAAGGTTGGCGGACCATCAAAGGTCTTCGCCATGTTATGCGGGATGGGACCGCCTGGAGCTATAGGTGCTTATATAGAAGAACTGCACCTTTGGGTATCTTCATATTAAATTCTAGTCCAACTTTACCATCCTTTACTGTTTGCTTATTCTGACAATCTACTTGAATATTTACGATTTCCACTAAATTCAATCTCTTTCTATCATCTTCAAAGTAAACTTTGTCTCCCACAGATAGGATTGTATCATGCAATTCGATACAAGCTACTTTATTATTTTTAAAATAGTTATATGGTCTACCTATAGATTTAAAGCTTGAGCGAAAATCCACAAGACCATTTTGAAAAAGAGCATTTCTGGCTTCTTCCTTTGATATTATACCTGTCTCTATTTCAAAATACAAGTTGAATAACTGGTAAGTGTAAGCCATTGCTCTATGAGAAAACTCAGCATCTTTGATTTGAGTTTCTGTAAATGGTGGCATCTGCCGTTTTAGAGGTTCTTTTCCCCTTTCATTATTGACAATGTAGAGAGAATGAACGTTTGAATATTTAGGCTCATGTATACGTCGAAGTTCTATTTTGGATATCTGTGAGCATTCGTTATCTTTTGATGTTCCATGAAGACCTTTAACCTCTATTATCAACAATTCATTATTGGCTAAGTGTATCTGCAAATCTTCTTGAAAATCTTCTCCCTCCTTTACCTCTTCATCCATTGACTGCACATTATCAAAGCCTAACCATTCCAAATATTGTTTCACATTGTTGACTAAAGAATCACCTGTTTCTGTTAACATCGCATAAAGAAAGTTGTACTTTTTCCGAATCTCGGCAATCGACTTATCTTTTTGCTCAATCATATTCTCATAGATTTGTCGGGCTTCTTCCTTTTCTTCACAAAGCTGAACAATTTCAGGAAGTTCATATTCTTTCTTTGTCAGCCAAGTATTTTTAGTTTGTAATGGGAACAATTCTGAGAAATTACGATATAAGTAATTCGTAAACAATCGCTCCAACAGAACAACCTTATTCGCTATTTGTGGCAAAACAAATGTTGTCGCATTCTCTTCAAAGTAAACATAGGATATGATGTCACCTTGCTCATTAAGAAGCAATGGGATAAAATGTGGATTTGGCTCAGTATCATAAATTCCGTTCTTTGGTATAGAAGGATGAAAGAATGTTTGCGAATATGTCAATTGATTTTCCAAACCAGAAAAGAGAATTTCAGAAAGACGATATTTATTAACCAATTTTACTCTATCACCGCTTAATGATTTTTGCGTAAAATCCACTATATTTTGATAGTTTGAGAAAACTCCAATACTATGAATATTATTAGACATCCTTATTCCACTATATTGGACCTCATATTTTGGAGCTTGAAATATAATTTTTATAAGTTCTCCTTTTTTCGTCTCAAAATTGCTCTTTAGCAAAAAACAACAAAATGGTACTGGATCAAAAACATTTCTTGGCTTTGCCAAACATAGACACTTAAAAGAACTATCTGTATCGGCAATAGCTTTTTGCTTATCAACTTGTTCTAAATCATATGGTATTGTCTTTCGCTCGAATCCTAGGTCTTCTATGACAACACTATATTCATGTAGGTTATCAGGAAGATTCTGTTCTAAATATATTGGCAATCTATCCCAGCAATAATCAACATTCCTAGCATCGACTAAGGGTCCAAAAGTACCATCATAGGTTTCGAGATTCTCCTTACGAAGGAAATCCACGACTTCTTGCCCCATATCTATGCTTAGCACTCTCGTTGTTTTACTGTTCATATCGGTCACCTTATGATTGTGATTATCATTGCTCTTCATAATCCAATATTATATCCTCGTAATTTTTGCTGCAAATTCAAAGAAATCTGTAACATTCTTGAAATTATCAAATTGATGGCAATACATACTGGCATAAGGCTCAGGGAACCTACTACGTATATCTGCCTTTATCATACTTGCCAAAGCCTCCTTTGTGTAGGCTTTCAGCAATTCGTTGTATTGTTGTTCGGTCATAATATTCTCTGTTATTTCAACATCCATGCTATATACATCGCCTCATTAACTACCATACACAACTACAAAGAACAGCATTTGGAAATACAGAAGCAAAGTATTCTTTGCTATTCTCTTGTTATTATCAGATATTGGATTTGACATTTACTCTACTATTGTAAGTGTTCACAAATAAAATCCAAAGGGTTAATATCTGATGATGTATCTATATTTTTTGATAAATATTCTATTGTCGATGGAGTTAATGGTACATCAGTTTCTTGGAAGACATCCAAACCTTTTAACTGTTGCTGATATTTTTGAAGTTTTGCATTCTTATTTGTCAATATAAAAACAATTGCACTCGCTACAGTATCAGCAATTTGTATCCCCAAATAATCAGTAGAACTTGCTAACTGAATATTACCTATAGGTAAAGGAAACACATGTCTTCTATCACCATAACCCACTTCTGTTTCATCAACAGGCATGTCTCTTAACTTTTCAATCAAGTCTTTTTGAAAAGCTATAGGTTTAGAATTATCAAATATTATATCATCTTTAGCTTTTGTGTCAGTATACCATTTTTCAACCAATGCCACAAATAAGGGCAACGTATTATCCAAATAAAATGGATTATTATTTACCAACGCATCTTGAACCGTTTCGATTGTTGAAGGAATCACAGATAACAATTCTTTAAAGCTATCGGTCGTTGCCGAATCATTTATCAATAAATCTACAGATTGATAAAACTTCACAACTGCATCTTGGCTGTGTTTACGTAACATTTCCACAAAAGCTTTCTCAAAATTGGATACTAACTCTTGATTTTTATGGAGAATAGAAAAAGCATAAAGGAAATTTGCTAATTTATCGTTATTTTGATTTTCATATAAATCTATACCTCTACTATAAAAGAATGTCTCAATAATTGTATCAACAATTTGAGCATATATACAGAATCTCTTTAGAGCAATACCTGTTTTTATATGTTTTTTATCTAGAAGAGGATGAGAAAACAACTTATCCAGCAAGTTCCTTCCTTCCCAATTAGTATGCATCTTTTTAAAATGCATTTCCGTTTCATAGGCATCCAAGCCTATATCATTTCGTATAGTAGCAAGTTCTTCTTCCGTAAAACGAACCGAGGCCAATGCAAAATATGGTTGAGGCACATTCGTTAAGTCTGCGCCAGTATAACCAGCTTCATCAAAATATATTTTATTCATAAATAACAATTTACACTATATTCCAAACTCCTTAATCCTCTGCTTCTCTTTCAAAGAGCAAACTAACAGTTTTCCTTTCTTCTCGGCTACGATATAGCTATCCAGACCTTGAACCACCACCTTGCTTTCATCGGCTGCATGAACCACGCAGTTCTTGCATTCATACAAGCGGATATCCTTGCCTACCTTGGCATTGCCAGCCTCATCCTGTGGAAGCAAGGTACGGAGACTATATTAATGACCAGGGCATCGGATGGTGTCACCATAATATGCCTTTTCTGCCAAATACTTTTCGATGTAATCGTCCTGAATAGGAGAAATCTTATTGTTGAGTTTCTACTTCTTCTCTGGGATTACATCTACTGATGGGGCATGATGGTGCTGAGATAACAGGGTTGCTATGCTCAGACCGACGTAGCCGGTACCGGCTACTGCTACTGTTATATCTTTGAAATTTTTCATTATTATAGTGTTATTTTTTCGAAAACCTACCCGTCCTTCCTTACCGTTAAAGAAGGAGTCTTTCTAAAATCATCCCGTCCTTCTTTACCATTAAAGAAGGCTCCACCTCTCATCTCGGTCTTCTCCCCTCAGGGAAGAAGAGGGAAACCGCCCTACTCGGTGCTCGGAACCGCTGCGCTCTAAGGTTGGCGGACCATCAAAGGTCTTCGCCAGGTTGTGCGGGATGGGACCGCCTTAAATGCGAAGCTGGTTTGTCATTATCTAAAGATTGAGTTGACATTTTAAAATTAGTCTTCAGATTTATCACTTAATAAAGGAATATGTACTGGGGTATTTGGGTATCTTCCTATTTTTATCATTTTCACCAAATCGGCTTTTGATATGCCAAAAGAATCAGAAAGGTAATGCAAGTGAGGTCTGCTGCCTTGTACACCAGATTCCATTCCTTTCAAACCTTTATATGTTTGCAAAAAACAATGCCAATGACTACCATTATCGAAAATCCTCACAATCAGCACATCTGCTTGGTTTATAATTGTTCGCATTTGTCCCTCAGTAAGAGTAGTTTCACCAATATATTCTATGCTCCCATCATCTTTCATATGCATAAATGAAGGTAATTTCTCTTCTTTTACACTTTTAGGTTCACCTTGCCATGTATAATGACTAAACTTATATCCGCACTTTTCTGCAAAATCAAATATTGCAGCTAACTGTGCCTCTTTAAGCTGTACACCTTTCAACAAACGTATCTGATCTTTTTTGCTCAGTTCTTTTTGAAAGATGCTTTCAAAACAAGGATCGAACTTTTCACTTGAACAGGTCTCATACGTTTGTGTAGCCATCATTAAAGCAACAACATCTATAATTTCATCATCATAAGGAAAAGGGCAATTCTTGTCATTTTCAAGATATGCCTTCAATACGGGAACCATAGATGATGCGTAAAATTTTATCATTGTCTCACGAAATGACGCATTTTCGACATCTTCCATATGATTAGCAATCAATTGCTTGTTAACATCTTTGTATTTATATGTTGACATCTGCTTTTGGTTTAAAATTCACAGTCCATTTATTCAACATCTCCTTCCATTCGTCCTTTGCCTTATCTTCTTTTCTCATATCTATAGCTTCTTGAAGAATTTTGAGACTTTCCTTGTCACCCATATCATACAAGATGCAAGCTTTATTCCAAAGGAAAGAAGACTTATAATCTGTATCAGAGACCTTAGCTATAGCTTTATCAATATTTTCAATAGCTAGAGGATAATCTTGAAGGTTCTGATAGATTTTTGCCACATTTTGATAATAGAACTCGCTATCCTTATCATCAAAATTAGCAGAGAATTCTAAGGCTTGCTTCCATTCTTCTGCATCCATCAACAACTCTTGATAACGCTTACGCATGTAATCTTTGCTTCTCCCTTCTTCTTTTTCCTTCAAATTCAATAACTCAAAGTAATATTCTGCTTCTTTAAAAATCGTTTTAGCCTTATCTGATTTTTTATCAATCTCCAACTTGTATTCTACAGCTTTCAAGTTAGCACAGGCCCGAATATACACGTTATCAGAGCTGGCAGCAGGTAGTTTTTGTAACAATTCAAAGGTTCTGCGCATAAACTCAGGTTTGATGAAAGCAAAAGAATAGGCAAATGAACCTAAAGTCGGAACAGCCTGATTGTTGAAGTTTAATAATGAGTTCATGATTACATTTGAAAAGTTTTCAAAGTTACTCTCAATATACTTATCTTCTAAGTCTGAATAAGCTTTCTTTGACAAAAAAACAGAATAGCAAGCCAAGACAATTGTCAAAGGAACATCGTGCCCTTTGATATTATCATCCAATATAGTAGAAACATATTCCTTCGCCTTTGAAATGTCAGAAGGTTTCGAATTATGAGCGATTTTAGCAAGTTGCAACATGGTTGCGTATGCTTTAGGACAAATCATCAATGCATTTTCAAAATATGGTTTGGCATTCTCTCCCTCCCTTAACTTTACATAGAGTTTTCCTATATGATGCAACAACTCAAATTTTATGTTCTCATCTGTAGTCTTTTTCAATTCTGATTCCAAGTCCACAATTATATTCTTTGCTTTCTCGCTAAATTCTTCTCTTTTGGTTGCAGACAATTCGATTTCATTTTTGTCTGCTTGCAGAAGGCAATCATACAAAGAATTGGCTGGTTGCAAAGTTAACTCGTTTATCAGAGACAGATATTTTAATGGATCGCTAAAGGTATTTTCTGCTTGAAGACGAGAATACAAGATGACTTTCTTTTGTTCCTCTGTCGTATCAGCATTATGGTATACCTTATCTATAAAGGAAACATTATGATGAAACAAGGTGAAGAAAGGAATATCCTTCTGGTGATTTTTATTATCCAAATAACATGAAAGCTTATCTGCGAGTTCCTTCAAATCTGGTATATGCGCAATACATTTTATGGCATCTAAGACCACTTGGTGTATTCTGAATGTATAAGCATCCTCCTGTTGCAAGACAGAATACCTACATAGATATTTTAGTCTAATCCGATCAACTATCACTCGCAAAAAGTCAGACGATATTACTTGGCAATCTATATAAGACAACAGATTCAGTTCGGCAGCATATTTATCATAGATTTTTCTGACTATTCGCTCAGACAATCTTTGATTATGTTCATCCTCAAGTTTTTGCAAAGCACCATCAGACAACAATTCACCAATAGAGAACAAGTCATCTTTCGCCGAGGCACAAATCATATTCACTGCCAAAGGATAACCTGCCACTAAAGTTACAAGTTTTTTTCTCTCAGTTTCAGATATACTAAGACCAAAACTGTCTATATACTTACAGATTAGTTCATCTTCCATGCAAGGAAGTTTATATGTAAGGGCATCACTAAGACTTTGCTTCAAGCTGGTTATTATACATTTTGACTCATGCTTGTTTGCCTTTTGAAAATCCTCATTAAGTTTAGCAACATTTTCGTTCAAGTTATCAACGATTACCAAACTCTTATAATTTTCTAATACAAATCTAAGATTGACCTCATAGCCAAATCTGCATAACTTAACGGAATCTAAAGATTCATATTCGCTTCCATTGATCCAAAATAAAGATTCAAAATTTTGACTAATATCCTTGGTTACTTGTTTAGCGAACTCTGACTTACCGATACCACTGACACCTACAATCTCTACTATAGATTGCGTCTCCAACAAAGCTTGAAAGGCTTTACTTTCCTTATCTCTTTGCACATAATAAAGCGAAGATTGCGGTATGCAATTACGTTTAGGAAAGATATCATAGAACTGGCTACTTTCAGTAAGATATTGCCAAACTTCATTGCATCTTGGTGCATTGACATTCTCATAGATTGTTTCAGCAATCTTTTCTACATCATAAATCTTGACTTCAAAAGAAGGACTTTCTGCATTTATCTTAGTGGCAAGACCAGTATGTTGCGCATCGCTAGCACGCTGATTAGAAAAGAGGTAAAGTACTTCACATAATGGATTATTCTTCTCGGTACCACGAATATCTCCCATTGGCTTCTCAAAATCTGCTTTTGAGAAATAATCTGTGTCCGTGCCACTTTGCCCAACAATCTTACAGTCTTCTGTCTTTATATCTACAGCATAAGACACAGGCTTGCCATTCAGATTGCATCCTTTATGCAGAATGTCATCGTCATTAAGAATCAAGCGTAAGAGAACCTGACAAAAATCCTCAAACTGAGTGCCATTGAAACTTGACATATCTCTGACTATAGCATTTTTGAATTGCTTTGCAAGCATTCTTGTTTCTTCCTTTGCCATAATTGCTTCAGTCTTTGTAAGCGGTCACTTTAGGTACGTTAAGCCATAAAATGAATGCTTTTTTATTATCTTTTAAGAAAAAATCATTTGAATTTATTCCCAAGCAGTAACAGTATCCAGCTGCCACCTATGAGCGAGTAAGTCTACCAATTTGTTCTTTACAGAACCCACAAAGGTACTTGCTCTTGTACTCGGTTCGAAACTTACGAACCATTGAGGCATAGTACTTGCCTTCTTCGTTTATATTCATTTTGTCCCAAATTTAAAATTCGGGGCAAAGGTATATATTTTAATTAACGTAGCAAGACGTCCTAAAGTGACTGCTTACCTCTGTAGGTTCCTTGTCCTCGTAGTCCAGCCATTCTCCTATAACATGATGGTTGATTGGATGTAATCCTAATATTTCATCTTGTCGTGACATAACATTTATTATTTTTCCTTATCAAAATACAACTTATAGTATTTTTGTCCTCTTAAAGTGTCATAACCTTGTTCGAAGAACCCTTCACATCCACGGATACATATATCAAAATTATCATCAAGATGAATAGTTGTTATCCGTTTAAGTTCGCTCTTCTTTTTCTTAATGACACTTGGAGATGGCACGAAGTCATCTTCAAAATTTACATCATGTTCCTTCTGAAAATGCTTAGAATACTGTAAAAAGTCTTTTTTTTGTTCTGAATTCTCAAAAACCTTATCAGAAATTTCTTTTAAAGAAACCTTGTTGTTAAGCAAAGTCTGCAATGTTTTATTGATGAGCACAGCCTTTTCCGAAACGCTATCGATTGGCAAAGTCTGTATAAAACTCTTACTTAGTTTGATTATATCTCGGGTTTGGTTGAAACTATCGTTAAGAAGCTTAACATGCAAAAAGTCATTAGTCCAATATTTTGCTTCACCAGAATTTGAATTATCCACAACAGAAACCACATACCCTGATTCCCTTTGCGTGTTGTATATAATACATCCCTTATCAAGTTTATTGATATTGACACCTCTCTGACTTTCTATTCCATAAGATGCCCCATATTTTGTAATTCTGATAAATGTATCTTTGTGCTCAGACTTAAAAATTCCTATTGCGTCTATATATTGTCCATCCATCAGACAATCAGTGAAATATGCTATATACAATTCTCCTGTCTTTATTTTTGGATGCGTACTACTATTGTAAAGATGTTTTAGAATTTTCTTAGATTCTTCAACAAAGTTAGAACGAGAATCAAATATATGTGAAGCGTAAACAAAGATTTCATTCATAGCCAAGTCAGAGTCATGGTAGAAACTGTAGTTATCTTCCTTTTTGACAAATGGCTTAAAGAAATAGTTAGTCAGCACAAAATTCAAGTCTTCATCGAGCGGAATTTCCGACATAGATGCCTTATAATCTATATCTTGTGATTTGTTTCCAACAAAATGCAGAATACAATCAACTATTTTTGCATCATATAACTGTATCATAATCTTCTATTTTTTTGTATTTATCATGTCAGCTTGAAGAGATGTCCAAATGTCATACGCATTGAAACACAGAAAAGCCAAAATGATATACACCACAAATATGCCTAAATATTGTATCCAAAACTTACATTTTCGTTTGCCGTAAGTATTCTTCTTATAACTGGCAAATTCAGAGTTGGATATATAGTTTCTTGAAATATTTTTCCAATAATCAAATTCTCTATTAGTATCATATAAATCAATGGAATCGACTATCAGTTGCAATAAAGCTGATGCAATGAAATAAATGCCATAACCATAAAACACATACTTCACCAATTTATTGTCATTCAATTTATTCAACTCGGTAATTTTAGAGAGTAGCGTAACACCGACAAGGAGTAGAGCACCTAAAACGTCACGGCTCAAATTTGATAACATAGAACGAATCTTTTGATTGCATTGCTCACTCATTCCCTTTATATCTTTAAGCAAGTCACGTAACTCCTTATAATATTCATCCTGGCGCTTGTATGTTGCAAAATTATATCTTTCTTTCGCTTGTACTAAGGCATCATAGATGACGGAAGACAATCCTATAACAAATGGTACTTCGAGATTCAAATCCAAGGTTATTCTATCCAAAAGAAGTTTGTGTCGAAGGTTGCTGTCCTTTTCGTATGTCCAAAGTACTGCATCTTTAAGTTTTTTCTGATATGCAATTAAAGGTTCTGCTATTGACGATGTCGCACCAAATTTACATTCCAACCTCCTAACACCACGGACAACGATATTGTCATCTTCATGCAACTCATTACATAGAGAATACGCTAACACCAATATGCTGTTTTTTATGAAAGGATTGGATAAATCGGTTTCTGCTCCAAAGCTTAAATAATGGCATGATGGCTTTATCAATGTTTCTTCAGCCATGAATGAATGGCATTCTCCTGGTATGGATTTTTCTATACCTTCCATATCATCATTGGATAGATGAGCGTGTCCATCGCATGAAACAACAAACTGACTACCTCCAAAGACTTCATTGATTCCATAAACTTCAATTGAGTATTTGTTTAGATTGAACGGATATTCTGGACTTATAGGATTTGATTGTCGCACCCATTTGTTGAAACTCTCTATAAAAAAGAAAAATGTATGAATGATACCATTCTCATCTTTTGACAACGCATCCTTATTGATATGAATTTTCCATTCACTTCCATCCACCAATTCGTCAGCAAAATTATCTAAATCAATGCTCTCGCCTAATACAGAAAAGTTTAAGAGTGTCTTAATCCCTAAGCTAGAACTCTCAGCAAATAAATCTTCAAAATAAGATTTGTTGATGCTATTAGAATAAGTTCCTTCTAAGGTAAAGGATACCCATGTCTCCTCCCAGTGGGATGAAACATTCTTCAACGTGGCAAGTTTGTCAAAAAGCGATGTGTACATAACAACTACTGAATTTCTTCAATATTACTTGTTCTGATTCTTATCTCATACAAGCCATTGGCATTTTTTGTATTAGGTATATAAACTCCATGATCCTTTGGGAGTCCATCCCATTCAATTTTTACACCCTCCGCTGTCTTACGTATGTTTCGAGTGACCGACATTGGTATCGCACTACTTTTGGGTGTGAACGTTTGGCCTGCTACACCTTCATCTTGAAGAAATCTATAGAACGACTCCTTTAATGTTGCACGCCTATTGGTATCCGAGTCTTGGATAACAGCTTCTACAAACTCATCAGTGTCAAATGTATCATGGTTTAACAAATAACCTTTGGCTCGGTTCTTGTACATGGAAGCTTCTTGCTTTGGGTCTATAGAACCTTTGTTTTGTGCAGCCCACTTTCTTGCCACGTTCAATACTTTTTTTGTCAAATCAGAGTCAGTTTCTCTTGGATTTACTCCTAAGAATGTCCTGAAATAGTTTGTGATGTAATTATTTGAGCCACGTGCTCTACGATCTGTTGTCAGCACATCCCATACAACACGGTCTGAAGTATCTATCAAAGCAACTTTCTGAATTGCAGACTTATCCTCTGAGAATGTATTTTTTACTTCCTCCAGCAATGCCTTGGTCCCTTGCAGTTTATATTGATATATCGTCTTATGGTCTAACTTGACCAAAAACAAGAGTTTTCTTTCACCTATTGAGGCTACAGAAATGATGAAAACCCCATCACTTGTATTATTGGTATGTGCCAACTTAAACTGATTAGCAATTTCTTTGGAAATTCGTACGAAATTATCATCATCCGCCGAAAGAATATCTATAGCTTTTTGACGAAGCAAAGAGTTTTCCACAAAAACATGTTGGCGACCTTGCGCTGCATCACCAAGCCTAGCCTTGAAGAACTTCTGCTGATTTTCTGTAATAATAACTTTATCTAAAAATATTGGCGCAACCTGATCTTTCAAAATAATATGAAAAATCAACTTTTCTATTTTTATAGCATCTTTATCGGCTGCAGTAAGTACACTTTCTCTTGCCATAATCCAAATTATATTTAAGATGTTCAACAACAACAATTATCTATTTCCCAAACTCCTTAATCCTCTGTTTCTCTTTCAATGAGCAGACAAGCAGCTGTCCATTCTTCTCGGCTACAATATAGCAATCCATGCCTTGGACTACCACTTAGCTTTCATTGACTGCATGATCCCGCAGTTCTTTCATACAAACGGATGTCCTTGCCTACCTTGGCATTGCCAGCCTCATCCTGTGGAAGCAAGGTACGGAAGCAGCCCCAGCTGCCTAAGTCGCTCCAGCCAAACTCGGCTGGCAAGGTATCGATTTCCTTCAACTTCTCCATCACGGCATAGTCAATGGTAAACAAGAACAACGTATTATCAATATAAATCCACGTTGATGTCAAACGGACTATCAAAGTCCTTCAGCATCGCATGCTTCGTATCTTTCTCAGAGAGATTAGCATGCTCTGTTGGGATCTTCCAATCAATACCGAGGGTATCATCGAGCTTGCAGATTGGGCGCATGGGAATGATGGCTGGGACTGGCTGAATAGATCCTCATTGCAGTATTGCTCTGCACTAGTCGTCGCTCGAATGAGGAATATTGTTTTATTCTACTTTTGATAGGATTACATCTGGGGAGGTTCCCATCAGGGTTATGGCAGAAATCTTATGACCGCCATTGACCATATGTTCCCAAATGGAACAGAAGAGCAATGCTCTATTTGCTAAAACCATCAAGCACGTCTTGCTTGATTCTCTTAGCAACATCCAATTGTTCTTCGCGTACCATTATATGAATATACATATCGTTACCACAAGCATCAATGCAAATTGGTAAATCAACAACATTCATATCTAATAACCCTTGAAGCTTATAAAACAAACTTGTAAAAAGTCTGTTACGATAATACTGTACCGACCATATCTTGCAGCTGAGCTGCCTTATATGCCTTCATACGCTTCACCCACTCTGCTACCTTTGGGGAATCGCTTTTAATAACTAATGTTTCTTTTATTTCTATCATTGTATAACCTCCTATATTAAAGAATGCTGCAAAGATACGACTTTCTGACGTAAACACCAAGGAATTAAGAGAAAATCTTCATTACGTAACCATTTTTTCGACAATCTCTTTGTTCCTCATTGCAGGATCGCTCTGCACTGGTCGCCGCTCGAATGAGGAGTTTATTCTTTTTAAGTCCCACAGATCTCACAGATTTACACAGATTTTAGACCTGCTCGGTCTGGGGGGATTAAGGGCACGCGGATTTCGCTGATGACGCAGATCATTGAGTTGTGCGGGATATGATGGTGTTTTATTTTATTTTGGTTCCCCATTGCAGTATCGTTTTTCGAATCCCTCCGTCTCCCTTTAGCCAAAGGGAGCTCCACTTTCTCCCCAAGCCCCTCTTCCTCAGGAAGCGGGGATGTAACCGCCCTACTCGGTACTGTTTATGCCCTACCTGTCCCTCCCCAGCGGGAGGGTCCTTACCCTATACCCAAGCCCTAAATCCCTACCATAGGGATTAGGGATGTAACCGCCCTCCGGTGCTCAGAACCGCTACGCTCTAAGGTTGGCGGGGCATCAAAGCCCTCGCCAGGTTGTGCGGGATGGGACCGCCGGTGGGGACTTGCTATTACCTTGCTATAATTTGCTATTATCTTGCTAAAGGTGCTGGGTACAACCCCTATTTTAAAACCACATTAGGCTATGCTCTTTAAAACTTCCAAAAATTTAGGGAGTTCTGAAAGAGGAAGGATACCTTCTTTCTCTATCTCTTCATAATTGACATCATATACTATTCTATCACTAAGAATAGATAAACAGTCTCGAAGTTCAAGAATTCGCTTCTCAAGTCGTTGTCTTAACAGTACCAATGTTGCCATGAAACTTTCTATCTCGGTCTTCTTTCTTGATTATTCCTTATCTTTTTTTTATCTCGTCAGCAGGTTTCTCCACCAATTTTTGCTCAGCCTGGCTGGCAGTGGGCGCAATGAGATTGTTTCCGCCATGAATATTGAAGATAG
>ERZ1026846.716-NODE-716-length-24302-cov-70.781499_pt1 | contig 24302 bp, 16 predicted proteins | sample MGYA00380153_ERZ1026846 | MGnify/ENA primary metagenome ERZ1026846 (study PRJEB33269, sample SAMEA4719789) | human gut metagenome | biome: human-associated habitat; feature: organic feature; material: feces | place: Cameroon | collected 2013-10 ...
GCACAGACGTTAACGTTCTCCCAATCGATTCCATCTACACCCCTATCCGTAACGTAAAGTATGCGGTTGAGCCATATCGTGTTGAACAGAAGACCGACTATGACAAGCTCGTACTCGAAGTTACAACAGATGGTTCCATTAGTCCTAAGGATGCGCTGAAAGAGGCTGCGAAGATCCTTATCTATCACTTCATGCTCTTCTCTGATGAGAAGATTACCCTGGAGAGTCCTGATCAGGATACCAACCAGGAGTTTGATGAGGAGGTTCTTCACATGCGCCAGTTGCTCAAGACTCGTCTCGTAGATATGAACCTTAGTGTTCGTGCGCTCAACTGCTTGAAGGCAGCTGATGTAGATACCTTGGGTGATTTGGTTCAGTTTAACAAGACTGACCTCTTGAAGTTCCGCAACTTTGGTAAGAAATCGCTCTCAGAGCTTGATGATTTGCTCGAGAGTCTGAATCTGTCTTTTGGAACTGATATTTCAAAGTATAAATTAGACAAGGATGCGTAATGCATCCTTTGTCCAAAAAGAACAAAAATTAAAATGAGACACAATAAGAAATTCAACCATTTAGGTCGTACTGCTTCTCATCGTAACGCGATGTTGGCTAACATGGCTTCATCACTTATCTTGAGCGAGCACAAAAGAATCACTACGACCCTCGCAAAGGCAAAGGCTCTTAAGAAGTATGTTGAGCCATTAATTACTCGTTCAAAGAATGATACAACTACATCACGTCGTGTTGTTTTCCGTTATCTTCAGAACAAGTATGCTGTTAAGGCTCTCTTCGGTGAGGTAGCTGAGAAGGTAGCTAACCGTCCAGGTGGTTACACTCGCGTTATCAAGTTGGGTACCCGTCAGGGTGACGCAGCTGAGATCGCTTTCATCGAGCTCGTTGACTTTGATGAGAACATGGCTAAGACTCCTAAGGCTGCTGCTAAGAAGACTCGTCGTAGTCGCAAGGCAACTAAGGCTGAGGAGGCTCCTGCAACTGAGGCACCTGCAACTGAAGAGGCTGCAGCTGAATAAGTTACAAAAGATCTCACTAGATATAAGCGCTTCTGTCGTTAGACAGGGGCGCTTTTTATGTTTTAGGGGATTCCCTAACGTTATTTAGGGATTCTTTCTTGATGATTCCGATAAATAGTTGTACTTTTGCACCAGATTTTAAAACATAGGGTTATGAAAAAGGTGATACTTTTGATGCTCTGCTCTTCCCTTGTGATGGGCAGTTGCGATACATATACAGGCTGTGGAGCCTACGCAGGAGGTTCCATTGGTTCTATTCTGGGTTCTGCCATCGGTGGATTGTCCGGTGGTCCTAGAGGCTCTGATATGGGAACCATCATCGGCATGGCTGGTGGAGCTGTTGTAGGTGCTGTCATCGGAAGTCAGGCAGATAAGGCGCAGGCTGACCGTGAAGCAGCCTACCAGCAGGATAGAGTAGAGCGACGCTCTGGTTATCCTGGAAACACACGTCGCTATCCTACGAATCCTCGAAACAACCGCTCTTCCAATTATGGAGAGAATGAGGTTTACGACTATAGTACTCCTTCTACAGACTATGGCAGATCAGAAGGTGATTATAGTAATACTCCCGTAACTGATAATCCGGAGATATTCGATTCCAACAATGGGGGTGATGACCGTCTCTATGATTTCAAGGGCAAGGACTATACCGGCGATTACAGTGCCCAGCAGCCTACTACTTCTATGCCTACTGCTACCGTAGAGGAGCTTGGTGCCCGATTCTCCTATTCTCCTACTTTGGAGATTGTGAATGCCCGGTTTGTTGATGACAACGAAGATAATTGTTTGAATCGCAATGAAACCTGCAAGGTGATATTCGAGATTGTCAACCGAGGTCATGAGCCGGTTTACGATGTTGTTCCAACCGTGGTTGAAACAACCGGCAATAAACATATCTTCATCTCGCCGAGTATCCATGTCGAGAAGATTTCCCCAGGATCGGGTGTTCGGTACACCGCAATGGTAAAAGCGGATAGAAAGTTAAAGGATGGAATGGCACGGTTTTGCGTGAGTGTGATTCATGAGGGCAAATCCATTTCCAAGGTCAATGAATTCAATATCCCTACCAAGAGATAATAATCCTCTAGTAGTTGCAACATAAAATCAAAAAAGCAAGAAACAGCTTGATTGCTGGTTCTTGCTTTTTTCATTTTGGGGGAGTATAAAGCTTTTGCCCTTTCAGGGCGCATGGGTCATTGCTGGTTTACCCAGGGCGATGCCCTGGGCTAGGAGCTTCTGCCCTTTCAGGGCGTATTGGTGCTAGGAGCTTCTGCTCTTTACCTTCTGCCGGTGACTGTTGGCTCAGGGCGTATGGCGGTGATGAGGGGCTTTTTCCTTTGCTTCGACCTTGGCTTTAGCTTTTTCCTTTGCCTCGATCTTGGCTTCAGCCTTCTCCCTTGCCTTTTCCTTCTTTTCGAAATAATGTTTTGGTTCAAACTCTGCCATTTCGAAATCTATCTTCGGGAGCTTGCTATCCTCAGGCTTGAAAGGAACAGGGTTATCCAGTCTTTCTACCTTCACCGTAGCCACACCCTGCGAAATCATGTCGATTTCTTTCGCGGCTGCCCAGGAAAGGTCAATGATTCTTCCCCTTCCGAACGGACCACGGTCGATCACTTCAACGATTACACTCTTGTCATTTCTCAGATTCGTAACCTTCAGCATCGTGCCGAAGGGATAATAACGGTGTGCACACGTCAGACTGTCATGGTGGATTCTCTGTCCACTAGCCGACCTGGCACCCGTGGCACGTTTAGAGTAAAAGGATGCCTTGCCACGCTGATGCTTCTGGGCGCAGCATGGGATGCATAAGAATGTACTCAGAAATGTACTCAATAATGCTATGATAAATAATCTTCTTTTCATAACTTCTCGATATTTTGTTTGCAAATATATAAAAAAACGATGAAAAATGCAAGAAAATCTCAGAAAATCAGTATCTTTGCACTATAATTCGCTACACATATGGAAAATAATGTACCCCAAGAGTGGAATAAGTTCTATTTGAAAGACGTATCATTTGTCAATCTCATGATGCGACGTATCTACAATGTCTTGATTGTAGCCAACCCTTACGATGCGTTCATGCTAGAAGATGATGGACGCATCGAGGAGAAGATATATAATGAGTATATGGAGCTGGGACTCCGTTATCCCCCAACCTTCACCCAGGTGTCCACCACCGAAGAGGCAGCCCAGGTACTGCGCTCCACCGTCATCGACCTCGTCATCTGTATGCCGGGCAATGCCGACAACGATGCCTTCGATGTGGCGCGCGATATCAAGGGCAAGTTCCCGAATATCCACTGCGTGGTACTCACCCCGTTCTCCCACGGCATCACCAAGCGTATGGAGAACGAAGACCTCAGCATCTTCGATTACGTATTCTGCTGGCTGGGCAACACCAACCTCATCCTCTCCATCATCAAGCTCATTGAGGATAAGATGAACCTGGAGCACGATATCCGGGAGGCAGGTGTACAGATGATACTCCTGGTAGAAGACTCCGTGCGCTTCTACAGCTCCATCCTGCCCAACCTCTACAACTATATCCTCGAGCAGAGCAAGAATTTTTCCAAGGAAGCCCTCAACCGCCATGCTGCCACGATGCGAATGCGTGGCCGTCCGAAGGTGGTGCTCGCCCGTACCTACGAAGAGGCGCAGAAACTCTACGATAAGTATTCCAACAACACCCTGGGTGTCATCAGCGATGCCCGATTCCCGTTGAAGAGTGCCGCCAAGGCTTTCGGCAACGAGGTGGAGCAGGAGGCGAATCCCGAGCACGGCACCGATACCTTCGGACGTGAGAAATGTCCTGATGCAGGATTGCGCCTTTTCCGTTACATCCGCAAGACCGATCCGTTCGTGCCGCTCATCATCGAGAGTTCCGAGAGCGACAACCGTGCCAAGGCAGAAGCCGAGGGATTCCGCTTTGTGGATAAGAACTCCAAGAAGATGAGTGTGGATCTCCGTCGCCTGATGGAGGAGCACATGGGCTTCGGCGATTTCATCTTCCGCGATCCGAAAACCCACGAGGAAATCATGCGCATCCGCAGTCTGAAGGAGTTGCAGGATAACATCTTCAACATCCCCAACGATTCGATGCTCTATCATATCAGCCGTAACCACATGAGCCGCTGGCTCTGTGCCCGTGCCATCTTCCCGGTTTCCGCCTTCCTGAAGCACGTCACCTGGGAGAAACTGCAGGATGTGGATGCCCACCGGCAGATCATATTCGATGCCATCGTGCAGTACCGTCACATGAAGAACCTGGGTGTGGTTGCCGTGTTCGACCGTATGAAGTTCGATAAGTATGCCCATTTTGCCCGCATCGGCGAAGGATCGCTGGGTGGAAAGGGCAGGGGACTAGCCTTCCTCGACAACATCATCAAGCGCCATCCTGAGTTCAACCAGTATGAGAATGCCACCGTGCAGATTCCGAAGACCGTGGTGCTCTGTACCGATATCTTCGACGAGTTCATGATGAGCAACAATCTCTATCCGATAGCTTTGAGCGATGCCAGCGATGATGAAATCCTGAAGCACTTCCTCCATGCGCAGCTGCCCGATTCGCTGATAGCCGATTTCTTCACCTTCTTCGAGGCAACGAAGAGTCCTATCGCCATCCGTTCCAGTTCGCTGCTCGAGGATGCCCACTATCAGCCTTTCGCCGGCATCTATTCCACCTATATGATACCTTATCTCGAGGATAAGTATCAGATGCTGCAGATGCTCGCCTGCGCCATCAAGGGCGTGTATGCCTCGGTATTCTATCGCGATTCCAAGGCATACATGACTGCCACCCGCAACGTCATCGACCAGGAGAAGATGGCGGTAATCCTGCAGGAGGTGGTGGGCAAGGACTACGGCACCCGCTATTATCCTACGATGAGTGGCGTGCTCCGTTCGCTCAACTATTATCCTATCGGCGATGAGGAGGCAGAGGAGGGTATAGCCAGTCTTGCCCTCGGATTGGGTAAGTATATCGTGGATGGCGGTCAGACCCTCCGCGTCTGTCCGTATCATCCGCATCAGGTGCTGCAGACTTCCGAGACGGAGATGGCACTGCGCGATACCCAGACCCAGTTCTACGCCCTCGACATGAAGCACGTGGGCGATGACTTCAAGGTGGATGACGGATTCAATATCCTCAAGCTCCGTGTGAAGGATGCGGTAGAAGACCAGAGTCTCAACTACATCGCCTCTACCTTCGACCCTTACGATCAGGTCATCAATGACGGTGTGTATGAAACCGGCCGCAAGCTCATCACCTTTGCCGGAGTGCTCCAGCACGATGTGGTACCCCTGCCGGAACTCATGCAGATGTCGATGAAGTGCGGTTCCGAGGCGATGCGCCGACCGGTGGAGATTGAGTTTGCCTGCAATATCCATGCCGACAAGACCTGCGATTTCTATCTCCTCCAGATCCGTCCGATCGTGGATGCCAAGGAGATGCTCGACGAGGATGTCAGGGCGATACCGGATGCCGACTGTCTGCTCCGTTCCCACAACTCCCTGGGCCATGGCATCAGCGAGGATGTCACCGATGTGGTGTATGTGAAGTACGATGACCACTTCTCGGCGATGAACAATTTCTATGTAGCCGATGATATCGAGCGCATCAACCGCAAGTTCCTGGCAGATGGCAAGAATTATGTGCTGATAGGTCCGGGCCGCTGGGGATCGAGTGATCATTACCTGGGCGTACCGGTCAAGTGGCCGCATATCAGTGCCGCCCGCGTCATCGTAGAGGTGGCATTGAAGAATTACAACATCGATCCGAGTCAGGGCACCCACTTCTTCCAGAACCTCACCTCTTTTGGCGTGGGCTATTTCACGGTAGATACCAATACCGAGGAGGGAGGCTTCGTAAACAAGGAGATGCTCGATGCGATGCCAGCCGTAGAAGAGACGCAGTATGTGCGCCATGTACGCTTCGACCGTCCGCTCAGAATCCTGATGGATGGCAAGAAGCAGGAGGGAGCTGTCCTGCATCCGCAGGAATAGGCTCCCGGCACTGCCGGCATCAAGAATAAAAAAGTGTTCAGTAAAAAAGAAATAGAATAAAAAAATGTTGAACCAAGAAACAGAAAACCATTCAGTAAGCGACAAGAAATATCTTGTCCCGTTCATTCTCATCACGTCGCTCTTCTTCTTGTGGGGCTTCGCGCGTGCCATTCTAGATGTGCTCAACAAGCACTTCCAGAATGCCCTGCACATCAGTATCACCCAGTCTGCCATGATTCAGGTAACCACCTATCTGGGCTATTTCCTCATGGCTATACCAGCGGGCATCTTCATCAATAAGTATGGCTATCGCCGGGGCGTGGTGTTCGGCCTCCTGCTCTTCGGTCTGGGTGCCATCTTCTTTATTCCGGGGGCATCGATAGGCAGCTTCTCAGCCTTCCTCTTCTGCCTCTTCGTCATCGGATGCGGACTGGTGTTCCTCGAAACAGCTGCCAACCCATACGTTACCGAACTGGGTGCCAGGGAAACCGCTACCAGCCGATTGAACCTCTCGCAGTCGTTCAATGGACTGGGCAGCATCTTTGCCACCTTCTGCATCGGTCAGTTCCTCTTCAATGATACGCAGCAGGGCGGCAATGTGGTCATACCTTATGCCATCCTGGGCATTCTGGTGCTTGCCATCGCCGTGGTGTTCTCCCGTGTCGATTTGCCGGAAATCCAGCACCAGCAGACGACGGAAGACAAGGCGAAGGGCAGCAATATCGCCAAGCTCTTTGCCAACCACAGGATGTTCGTCTTCGGTCTCTTGGCCCTCCTGAGCTACGAGGTAGCCGAGATTTCCATCAATTCCTACTTCATCAATTTCGTCACCGGCATGCATTGGATGAGCGACCGCACCGCCTCTCTCGTCCTCACCCTTGCCCTGGCGTTCTTTATGGTAGGCAGATTCATGGGCAGCTGGATCATGCGCCATATCCAGGCTACCACCATGCTCCTCATCTGTGCCGTGGGCAGCGTGGTCTGCGTCGGACTGGTGCTTTGCGATCTGGGCATCGTATCGCTGGTAGCCCTGGTGGGCAACTATCTTTTCGAGGCAATCATGTTCCCTACCATCTTCAGCATCGCCCTCACGGGATTGGGCAATCTCACCAAGTCGGCATCCTCGCTCCTGATGATGACTCCGATAGGCGGATGCGGCTTCCTGCTGATGGGAATGATAGCCGATACCACCCATGTCACCCTGCCTTTCGTGGTACCTTTTATCGGTTTCCTCATCGTCTTGGCTTATGCCGTTCGGGAGTACAAATTGCAAAGTGCAATTAGCAAATAAGGGGTTTTAGACGACTAAAAAGGGGGAATTAACTTTTTTAACTCGCTTGTAACACGAAAAAGTAAGCATATTTTTTGCCGTCTCAAAAGAAAAAGTTAAATTTGCACTCGGTTATGATGGGTGCGTCTAGAATCCATCTGATAAAAATGAATAGAATGTTTCATTAAACAATAAAATTAATAACAATTATGGCAGTAGATTACAAGAAAATCGGTCTTGTGAACACTAAGGAAATGTTCGCAAGAGCTATCAAGGGCGGTTGGGCCGTTCCTGCTTTCAACTTCAACAACTTGGAGCAGCTCCAGGCTATCATCCAGGCTTCTTCAAATTTGAAGTCACCAGTTATCCTTCAGGTATCTAAGGGTGCTCGTAAGTATGCTAACCCTACATTGCTCCGCTACATGGCAGAGGGTGCTGTAGAGTATGCTAAGGAGTTGGGTTGCAACCATCCTGAGATCGTTCTTCACCTCGATCACGGTGATAGCTTCGAGACATGTAAGAGCTGTGTAGACTTCGGTTTCTCTTCTGTAATGATCGACGGTTCTTCACTTCCATACGAGGAGAACGTTGCATTGACAAAGAAGGTTGTTGATTACGCTCATCAGTTCGGTGTAACTGTAGAGGGTGAGCTCGGTGTCCTCGCTGGTGTTGAGGATGACGTAGTTGCTGAGGAGTCTCACTATACAAAGCCTGAGGAGGTTGTTGATTTCGCTACACGTACAGGTGTTGATTCATTGGCTATCTCTATCGGTACTTCTCACGGTGCTTACAAGTTCAAGCCAGAGCAGTGCACACGTGACCCTAAGACTGGTCACCTCGTTCCTCCTCCATTGGCATTCGACGTATTGGCAGCAGTTGAGGAGCAGCTTCCTGGTTTCCCTATCGTTCTCCACGGTTCTTCTTCAGTTCCTCAGGAGTATGTTGATATCATCAACAAGTACGGTGGCAAGTTGCCAGACGCAGTTGGTATCCCAGAGGAGCAGTTGACAAAGGCTTCTAAGAGCGCAGTTTGCAAGATCAATATCGACTCTGACTCTCGTCTTGCTTTCACAGCTGGTGTTCGTGAGACATTTGCTCTTCACCCAGAGTACTTCGACCCACGTCAGTACTGCGGTAAGGCTCGTGAGTACATGGTTGACCTCTATAGCCACAAGATCAAGGATGTTCTTCATTCTGACAACAAGTTGGCTAACCTCGACTAATTTTCGAGATTTATCAACCCAAAATAATAGCGGGAATCCTTCGGGGTTCCCGCTTTTTTAGTACCAGAACTTTCGTATGTGTATCAAGATTGAGTTGAAGTTCAAAAAGCTTCTTGGCACCACACGCCCTGAAAGGGCAGAAGCTCCTAGCCCAGGGCATCGCCCTGGGTAATTATGGATGCAAGCCTGTCGCCCTGTAAGGGCAAAAGCTTTCAAGTACCAGGTAATATACAAAGCTTTTGCCCTTTCAGGGCGCATTATCAATTGGCAGTATACCCAGGGCGATGCCCTGGGCTATGAGCTTCTGCCCTTTCAGGGCGTGTGGCAATTCTTCCGCGTAATCCGATGAAAAATAAACATTTTGTTATGTAACAGAATCGTTGTGTACGTAAACATTGTATTTCTTTATATTATTTAACTTAAAAAGTTTGGAGCGTATTACTTTTTTCTCTAAATTTGCACCCGAACAAATGTAAGAAGTACATTTTATATTCTTGTATATCATTTGTATATTGTAAAAGATGATTTAGGCCGAAAGGTTATTTGGAAGTCTTCCAGAGCGATGCAACCCCGCAGAAGCTTGTAAGAGGAGACCAGGTTTAAATGATTGAATAACAATTAGTAAATGATAAAATATGAAAAAGTTTTTTGGAATGGTCATCACTTGTATGATGGCATTGGGTTTAGTAAGCTGCAGTGCGGCTGACGATGATTTGACGGGCGATACAACAACACGTGTCAACACCGTTACAACAAAGTCAAACTTCTCACTGCTCAGTTATTCACAGACAACCGGTGCTGAGGTAAATGAAACCTCTAACATCAATGGTGAGAACAACGAGAAGCTGGTATGCAAGGTTCTTTCTGGTGGTCAGTTGCAGTTGACTCACAAGAATGTAATCTTTGATGAGGGCACAAATATCAAGTTTGACTCTCAGTTAGTTGGCAACAAGATTATCATCACCGAGACAGGCGATTACGGCAAGTCTGGTAAGTATGGTTATTTCACACTTGTTGCGAAGGTAGGAATAGTTAAGGATGGTGACTATGTGATCGTAGTTAAGAGAAACGACCACACTCGCGAGGAGTTCAATATGCATTACGACTCTTCAAAGGCGAAATAAGGTAGAATATATGATTAATACAATACCTTACGATTATGATTCAATATAAATAGGTAGAATAGAAAATATAATATAGAAAGTGTGATTAAAGAATGTAATTGAATAATAGTAAATGTAAATGATAATAAGCGTCGCTTAGACGACCAGTCTAGTTTTTTTTATTAATTGTTATTGATTACGCTGATGAGCAGTTCCGGCGTACAGTCCTTTAAAACCACGATGTTGCCTTTGTCTAATAAGTAAATCGTAGGCATCGCCTTGATGCTGTAAGTAGCACTAATCTGATCATCCGCAATGATTCTGAGCATTCTGTATTCTGCAGGAATGGTCTGTTTTTTCAGCCACGCCGTAACCTTGTGGCAATTCTCGCATTCCGGATCATAGAAGTAGAGTATCACCTTTTCATTCTGATAGTCAGTCAGTTGATGCATTTTTCCATCTTCCAGCTTGAAGGAGAGGTTGGTAGCCTTGGTGCCTGGCAGGTTTTTCCGTGCCGCCTTCCACTTGAAGTCGATGCGTTCCTTTTCCGCTTCATCGAAGTAAGGCGACTTCTTCATTTCCGCCAGGAAGAAGCTATATACCCTGTCGTTTCTCATCGGCGACTGTGGGTCGTCGAAATAATGCTCTATCAGGCTTTCGAATTTCTCCTTGGCAGGCTTCTGAGCGTAAGCCTTGGCAGTGAAGGCACTGATGCCTTTCTGGGCAATCTCGTCGTTGAAGCGGGCGAGGATATCGATGAAGTTAACGAATCCCTGTTCTGTAATCTCCTCGTTTTTCAGTTGGGTAGTATCAGCAAACTGATAGTTGTCCCAGTAGTGCTCGCTGAGGTAGGTAGCGCGCTGTTCTACGCTGCGCAGCGTATCAGGCAGAGCAGGGTAGGGGAATGCATTCTGTGCCTGAGTATTCAGGCAGCATAACATAAGCATGCATGCGATAAGATAAGAGATATGTCTTGCTTTCATCATTTTATCATTTTATTATTTGTAGAATCTGTTATTCTTCTCCGGTAATTATATCTCCTCGCAAGCCACCATTTCCGCTCCGCGGTAGATGACCACCAGCTTGTGGAGCTTTGTGGTCTTTACCGCCTCTCTGACCATAGCACTTTCCGCATAGCGGGAGATTTGAGCTGAAGCCTCCTCGAAGAGCTTTTTCACTTGCTCATCGGTGGTTTGGCTCTTGCAATATTTCAACTCGATGATATATGAATCCACCATGTCCTTGTAGATGTCACAGAGCGGAGAGAGGAAGATGTCGGCATAGCCGCCGTCATTGTCCAGCTCAGAGATAGGGCGATAGAACTTGTTCTGGCTCGTCATCGCCAAGGTGAAGCCATGCACGAAAGCCTCTCCCTTCTGCTTGTCTCGCTGTGAGGAGTACTTCTTCAGGCAGTCGGCAATATACTCAAAGTATGGCTTGAATTGTCCATCGTATGCCAGTTTGCTCTCCAGTTTACCCTTGCTATATCTATCATATACCAAGTCATTCTCCTTGTAGGTGTCGAGCAGGTAGGTGTACATCTGGTCACGCACCACCTCATTCGGGATGATGAACTTGGTCTCACCCTTGTATGTTCCGTCTATCGTCACCATGCCGAAATAGAACAGCAGGCTGAGGAAGTTGTCTGGGTCGTTGATTCGCTCGGCAGGGAAGTTCTCGTTGAGCGTGCCTATCACGAATCCCTGGGTCACCAACTGCTGGATGATGCTGGCATCGTGGGCGAACTCCTTGTCGTGTCGGATGAGCATGCGCATCTTGTCATAGTCGATGCGGATGTTTGTCTCCACCATCTTCTTAGGGATTTGGTATTCGCTTCGGATGTAATTATCTACGAAGTTGAGCACCATTACCGAGTTGTACATAGTGGTCTCACCATATCTCTCCTCGGCAAAGCAATAGTTGTCGTACCAAGGCTTCATCACCTTGATCAGCTCATCGGTGGTGTGATTGAACGGCAGGACGCTGCCGTAATAATCCAGCATCTCTCTCACTTCTTTCTCGGTAAATCCCGTCATCTCATTGAAGTCAGGTGAGAGCGAGTAGTTGGTTCCGATGTTGAATCCGCTGGTCAGGTCATCCATGGTCACAGGGCTTACTCCCGTGACGAACACTCTGCCCAGGGTATTGCCAGCCGCACCCTTGATGGTGTTGAAGAACTGGCGCAAGTATCCCTCTCCGTGGGTCTGGTTGCGATACCTTACAAGATGCTCCTCATGGGCGAGAATCATGTTGGTGAAGTTGTCGTACTCATCGATGAAGAGATAAATCTTCTTTCCCACCTCCTGACACTTCTGGCAAAGAAATCTCAACTTGGATACCGCATCAGGCTCCTGTTGCAATCCTTCCTTGGTACCAGCAGGAAGAATATGTGCATAGATGTCACAAAAGAAATTGAATACAAGGCGACAATGGTTGTCCAATCCATCCTTATAATCATCCAATCCTGCTGCCACCTCGGCAAAATTGAGGCGGATGATGAGATATGTATTATGCTCTGGTGTAGGATTCTGTCCGATGTATAGCTTGCCAAAGATTTCCTCAAACTTGTCTTTCTTGTTGATGTCATAGTAATTCTCAAGCATGGAGAGGGTAAGTGTCTTGCCGAAACGGCGAGGGCGAATGAAGAAGAAATACTTGTTGGATTCTTCTATCTGCTCGATGAAAGGAGTCTTGTCCACATAGTAACAATCCTCTTTGATGACATCCTCAAAATTCTGCATGCCGTATGGTATGCGCTTGCGATAAATGCGCTTTGGTCTTACTATCATAACTCAGTTTGATTATTCGTTTTTGAATCTGATGGCAAAGATAATACTTTATCTCCTAATCTCCAAAACTTTTCCCGAAAAACTTTGCCCGTACAGCTTCAAAAACACTCTTCACTCTTCACAGGAATGGCATAAATGTCTGTAGCTAAGGAATTTGCACGGGTGAAGAGTTGCGCGCCACTCTTCACCACTCTTCACCACTCTTCACCCGGAAAATCTGTGAAAATCTGTGAATTGAAAATCGGCGGCCGAAGGGAAAGCCAAATCTGTGGGACTTTCTTCAAAAACCGAACAGGTCGATCTTCCGTTTAAAATCTGTGCGTAATCCGTGGAACAAGAATGCTCTGTTAACTCAGCGTAATCCGATGAATAAAATATCCAGGTGAAGAGTGGTGAAGAGTGGTGAAGAGTGGTGCGTCACTCTTCACCTCTCGCAACCCCAGTGTTTATCGGGGTTTCAGCCGATTTGGTGAAGAGTGAAGAGTAAAAAGAAGAGTGGTGCTTTTATAAAAAAAGCTCCCGACGTATCGTTTTGTGCCTGGCAATGGCAGATTATTGCCCTGGTAAAGGGCAATGTTGTGCCATAGTGAGGCAATAAGCGCTACAAGCCAGCTTTGCGTCTTGTAAGTACTATCATTGTTGCTTGTTAGTACTATCGCTGTTGCTTGTAAGTACTATCATTGTAGCATCGTTTTTACGTTAATAGTCTTCGGAGTAACCTTTGCTTGTTGCCGGAAGAATTAATGGTATAAGCCGGAGATGCCTATGTCTTCAGCCGCACAACAGCTGTTGTGCAAGCGGATATCAGCTGTTGGGCGATATTTTTTAGATAACCTCCCTATCCTCCGTCAGGCGTTCCGACGGATTTGCAATCCGTCGTTAAAAAATGACCTAACCTATTTATGTTCTGCGGATTTGCAATCCGCAGCAGGGAGATTGTTATATGTTATGGATTAGGGGATTACAAATCCCCTGGTTTGATAGGTCGAACCTTTTTTTACGACGGATTTCAAATCCGTCGGGACGCCTGGCGGGGTATGGGACGCCTAGCGGGGTGTGGGACGCATAGCGAGGGTGTAGAATGTCTGGCGGGGTGATGAACGACATATCCGGCGAGGCGGAATAGTTTTATTATCCAATAGAGGTAAATTAGATGGTTTTTCAAATTTTTGCATTTTTTTCTTGGAGTTTTCAGAGAAAAATCGTAAATTTGCCATCAGATATCAATTATCTCAATATTTTGCCATGGGTAAATATATTAACCCCTTCACCGATTGGGGATTCAAACGCCTCTTCGGACAAGAATTCAGCAAGGATTTGCTGATTAGTTTCTTGAACGACCTGTTGGTTGACGAAATGCATATCAGGGATGTCACCTTCAAGGATAAAGAGCAACTGGCAGATTCAAAAGATTTGCGTGGCTGCATCTTTGATATTTATTGTGAAACCGATAATGGGAATCATTTCATTGTCGAGATGCAGAACAGATGGGTGCCGTTTTTTATCAATCGCTCCATCTATTATGCCAGCAAGGCTATTGTCGGGCAGCGGAAGAAGACTATTGAGCAGAAACCTGCTCTCTATCACCTGATGCCTGTCTATGTAGTCTGCCTGATGAATTTCATGCCAAAGGACAATGCAGTGACGAAATTCAGAACCGATGTTGCCCTGTATGAAAAAGGAAGTCAAGATGTCTTTTCCGACAATCTTCACTTCATCTACTTATCTCTTCCTTTCTTTGACAAGAAGGCAGAAGAATGTGAAAGTGATTTTGACAAATGGATTTATGTGTAAAAGCATATGGAAGCATTAGAAAGAATGCCGTTTACGGCACAGAAGAAGATTTTCAAGCGTCTTGCTGAACTGGCAGATTCCCGCTGCCTGAGTCAGGAGGAGCAAGAAAAATATGATGAAAGCTTAAAGGCCGCCGATGATTACTATGGTGTCTTAATGAGCTATTACATGAATGGTATTGATGAAGGTGTTGCCAAAGGTTTTGCCAAAGGTGAAGCTAAGGGTTTTGCCAAAGGTGAAGCAAGAGGTAGTTATCACAAAAGTCTTGATATAGCGAAGAAAATGCTATTAAAGGGTATGGATGATGACTCTATCATGGAACTGACAGGCTTAACCCATGAGCAATTGCATCAATTGAAATCATAAAATTATCAGATACAAGTTCTCCCCATAAGCCAGGCGATAGATGCCTGAACTTATAGGGAGTTTTTTTTGCTTTGAAAGTTATTATCTTACTCTGCCTCACGGGCTTTCTGGGTAACTACTCAGTCTTCAAAAAAATACACGTATTCAATGGAGGACTAAAAGCTCGATCTGTAATATGTTATGGATTAGGGGATTACAAATCCCCTGGTTTGATAGGTCAAACCTTTTTTTACGACGGATTTCAAATCCGTCGGGACGCCTAGCGGTGTGTGGGACGGCTAGCGTGGTGTGGGACGCCTGGCGGGGGGATGAACGACATATCCGGCGAGGTGGAAAACTTCCTATCCTCCGTTAGGCGTTTCGACGGATTTGCAATCCGTCGTTAAAAAATGACCTAACCTATTTATGTTCTGCGGATTTGCAATCCGCAGCAGGGAGATTGTTATATGTTATGGATTAGGGGATTACAAATCCCCTGGTTTGATAGGTCGAACCTTTTTTTACGACGGATTGCAAATCCGTCGGGACGCCTGGCGGGGTGTGGGACGGCTGGCGAGGGGGGATTTCAGGGCACAAAAAAAAGTCGTGGAATCTTAGAAGGTGAGTCACCTCGGCAACTAAAATTCCAACGACCAGTCTAGTCTAGTCTTCGCAAATTTGTATAATAGTAAATGATAATAATGTCTTATAATAACTAAATAAGGGGGAGGAAGTATTCACAACTTCCTTCCCTCCTCTCTTACAGATATATGATTCTTAACTTTTGTATTTTGCTTACTTTTTTTGTACCTTGATACAGCGGACTCCCCATACGCCAGACAAGCTCATCGTTACGATGTTGTTTTCGTTATATGTCCACGACTGTCTAAAACTCATATTAGAAAATTGTGTTCTGCAAGCAGTGTTTCGGACATCGTTTGGTGCAACCATTGTCATAATACACAATTCGCGCTGGTTAGGAACCCTCCAATTCGTTTTACTATTTTCACTATAACGACCATAGCACTGATAATTTCCATTATATACGTTTGCTGCCGTAGGTTGAATCCCAGAATAACCTCTATCCCATTTTTTAGCCGCAATGGTAAACTTTTGGGCAGGCTTGTTTCCTTCTTCACGTTCTTTATGATCATTCAGCTCACGTTGTTCACCTGTTATGTTCAGGGCATTCTGATCTACTTTGTCTAAAGTGACAGTTTTTGTACTGCTGTTGTAGCTGAAATATTTATCAGGTTTCTGATTATATCCAATATTACCAGACTTTAAGTTGCGAATACACCGTACGTATTTCGGTCTGTAAGGTGATGTGGTACTATTATAGTTACCTGTTGCCATACCTTCTTCCGATAAAAATGATTCTGCATCTTGAGTCGAAGAATAATATACCATACGATTCTTGCTATCATGATAATAATCAAGATCGGCGGTAGATTTTTTGAAGAGCTTAGATTCTTTGCTTATGATCTGTTCTCCAATCCATAGACCTGCATACTGTTGTGTTGCCGGTGCATACCATCTCATTTCATTTTCAGAAATTTTGCCATCACCATCCAAATCTCGGTTCCTGCTCATACATGCCATTCTGAGTGATTTTTTGTCCTTATCATCACCCCATAAATCATTCAATACTTCATCCCAGGTTTTCACCGGTTTGCCATTACTGAATATATCTTTCTTCATATTGGCACGTCCATCCCAATAGTCGTTACCATTGGAGCCTTTAACCTGCTCGTTGAGATTGAAATCGCTGTTTCCATCAGTTTTTTCTTCGTCATTGATGGTTTCGCATCCATAAGCTATGACACTTCCTGCCTGACTTCTGTCGTAGAAGGTTTGGATATTATGCTGGGTCAAACCATATTGAGCTTCAGCATATACGCTTCTTGTATCTTCGCTAACCCATACGTTGTTTGCTACATAGAAAGCTCGCTTATCTACGTTGTTAACGTACTTGTCCCAATTGAGATTGCTATAGTAATTCTCACTTACGAAGCAGGTTGCATCAATGTAATCGCCGTTTTCGTCCTTCGTCCAGAAACGATTGTCGTCTGCTTTATCATACAGCTCTTTCAAGAATTTTTCGATATCCATCGTTTTGGATTTACCAGGATATTTGCATGGAGTACCTCTACCATCATTTGCGCTACCATAGCTACTCTTGCTTTTATCTCTACCTGTAATAGCAAACTCAATCCAACCAGTATCTACACCATTCAGCTGCTTTTGGTGTTCCTGTGTATTTGGATTTGCTTCATCTTTTACGTTTATTGGATCTGTCTTCTTGCCCAAGGCGTAAACCTGATAGTAATATCCTAATTTGGATTCTTTCAACTTTTTGATGTCCTCCTTATAGAAGCGCATTACCATATATTCGTAATGACTGTCGAGTGTCAGGTTCTTACCGGTATTGCCATATTTCAATACCACACCTTCTGCACCAGGCTGATTGTTTCCTTCTTTTTTAGCTTCAACGATGATTTCGTTTACACCTGCCACTGTGATGTAAAAGGTGTACTTACAATTACGCTCAACATTGTAGTCATTGTATTTTTTACTGCAGTCGCCTAAGTGAACATAGTAGGTTACGTCGGCAGTTTTGGTAGAACCATCCTTGGTTTCTTCATACTTGCCTTTCAAAACTACGTATGTACCATACTCTGGAGCATTGGTGAATTCCTTAGGATTTGACTTGTTGTCGTCCTCTCGCTTTGCCTGTTCTGCTACGTCATGTTTTGCATCCTGCAGATTTTCTGGCAAATAGGCTTCGAAGTATTCTGCACCTGTCTCATCCACGTCGTTTACGCCAAGAGTCTGACCCTTGATATCGCTAACGTCAGTATCTTTGCTTATCACTTTCTTAGTGTTACCATCAATACTGCCAATGAGTGAACCATTCATAGCAATGTTCATGATATCATAATTGGCAAGTTTGAATGAACGCTTTACGCCATCGCCTGTTTTTTCCTTGATGGTAAATTTCACCTTGGATACAATGCGGCTCAGTCTGATGTCATTTTCGCCATTGTCGATAGTTCCAGCAGTTGTGATGTTTACCAGATTGCCTTGATTTACTGCACCACTCATCAAGAATGCACTTGGAATCTGAATGGTGTTACGATTGTTACGGTTGAAAGTCAAAGCTTTCAACTGGTTGAGGGTGAAGTCATATCCACCGGCACGGGCTGTTTCTTCAGTCAAGTTAATAGGTAACTTGTTTGCTTCAACAGTACCGCTGCTGGTTTCAACAGGGTAAAGACCCGTAGTGATGTTGGCTACTGCATAGATATATGATTCGCCACTTCTTGTCTTGATGCCAGTTATTTCCTGTTTGGTGCTGCTGCTGGTTTCTTGGTTCAGATTATCTGCACCTTCAATACCTTTATAACCTTTCAGATTACCATTGCCATCAAATATATAGATGTAGAGATTGTCGAGATGACGCTCCGCTGCAGGTGTTGCTCGGGAGTTGACCACGATGTCTCTTGGGGAAACATCAGAATAGGCCAACGAAATGGTAACATCTTCGTTACTCTCGCTGCCGCCCGGAAAGATGTCTTCCGAGCAACTGCTGAGTAAGAGTGCTACTCCCATGAGCAGGTATGCTAATTTCATTACTTTCTTCATATTATGATTCCTCCAATAGTTTAATTAAATTCAATGTTTGTAGCCTTCTTCTCATTCCAGTTTGCTACATAGTACTTCAAGGTGAGGGTTGATTCCTTATCACCCAGGAAGTAGCCATATACAACCATTTCATGGTTGCGATACGCATCAGAAATGCTGAAGGTAGCCTGCTTCACTGCTCCACTCTTGTTCAATTTAAAGTAAATTGTACCAGTGAGGGTATTGCCTGTTTCACGAAGATAGCTCAGATGGCATTCTGTCGTTGCTGCACGAAGCTTTGTGATGTATTCTTCTGCAGGCTGAGACTTGCGAATATAGCTTGTAGGGTCTGCTACAGGTTTGATGTCTCCTATAGCCACACCACCGAATGTCATCTTCTGATTGAGATAGCTCAGAGAAGTGAGCTCTCCGGTTAACCCATCTGTTTCTTTGTTGGCATTTGTTGTTGCTGTTGGGAAAACAGAGCTTTGTGTAGGAATCACGTTTTCGTTCACCTCAATCTTCGTAACTTCCACACCTTCTGTATCTTTCACATTCTTTCTTGTGAAGAAGAAGTGGAGCTTTGAAACGGCTCTTATCAATGGGATGTTTATTGAGTGCTGAGCTGCTTCTGTTGCATTGTCTTTGATGTTGTTGGTAACATCAAGTTCCTTGATAACTCGAGAGATTGGCAGACCGGCATCTGGTACTACTGTTGTTTGAGCCGTACCATCAGCTATACCAAACTTATTCTTGATAACCAGGGCTTCCAGATCTGCACGTGTCATCTTGATGCAGTCTTTGCCATCCAGCACTCCTTCGCTTTCTGCGTTGAGCAGGATGTAAAGGTCTATTTTGCCCAGAGTCTCAGCATTTTTGCGGGTAATCATCATACTTACGTTGTGAGAACCTTTTGCCGAGAGATTGGTTTCTGATTTGAATCCTATTGGTGTAGCAGTTGCTTTGTCTGTACTGCTGCTCTTGAATGCCCATACTCTGATACTTGTAATTTTCTCCTCTGTATCAGGAGAAGGGTTTGTTTCGTCTAGCCCGAGCTTTCCGCTGGTTCCTGCAGGGTTAGCAGGAGCTTTGGCTCTGGCCTGAGCTGTAGGAGTTGATACATTCAGGTTGATGTAGGTATCACTCTTTCCAGCGGCTGTATCTGTGTAACCGTCCGACATACATGATGTTAGTATCAGGGTAAGCAGCAAGGTGGGTGCCAATGCTGCTATTCCCTTCATAATGCTAGTCAGTTGATTCGCACAGATTTTTCTTTTTGCGAAATCGAACATAACTTGTATCTCCTATCTTTTACTTATACTTATACTTCGTTACTTTGTTACTGTTTGGGGGTATCTTACTTGGTTCCGAGGTCTGCATTCTGCAGATTGAGAACCCAGCCGTTTACCTTGATTCTTGCATCCATGTGGTAGTCGGAACCTGGACTTGGAACGTAGAATACGAGGGTGTAGTGATCCTGGCGGTCGAGGTATTCCTGATCCTCCCAGCCCTTGTCGGTGCGCTCGCCGCAGAGAGCGAGGAACCATGGCAGTGAGTGGTTGAAGATAACCTTGCCTGTGCGCTTGTCGGTGATTACGATTCGCTTGTCGTCGTACTCCTTACTGTCGGTGTTGCGGGTGCTTACATCATCCTTGCGCTCGAACATTCTGGAAGAAGACAGGTCGTAAACCAGAGCCTTGTCGATTTCCTCACCTTCTACCTGGGTATTGCCGCTGGTGTTAACCACCAGTTTCTCGTTGTAAGGCACGTAGGTGATTGGCTTGTTCTGCTCTACGCCGTTGGCATCCTTTACCTTGTCGCCCTTGTAGTCGAGGAGAGCAGCCGAACCCTTGATTCTTACGTCGAAGTTTTCTGCCACGAATCCCTGCTGGTCGTTATCGTAAGGAAGCATCACGATGCGGTAGGTCTTGGTACATTTCATCAAGCTCAGTTCGCCGGATGTGTCCTTTTTTCCCTTGAAGTCGAGAGATGTCTGGGCGGTGTAGAGAGCGGTGAACTTCCTGTTGTTGACAGAAGCTTCTCCGTCTTTCTTTCCCATTTCCTCCTGCAGGTCGTTGATGGTAGAAACGCCTGGTGTGAGTTGGGTGAAGCTGAACTCCATCTCGTCGTCACCGTCGGCTCTGCTACCTGTAGGTTTCTTGTCACGCGCTAGGCAGACGAAGGTGTATTTACCTTCCTGTAAGTCTGTGATGTCCATGCTGTGACCCGTTTCGAATTTGTCGGCTGACTGCGTATAGGTATCGAAGTATTTACCGTTTTTATCGAAAACATAGACGTTGAGGTTTTTCACTTCCTGGGAGAAAGCATCAGCGTTCTCAACATTATATGTATAATCGAACTTGAGCGACACCTTGGGTGCAGGACAATTCGTCAAATCGTCTTTCATGCATGATGAAAGCGAAGAGAGTGCGATGGCTGAGATACAAACCACTTTGCAACCGTTTTTGATGATGAAATGTTTCATATCGTTTGTATTTTATTAATTCTTTTACTTATACTTATATCTAGTGTGCCTCAGGGCGTAAGAAGTGGGGTAGCCTTCGGCATCTTTTTTTTCTTGTTGAGTGGTGCTGATTCAGCACGATAGGGGTTCCCGCCATCCTTTGGCGGCAAATATCATCTTTTTCTTTTTTAATCTCCCGGAGGCGGGGTAGCCCCCGGGAGATTGAGAGTATTGTTGTTTCAAGAATTATCTTGAGATCGGGGGATGGGGTACATCCCCGGAGCATTCATCTTTTTTCTGTTTCTGCTTGGTTAACTTGAAGAATGATTACTCACCCAAGCTTACATCCTGTGAATTGAGAACCCAAGGGTTAACAGAAACTGTTACGTCGAGGTAGAACAAAGCGTTCTCGTCAATCTTTCCGTTAGGAACCTGTGCACCAATGTTGAAGATGTTGTTTACTGTCAACTGGTAAATGCTGTTACGCTGGATAACATTAGGAATCAACTCCTTGTCCACCTTAAGATACTGATCCTGGATAACCTGCTTGTAGTATGTCTTACCCTCGTTGAACACCTCGATGTCATACTTTGCACGGAACTCAGCCAACTTGGTCTCTACATCCTTTGCACCTTCGCCAGTTTCAACTTCCTTTGCCTTTGTCAATTCTGCCTTCAACTGATCTGCTGTCTGACTCTTGAAGAGACCTGCAACATCCTTGTAAGCTTTGAGAATATCTGCAAAACTCTTATAGATAACGTTGTTGTAACGATAGAATGTGCCATCCTTGAAGTCAGCATTTGTCATATCCTTAAGAGTAACCTTGTACTCAAAGTACATTGTTGAAGGAGATGTTGAAGAATTGTTCTCGAATACATAGTCCTTATGAGCGAATGCTGCAGTTGCAGCTGTGAAGCGATCAGCATTCTCGAACTTTTTCTCTGAACCGAATTCTGCTGCAGGATTCCAATAAGTAAAGCCTGTACCAGAAGGAATAGCCAGTGTAGTCTTATCTGTCCATTTTTGCATGATGTAGCTCTGGTTTGCTAAGTTGGAAATAGCATAGCGAGTCAGCTTTAACTTATCAACTTTGGCGAGAGCATCAGCCATTGCTCTTTTCTCTGCTTCTGTTGCGTTTGTTCCTACATAGCCCTTAATCTCGTTTGATGCAGGATTTGGCTCATCGATACGAGCAGCAATACGCTCAATCTTGATAGGACTTGTCTTTTTGTCGTAAATCACCTGAGCAGGGGTCGTGATTTCCTTGTTTGCATCTGTGAATTCAACTGTATATCCATTTCCGTTAACAGTAGCATCATTCTGGTTGAACATAGCGAAATTGTTGGCTTTTACGAATGGATCTGCAAATTTTGAAGTTGCAGTTAATATGTTCTCCCATGGCTTTGCATCTGTTGTGTTAGCCAAGAAATATACCTTGTATGTAGCACCTGCAGCTACCTTCTCTACTTGAATCTGTATCTGGGTCTTACCAGTCTGTCCCTGTGTAGGAATCTTGCTTGCTTCCCACTCAGCTGCTGAAATATTCTTTTCGAATGCAATCTGACCTCCAGCGTCTACAAGATAAAGAGTTCCGCTAGTTACATCAGACTCTGCTGCAGTTGCAGGGGTCTCGTTACTCTGTGCAGTTCTTGTACCATTGCTAGTAGGAGTCTGTACGGCCAATGTCATATAGAAACCTTTCACCTGTGACTGGTTGCCAGAACCACCACCTAAATCATCATTGTTACTGCAGCTTGAGAAAGATAACGCTGCTGCTGATACCAAGCTCATAACGAGCAAATTCATTTTCTTCATAATCTTTTACTTATTAAGTGTTATACAAATTTTTTAGTTTGAGTTGCGAAATGGACGGGTCTCTCAGACCTCATCACTGGCTTCGCCCGGGGGTAATCAAATACTATTCTTTCTTTTCTTGTTCTTAAATTAAATTTTTTAGTTTATATTAATATTATTGTTTATTCTTTTACTTATATATAAATTACATCAAGCGTTTATGAAGCTTTTGCCCTTACAGGGCGCTTTGCTTGCGGCTTGTTTACCCAGGGCGTTGCCCTGGGCTAGGAGCTGTTGCCCTTTCAGGGCGTTTAGCGCCTAAGTGCTTTTGTGCCTGTGTCTTACTCTACAACCTTGTTCAGCTTGTTGAGATTCTCCTGAGCACCCTTCAAGCCTCCGGCTACTGCCTTCTGGAAGTACTGCTTGGCAGCTTCGTAATCCTCATTGAGAACGGCGAGGCAACCACGGGCATTATCTACTTCGGCTCCGGTGCCAGCCTTCTTCAGGTACTTCTCTGCGCTAACCTTGTCACCTCTGTCGATGGCTGCAAGAGCTGCATTCAGATTGGCGAGCTTATCTTCTGGGAACATCTTCACGGCTGTGTCGAATACATTGTTGTACTCTTCGCTTCCCTTCGGATAACTGTTAGCCACCATGTACATCTCCTGGAGAGAGAGCTTCTGCGGACGGGTGTTGATCACTCTGCGAGCCTCTTCGAGGTTGAATGCCTTCACGTCGTACTCGATGGTGTAATCTGTGCGGCGCAAGCTTGGCCAAACCTTGTCAACGAGGAATCGGAATGCCTCACCAGCCTTGGCTGCGAGCGTCTGTTCCTTCTGGTCAGGAGTCATATCGCTGTTGATGATCTTGAGAGCAGCTTCCTTCTGAGGGATGTTGTGACTCTTGATGTACTCCAGTGTTCCTTCCCAATCCTCAGCTGTAGATTCTACCTTGAAGAGCTTCTTGTCGATAGGGTAGGTCTTCAACAGGTAGTTGTAGAGAGCCTGGGTACGGTTGCGAGACAGCTTGTCGTTGTTGGCGTAGCTGCCGTCAGGAGAAGCATAACCGTGGAGGGTGATGGAAGTGATGGTTACATCCGGATCGTTCTTCACGAGGTCGATCGTCTGCTTGATGGTAGCCAACTCATTGGTATTGTTACCGAGATCCTTCACGATATCCCACTTGTTGATGCGGAAGTTGAGTCTAGCCGAACCGTTTTCCTGTCTGATCTTCACTGCCTCCGCCTTTGGCTGCTGATAAGCCTGATAGAGCTGCTGAGGAGTAACGAGTGCCTCGCCATTGTTGGTGAGCAGGTTTTCTGCCAGCAGTTTCTGGTTACATCCACAGGCATCATTGCTGATGGCGAAGTTGGAGTTCTTCATCCAGTTCTGGTAAGGAACCGAGTAAGCGTATCTGAGCGTCTGTGGCTCCTTGTTTTCACGCTTGGCAACGATGAGCGGGTTCTGGGTAGCGGTCTTCTTGGTACGCTGGTAGTAGATGTATCTCTTGTTACCCATCACCTCCACAGCCGGGAGTTTGAGCGTATCCTCACCTTTATATAAAATAGGTGTAAAGATGAGACCCTTATTGCTTGCCAGTTTCACGTCATCGAGGTTGAGATCCATATAGACGTTCACCTTATTGCCTTTCTTCTTGATTTCCTTGTTGAGGACTTTCATATCCTTGGCAGCCTGTTCCTGAGCGATAGCGTTAGTGCTAAACAGAATGCTGAGGGCGACGGCTCCAAGAGTCTTGTTTAAAATCTTATATGTATTCATAATCTTCAGTTTTACTTATTAATATAAGAGTCCACTTGAAAAAGTGGGTTCTATTTAAATTAAACAATATCCTTGGGCAG